>Ga0228672_1000877_pt1 | contig 13076 bp, 13 predicted proteins | sample 90DmetaG_FD_182788 | JGI IMG/M metagenome (GOLD analysis project Ga0228672, IMG submission 182788) | Seawater microbial communities from Monterey Bay, California, United States - 90D | ecosystem: Environmental > Aquatic > Marine > Coastal | place: USA: California | collected 2016-11-08 | reverse complement strand
AGCAAGTGGATTAAAACCCTGGAATCCATTGGCGCCCATATTCAGGTGTGGCCGGTTAGCGGTGCGCAGCTGCCCCGCTGGATTCAGCAGCGCCTGCAGCAGGCGGATATTCAGGCCAATGCAGAGGCAGTGCAGATACTGGCCGACCGGGTTGAGGGAAATCTGTTGGCGGCGGTACAGGAAATAGAAAAGCTCAAACTGCTGGCCCTGGATGGCAGAGTAGATGCCAGCCGCATGTCTTCAGTGGTAGCCGACAGCGCCAGATACAACCTATTCGAATTTATCGATAGAGTCTTGTCAGGGGATGCCCAGAGCGCAGCCCGCTCATTGCGTGGCCTGCAAAATGAGGGCATAGAGCCGGTTCCCCTGCTCTGGGCCATCACCAGAGAACTGCGTATTTTGACCAAGGCTAGCGAGCAGGTCAGTCAGGGAGTCCACAGTGACTCGGCACTGAAATCCGCCGGCGTCTGGGATAAGCGTATCCCTCTGTTTCGCGGCGCCCTGAGACGCCTGAGCCCAGCCCATTTGCGCATGCTGGTACATCAGGCCGGCGCTATTGATCGCGGCATCAAAGGCCAGCGCAGAGCCGATATCTGGGATGAACTGACCACATTGGTGTTATCTCTGGCGGGCAGTCAAACACTGCAACCCAGCAATATTAAAGTTTTGCTGGATAACTGAGCCTCTAGGCCAGCCATATATAGACCACAGCAGTAATCACTGCTGCACCTATTAAATTAAGAGCAAAGCCTTCCCTCACCATCTGCTGTACCCCGATCTTTCCGGTACCAAAGACAATGGCATTGGGCGCTGTGGCCACAGGCAACATAAAGGCACAGCTGGCCGACAGCGCGGCGGGCAGCATAAGCAGGGCCGGCTCAATGCCAGCCCCCAGGGATGCGGCGGCCAGAATGGGCATCAATAATGTGGTAGTGGCTGTATTGCTGGTTATCTCGGTAAGAAAAGTCACAGACAGAGCCACAATAGCAATAATCGCAATAATACTTAGCCTGGTGACGCCGGACAGGGACTGGCCAATGGCCTCACTGATACCTGTGACTGCAAAGGCTTTGGCAATGGCGATGCCACCGGCAAATAACAGCAGAACCCCCCAGTGAATAGTGGATGCGGACTCCCAATCCAATAGTTTGCCACCATGGCCATTGGGCAACACAAACATCAGCACCACAGAGGTCAGCGCCACAGCAGCATAGTTGGCGCTGGGCAGATCGAACAGCAGGCTCCAGCCCCCAAAGGGCTCGCGCAAAGTAATCCAGGCCAGTGCTGTAAGGCCAAAGATTATCAGCACTCGGACTTCCTCAGTGCGCCATTGACCTACACCGGGAATGGACAGAGGCTCGCCTCTATCGAGATTGCGAGTCATCCATAGGCCGGCCGCCGGAATCATAATCAGTACCACTGGCAGAGCCCACAGCATCCACTGACCAAAGCCAATATCAATGCCCCTGGCCTCAACATAGATTTTAAGAAACACCACATTGGGTGGTGACCCAATGGGAGTGCCCAGCCCACCTATGCTGGCCGAATAAGCAATCCCCAGAAACAGGGGCACAGCCAACTTACTAGCCGCCGCCGGAGACTCGGCACTTTCCAGTACAGCATAGGCCACCGGCAGTAACATCAAAGTGGTAGCAGTATTTGAAACCCACATACTTAAAAGTGCCGAGGCCACCATAAAGCCAAAAATCAGCCGCCTCTGATCATGGCTGCCAAACAGGTTCACCATAGACAGGGCGAGACGCCTGTGGGCACCACTTTTTTCCATAGCCTTGGAGAGCATGGCGCCCCCCATAAGCAGCAGAATTAATGGGTCGCCATAGGCCTGAGCAACCTGCTTGCCATCGAGAATACCCAGCAGTGGAAAAACGCCCAGCGGAATCATAGAAGTGGCCGGAATGGGAATAGGTTCAAAGACCCACCAGAGGGCGCAGAGCAGAGTCAGGCCAGCGGCCATAGCCCCCTCTTTGGCCCAGCCAAGCTGCATCATTGCAAGACTGACCAAAACTGCGGCCAATGGGGCCAGCCACAGGGAGAGACTTTTTAACCTAGGTGTCATTGATTTGCCCGCTGTTTTTTATCAAAGTTTAATCCCCGTCATCCAGGCTATAGTCCCCGGCTTCATAGGCAGCGATAATTTCCTCTGCCCGCTGTTGATCCGCATCATTGACTGTTATGGATAGATGTCCCAGAGCAGGTAAATCGCCCATACCACCCTGCAGCGCGGCCCCCTGCAAAAACACCTGTAGCCCCTGCTGTTCCATTAAGCCTTTGAGGAGCTGAGCCTCGAAATAATCGCTGCCGCGATAGACAGAAATCATTGAGCTCTGTACCTGCGGATCAAAATAACCAACAGCCACATAATCGCAATACCTGTGCCATTGGCCACCATATCCATAGGCTCGGCATAGCGGTAACCTGTGAGGGACTGAGCCCACTCCATGGAAACACCAAAGACCATTGTGGCTACTGCTAGGGCCCAGAGGGGAAGCCGTGCATTATAGGCTTTGACGGCCAGTGCAAATAGCAGGCCATAGGCTCCGGCATGAACCATTTTGTCGATATTTTGGATGCTCGGAGTCACTGCAGGAACCGGCGATAGCGACATATAAAGCAGAGCGGCGAGAAATAACCAGAAGAAAACTTTAAAATACTGTTTGGCAATCATACTGATGCAGACCCTGAATAGTTTGTTATTTTAACTGGTTATCAATCTGTCTATAGCGTTCAACTGTGCCCACATCGCACCACTGACCATTATAGACCTCGCCGCAAATACGGTTGCCATCAATTGCCGGCAGCAATAGTTCCCGCAGTGGAAAACAGGGGCTGGCGGTCACAGCGGCCGAAAAAAGCTCGGGGCGCAATAGGCTAATGCCACTAAAGGTATATTTTTCACTGGCCTGGGACAACAGTTGACCGTTTAAGAGCCCAAAATCGCCCTGAGGATTATGCTCTGGATTTTCAACCAGCAATAACCAGCCATCAAGGTGACTGGATAAATGTTTCTTGGCGGCGGAGTGCAGAGGAAAATCAGTCCAGATATCCCCGTTAATCAATAAAAAAGGCTGGTCGCCAAGTAATGGCAGTGCATTGGCTATGCCACCGCCGGTTTCCAGGGGCTGCTGCTCTCGCGACCAGCGAATAGAGACGCCATAATCACTGCCATCACCAAAATAGTCCTCAATCTGCTCGGCCAGCCAACTGGTGTTAATCACCAATTCAGTAATGCCTGCGGCAGCCAGACCTTCGATATGGTGCTGCAATAATGGCTTTCCGCCCACTGGCAGCATTGGTTTGGCTGTGGTTTCAGTGAGTGGCCGCAAGCGCTTGCCAAACCCGGCTGCCAAAATCATAGCCTTCATAGCTCTAGCCTCTCAGGCTCTGAATACCAGCTCTGATTAGCTAGAAGCGGGCTGACACGGCGCTTAAACCATTGGCAAAAGGTCTGGCATTCAGCATATTGTTCGGCGGCTTCAAGACTGTATTCAATAACCATAGGTAGGCTTTTAAGATAGTCCCGCTTGTTATCTCGCAGAGCCAAACGAGCGAAGATACCCATCACCTTGATGTGCCGTTGCAGACCCATCAAATCAAACCAGCGCAGAAACTGCTGGTCATCAACCGACAGCCCCAGTCGCTGCTTAAAGGCCAGAGCCCGCTGTCGAGTCTGTTGGACTGGCCAGCGGATATAGCAGTCTTTTAATAGCGACACCAGATCGTAGGTGATGGGTCCCCAGACTGCATCCTGAAAATCTATAACCCCGAGACTGTTATTGGCTAAAAGCATCAAATTACGTGAATGATAGTCGCGGTGTACCAAGACCTGGGGCTGCTCTTGGGCACTCTGGATCAACTGGCCAAATAGGTTGTCCAGCATAGTCGACTCGTCTGCCTGCAGTTCAATACCCAGTAAATCGGTTACAAACCACTGCTTAAACAGAGCCATTTCATCACCCAGCAGTTGGGCGTCGTAGCGGGGGAAAAGTGCTTTACTGTCGGGCAACTGCTGCAGTTTTAACAGCGCTGTCTCCGCAAGACCATATAACTCAGCGATGGTCTGGTCATTGAGCAGTGGCTGCAATAACTGATCGCCAAAGTCTTCTAACAACAGGTAACCCTGAGCAAAATCCACCGCATGTATAACTGGTGTGCGCAGCCCTGCCGACTGCAGCGCCATAGCAATATTCACATAGGCCGGGTTATTTTCTTTAGCTGGGGGCGAGTCCACTGCAATAAGGCTGGGGGCTGTGTTGGTGCGGTAGTAGCGGCGAAAGCCAGCATCTCCTGTGAGCCCCTGGGCCTCAAGAGCGCCCGACAACATCACTTCGGCGGGGAGGGAGGCTTCAATCCAGCTATAGAACTGTGGCTTTTGATGATTGTTTGGCAATGCATAAACCCTGTGTTCAATGCCAATTATTATCCAACAGTTGGCGATGTATGCCAGCTCAAATTTGAGCTGGGGTAAAAAAACTTCATTCTAGCCTATTTCCCGCAATTAGAGGTCTCTACTCGAGGCATATATCAGGTAAAATGTGGGGACTTTAAAGATTTTCTGGATGGTAGTTTTGCAGCTAGCCGTTTTTAAACGCTTCCCGGCGATATACAGCAGATTGTGCAGCTTAGCGCTACTTGCACTGGTGTCTGTGCCTGCTGTGTCTGTGGCCCAGGATCAGTTGCAACCCCAGTGGAGCTGCGCAGCAAATGCCAGTGGTGACTGGCTCTGTATTGAGCAGGCTCCAGACCCTGAAGCGACAACCGCAAGACCGGCCCGCAGCTTTAAACCAGCGCCACCCAATCCTGAAGAACCCAGATTAGCCAGGGTTCAAAATTTAGATTGGGTTGAGGTGACTGCTATGACGCCGGAACAAAAAACTGCGGTCGACGAAAACTGCTGCGGCGCCTATATTGAACCCTCCAGAGATTACCCAGACGCAAATATAGAACCGGACCAGGCATCGCTGCGAGTGAATGCCAATAGCACCGAAGCTCTGCAGGAGGGCATTGCCCTGTTGGAGGGGGACGTGCAAATATCTCAGGGCTACCGTCAGGTGCGCAGTGATACTGCTGTAGTCAATCAGGTCAATCGCAAGGTGGTCTTAGAGGGCAATGTGCGTTTTCGCGAGCCAGGCATGCTGTTGCTCGGAGACAGCGCCAAGGTGGATATCGACAGCAAAGAAGTACAGATTGATAACGCCACCTATGTGCTCCACGAAGCTTCAGTGCGCGGCAATGCCAAGACATTGTCGCGTAACCAGGAGGGCATTATTGTTATTGATGAGGCGACCTACTCTGCCTGCGAGCCCGGTGACAACACCTGGCAGATGGTGACCAAAGAAATTGATATAGATCAGAATACCGGTTTTGCAACAATTAAAAATGCGCGCCTGGAAGTCAAAGATGTACCGGTCTTTTATATTCCCTATATTAAATTTCCTGTGGATGATCGCCGCTCGTCGGGGCTGCTGTTCCCCACCATAGGTGCAGATAAAGAAAATGGTCTGGACTTCGCCCAGCCTATCTACTGGAATATAGCCCCCAACTATGACGCCACCATTACGCCCCGCTATATTCAAGAGCGCGGAACTGGGCTCGAGCTGGACTTCCGGCACTTAAACAGCTGGTCAGAAAACCAGATTATCGCCAGCTATCTGGGAAGTGACAAAGGTGGCGCGGATGACGATAAAATTGACCTGCTGACTGGCCTCAGACCTAACCAGGGAGAAGATCGCTATCTTGCTGGTATCAACCACAGCGGTGGCCTAGGGCGAGCCTGGTCGACGCATCTGGATATCAATCATGTCAGCGATGTTGATTACTTTCGCGATCTGGGCAACCTGACCCTGGACGATAATAGCCTGACTCATCTGCAGCGAAGAGCCTCGGCAGGCTACAAAACCAGGCACTGGAATTACTCCGTGGCAGCTCAGGATTATCAGGTGATTACCCAGGGGCTCGACGAGCAGTACTGGCTACTGCCGCAAATTTCCGCCGATGGTTATTATCGATGGTCCAACTCTCTGGTGGTAGATTTAAAAAATCGTCATTCAGTGTTTAATCACAGTGATAAACGTTTTGTAACCGGCAGTCGCAGCAGTATTGATTATGGTATCAGCTGGGATAAGCGCTGGTCCTGGGGTTACTTTAAACCCCAGTTTAGAGCCAGGCATCTCTCCTACAGCTTAGATGCGGGGCAACAGTCGAGGTTACTTGATAGCGATCCCTCGGTGTCTGTGCCTGTATATTCCATCGACACTGGCATATTCCTCGAGCGCAACTCTGGCTGGCTTAATAATTACAAACAGTATTTTGCCCCACGACTGTTTTATGTAAGAGCAGACTACAAAGATCAGTCCAATCTACCTGACTTTGACACCAGGGAATTCACTCCCTCCTACGACCTGCTGTTCCGCGAAAACCGCTTTAACGGTGGCGACAGAATTTCTGATGAAAATCGTCTAACCCTAGCTTTTACCACCCTCTATATTGACCAAAGTACCGGCCAAGAGAGATTTCGCGCCCGCGTGGCCCAGTCAATTTACTATGATGATCGTCGAGTCACTCTGGCCGCTGATCCAAGTATGGAAGAACTTGATGAGCTGAGCCGCAACCAATCCCCCCTATCTATTGAATGGGCCGCGCGCATCTCAAAGGACTGGCGAATCACCAGCGATCTTATCTACGACAATCACGACAATGAGCTGGAGAAAAGCAGCCTTGGCGTGCGCTACAACAATGGTCAAAATCAGCTGCTTAACTTCACCTACAGATATACGCGCAGACCACCGCGCCTGGTCTCTGGCATGGATGTAGACCAGGATATTGAACAGGCGGATATCTCTGCCTTTGTTCCCGCCTGGGGTAATTTTAACTGGGTCGGTCGATGGAATCATGACTTTACCAACAAGAGGGAACTGGAACTGTTTGCCGGTTTCGAATACAACAGCTGCTGCTGGCGTGCTAGTCTAGTCGCCCGGCGATGGCTGGATCGCGAAGACGAAATATTATTCCCGGAAGAAGAACTCAAAGCCAGAAATGGCATCTTTTTCCAAATTCAATTTAAAGGTCTGGCTGGCACTGGTAGCCGGGTAGATACAATGCTCAACAACGGTATTTATGGTTATGAACCTCAGGAAAACTTCTAAATTTTTATCCGCTGCAACTCTTGCCTGTGCCCTGCTTGTTTCACTTTCGGCCACAGCTCAGATACAGATGCTAGACAAGGTTATTGCCATTGTCGACGACGATGTGGTTCTGCAATCGGAACTGGACCAACGTTTAGCCAGTGTCTTGGCGCAAATTCAGCAGTCCGGCACTCAGGCACCGCCCGAGGAAGTTCTAGTGCAGCAGGTATTGGATCGACTGATCTCTGAGCGACTGCAACTGAATATTGCCTACAGTGCTGGCGTGCGCATTCCAGACGAAGAGCTCAACTCAGCCATGGCTCGGATAGCCGCAGGCAACCAGCTAACCATGGAGCAATATATAGAGAATATTCATTCTCAGGGGCAGACAGTAGCCACTGTGCGCGAGGAAATTCGCAATGAGCTGACCCTTATGCGCGTGCAACAGGGAAGAGTCATGCGTCGCATCCGTATCAGCCAGCAGGAGCTGGATAATTTTCTCAACTCTGAGGAAGGTCGATTTTTGACTTCTCCAGATGTCAATATTGGTCAGATTTTGCTCAGTGTACCCAGCAATGTCAGCACAGCAGAAGCCGATCAGATTTTAGCCAAGGCCAAAGACCTGCAGGCTCAAATAGCCGCTGGCGTGGATTTCCGCCAGCTAGCCATAGCGAACTCCGCTGATCAGTCAGCCCTGCAGGGCGGCGATCTGGGCTGGCGCAAGATGGCCCAGCTGCCCAGCGTATTTATCGATGCAGTTGAGGTTCTGGCCGTCGAAGAGGTTTCGCAGCCTATCCGCAGTGGCGCCGGCTACCATCTGCTTAAACTCTATGAGCGCCGCGGCGGAGGCGAGCAACTGATAGAGCAGCATTTTGCCCGTCATATTCTGATTAAGCCCAACCAGATTCGCGATCAGGAAACCACAGTCAACCAGCTCAATAAGCTGCGTGAACGGGTGCTTGCAGGAGAGGACTTTGCCGAGTTGGCAAAGGAGTTTTCTGAAGATCCTGGCTCTGGCCTAAAAGGTGGTGAACTGGGCTGGTCAACCCCTGGCATGTTTGTGCCAGAGTTTGAACAGACCATGAACAGCATTGCTGTCGATGAGATCAGCGCGCCCTTTAGCTCTCAGTTTGGCTGGCACATACTGCAGGTAACTGAGCGTCGAAAACAGGATTTCAGCGGTGATATTTTGCGCAATCGCGCCGAGAATATGTTGCGCCAGCGCAAGTATGAGGAAGAACTGCAGGTGTGGCTACAAGAGATTCGCGACGAGGCCTTTATTGAAATAAAAGGGTCGCCAGCCTCATGATCCCTAGACTGGCACTGACACCGGGAGAACCTGCCGGTGTGGGTCCCGACCTGTTAATTCAAACCGTACAGCAGCAACAGCAAGCGCAGCTGATCGCCTTTGCCGATCCCCACATGCTGGCGGAGCGCGCTCAGCAACTGGGGCTGCCACTGCAAATTCTACCTTTGGATATGAATGCTGAGCCAGTGCCCACTGCAGCAGGCACTATTACGGTGGCTGCAGTGCCAACAGCTGAAACTGTGGTAGCCGGTCAGCTAAACCGAAACAATGCCTCCTATGTACTGCAGACATTGGATGCCGCTATTGCCAGCTGTCAATCTGGCCACTGTCAGGCCATGGTGACAGGCCCAGTGCAAAAATCTATTATCAATCAGGCGGGTATCAACTTTTCCGGACACACAGAATATCTGGCGGAGAAAACTAACAGTGGCACTGTGGTAATGATGCTCGCCACCAAGGAACTGCGGGTAGCTCTGGCCACTACTCACCTGCCCCTGAGAGAGGTGGCAGATGCCATAAGTGCTGAGTTGCTGATCCAGGTACTCGGGGTTCTGCATAGCGATCTACAGAAAAAATTTAATATTGCCGATCCGGTGATTCTAGTCTGCGGGCTGAACCCCCATGCGGGCGAGGACGGCCATCTGGGTCGGGAAGAAATCGACCTGATAGAGCCTGTTTTGCAACAGCTGCGGGCTCAGTCTATGAAGATTATTGGTCCACTGCCAGCGGACAGCCTGTTTACTGACAAGTATCTGCAAGGCGCCGATGCGGTGCTGGCCATGTATCATGATCAGGGTTTACCCGTATTGAAATACCAGGGGTTTGGTCGAGCAGCGAATATTACACTGGGCCTGCCCATTGTGCGTACCTCAGTGGACCATGGCACAGCACTTGATCTTGCCGGCACAGCTGGCGCCAGCAATGGCAGCATGGTCACGGCTATAGAGGTGGCACTGCAGATGACTGCGGCCAGCAAAGGTGCCCATTGAGTATTAACCATCAGGCGCGCAAACGCTTTGGCCAGAACTTCCTGGTAGATCAGCAGATTATTGCGCAGATCGTCTCGGCGGTAGCCCCCAAACCGGATCAGAATCTGGTCGAGATTGGCCCAGGTATGGCCGCTATTACCGAGCATCTGGTAAAACTCTGTCCCAGCATGTCAGTGCTGGAGCTGGATAAGGATCTGGTGGAGTTTCTCGGCGAAAAATTTGTCGATTACCCAGATTTCAGCATCCACAGCGGCGATGCACTGAAAATGGACTATGCCAAGCTGCACAACGGCAGAGATCTGCGACTGGTGGGTAATTTGCCCTATAATATTTCGACACCGCTGCTTTTTCACCTGCTGAAAGTGCGCCACCTAATTACGGATATGCATTTTATGCTGCAGCGGGAGGTTGTCGACCGCCTGGGGGCAGTGCCTAGTACCAAAGCCTATGGCAGACTATCGGTGATGATTCAGTATCACTGCCGGGTGATGCCCCTTATTCCAGTTCCTCCTGAGTCCTTTAGGCCAGCGCCCAAGGTTCAGTCTGCTGTGGTGCGTCTTAAACCCCATAAAACCATGCCCTGGGTTGCCGATGATGAAGCTCTGCTCAGCCAGGTGGTCAGCCTCTGTTTCCAGCAGCGGCGCAAAACCTTGCGCAACTGCTTGCGCCCCTATCTGCAGCATCTGGAGGGCGAGACTGGTAGTGGCCAGAGCTTTGATCTCTCTCGTCGCCCAGAACAATTACCGGTCAGCGAATTTGTGGCCCTGTCCAATTGCATCAGTAGGAGTGTCAAGACCAACCAATGACAGCATTAGAGCCAAGTATCCAGGTCAGCGTGACCAGCGAATATCTTCCCTCGCATTCCCAGCCAGAGGACAGTCGCTTTGCCTTTGCCTATCATATTCGTATTGAAAATCGAGGCTCGGCAGCAGCCCAGTTGCTGAGCAGACACTGGGTTATTATCGATGCCAACCAGGAGCGACAGGAAGTCCGTGGCGATGGGGTTATTGGCGAACAGCCCATTATTGAGCCCGGTACAGACTATGAGTACAGCAGTGGCGTAGTGCTTGAAACCACAGTGGGAACCATGCAGGGTTCCTATTACCTGGTTGATGGCAATGGCGATCCCTTTGAGGCACCCATAGCGCCATTTTTGCTCTCCATGCCCAATGCAGTGCACTAGATGGCCCAGTACGCTGTAGGTGATATTCAGGGCTGTTTAGAGCCGTTGCAGAGGCTGTTGGAACAGGTGGCCTTTGACCCTCAGCACGATCAGCTGATTTCCGTCGGCGACCTAATTAACCGCGGCCCCGAGTCGCTAGGGACCCTGCGTTTTTGCAAGAATCTGGGCCCGGCATTTACTATGGTGCTGGGCAATCATGACCTGCACCTACTGGCAGTGGCCCAGGGAGTTAGAGACCCCACTAACAAAGATACCTTTGGGGATATTCTAGCGGCACCAGATCGCGATGAACTCCTAAACTGGCTACGGGCCAAGCCATTGTTGTTGGAAGCCGCTGGCTACCATCTGGTTCATGCAGGCATACCACCTATCTGGGATATGCCCACAGCCTATAATCTGGCCGGCGAAGTAAGCGCCGTGTTGCAATCGGATCTCTGCAGCCATTACTTTCACAATATGTACGGCAATCAACCAGATCAGTGGTCGGACAGCCTAGAAGGGCCGGAGCGCTGGCGGGTAATTACCAACTATCTAACCAGAATGCGCTTCTGCACTGCCGAGGGGCGTCTTGAGTTAGAGTCAAAAGATCAGGTGGAGATGGCTTTGCCCTTTAAGCCCTGGTTCGCTCACCAAAACCGCAAGGCAGCTGCAGACAAAATAGTGTTTGGTCACTGGGCGGCGCTGCAGGGCCGGGACTGCGGCCAATATGTGTATGCCCTTGATACAGGCTGTGTCTGGGGTGGGCCCATGCGGCTGATGAATCTGCAAAGCGGAGAGTACTTTCACCAGCCCGCTTCAATATAACGCCAGCATAGTCTCAGCTGGTCGGTTTTGTAGCAGGCACAAAAAAGCCGAGCTAGGCTCGGCTTTTTAAGTCGAAGTGGGCTTATTCAGCAACCACCTCTAAGGCTTCACTGTCTTCATCTTCAGCAACCACCCGATCAACCAGCTCAACATAGGCCATAGGGGCATTGTCACCAGTGCGCGGGGCACATTTGAGAATGCGCATATAACCACCGGGACGCTCCTGATAACGGGGACCCAGATCGGTAAATAACTTACCTACTGTCTCCTTGTTACGCAGGCGATCAAAAGCCAGTCGACGGTTAGCTACACTGTCCTGCTTGGCCAGAGTGATTAAAGGCTCTGCAAAACGACGCAACTCTTTGGCCTTGGGTAGAGTGGTTCTAATCAACTCGTGCTCAACCAGAGACGCAGTCATATTGCGAAACATGGCTCTGCGGTGAGGGCCAGATTTATTCAGTTTGCGGCCACTATAGCGATGACGCATGATTTTTATTCCTTAATTCGTTGCTGTCTCAGCAATGATATCTATACGACCAAGCCTCAGGCGAGTTCGCGTTCACTTTTCAAGCTAGCTGGTGGCCAGTTCTCAAGACGCATGCCCAGAGACAGCCCGCGAGAAGCCAGTACATCCTTAATTTCGGTAAGCGACTTCTTACCCAGATTAGGAGTCTTCAGCAATTCAACTTCGGTGCGCTGGATCAGGTCACCAATGTAGTAGATGCTCTCTGCTTTTAAGCAGTTAGCAGAGCGAACAGTTAGCTCTAAATCGTCAACTGGACGCAATAAGATCGGATCGATCTCGTCTTCTTTCTCTTCTGGCTCAGCGGCAGTTTCACCTTCAAGCTCAACAAACACAGCCATCTGCTGCTGCAGGATGGTTGCTGAACGGCGAATCGCCTCTTCGGGATCTACAGTTCCGTTAGTCTCCAGCTCAAGTACTAGCTTGTCGAGGTCTGTGCGATTCTCAACACGGGCACTCTCAACGCTGTAGGACACCTTGAAAATGGGACTAAAGGTTGCATCTAGCTGCAGGCGACCTATGGAGCGAGTTTCTTCGTCACCCACACGGGCATCTGACGGCTGGTAGCCACGTCCGCGCACGATGCGCAGCTGCATATTTAAGTTGGTCTTACCAGAGATGTTAGCAATAACATGGTCTGGGTTGATTACTTCAATATGGCCGTCACTTTCAATATCGCCAGCTGTAACTGGACCTGGGCCCTGCACATTGAGAGATACAGTGGTGTCGTCGCGGCCTTCCATAACAACAGCCACGCCTTTGAGGTTGAGGAGAATTTCCATCACATCCTCTTGAACACCCTCAATTGAAGAGTACTCATGTTCAACACCGTCAATCTCAACTTCAATTACGGCACAGCCGGACATAGAAGACAGCAGAATACGACGCAGTGCATTACCCAGAGTATGACCAAAGCCACGCTCTAGAGGCTCTAGAACCACCTTGGCATGGTTTGCATCATAAGACGTTACATCAATGTTACGTGGTGTTAGAAATTCAGTAGCAGAATTTTGCATAGTATTACCTGTAAGAGCTATAAAGCGATTACTTGGAGTAAAGTTCGACGATCAGATTTTCATTGATCTCGGCCGGTAAGTCAGAGCGATCTGGATTGCGCGTAAACGTG
>Ga0228672_1000870_pt1 | contig 13147 bp, 10 predicted proteins | sample 90DmetaG_FD_182788 | JGI IMG/M metagenome (GOLD analysis project Ga0228672, IMG submission 182788) | Seawater microbial communities from Monterey Bay, California, United States - 90D | ecosystem: Environmental > Aquatic > Marine > Coastal | place: USA: California | collected 2016-11-08 | reverse complement strand
CTGCCCCCTCACGCGCCCTGCCCAAGCCAGGAGCGATGAGCGAGGTGGACCGCGTGATTGCAGGGCGTTTGGCGGCAAACGGGCTACACCCTTATCATCTGCATACGGCTGTGAAAAATATCGAGGTCTGTAAAAACTGTCTTGGCTTCAAATGCCCGATGAGGTGCAAGATGGATGCGCGCTCGGCGGGGGTTGAGCCTGCGCTGGCCACGGGCAATGCAGCGCTTTTGCACTCTGCAGAAGTCACAAAACTCGTGGGCGACGGGCAGAGCATCAAGCATATCGAAATTCGCTTGGACGGGGAACCGCATCTGCTGCGCGCACCTGTGTTTGTGTTAGCGAGTGGTACTTTTGGTAGCCCACGGCTCTGCCTTGGCTCTGCCTCCGAGGCCTTCCCTGAGGGCGTGGCAAACGCAAGCGGGCGTGTCGGGCGGGGTCTGATGTTTCATCTCAACGAGATGTTCGCCGTATGGCCCAGAATAACGGGAAGTGGACCGTCCAAATCTGTCGGGTTTCGTGACTTGCTCTGGCATGAAGGTGAGCGCCTTGGGATGGTGCAAGCCATGGGAATTGATGCCTCATATGGCGAGATTTTACATTATCTGCGACTGAGGCTTGCGCGAAATGAGATCGGGAAAAAGCGGCTAGTGCAGGAGGCTGCGCGGCTGCCTGCGGCGCTTGCGGCGAGGGTTCTGGGAAACGCCAAAGTCTTTGTCGGGCTGATGGAAGACCTCGCCTATGAGCACAACCGCGTCTTGCCGCCAGTGGGCGATGAAATTGCGTTTGAGTATCGCTTGAGTGAGGAACTTCTGGCGCGCCGAAAGCTCTTTCGCCGCGCGATAAAGGGCGCCTTTAAAGGCCAGCAGAAAATGTTTCTAAACAATACACCAGAGCTCAATTACGGCCACCCCAGCGGCACAATGCGCTTTGGCGCTGATGCCAAGCACTCTGTTTTGAACGGCGCAGGGCGCGTCCATGAGCTGAGCAATCTTTATGTTGCCGATGCGAGCTTTATGCCAAGTTCTATGGGCGTAAACCCATCACTGGCAATTGCGGCGCAGGCTTTACGTACGGCCGAGGCGATCATCGAGAGGGGCAAGCATGACTGACGCAAATGAGCGGCTATTGAAGAGCGTGGCGATTGTCACGGGCGCAGGCTCGGGCCTTGGGCGAGCTTTGGCGCGAGGCTTGGCGGCGCGCGGGGTGCGCGTGGCCGCATTTGGGCGCAGACTTGAGCCACTTCAGGAGACAGCTGCGGGGCATGCGGGCATTCTGCCAATCGCTTGCGATGTGTCGGATCCGCTTGCGCTCACGAAGGCTTTTGCACAAGTGCGCGCCGAGCTTGGGCCTGTACTTTTGCTCATCAACAACGCGGCGGTCTATCCGCGGCGCGACGTATTTGAAGACAGCCAGGCAAGCTTTATGGCGACGGTGGCAACCAATCTGGGCGGCACGTTTGGCGCAACGCGTCTTGCGCTTGAGGATATGGCGGATGCGGGCTTTGGACGGATCGTCAATGTGACGAGTTTTGCTGATATTGCACCCCTGCCCGCCTCTGGCGCTTATTCGGTTTCCAAAGGGGCGCAGCGGATTTTGACGCGCGTGCTTCTGGCAGATCTGAGCGATCGGCTGCCCGATATTGTGATCAGTGACTGGCTGCCTGGGATGCTCGCAACCGAGATGGGCATTCCGGACGGGCTTGCTCCCGAAGTTGCGGCGCAGTGGGGCGTGAGGCTGGCGCTTTGGCATGAGCGCAGCTTGAATGGAACACTATTTGAAATGATGCGCGAATTGCCACCGGCGCGAAGCCTGAAGGCACGATTGAAAGACAAGCTGTTGATGCGGCCCGTGACCAAGCCGAGGCAGCTTTAGCGCAAGGAGAACGCGTTAAAAAGGAGCCGCGGCAAGATCGCGAAACAGTGCAGATAACGCGGTACAAGCCGTTTGGGGGCCTGAGCGGCGCGCCACGCCCATTCCATCGCGATGGCTTGCACCCATTTGGGTGCGCGGTGCTGCGCGCCTGAGAGAAAGTCGAGCCCCGCCCCGATCGAGGCAAAGCCAAGGCTTGGTACAAGTGTGCGGCCGCGTGCGGCGAAGGCTTCCTGCTTGGGCGCACCAAGGGCAAGAAAGACAAGGCCCGCCCCTGAGGCCTCCAGCTCTGTGAGCATATCGGCGGCGGCGTCACTCTCTGGGTCAAACCCCATTGGTGGAGCGATTTGGCAGGATATTTCAAGTTCTGGCACCTTATCCTGAAGAGCTTGGGCCGAGGCTGCGAGACTTTCATTGGTGGAGCCAAAGAGCGCAACTTTGATGTGCTTTTCGGCGGCGAGTTCGGCCAGTGGCAGCACCATCTCAGAGCCCGGCACGAGCGACACAGGACGGCGCGCAAGCCGCGACAGCCAAACAATTGGATTGCCATCGGCGACGACGATATCTTGCGCTGAATAGGCGCGAGCGAAATCCTCACAGGCGTCCAGCTTCACGAGATGATCCAGATTGATTGTGGCAATTGCGAAACCTTGCCCTTGCGCGAATCTCTCGCTGACAGCCGACAAAAGCGCCGCTTTGGTGGGCGTATTCACCACAATCTCATGCCCATTGGCCTTAAAAATCAAAATCGTACCCTCTACACACTACGGATATAGCCGATAAACGGCTTTTGCGGCCTGTCATAGCGAGAAAAATTGCCAAAAATTTGACATATGCCCCAGTCTTGACACTTTTGAAGGCCAAATTACGCAAATATTGGTGATCTGAAAGAGCCGACCGAAGCTATACTGGCTTTGAGTGCGGTTCCAAAGCTATGTGAGTTAAGTGATGAAAAGAGTGGCAATTGTTGGATGTGGCTTTGTGGCTGATCTCTACATGCGCTCTTTTGCGGCTCATCCCGAGATCGAGGTTGTGAGCTGTTATGATCGCGACGAGGCGCGGCTTGAGGCCTTTTCCAAATATTGGAATGTGACGGCTGCAGCCGATCTTGAAACCGTGTTTACCGAAATTGCCGACACGGGCCTTATTTTGAACCTCACAAATCCACGTTCGCATTATGACGTGAACAAAGGTGCGCTTGAGGCGGGTTGTCATGTGTTTTGCGAAAAACCGTTGGCGATGTCTTATGAAGATGCTCAAAGCTTGCATGCGATGGCGCGTGCACGCGGTTTGCAACTGGGCTCGGCACCTTCCTCTGTGCTTGGAGAGGCGGCGCAAACGCTGGCAAAGGCGGTGCGCAGCGGAGACTATGGCACGCCACGGCTTGTCTATGCAGAACTTGATGACGGGTTTATCCCGCAGGCCCCACTGGAAGACTGGAAAAGCGAAAGCGGCGCGCCTTGGCCCTATGTTGACGAATTCCAGATCGGCTGCACTTTGGAACATGCAGGCTATTACCTTAGCTGGTTGATTGCGATGTTTGGTGCGGTGACGCGCGTGAACGCTGTCTCAGCGGACATTTTGCCAGACAAACGCGATGTGGCAGACGCAGCACCTGACTTTTCTGTAGCGGTACTTGAATTTCAAGACGGACCGCTCGTGCGGCTGAGCTGCTCGATTGCAGCGCCGCATGATCACCGTATGCGCGTTGTAACGGACAGGGGCGTTTTGGCTGTCAAAAAGGCATGGGACAACGCAGCACCCGTGAAATTTTACAAGCGTATGCGCCTACGCCGGAGGCTATTAGAAAGCCCTCTGGCAAAGCGTATCCGCCTCACAGCCAAAGAAACGCACCCCAAGCTGCCCCGCAAGGGCGCAGCCGCAATGAACTTTGCGCTTGGACCCGCAGAAATGCTGGAAGCAATTGGCACGAACCAAGACAGCCGTATTGGCGGCGATTTTGCGTTGCATCTGACAGAGGTGACGCTGGCGATTCAGAATGCGGGGCTTGGCGGGGGTGCTTATCTGCCCAAGAGCACATGTGCAAAGATGGAGCCAATGCCATGGGCGCATTGAAGCTTTTGATAACAGGGGCGAACGGCTTTTTGGGGCGCGCCTGCGTCAGTGCGGCTTTGACGCGGGGGCATTCTGTACGCGCTCTGGTGCGCAGCGCGGCCGTATTTCCTGAGGGCGTTCAGGTTGTGCAGGGCGATTTGGCGGTAGGCTGCGACGCAGCTTGGCTCACAGGTATTGATGCGGTGATCCATACGGCAGCTTCAGTGAGCAACGCGCCCGACGCATTGGCGCGCGATACGCTGCAGGCAACTGAAAAGTTGATTGGGGCCGCCGTAGCCGCCGAACAGCCGCCCCTCATGGTATTGGCGAGCTCGATTGCGGTTTATGATGCGGATGTGAGCGGCGCGGTTGATGAAGGCTCTCCCATTGAGACGCTTATCAGAGAACGCGAGCCCTATGTGGGGGCAAAACTCGCGCAAGAAGAGGCGCTCCGTGCCTCATCTTTGCGGGGCTGGTGCCTACGAATTGGTGCGCTCTACGGGCAGGACGAACGGCGCTGGAACGCCCATATCGGCTTTAAAAAGGGAGCCATCTTGGTCAGCCTAGAGCGTGCAGGCGACGTGCCTCTTGTGGATGTCGCGGATGCTGGCACCGCGATGATCTGCGCCGCAGAAACGGCTCCCAACGATGCTTGCGAAGCGCTCAATATTGTTGAAAGCGCCCTGCCGAGCCGCGCGGCTTTCGTGGCTTCAGAACATAGCGGTCTGCATGTGCCTCTGCATTGGCGGCTTTTGTTGCCTTTTGCGTTCCTTACAGAAGCCATGATTGGCGCGCGTGCGCCAGGGCTTTTGAGGCCACGGATCTTGAGAGCCCGGATGCAACCGCTGAGTTACCCCAACGCGCGCGCTATCACACGGCTGGGCTGGACCCCCCAAAAGCAGTTTCTGGGGAGAGACCTATGAAAATAGCTTATCTCACGGGAGAATACCCGCGCGCGACCGATACATTTATCCAGCGTGAAGTGGCAGGCTTGCGCGCAGCGGGGCTGAGTGTGGAGACGGCAAGTATACGGCGAACAGGTGCGGAGCATCACGTCGGCCAAGAGCAACGTGAAGAAGCGGCGCGGAGCTTTCACGTACTGGAGGCCGCAAAAAACCCGATACGGCTTTTGAAATCGCATGGCGCGTTGATCGTGACACACCCAAGGCGCTGGCTGTCAGCTTTGGCTTTGGCATGGCGGACCGCGCCAAAGGGGCTGCGTGGGCGCGCCTATCAGATGATCTATTTCGCGGAGGCGGGTGTGCTTGCGCGCCATATGCAGGCCGCGAGGGTGCAGCACTTGCACAACCACATTGCCAAATCGTCTTGCACTGTTGCGATGCTGGCGTCTGAGCTTACAAATATCCCTTATTCGTTTACATTGCATGGCCCTGACATCTTCTTTGAGCCGCATCACTGGCGGCTGGACGAGAAGATCGCGAGGGCCAAATTTGTGAGCTGTATCAGTCACTTTTGCCGCTCTCAGGCGATGGCTTTTTCTGAACCTAAACATTGGGGCAAGCTTCACATTGTGCATTGCGGCGTCGAGCCTTTGCGCTATCACGGCACGCCCCAAGGCGAGGCCCTGCTATTTGTCGGGCGGCTTGCAGCGGTAAAGGGGTTGCCTGTTTTGCTGCGCGCCTTGGCACATGTACCAGAGGCAACTCTTACGATTGTTGGAGATGGACCGCAGCGGGGAGATATCGAAGCATTGATTGATGCACTCAACCTTCATGAGCGCGTTCAGCTCATGGGATACCGCAGTCAGGACGAGGTAGCAGAGCTGTTGAGCCAGAGCCGTGCGCTTGTGTTGCCGAGCTTTGCCGAGGGGCTGCCTGTTGTTTTGATGGAAGCAATGGCAGCAGGTTTGCCTGTCATCACGACCCAAATCGCTGGCGTTCCTGAACTTGTGAAAGACCGCGAAAACGGCTGGCTTGTGGCCGCAGGCGACGAGGACGGCTTGCGCGGCGCGATTGAAGCTCTGTTGGCGGCGCCCGAGCGCGCCCATGAGATGGGCAGAGCGGGGCGTGCGACCGTGATGGCAGAGTTTGACGCGGGTGTTGAGGCCCGCCGCTTGGCACGGCTTTTCAAAGCCTACAGTGCAGGAAAGAAAGCTGTTTTGCGCCCAGAACCGTTGGAGGAGCAACTATGAGCGCGCTCCTGCCTTCCCTACCCCGTATCGGTGCTGTTGTGATTGGACGCAACGAAGGCCAGCGGCTTGTGAATTGTCTAACCTCAATGGAAGGCGAGGTGGATTTGCTGATCTATGTTGATAGTGGGTCAACCGACGGCTCTTTGAGCGCCGCAGAACGGCTTGGGGCGGAAACTGTGCTTTTGAGCCGCGATGTTCCGTTTACAGCGGCGCGAGCACGCAATGCAGGCTTTGAGAAGATAATGGCGCGGCCAGATGCGCCCGAATTTGTGCAATTTGTGGACGGGGATTGCACTCTCGAAGCAGGCTATTTGACCCATGCCGCAGAGGCGCTTGCCGCAGATGCAAGCCTTGGGCTTGTAACAGGGTGGCGCGCAGAAATTCAGCCTGAAGCCAGCATTTACAACGAGATGTGCCACTTTGAGTGGCACAGACCAGCGGGCGAAATACTGGCCTGCGGCGGCGACATGATGGTGCGGGCAAGTGCTTTTGAGGACATCGGCGGCTTTAACCCCGAGGTGATCGCCGCTGAGGACGACGAGTTTTGCACTCGGCTAAGGAAGGCGGGACATCGGCTGATGCGCCTGCCGATACCGATGACGCATCATGACGCGAATATGACCGCATTTTCACAGTGGTGGAGCCGTGCCACCCGCACAGGCCACGGCTTTGAGCAGGTGAACGATCTCCACGCCGATTATTTTGTGCGCGAGCGGCGTCGGATGTGGGTTTTTGGCGGCGTTCTGCCTTTGCTCGCCATTTTCGGCGCGGTTCTGTTCTGGCCGCTCTTTGCGCTGATTGTGGCGCTCTATGCCGTCTCATATCTGCGCACAGTGCGCGGGCTTGTGAAGGGCGGCTTGGTGCGCAATCGAGCAGAAAAGCATGCTGTTTATCTGTTTTTATCCAAATTCCCCAACATCATCGGCGCAGCACGGTATCGCAAACGCAAACGGCTTGGCAGTGCGATGGAAATTATTGAGTATAAGTGAGACTGGTATGGTCAAAGTGACAAAAGTTGGCATCATCGGCGCAGGCTACATTGCGGATTGGCATGCAGACGCCATTGCCGCCACGGTGGGCGCGGAGCTGTGCTGTGTGGTCGATCCAAACGCCGCCGCTGCCAAGGCCTTTGCTGCCGCACGTGGGGTTGAGGCTTATGGCTCTGTCGCCGAGATGCTGGCCGCTGGGGCCTGCGACGCCGTTCATATTCTGACACCTCCTGACCATCACCGCTCTGTGGCAGAGGAGTGTATCGCGGGGGGGGTGCATGTTTTGGTGGAAAAGCCTGTGGCGCTCTCGGGCGAGGACGTGGCAGCAATCCGCACTGCAGCTGAGGCCAAGGGCGTTCAGTTTGCGGCCGGGCACAATTTTTTGGGTCTGCCGAGCTATACGCGCCTAAAAGCGCAGCTTGCAGCGGGTGAACTGGGGCGCATTTCCACAGCCGAGATCAATTGGTGTTTCCCGCTTGGCCCCCTACGGGCCGGGCCATATGGCATCTGGCTGATGCGTGACACGCACAATTTGCTGCTTGAGCTGGGTCCACATCTGTTTGCGTTTTGTCAAAACCTTTTCGGCACACCCGAAATTTTGCATCTGGAACTGTCGAACTATGTCGATTTGCCAGGCGGTGGGACGCGCCCCCAGAACTGGCGTATTCTGGCGCGTGCTGGTGGCGTTGATGTGACCTTCAACATCGCGCTGGTCGAGACCTATGATGACCGCTCCATCACCCTGCGCGGCTCTTCCGCCATGGCGCGGCTTGACTATGCCAACGATACGCTGGTTGTGACGGGCGTGAACACTTCTGATCTGGTGCTAAACCCGCTGCGCAACGCTTTGAGCCAGTCTTTCGCCCATCTGCGCGAGGGGTTTGTGAACGCAACCCGCCAGCTCACATCGCTTAATCAGCGCTCGCCTTATGGGCTGAGCTTTCGCGGTATGTGTGGCGAGGTTTACGGCGCGATCAATGCTGGCCGCGCACTGGATGCGCGCTTTAGTGGAGAAAGCGCGGAGGCCGTGATGGCCGCAATTGATGCTGTGCTCACGCGCCTGCCCGCTGAGACAGCCGTTGCCAAACCGACGGGAAAACCAAAGCCTACAGCGCTCGTAATCGGGGGAACGGGCTTTATTGGCCGCGCTCTAACCCGGCGGCTGGCGGAAGGCGGAACACATGTGCGCGTACTCTCACGTGGCAAGACGGGGCCGTTTGAGGACATTGCCGACAAGGTCGAAACTGTCGCCGTGAGCCTGTGCGATGAGGATGCCTTAACCGAGGCGATGAAGGGCATTGATGAGGTCTATAACCTTGCGAAATCGGACGACAAGACATGGGAGGCAGCGCTTGAAAACGATGTCGCAGTCACCGAGCGGATCGCACGCGCGGCGCAGGCGGCGGGTGTTGCTCGGCTTATTTATACGGGCACGATTGCCTCATATGATATGTCCGATCCTGACCGCAGGATCACAGAAGAGACAGGTTTTGGCGAGGATACGGAGGCGCGCAATATTTATGCCCGCTCCAAGGCGGAATGCGAGCGCCGATTGATGACGATGCATGCGAAGACAGGCCTGCCTGTCACGATTGCCCGCCCCGGTATTGTTGTGGGCGCAGGTGGGCCGCTCCAACACTGGGGGATTGGCCGCTGGCATGGCGCGGGGGCTGTCAAAATCTGGGGCAACGGGAAGAACACTTTGCCCTTTGTGCTGATTGAGGATGTTGCCGAGGGGCTCATTCTGATGGCGCGCACCCCTGCCGCTGTTGGCGAGAGTTTCAACCTGATTGGGGAGCCTATGCTGACGGCACGAGGCTATTTTGCAGCCATCCGCGACACACTGGGCGCGCGCATCCGCATCAGCAACGGGCCGATCTGGGCGTTTTATGGCGCGGATGCTATGAAGTTTTTCCTTAAAACCAAGGTTTTGCGGCGCAAGGGACTGGCGCGACCATCTTATGCCGACTGGAAGAGCCGCGCGCATCTTTCGCCTTTTGACAACACCAAACCAAAGCGCGTTCTGGGTTGGCAGCCTGAGGCGGACAAGAGCGCCTTTGTAAAGAAAGCCATAACAGAAGCAGGGCTTTTCGGCTTTTGAAGAGAGATTAATGAGAATTCGGCTTATTTTTGACAGATTTGTTTGATGAAACGCATGTGAGCCTTATGTCTTAAGGTGACACCAAAGCGAAGGACATGACCCGCGTGAAGCTTGAGCGAGCCCGTTTTTGCCCGACCAGCCCCCTGACGCAGCCCTGCGAGGCGCGCCATGGGTGAACGTCGTTCATTTTCGCGCACGCCGCGCAAGGCCTTGAGCCGTGAAGCTCGTCAGCAGCTGATTTCGGATATGCTTGATGAAGAGTTCGGGACGAGCACTGTCGAGGTAACTGAAATTGGGGAGCCTGCGCGTGCAGCGCCTGCTCCCGTGGCGCGCGACACGCTGGCAGACAGTTTTGATGCTCTGGACGCGCTTGACGCTCAGCCTCTCGCGCTTGAAGATGAGTTACGCTCACCTGAGCGCGACGAAACGGAGCACGACACTCAAGATCATCAGCCCGAGCTGCAAGACGAAGATGACGCCGCCTTTGACGCTTTGCTGGCGGAGTTTGAAGCCTCCGATGATCACGACGACGATGATCTGGACGAAACCGTTGCTTTGACACCGCCCTATGAGCTTGAAGCCTCTGAAGCGCTTGCACTTGAGGAAAGCTATCGAGCGCCGTCTGAGCCTGCGCAGCAGGCTGCGCCTGTGAGTGAACCTGAGCCTGAGCCTGAGCTGCCACCTGCGCGCAGTGACGCCGAGAAAGCGCGCCAAGAACGGCTGCGGGCCGCCTATCAGGCCTCAGCCCCTGCCCTTCATATTGAGCCAGCTGACCGCTGGAACGCTTTGGATGTTATGCCTGTGGATGTTGAGCATCTGGAGCAAAACCTTGTGATCACCGCAAGCCGAAACGAGCCTGCGCATGGCGCGTTTGACGTTTTACGCACACGGCTTGTTCAGACACTTCTGGAGCACAATTGGAAGCGCGTCGCAGTCACCTCTCCGACCCGAAACTGCGGCAAGACATTTACCTCTGTGAACCTTGCAATCTCGCTCTCGCGCTATGAAGCCACACGGACCATCTTGATGGACTTTGATATGCGCAACCCTTCCGTTGCAGGTGTGATTGGCGATACACAACCTGGAAAGATGGGTGACTTTTTGCGCGGGACGATCTCAGCCGAGGAGCTTCTGGTCAGATTTGACCAAAACACGCTCAATATTGGCGCGGGGCTTGCTATTGGCACGAATAATGTGATCGAGCCATATGCTTCAGAGCTTGCACATGAGCCCTCAACGCGCGCCAGCCTTGATCGGATGATGGAAGAAATGTCGCCTGATATCGTTCTGTTTGACATGCCACCTGCTCTTGCGTTTGACGATGTGATCGCCTTTCGCCAGCATTTTGACGGCGTGCTGATGGTTGTCGGCGGTGGCGAGACAAGCCCTGAAGAGGTGCGTGAAGTGATGCGCCGCATGGGCGAAGAGACACCGCTTTTGGGCGTTGTTCTCAATCAGGCCGAGGGCGAAGACGGCAGTGATTATAGCTACGGTTACTAAAACCTGCCGCGCAACTTAACGATTTTGGGAAAACACGACGCCCTATCAGGGCGCCGTACGCCGTTGCAACAGGCCGATCAGCCCACCGATGCCGTCGCGCAGAACCCCATAGAGCAGCCCTGCCACTGCAAGTAGGCCGACAAGCAAAGCCGCGCGTGCGATCTTTTTCTTGCGCTTTCCACGCGGCGCCTCGATGCGCGGGATTGCCACAACAGCTTTCACATTGAGCTGGCGCTCAAGATGCTCGCGAGTGCGAATGACAGGGCGCCAAAGCTCAAGGGCAAAGGCCAGGCCAAGACCGAGCAGACCAGAGGCCAAGAAGCCCATGAGCACTTTTTTCTTGCGGCTGCCTGAAATCGGATTTTCGGGCACAAGCGCTGTCTCAAGCACTTCAATACGCTCAAATTGGTTCTGTGTTTCAAGGGCTTGGCTCATCTCGGCGCTGGTTGCACGCTGAGTGATAGCTGTGAACTGGCTCTTGAGCTGTTCTTGTTCGCGCTCCAGCAGATTGAACTGGCGCTCCACTTCTGGGGCACGCGCGAGCGCCTCTTCGATCTCGCCGATGCGCGAGCGGATCAAGTCTTGTTGTTCGTTGATCAGGCCACGTTGACGCTGAATCACGGACGCGCGCTGGCGGGTGCCACTGGCTTCCAGCTCGATCAGGCTTTGGTCGAGCGTGAGAAGCGTGCTGCGCAGCTCGATCAGCTCTTCGCGCTGCGCGGCGATGCCAGCGGGCAAATATAGTCCGTTTCGCTCTTTAAAATCAGCGATAAGGACTTCAAGAGCCGCAATATCCGTCTCGACTTGTTGCTGTTCAGCGCGGAAGAACGAGAGTTGTTCCGACGCTGCCAAAGATTGGCGGCGGTTGTTCATATCCAGCAGGCTTTGAAGGAATTCATTGGCCAGCAAAGCCGCCATCTCGGGGTCCGTGTCTGAGACGGTAATGAGCATACCTGTGGGTGTGCGCTGCGTGCCCCACCCTGCGTTGGGGTCCGTAATCTGCACAAGACGAGCAGAATTGCGCAGAGTATTGACCTTCTGGCTTTGGGACAGGGGCGTACCAGAATAGAGACCGAATTTCTTGATAATACTGGCAAGGTTATCCCGCGCCATGAGCTGCTGCTCGAGCAGACGCAAACGCTGCTCAATCGAGTTGCTCGCGCCAGCGCGTGTCCCTGCATCAACGATAGTGGGCGCTTCAATCTGAGCGACGGCGGTGGCTTCATAGATTTTCTTTTGGCCCAAGGCCCAATAGACTGAGCCAAGTGTGCCAACCAGTACAACAAAAGAAATGAGCCAAAAGCGCCTATGCACCATGCTCACAAAATCACCAAGCGACTGGATCTGGCCCATAGCCTTACTCCGATACCACGCGCCACTCCCTGCCCCCGCAGGAATATTGCTGAAAAACCTGCGCAGCCATCCACCCCAGAGTGAGCAAGCGCGCGTGTAGTGAACATAGGTTATTTGCCCGATTTTTGCCAGTTTTTTCGCAAGATTTCTTGAAACTCAACGTTTCCGATCATGCAACAAATGAAATGTGAATAACTCTTTAAATAAGGGCTTTGCAGCCTTTTACACCAAGATCATGATGTGAATAACGTGGCTTTCAAAATTGTCGGACAGCAGTAGAAATTGTGTTCCTGTCTCAAAGGCGCCAGCGGGCACCATCAGCTGAGCAAAATAACCGCCCTCCCGATGAGGCACGATCATCAGGTCGTGAAATCCCAACATTTTCTGGGTCAGCGGGTATAGCGCTTTATAGGTGGCTTCCTTTGCGGAGAATATATCTATCGGCGCAGCGCTTTCGGCAGTGGCCAGCCACGCGCGTTCTTCTGCGTTTGTCACCATATCAAGGACTCCTGCAGGCAAAGGAGCGCGCTCTTCGATATCTACGCCAAGGGCGCGGAAGGCCTCCCCGTGAGCACAAACTGCGATGCAAAGATCGTTGCAATGGCTGATTGAGCCGACGATGCCTTGCGGCCAGATCGGAGCACGACTTTTTGCGGCGAGCAGCGGCGCCGGCCCCTGCCCGAGCTTGGCAAAAGCCGCACGCGCAGCGCGCCGCCCTGCGGCAAACTCTCGCTGACGTTTGGGTACGGCGCGGGCTACATGCGCGACCTCTTCTGGATAAAGCCCCGTGGCGGCAGCGCGCGGGTCTTCGACAGCGAACATAACCCCCTCTGGCAAAAGCCTTGCGAGCGTCGCTTCAACCCCAGACAAACTCAAGACGCGCGAGCCATTTCGCGGCGTGCGCGCATTTGTCGACGGCGCGACATTGTTTCATCAACCGAAACTTCGGGCATGGGCGCGGTCTTTGGCTTTGGAGCTTGAGCCGTTTTGCCACTCACGCTTGCGCCAAGCTCACGGACTCGGGCGGCAAGCGCACCAAGCGTCGGGAACCGAAAAACATCCGTGATCGACAGACGCGGCACAGTGCAAAGCTCACGAATTTCTCGGTGCGCTTGAACCGCAAGCAAT
>Ga0228672_1000869_pt1 | contig 13152 bp, 14 predicted proteins | sample 90DmetaG_FD_182788 | JGI IMG/M metagenome (GOLD analysis project Ga0228672, IMG submission 182788) | Seawater microbial communities from Monterey Bay, California, United States - 90D | ecosystem: Environmental > Aquatic > Marine > Coastal | place: USA: California | collected 2016-11-08 | reverse complement strand
GGGGTGTTTTCATTTCTAAATTTTAAGCTTAAATTTTCAAGATACTCTTGTTTATTACTCTGAGATTGATGAATGTTTTTAGATTGAAAACGCCCTTCAGAATCTTCAATAATCATTGGGGTAGTGGTATTGCTTTGAATTATTTTCAAAGGAAAATCGCTAATATTTCCATTGAGGTCAATAATCTTTCCCAGCTCGATTTGAGCTTGAGAGAAATTTTCCATTTTGATGCGTTCTTCTTCCTTAAATGTTTGAAAAAAGCGATAGGTGTTCCATAAAATCAATGAAACAATAAGAAATGAAATGGCAATCATTATCCAGCGTAAAACATATTGTTTTGATGAAACTTTCATTGGTCTATTTTTTTTCAATCCTAAATATAATGTATTTATAGTGAATATATTGTTTTATATTATTGCTTTCTTCTTTTGGTTAGACACATAATTTGTTAAGTTTGTAATTATTTAGAAAAAATATTATTTTAATAGACAATTTTAATACTAAAATGGAAATACAAGGAAAAATCAAACTTATTGGCGAAACACAATCTATTGGGTCAAATGGGTTCAGAAAACGTGAATTAGTAGTGACGACAGAAGAACAGTATCCACAACACCTCATGGTAGAGTTTGTTCAAGACAAAACAGAACTTTTGAATAACTACCAAGTTGGACAACAAGTCAAGGTAGGAATCAATTTGCGAGGAAGAGAGTGGATTAACCCTCAAGGAGAATCAAAGTATTTTAATTCAATTCAAGGATGGCGAATCGAGAATTTACAGCAAGCTGCACCTGTCAATGCTGCACCTGTACCTCCTGCACAAGCCTTTGAACCTGCAACGGACTTGTCAGCAGATGAGCCTAATGATTTGCCATTTTAACACGCGTTAAATCAAGAAACACTTCAAAATAAATTAGATGAAGTGGTTGAATAAAACTCTAGAATTTCCACCATTAAAAGAAGCAAATCCAGACGGGCTTTTGGCAGTGGGGGGTGATTTGTCTCAAGAGCGCGTCCTGTACGCCTATCAAAATGGAATTTTTCCTTGGTACGAATCAGATCAACCCATATTGTGGTGGGCCCCAGATCCTCGTTTTGTGTTATATCCTCATAAGTTGAAGATTTCAAAAAGCACAAAACAGATTTTAAAGAATCCCCCCTTTGAAATTACTGTTAATCGTAATTTTGAAGCTGTTATTAAAGCGTGTGCAACCGTAAAACGTGAAGCGCAATCTGGGACATGGATTACCGACGAAATGATTGAAACGTATTGTGAATTACATCGAAGAGGGTTTGCAAAATCTGTAGAGGTATGGCAAAACAAAAAATTAGTCGGTGGATTGTATGGTATTGAGCTGAATGACACAATTTTTTGTGGAGAAAGTATGTTTAGTTATGTAAGCAATGCGAGTAAAATTGGATTTATTAGTTTTGTGCAAAACTCAAACTACACAATTATAGATTGTCAGTTACACACAAATTATCTTGAAAGTTTAGGAGCTGAACCTATTTCAAGATTAAAATTTATGGACTATTTAAAGCCATAAATTATTAGATAAATAATTTAATATTAACTTATTATGCTCACTCAAAAAGATTTTGAATCGTATTCTGGACAAGAATCGTTTAAAAAACTAGTAAAGTCTAAAATAACAAAGACTAACTATGAGGCGCTTATTACAACCATCGACTACGAGTCAGAACTCGTTAAGCTTCAAGCAGAATTAGTGGACCTACAACAATGGGCTGCCAAACACAAAAAACGTGTTTGCGTACTGTTTGAAGGTCGAGATGCTGCTGGAAAAGGAGGCGCTATACGTCGTTTTACGGAGCACTTAAATCCTAGGTCAATGCGTGTTGTAGCACTTACAAAGCCTACAGAAATTGAAAAAGGACAATGGTATTTTAGACGCTACATTAAAGAACTTCCAGAACCAGGTGAGTTGGTATTTTTTGATCGAAGCTGGTACAACCGTGCTGTTGTAGAACCTGTGATGGGTTTTTGTAACGAAGAAGAATATAAAAAGTTTATGTTACAAGTCCCTGAATTTGAGCATATGCTTTACGAGGATGGTGTGATTATTATCAAATTTTGGTTTTCAATTTCAAAAAAAGAACAAAAAAAACGTTTTAACTCCAGATTGAAAAACCCTTTAAAGCAGTGGAAGTTTAGCCCAGTTGACAAAGAAGGACAGAACAGATGGGACAAATACACGTTTTACAAAGAACAAATGTTTAGTAAAACACACACCTCAATAACCCCTTGGATTATTATAAAATCCAACAACAAAAAACAAGCGCGTTTAGAAAGTATTCGACACGTTTTATCGCAATTTGATTATGACCGAAAAGGAAGTTCTAATACAACTGTTCTTCCCGATCCAAATGTTGTGCAGCGCTATCACAGAATGATCACTCAAATCGATTAGTTATGGAAAAATTATCATCAAAAAATCTAAAAAGACTTAACAGTAAAAGAGGGGTCAAATTGTTTCTGAATCAGGACGATATGACGATTTCTAAAGCGTTACGAATTTTGAATCACGAAGCAAAACTGGAGCGACTCCAAGAAGAATTGATTAAACTTCAACAATGGGTTGAGGCAGAAGGAGAAAAATTAGTTGTTATTTTTGAAGGTCGAGACGCTGCTGGTAAAGGCGGAGCAATAAGGCGTATAACACAACATTTAAATCCAAGAGAATTTAACGTTGTGGCTCTTTCAAAACCAACTGATGAAGAAAGAAATCAATGGTATTTTCAACGTTATATTAAAAATTTACCTCGTAACGGTCAAATCACGTTTTTTGATAGAAGTTGGTATAATCGAGCGGTTGTAGAACCTGTAAACGGATTTTGTACACAAAAAGAATATGAAGTGTTTATGGGTCAAGTAAATCAATTTGAAAAAATGATTATAGATTCTGGGATTCGGATTGTGAAGTTTTATTTTTCTATTTCCAAAGATGAACAATCAAGACGTTTTGAAGACATCAAAACAAGTCCTGTTAAAAAATGGAAATTTAGTAAAGTAGATGAATCTGCTCTTAAACTTTGGGATGACTATACCTCCTATAAAACGAAAATGTTCGAACAAACAAACACCGATATTGCACCTTGGATTATTATTCAGGCCAACAAAAAAAGTAAAGCTAGAATAGAATCTATCGAAAAACTTCTGGAGCTTGTTCCATATAAATAACTACACTTCGTTATAACGGAAACAATCGACTTCATGATCGTTGACCATTCCCGTAGCTTGCATGTGTGCATACACAACAGTACTGCCTACAAATTTAAATCCACGACTTTTTAAGTCTTTACTTATTCGATCGCTTAAAGGTGTGTTTGCCGGGGCTTTCTTGTAATCTATAACCTTGTTTTTTATGGGAGTTTCTCCTACAAATGTCCAAATGTATTTACTGAAACTACCAAACTCGTTTTTAATATCAATAAAGGCCTGAGCATTAGAAATTGCCGCTTTGATTTTTAATTTGTTCCGAATAATCCCTTTATTATTGATTAAAGCGTCAAATTTAGAAGCGTCATACTGTGCTATTTTTGTGTAGTCAAATGCATCAAAAGCAGCTCTGAAATTTTCACGTTTTCTTAGAACGGTGGTCCAACTTAGACCAGCCTGAAAAGTTTCTAAAACTAAAAATTCAAATAACTTTAAATCATCATACAATGGAACGCCCCATTCCTCATCGTGATAGACTTCGTAGAGTTGGTCGCCCACACACCATCCACAACGGTTTTTCTGAGTTATCATACTCTAAATATAAAAAAATCTCAGTTTATAAAAGAATGAAAAATGAAGCCTTAGCTCAAATTAGAAATAAACGCATCGATTGAAATGGCGTTTTCGATAGAAAAATCACCGATTTTTGTTCGCCTAAGTACAGATAAATGTGCGCCAGAATTCAACGCTTTTCCAAAATCATAAGCTAATGAACGAATATAAGTCCCTTTGCTACAAGTGACACTAAAATCAATTTTTAACCCTTCAATGTTGGTGATTTTAAACTCCTTGATGGTTACTTTTCGAGAGTTGATTTTTACAGATTCTCCTGCACGTGCAAATTCATACAACCGCTTACCTTCTTTTTTTAAGGCAGAAAACACAGGGGGATATTGATCAATTTCACCAATAAATTGCCCTGTAGTTTCATGAATTAGTTCCGTTGTAATATGTGATGTTGGAAATTCTTTGTCAATAGTTGTTTCGAGATCATAGGAAGGTGTAGTACTACCCAAAACAAATGTACCTGTATAGGTTTTTATTTGCCCTTGAAACGTGTCAATTTGCTTTGTCATCTTACCAGTGCAAATCACTAAAAGCCCTGTTGCTAGGGGATCCAATGTTCCTGCGTGACCCACTTTAATCTTTTTTAAATTAAACGCCTGACGAATGTGCCAACGCAATTTATTGACCACTTGAAAAGAGGTCCATTCTAAAGGCTTGTCGATTAATACGAGTTGGCCATCTAAATAATCTTGGGCTGTTTTCATTTCAATTAAAGGGTTGTGATAATTGCTATAATTCCAACGATACAACAGTAATAAGAAAAATAGCGTAATCTACTATTTTTAACCAAACGAATCATTAATGTACACGCAAAAAGTCCAGCAAAAAAGGCGGACAAAAACCCTGCGGCTAGGCTGCTAAAGTTGTCCACATTGTAACTCAAGTCCCCACTAATAATATCTTTGGCAATTTTACCAAAAATGAGAGGAATTACCATTAAAAAAGAAAAGCGTGCTGCTTTTGATTTGTCATTTCCCAACAGTACAGAGGTTGAAATGGTTGCGCCAGAACGTGAAATTCCTGGAAGCATGGCAATTGCTTGGGCTACTCCAATGATAAAAGCATCCCAAAACCCTACATTTTTAACTGTTGATTTAGCCCGGTCTGCCATAAATAATAGCAAAGCAGTAAAAATGAGCATGACTCCAACAAGAAGAATATTACTTCCAAAAAGAGCTTCTAACTCCGCTTCAAATAGAATGCCTACAAATCCAGCTGGCAGCATGGAGATCATTATCTTTATAATAAACTGGGTGTCCTCGTTCCATTCAAACTTAAGGAAAGCCGTAAATAAAGTAATGATATCTTTTCTAAATATAATTAAGGTACTTAATGCTGTGGCAAAGTGAAGAACTACCGTAAAAATCAAACTATTTTCAGGAATGGAATCATCGCCCAAAAGGGCTTTGCCAATTTCCAAATGTCCACTAGAAGATACAGGAAGAAACTCCGTTAGGCCTTGTATAATTCCAAGTAAAATACTCTCAAAAAGATCCATTTATTTTTTGAAATTTTTAAGGATGGCATAAATCTGAATTCCAAATCCAATCAAAATAAGGGTTGGTGCTACACGAATTCTTCGAGGGCTAAATATTTCAGGATTAAATACATTGGGGTCGTTGGAGCCACCACCCGCCATCAAGATAAATCCTAAAGCGATAAGCGTAAGACCAATAAACATCCATCTATAATTTTGTTTCCCAAAAATAAACGTCTTTTTTGTGCTTTCTTTTCGTTTTTGTTCTCCCATAATTAATCAAGTTTTGTGAATGTAAAGGGTTCGTTTAATTAAAATTGTGACTCGAAGTCTAAGAGGTAGTTGGGTGTATTTAATAATAAAGTTGATCGGTTTTGAGATTTAAAAAACGTTGTGTAGCAAAAAAAGTACTCCACCAAGTAATAAAAATTCCAATACCAAATATGACTCCAAATAAGGCTCCAATAGACAATTGATTTTGTATCAAATTAAATTCAGGAAACGATTTATTGACATAATACACCACTGCACCCATACCAATTAATGCTAAAAGTGACCCGATAATTCCAAGCCGAATACTGCGCCAAATAAAAGGTTTGCGAATAAACTTCTTTGTTGCCCCAACCATCTGCATGGTTTTGATTGAAAAGCGTTTGGAGTTCACCGCCAAACGAATGGAACTATTTATTAAGAGTACCGCAATACCCGTAAAAATTCCACTAATAATTAAAATCCATAAACTAAGACGTTTTACATTACTATTCATCAACGACACAAGATCTTTATCATATTTAATATCCTCAACAAAGTTTTTTTTCAGTGTGCTTTCAGAGATGCTGTCCAAGCGCCAGGCAGTCACATAATCGGCTTTAAGATTTACTTCAATAGAATTTTTTAAAGGGTTATATCCAATGTCGTCCAAAAAATCTTCGCCATATTCTAATTTCATAAAATCGGCTGCATACTCTTTGGAAATAAAATTTGTCTGTTTTACGTAGTCCGTAAACGCCAAGCTTTTTTCGAGTTGTTTTATTTCAACTTCTTTCGAAGTGTCCTCTAAGTATATGGTAAGTATAACCTGCTCTTTAAAATTATCAGAAATTGATTTAGTATTGAGAACCAGTAAACCCAAAACGCCTAACATAAAAAGCACCAAAGCAATGCTAAGTATAACCGAAAAATAGGACGAAATTAAACGGCGTTTTTGATGTTTTTCAAACGATGAACTCATAGCAAATGTCTTACAATCGTAAAAGTATAAAAAAACTTAATTAAATGACTAGTAATTCACTGAAAACAAATTAACATTTCCTGAAGTGTTGTTTTGTTGTACAGAGTTTTTTACTTGCCAAATAAACCGTAAATTTGCGCCTATTAATGACAGTAATATGATATACAATTTCAATGAAATTGAAGCCAAATGGCAAAAATATTGGGCTGAATCTCAAACATTTCAAGCAGATAATAATTCTACGAAACCCAAATATTATGTTTTAGACATGTTTCCTTACCCTAGTGGATCAGGGCTCCATGTTGGACATCCGCTTGGTTATATTGCGTCTGATATTTATGCACGTTACAAACGCCACAAAGGCTTTAATGTATTACATCCTCAAGGGTATGATAGCTTTGGATTACCTGCCGAACAGTATGCCATTCAAACAGGGCAACACCCTGCAGTTACGACTGAAGCAAACATAAAAACATACCGCCGCCAACTCGATCAAATGGGGTTTTCATTTGATTGGTCTAGAGAAGTACGCACGTCCTCGCCAGAATATTATGAATGGACCCAATGGATTTTTATCCAATTATTTAATTCTTGGTATAATAATGCTTCTAATAAAGCAGAGCCCATTAATGAGCTCATAAACGTATTTTCTGCTCATGGAAATGCAACTGTAGATGCAATCTGTGACGAAGCGACTGAAGTGTTTACTGCGGACCAATGGAATGCCATGTCTTCTGAGCGTCAACAACAAATCTTATTACAATACAGATTAACATACCTAGCAGAAACCGAAGTGAATTGGTGTCCCGAATTGGGAACTGTTTTAGCGAATGACGAAATTATTAATGGCGTTTCTGAGCGCGGGGGCTACCCAGTAATTCGAAAGAAAATGACCCAATGGAGCATGCGAATATCTGCTTATGCCGAACGTCTTTTACAAGGACTTGACAGCATTGACTGGACGGATGCTCTCAAAGAAAGTCAGCGAAATTGGATTGGAAAATCAGTAGGTGCATCTGTAGAATTTAAACTTAAAGATCATGCCTCAACGATTGAAGTTTTTACTACCAGACCTGATACGATATACGGGGTATCTTTCATGACCCTTGCACCTGAGCATGAATTGGTAAGTCAAATCACCACAGCAGCTCAAAAATCAGCAGTAGAGGCCTATATTCTAGCAACTGCAAAACGTAGCGAACGCGATCGAATGGCAGATGTAAAAACCATTTCGGGAGTGTTTACAGGAGCTTATGCCGAGCATCCTTTTACAAAAAAACCCGTTCCTGTTTGGGTAGGCGATTATGTGTTGGCAGGATATGGAACTGGAGCTGTGATGTCAGTGCCCTGTGGGGACCAACGTGATTATGATTTTGCCAAACATTTTAATATTGAAATCCCAAACATTTTTAAAGAGGTTGATATAAGTATAGAAGCCTTTACAGATAAAACCAATACCATCATTGCCAATAGTGATTTTTTAAATGGACTGAATTATAAACAAGCGTCCAAAAAAGCCATTGAAGCTTTAGAAGAAAAGGGTTTTGGACTAGGGAAAACAAATTACCGACTCCGAGATGCGGTGTTTTCCAGACAGCGGTATTGGGGCGAACCGTTCCCAGTATATTACGTGAATGGATTGCCTCAAATGATTGCCACGGAACATTTACCAATTAGTCTTCCAGAAGTTGAAAAATATTTACCAACCGAAGAAGGCGAGCCACCTTTGGGCCGAGCGGCAGTTTGGGCTTGGGATACCACTCTAAATGCGGTTGTAGAAAACCATAAAATAGACCATCAAACCATATTTCCTTTGGAACTCAACACCATGCCAGGATGGGCGGGGAGTTCGTGGTATTTTAATAGGTATATGGACGCGCACAATCCTAATGAATTTGCAAGTTCCGAAGCCTTGAATTATTGGAAAGAAGTGGATTTATATATCGGCGGAAGCGAACATGCCACAGGGCATTTACTCTATGCGCGTTTCTGGCAAAAATTCCTATTTGATTTAGGAGTTGTTCCTGTGGATGAATTTGCAAAAAAACTCATTAACCAAGGAATGATTCTGGGAACGAGTGCTTTTGTAGGACGAATTGAAGGAACTCAAACGTTTATGTCTGTAGATAAAATTACCACGGAGTCTATTCAGTGGATTCATGCAGATGTATCTTTTGTAAACGCCTCCGACGAATTAGATGTTGAAGCTTTTAAATCATGGAGAGAAGAGTTTAAAAACGCAGAATTCATCACAGATCATGAAGGGATATTTAAAGTAAAACGAGAGGTCGAAAAAATGTCCAAATCCAAATATAACGTCGTAAATCCGGATGCAATTTGCGAACAGTATGGCGCCGATTCATTGCGTTTATACGAAATGTTTTTAGGGCCTTTGGAACAGTACAAACCGTGGAAAACTTCAGGAATTACAGGGGTTCATAATTTTCTTAAAAAATTATGGAAGTTATATATTGGACAAGACGGGCTTAAGGTTACAGATGATGAGCCTTCAAAAGATCAATTAAAAACGCTTCATAAAACTATCAAAAAAGTCACAGAAGACATAGAGAATTTCTCATTCAATACGTCGGTTTCTACCTTTATGATTGCAGTCAATGAGCTTACCGTACAAGGCTGTACTTCTAAAACAATTTTAGAACCACTATTGATATTGATTTCTCCTTATGCACCTCATATAGCAGAAGAATTGTGGGAACAACTAGGTCATAAAAAATCGATAACAACAGCTGAGTTTCCAGAATTTGATGCCAGCCACTTGATAGAAAGCACAAAAGCCTACCCAATATCTTTCAATGGTAAAATGCGTTTTACGATCGAATTATCATTGGATCTAAGTAAGGACGAAATTGAAGCAGCCGTAATGGCGGATGAGAAAACACAATCTCAGTTAGGTGGGCGAGTCCCAAAAAAAGTGATTGTTGTACCCGGAAAAATTGTAAACATTGTTGGATAATATAGATCATATTGAAGTCTTAGGACTCATTGCAGCTTGCCTAACAACCTATGCGTTTTTACCTCAAGTGTATAAAACGTGGAAAACAAAAGATGTGTCTGGATTTTCATTGCCTACCTTTTCGTTGTTTTTTGTCGGTATTCTCTTTTGGTTGGTCTATGGGATTTTAAAAGAAAGCCTATCCATGATCTTGGCAAATACGATTACCTTGTTGTCGTCATTTACTTTATTAGTACTCATCTATAGGTATAGGAAACGCTAAAATATACTGCCATTTTTTCAGTTTAAAAATTTGGTGCTATTTTTGATGTTGATTAGAAATATTTATAAAAACAACTATCATGGGAACTTATTATCTTATCCTTGGAGTCATCGCTTTAGTGAGCTGGCTTGTAAGCTCAACCTTAAAACGTAAATTTACAACCTATTCAAAAATTCATTTACGCAATGGAATGAGTGGGGCCGAAATTGCTGAAAAAATGCTATCCGATCATGGTATTAAGGATGTAAAAGTTGTTTCGACAGCAGGTCGTCTTACAGACCATTACAATCCTAAAGATAAAACAGTAAACTTAAGTGAAGCGGTTTATAACGAACGAAATGCAGCAGCGGCAGCAGTTGCGGCTCACGAATGTGGGCATGCGGTACAGCATGCACAAGCCTACAGTTGGTTGCAGTTGCGCTCAACACTTGTACCTGCGGTGAACATCTCTTCAAAATTATCCATGTGGTTAATTTTTGGAGGCTTAATTTTAGGCGTTGGAGCTGGTGTTGGCTTGGGTTATTGGGTGGTTGTTATGGGCTTTGTATTGATGGCGGTTGCCACTGTCTTTAGTTTTGTCACCTTGCCTGTAGAGTACGACGCGAGTAACCGTGCATTGGTATGGCTAAAAAATAAGCATATGGTCTCTCAAGAAGAATTTAAAGGTGCCGAAGATGCACTCAAGTGGGCAGCACGAACCTATTTGGTAGCTGCACTGGGATCTCTAGCGACCTTAGTCTATTGGGGATATCAAATTTTTGGAAGAGAGTAATTAGATTTTTATTTGACGATCAATTTGTTGATCTAAAGAAATAAACGTTTCAGTTCTTGAAACTCCTGAAATCGGTTGAATTTGTTTATTCAAAACCGACATAAGGTGCTCGTTATCTTTACATAGTATTTTAATTAAAACACTCCAGTTTCCAGTCGTATAATGACACTCTAAAACTTCAGCAATTCTTTTGAGTTGTTTGACAGCATCAGAATTGTTTTTTGCTTTATCCAAAAATACACCTACAAATGCCATGGTTGTATATCCCAATATTTTCGGATTGATTACAAATTTAGAGCCAGCAATAAGCCCAGAGTTCTCTAATTTCCGCAGCCGTTGATGAATAGCAGCTCCAGAAATTCCGACAGTACGCGCAATTTCTAACACTGGAGTTCTTGCATCTTTCATAAGAGCTCTTAAAATTGTTTTATCAATGCCGTCAATTTCAATAGTTTTATTCATTTTTTAGTAAAATCTTCTAATTTACAAACCAAAAGTATTAAAATAATTTAAATTTATAACTAAATTATTCGTTTAAGGCATTATATCCTAAGTATTTAGTTTTTTTTTCATGAAATATGATACCAAAATCTTTTAATTCGTTTAATACAGGAGTGTATAATTCTGTTTTAGTTGGAATTTGAACGCCATAACGCTGAATTTTGTTATTTAATATAGCTAAAGTAGCAATTGCAACAGGTAATCCTACGGTTTTTGCCATCGCAGTATAGGTTTGATCTTCGCCAGTACACACCATTGTCGCATCAATTTGATGTTTTTTGCCATTCAATTCATACCCAAACTTGTGATACATCACAATCATGTCCTTATCTTCTGGACTCAAACTCCAACTGTCTAACAGTATTTTTTGAAGTATTTGTGCGGGTGTGGCATTTTTCAATCCTACTTTTTTACTACTACTAAATATATCGAGTTCTTCTAGTTTTTCCCATACAATATCATCTTGATCGATTTTTAGTTGGTATCTTAATTTTAATTTTACCGAATCTGTTGGGCTATACGGTAAAAACGAATTCACAAAACTCCGATAGCTCATGTTTTCGCTATCTGCAATCGTATAGCTATCGTCAGTCATTCCAAGCAAAACAAAAATTTGCCAGGCTCTACTAAACCCCACTCTTCGAATTGTTCCGCGGTATAATGTTCGGACGTTTTCCAATCCATAGACGTCTTGATATTTAAGCGAATCTCTATTAGCATACGCCTCAAACCGTCCATAGCCTTCCACTTCTAAAAACTCTGTACGTCTAAACAAGCGGTGGTAAGGAATGTATTTGAATTTATCTTCTTGTAAGAACTTTGCAGCTCCACCTTGTCCTGCTAATACTACATTGCGAGGATTCCAAGTAAATTTATAATTCCAAAGGTTTGTGTCGCTTTCTGGCGCCATTAATCCCCCTGTGAACGATTCAAAAAGTAACATCTTTCCACCAGCAGCTCTAATCCGATCGATAACTTGCATCGCACTCATATGATCTACTCCTGGATCCAATCCAATCTCATTTAAAAAGATCAGATTTTTAGCTTTTGCTTTAGCATCCAATGCTTTCATTTCTGCACTCACATAAGAAGCGGTAACGAGATGTTTCCCAAATGTCAAACAATCTTTGGCAACCTCAATATGAAATCGAGCAGGGAGCATAGATACAACGATATCTGCATTTTGGACGGCCTGTTCACGTGCTGATTTGTCAAAAATATCAAGTTTAAGTGCGGTTGCATTCGGATGGTTTCCAATCCATTTTTTGGCGTTTGAAGTTTCTAAATCTACGATTGTTATTTTTAACTGTTCTGAAATAGATTTATCTAAAAAATACTTTATGAGGTAAGATGCAGACTTACCTGCTCCGATGATTAAAATGTTTCGCATAGTGCTGTGAGATTCTTACTTTTGTGATTAGTTTGACTACTAATGTAGAAAATATAATACGTTATTAAAGAAAATGGACCGGAAAATATTTTTATTGGCATGTGTGACAGGGGGACTTGGGATTGTTTTAGGCGCCTTTGCGTCTCATGGCTTGAAACCTTTGCTGAACACATTAGCATTTGAGAGCTTTAATACCGGAATTCGTTACCAAATGTATCATTCTTTTTTGTTGTTTTTTATTGGGCTTACCACAGCACTCAAATCCAGTCAAAAATCAATTTTACTTAAACTTATACTTACAGGAATAGTATTATTTTCGGGTTCTATATATATATTAGCGACCAATGATTTAACGTCCTTTAATTTTAAAGTTATTGGTTTTATCACACCAGTTGGAGGGTTGGCTTTAATTACTTCATGGCTTCTATTATTTATATATTTTTTTAAGAAAAAGCAGTAAAGTAAGGCGCATTTAATATTATTCAATACTTTTGTAGAATTAAATTAATTTGATAATTATGCCACAACCAAAACCCATTACGAAAACGATTTCGTTATGCCCTCACGGAATAGGGTCTAAAAACGTACATTATCAACTCTCCCCAAATGAACTGCATGCTTTGACAATTGCTAAAAAACAAGGTCTTGAATCTAGCTCAGGCGCTTTGGTCATTCAAACGGGTCAGTTTACAGGTCGTTCACCAAAAGATCGATTTATTGTTAAAGACGCCATTACCAAA
>Ga0228672_1000864_pt1 | contig 13172 bp, 15 predicted proteins | sample 90DmetaG_FD_182788 | JGI IMG/M metagenome (GOLD analysis project Ga0228672, IMG submission 182788) | Seawater microbial communities from Monterey Bay, California, United States - 90D | ecosystem: Environmental > Aquatic > Marine > Coastal | place: USA: California | collected 2016-11-08 | reverse complement strand
ATGAAAATGCAATTGTTTATTTAGATCAATTTTCTGCGGAGGATGTTTTATTGAGTGCTTTGTCAAAAGGAGCTATCGGAGATGCATTTTTACAATTGGATCAAAAAGAAGACGCATTTGACTACTATGTTACGGCTTCAGAAATCAATAACAATATGTTTAGTACGCCCAAATATCTTTACAAAGCGGCAATGATAGGTCCTGAAGTGGGTAAAACAAAACAAGCACTAGCCTTTTTAAAGCGTATTGAAAAAGAATTTCCTAAATCTGAAGAAGCAAAACAAGTTGCGGTACAAATAGGAAGACTGGAAACCTTGATGCAATAAATGGCAACAGCACTAAGCAATCTTTCTGCTTATGATTCTGAAGGGGTTCCGGATGGAACTTCTTTTACTGTTCATCTTGTTGTTTCTCAATGGAATGATTCGATTACCTCTGCGCTTAAAAGAGGGGCAATTAATACTTTAGTAAAACACAAAGTTCAGGAAGTGAACATTAAAGTTTGGGATGTTCCTGGGAGTTTTGAATTGATTTATGGGGCAAAGAAAGCACAAACATATAATCCGGATGCAGTCATTGTCATCGGGAGTGTTATACAAGGTCAAACTAAACATTTTGATTTTGTCTGTCAAGCTGTTTCTCAAGGGATAAAAGATCTGAATATTCAATCTGAAGTCCCTGTAGTTTTTTGTGTTTTAACGGACAATACCCTTGAACAAGCGCAAGATCGTAGTGGTGGAAAACACGGTAATAAAGGGGTTGAAGCAGCTGTTGCTGCATTGCAAATGATCACCCTACGTCAGGCTCCTTAAATTCAAGCATAAGTTTCTTTAACTAGAGTTTCTATTTTTATAGCTTTCTTGTACCTTTGAATTATGATGAAGTCAAATCTATTTAAGCTGTCCAAAAACAGACGTTATAATTATACGCCTCGCTACTACAAAGGGAAAGATGAGGGAAATCTCTATGAATTTGACTCAAAGTTTTCAAAATACAGGGATACTTATAACACTAACGATTTTGGTCAACAATGGAAAGAAGCACGGTTACAAATGCGATCTCGAAAAAACCGTTCGATTTCATTACGTTTGTTACTCATCATTTTAGCATTAGTTTTTGTGTGCTTATATATCATAGATTTTGATCTTTCTATCTTCACTTCACCAGCTTAATGTCGAATCGGATAACGCTTTTGCCAGATCATGTAGCCAATCAAATTGCGGCTGGAGAAGTCATTCAGCGACCCGCTTCTGTTGTAAAAGAGTTGCTTGAAAATGCAGTTGATGCAGGTTCGGACACCATACAATTGATCATTAAAGATGCTGGAAAAACTTTGGTTCAAGTGATTGACAATGGGATGGGGATGAATAGTACAGACATCCGTTTGGCATTTGAACGTCACGCCACGTCAAAAATTAATGTTGCAGAAGATTTATTTGCATTAAATACCAAAGGGTTCAGGGGTGAAGCACTCGCTTCTATTGCAGCAATTGCCCATGTGGAAACACATACTCGAGTTGAAAGTGAAGAGGTGTCTCATTGCCTTAAAATTGAAGGGAGCAAGGTCATTGAACAAACCCTTTCTACCCAACCTAAAGGAACTTCAATTGCGGTTAAAAGTTTATTTTATAATATTCCAGCAAGACGGAATTTTCTTAAATCAGATACAGTAGAACTGCGACATATTATAGATGAGTTTCACAGGGTTGCGCTTGCGCATCCTGAACTCAAGTTTTTATTTTTTAACAACGGAACAGAATTATTTGACTTACCAGGAACAAACCTTCGTAAAAGAATTGTAGGTATTTTTGGGAGTAAACTAGATGCGTTGCTTGTTCCAGTGGAAGAAACAACTACTTTGGCGAAGCTTACAGGATTCGTCCTAAAACCTACTCATGCCAAAAAGACTAGGGGACAGCAGTTTTTTTTCGTTAACGATCGTTTTATTCGAAGCCCCTTTTTACATCATGCAGTAAGTAATGCCTTTGAGGGTTTATTACGTCCAGGATTTAAACCAGGATATTTTTTATATCTAGAATTAAATCCCAAAACAATAGACATCAATATTCATCCTACCAAAACAGAGGTAAAATTTGAAGACGAACAAAGTTTATATGCGATTTTACGTTCAGCCGTCAAACACAGTTTAGGTATTTTCCAAGTCATGCCTACACTTGATTTTGAACAAAATCAAACAATGGATGTTCCCTATGCTTTCAAGAACAAGGTTCCTTCTACTCCCCCGATAGAAGTAGATTCAAGTTTTAATCCCTTTCAAGAGGCAACCTCAAAAAGAAAACAAAAAATGGAGCAATGGGAGGGTTTGTACAGTGGCATTCATTCCAGTCCTATTGAAGAAACAACTCACTCAAGCCCTTTAGTTGAAGTGCCGCAAGCTACGCGAGTATTTCAGCTTTTCTCAAAATATATCGTTTGTCCGCTGCGAACTCGTATGTTATTAATTGATCAAAGTAGAGCCCATCAACGTATTCTATATGAACGTTTTTTAAGTGCCATTACCACAAAAAAAGGAGTGAGTCAGCAACTGCTTTTTCCCATAACAATCCAATTGAATTCTCAGCAAGAAGCGCAGTTTAAAAGTTCAGAGGAAATTTTAGAGGCCTTAGGTTTTGAAATTAAGTATAACAAAAAGTCACTCGAAGTGATGGGTTCTCCTGAGCATTGTCCGCCAGGAAAAATAGAGTCGCTTATTGAAACCTTACTGTCTGAGACGGATCAAGATACTGGGGAGCAGCATTTCAGTTTTGCTGATCAAGTAGCAAAAGCGATGGCAAAAAGTTTAGCAATTCACTCAGGACAATCCCTTGAATTGGAAGAACAACAACGTTTGTTAGACGATTTTTTTGGATGTAAAGAAACGACAGTATCCCCTTTTAATAAACAGATTTTTATTACATTGGATAAAGGGGAAATTGAACAAAAATTAAATTAATGCGAAACATTACAGAGACCGTAAAACATCTTTTAATCATCAATGTAATTTTTTTTATTGCCACATTGTCCTTGGGTGATGTGATGTATGACTGGTTTGCATTGCACTATCCTTCCAATGCTAACTTTCAACTCTGGCAACCCCTTACCCATATGTTTATGCATGGTGACTTAGGACATATATTTTTCAATATGTTTGGCTTGTATATGTTTGGAACTCCTATTGAACAGATGTGGGGGCGCAAAAAATTTATTTTCTTTTATCTTTCAACTGGTTTTGGAGCGGCAGCGCTTCAGTTGGGATTGTATTATTTTCAAGTAGAAAGTATTACCGATTTATTAGTTTCTCAAGGTTTAACAACGACTCAAATCACTAACTTTTTTAACACGAGAGATTTATCTTATTCAGTCGTTGAGCAAATAGGAAGAGATGAATTACTTAGTGGTTTGTCTGCTTTTAATGGGGTGATGGTAGGAGCTTCAGGAGCTCTTTATGGCGTTTTAGTAGCTTTTGCATTTTCCTTTCCCAATGCTCGTTTAATGTTGCTTTTTCCTCCCATCCCTGTAAAAGCTAAAGTTTTAGTTCCTATTTTAATTTTGGGGGATTTATTTTTCGGTTTCACCTCTTACTCTATTGGACCCATTGCCCATTTTGCTCATGTAGGAGGGGCCATCACTGGATTTATAATGTTATGGTATTGGAAAAAAAATCAATTTGATAAAAACCGGTGGGATTAATGAATTTTAAAGACCAAATGCGATACAGGATTCAGCAGTTGAATAGTGCAGAGAAGTTGATTTTAATCAATGTACTATGTTTTATACTCCCTTTTTTCTTAAAAACTTTATTTTTTCTTTTAGCCGTTCCCTTTGATGTTTTTTTAGGGTGGTTTGAGCTTTCCTCAAACTGGGGTGAGCTTTTGTTTAAGCCTTGGTCTCTAGTTACCTATAGTTTTATTCATTCCGGATTTTTCCATCTTTTTTGGAATATGTATCTCTTATTTTTTGCTTCCCGATTATTCTTAAATCTGTTCCCACCTCGAACTTTTTTCAATATTTATTTCTTGGGGGTTATTATGGGTGGATTAACCTTTTTAGTAAGTTATTCGCTTTTCCCAGCTTTCCAAAACAGTACCCCAGTAATGGTTGGAGCTTCCGCAGGAGTAATGGCTATTTTTATTTTTATGAGTGCTTATACTCCAGACTTTGAAGTGCGGATCCTCTTTTTCAATGTCAAGTTACGCTACTTAGGATTGGTTTTTGTATTGTTGGATGTAATTCAAATTCCTTATGGTAATGCCGGTGGACATTTGGCACATTTAGGAGGTGCAGGTTTGGGATTTTTATATGCCCAACGCCTTCAGCAAGGAATAGATATTGGCTTACCTTTTGAACGTTTTATTGATTATTTCTTAAATTTTTTCCGTAAAAAGCAATCCTTAAAAACGGTATACAAAAGTAAAACTGCCCCTAAAAAAACTAATGGAGATGCTAAAGATTCTTCTCATCAAAAAAGAATTGATGAAATCTTAGATAAAATCAGCACCTCAGGATATGAAAGTTTAACCAAAGCAGAAAAAGATTTTCTTTTTCAAGCAGGAAAAAAATAGTTGCAATAAAAAATGAAGCGAAAAAAGATTTTTATTGGCTTTATGACTTTACTCAATATTGCTTTTCTTTCGCTTCAGTTATTGGCTATGGGGAGCCTTGGTTTAGGGTTTGAACTTCCTGTTTTTTCATTGGTAGTGCCCTTGCTTTTAGTTCTCAATCTCGCTTTTTTTATTTTTTGGTTGGTACGTTTTCAATGGCCTTTGTTATTAACAGTCTTGGCAATTAGCTTAGGTTATGAAGAGTTACAATTACTCTATCAAATTGAGGATAATGGAATCAGAATTGAAAGTGGGATTTCAGTGATGAGCTATAATGTTCGGTCTTTTAATCGATTTAAATGGATTGATGCATCTAATATTCCGGATAAAATTGAAAATTTTATCAATGAAGTACAGCCCGATATTGTTTGTTTTCAAGAGTATGCACAAAAGGAAGCACCAGACTTTAAGGACTACCCCTACAAAATTTTTAAACCTTATGTTAGTCGAGGGCAAATTGGGTCTTGTATTATATCTAAATTTCCTCTTTTTAATTCAAATTCTATTTCTTTTGAAGCATCAACTAATGGAGGGATGTATGCTGATTTTTTATGGAAGAAAGATACACTTCGTTTATATAATGTACATTTTGAGTCTATGCGAATTGATTCTAAGGACACCTTGATTGCTGCTGAATATTCTCAAAAATTACGAGTTAAAATTAAGGAGGTATCTCATATTCAAAAAGAGCAGGTGGTACAATTTAATGCAATTAAAAATCGACATGATTACCCAGAAATTATTTGCACCGATTTAAATAATAATGCTTTTTCAAAAAGTTATTTGAATTTGAAGCAGGGCCGTCAAGATGCTTTTCTTGAAAGAGGGGAGGGGTTTGGAGCAACGTATGACTTTCTCTACTTTCCATTGCGAATTGATTTTATCTTGACCAGTCCAAAATTAAATGTTTTATCCTATAAAACGCATCGTGTCAAACTTTCTGATCATAAACCTATTTCTGCTTTAATTCAGTGGCCTTAACCAATGGGATGCTTTGCATTTTTAATGTAAAATGAACAATTAGGGCCTAAGTTAAAGAGCGCATCAAGGATGCTTAAATTTGGTAGAAACCCTACTTTTTCCTGAAATACTTGAAGGTAAGGTTCCTGGTCAATTATAGGTCTTTTTTTGGCTTGAATCAGTTCATCTAATCTCAAGTCATTTTCTCTACTAAAGGGGACGTTTTCATGAGTAAATGGTAGCTCTAAAATCCACATCATCTTTTCGATTAGCTTAAGATTATAGTCAAAAAGAGAGGTGATTTTTTCATCAAAAAAAGGAGCTAAATCTTCTTCATAGTATTCAAAATAGGGTGAAGACCTATAGGCTGAGCAAATAGATTTCCAATGTTCTTTTTGCCAGTTAACCTCAAAGCTTATTTCCACTTCTTTTTCTAATTGATGAGGTTGTTTTTTATGAAGGATAGGAATAATTAAATGTAGTTTTCCATTGGCACCATAAATTTCGGTTCGGTTTCTATAAGTTTGCTTTTGGTAGTGCGTGTCATAGGCGAAATAACATTTTTCTTGTTGACTTAGAAAAGCAAAATAAGCAATATTGGGAAGATATGCTGGACAAATTACAGCACGAATCATTACGATTTAACTTTGCGTTTTTTATAAAAAACATACCCTTGCCAAAGAACCACCAAAACTAAGAAATAAGGGAAATAGGATCGTCGTTCACCTGGACCATCCACAGTAGTGAAAACGCGATCCCAGCGAATACTCCAATTTTTGATTCCATCATTAATACCCTTGATACTGAACCAAATGAATACCGGTTTACCCACTATATGATCGTCTGGAACAAAACCCCAATAGCGGCTGTCTTCTGACTTGTGACGATTATCTCCCATCATCCAGTAATAATCCTTTTTAAAGGTATATTGATTTACTGCTTCCCCATTGATTTTGATTGCTGAAGGTGTAAGTTCTAATTGATTTCCTTCATACTCTTGAATGATTTTTTTGTACAAGGGAAGATTTTGTCGGGTTAAAGAAATAGTCATTTCTTTTTTGGGAATTAATAAAGGTCCAAAATTATCTTCATTCCAATCGTAAGGAATTTTATTTGGAAAGAAACTCTCGTTGGGGACTTTAATCGAATTGATTCGTTGCTTTACACTATCTATCCATGTGACCTTTTGAAGCTTTTCTGCCTCTTCAAGAGTGAGGGTTAATTGTTTATTGATTTCGAGGGTTTCACTTACTCTGAGACCAAGCTTACGGATTAATTCAGTTGGTAGGCCTTTTGATTCAGTAATCACAGAAAAGTCTTCAACGGTGTTTCCTCTTCTTCCAATGATGAAGGGGATGAGTTGTTGATAACTACTTTCAGTAATATTTTCGATTCTGTAGGTTCTATTAAAATCTTCAAAACCCTCAGCTAATAACTTTCTTGAGGAAACCCCTTTTTTTGCATGAGCGTTGAAGGTGTATTGTACTTCGGCTCGCTCAGGAAGAATATTTTTAATGCCATTTGTATGAATAAATCCATCAATAATCTCTAATGTATCTCCGGGAATACCTACGCAGCGCTTTACGTAATTTGATTTCTTGTCAATGGGCTTATCTACTCGTTTTTCTCTAACAAAAAATTGTCGGACGGTATCTGCTGGCCAACTAAAAACCACAATATCATTCCGTTTAATTTTCTGTAATGTAGGGAGTCTAAAATAGGGGAGTTGCGGTTTTTTTAAATAGGATTTTATTTTTAAGACTGGAAGGGTATCATGTACCATGGGAAAAGATACTGCAGTCATTGGCGCTCTTGCACCGTAATGAAATTTACTTACAAATAAAAAATCCCCAATCAATAAAGATTTTTCTAACGAACCTGTAGGTATGATATAGGGTTGAATGATATAATTGTGTACTATAGTGGCAGCAACAATGGCAAATATGATTGAGCTTACGGTTTCACCGAAACTTGTTTTTAGTTTTAAGCTGCGTTCTGGAAGGTGTTTGGGGTTGTCGCTATAATTGACTGTGTAAATATACAGTCCAAGAGTAATCAGACCTAAAAGTGTATCTTTTGCCGAATCTTTTCCAAAACTACGAAGGGTTTCAACCCAAATGATGGCAAAGAGAATTAAATTGATGGTAGGGATGAAAAGTAAAATTACCCACCAAACGGGTCGTTTGATGATTTTCATTAAAATTACCGCGTTATATACGGGAACTGCAGCTTGCCATGCTTGATATCCAGCAGCTTTATACAGTTTCCAGGTGCCTAAAAAGTGTACAACTTGTATGATTAGCGTAAAAAGAATCCACTGTGTTAAAGTCATTTTTTATATTTTTTCAAAGATAAGGGTATCTGATATATACGCCTTGGAATTAAGAAATATTTAGAACATCCTGCATGCTGAAGACTCCTTTTTTATTTAAAATCCATTCAGCTGCAATTACGGCTCCCAATGCAAATCCATCTCGGCTAAAAGCTTCGTGTTTCAAGCTGATTTGATCAACTTGAGAGCGATAGGTTACCGAATGCGTACCTGGCACTTCTCCTTCTCTTACAGATTCGATGTTGAGCTTATCATCGCTATTTCCATCTAGTTCCCAAGCGTTATTATGTCCAGTTTCTAATAGCGCATCCGCCAAGGTAATGGCCGTTCCACTAGGAGCGTCTAGTTTGTGTACATGATGAATTTCCTGCATACTTGCCTTGTATTCATTAGCGTGTGGTTTCATCAGTTTTGCCGTTAGATGATTCATTTTGAAGAATAAATTTACTCCGATACTAAAGTTGGAGGCATATAAAAAGGCAGTATTTTGATTTTTACAAAAAGCAGTGATTTCATCATAATGCTCTAACCAACCCGTAGTTCCACAAACAACCGGTATCTCATGCTCTAATGCAAGTTTGATATTATTTACTGCAGCTTCTGGAATACTGAAGTTAATAGCTACATCTACTTGAGCAAGTAAACCTTCTTCTTTGTCTTTATCTAAAATGAACGCAATTTCATGATTTCTTTCTTTAGCGAACTTTTCAATGGTTTGCCCCATTCTTCCATATCCTAATAATGCAATTTTCATTGTAGTTTTTTTAAAATTTTAGTGCCACACGAATTCCTGTTTGTTCGGTGTCAAAAATAAAGTTTGGAGCCACACTCAAATCATCATTTACATTAAATTGTAATAGATGTGCGCTAACATTAGCATCAAGAATATTTAGCATATAGGCAGCGGCAGCAAGTATGATTGCAATATCACGATAGTTTTTATGAAAGTCCATTCCTAACAGCAATTGTTCTGTTGTAATGGGAATATCAGTTTCTAAAAATTCATCATCAAAAAAGCCATTCAACCTTCGTTTGTATGCTGTCCTGTATTTATTCATTTCTTTATTATTAACATCATAATAATATAGAGAGGCTCCTATAGCAGCATAAACTATGGGAACTTTCCATCCTTTTCCTATGAAGGCTTGTCCTAAGCCTGGGACAATGGCAGAATAAAATGCGGCCCTAGAAGGAGTGAGTGGATCGGCAATTAAACGTTGGATTCTGGTAGAATAGTTTTTTTGTACTCCAACAGAATCAGGGACCGCAAAAGTGTTTTCCTCCTCTTTGGCTTTTTTGGCTTTTTTAACTTTTCTCTTTTTTTCAGTTTTAGGTGCTTTTTTAGTCTCTTTTTCTTGGGCGTAAACAGAAAAGGAGCCAGCAATAAAACAAAATATTAAAAGAGTTTTAAGTTTCACTTTTTAACTTTATTGAGAATGCGTTGTAATTGTTCTTGTGATTCAAAACTTATTTTGAGCACCCCTTTTCCATGACTGTTTGCGGAAGCCGATACAGGGGTCTCAAATAAGGTTTCTAGTTCAGCTGCCGCTTGAGAAATAAAGGGAGCTTGATAGCTTGTGGTGGATGTTTTTATTTTTTTAGAATTCCTAACTAAACTTTCTGTAGCTCTAACGGAAAGCCCCTTTTTTACAATTTGCTTATACAGATTTAATTGCGTCTTTGGGTCTTCAGTATTAACTAACGCCCTTCCATGCCCCATGCTGATAAATCCATCACGTATCCCTGTTTGAATTATAGGATCCAACTTGAGTAAGCGCATGTAATTTGTAATGGTTGATCGTTTTTTACCCACACGTTCACTTAGCTGATCTTGGGTGAGATTGATTTCCTCCATCAAACGTCGGTAGGAAAGACCAATCTCAATAGGATCTAAGTCTTCTCTTTGAATGTTTTCTACCAGCGCCATTTCTAATGATTCCTGATCGTTGGCAAGGCGAACATATGCAGGAATGCTCCTGAGACCAGCCATTTTTGAAGCTTTGTAGCGTCGTTCCCCCGAAACTAACTCAAAGTTTCCCTCTTTAATTTTTCGAACAGTAACGGGTTGAATAATTCCCAATTCTAATATAGATGTGCTTAATTCTTTGAGGGCTTCATCATTAAAATGCGTTCTGGGCTGGAATGGATTCGCACTAATCTTATCAATGGGTAAGTCAATAATGTTTCCAATGACCTGATCGGCGTTTTTATCATGTACTGATTCAATTGCATTTTCAGAATCGTTTAATAAAGCTGAAAGTCCTCTACCTAAAGCGGGTTTACGGTTAGATTTTGCCATGATTCTTATTTATTCCGTTTTAAAATTTCACTTCCCAAAGAAAGATAACTTTTCGCCCCTCTACTGGAGGCATCATAGGTAATGATATCCTCTCCAAAACTTGGAGCTTCACTCAGTCTGATATTTCTTTGAATGATGGTTTTGAATACCATTTTACCAAAATGTTTTTTAACCTCTTCCACTACTTGATTTGATAATCGCAAGCGAGTATCATACATCGTTAATAAAAGACCTTCAATATCTAAATCTCTATTGTGAAGTTTTTGTACACTTTTGATGGTATTTAAAAGTTTACCGAGTCCTTCTAGTGCAAAATATTCACACTGAATAGGAATGATTACTGCATCTGCCGCAACTAGAGCGTTTAGGGTAATTAAACCTAATGAAGGAGCGCAATCGATTAAAATATAATCGTAGTTATTTTTTATTTCTTCCAATGCTTTTTTAAGCATGTATTCTCTTGCTTCTTGATTGACCAACTCGATTTCTGAAGCCACTAGATCAATATGGGAAGGGATTAAATCAAGATTGGGGCTATTGGTTTTAATGATAGCATCGGACACTTCAATACTATGTTCCAGCAGTTGATAGGTTCCATAGGTAGCTTTGTTCACGTCAATACCCAAGCCTGAAGTTGCATTGGCCTGTGGGTCTGCGTCAATCAGCAAAATCTTTTTTTCAAGAACGCCTAAGGCAGCAGCTAGATTGACGGCCGTAGTCGTTTTTCCTACCCCTCCTTTTTGATTCGCAACAGCAATAATTTTACCCATTAATTTATATTATGAGCCTCTAAAAATACAATTATTTAATCGCTTAAAAAAGATTCAGGGCTCCAATTGTTTTGTTAAAACTAACAAGAAGATTTTTCAGTTTAATTTTTGATTAATGTATCAGAAGGTTTAATGATAAAAATGGTTTCATTTTTCTTTTTGTGACCATATTGTTCTCGTGCAAAACGTTCTAAACTGTCTTCATTTTGTAACTGTTTTATGGTGTTTTTATCTTTGGCAATTACCTTTGTCAAGGCTTCTTTTTCCAGTTCTAATTGATTTATTTCATCATTCAATTCTGAATGAATTCTCCACGAATGGGTGTCTAAAAACAACATCCAAATGATGAATCCAATTAAAATACCAACATAAAGTAAGTAGCTTTTCTTGATTGATTTAAAAGAATCCCACAATGAACGCTTTTCTGTCATTGTAAGATCGATTTTTGAACCCGCTCTACATGCATTGGAGTAATGAATGCCTCACTGCTATTCCCCCATTGATTAAGGATATAATTCATCACATCTGCAATTTCTTCATCATCCAATCCTTGCTTGTTCATTACACCCTCGTATTCTTCATCATTTACCACTATTTTTCCTTTCAAACCGTATTTAATTCCGGCAATACTAAGATCAATATTATTGAGCAAGTAGTCAGAAGCTTGCAAGGGAGGAAAAACTCCGGAAACACCTTTCCCATTGGTCATATGACATTGAACACAGAAATCTTGATATATTTCTGCTCCTGATTTAATGCTTTGAGCTTTAGTTTTTTCTTGAAATAGGTGAAAAGAAAGTGCTCCCACGAGTATGAAATAGCATAGACTTAAAATTTTCATCCTTGTGGGATAATTTTTAGAATTCCTTTGCCTTCAATCGCAACATAGAGGAAGCCGTCAGGTCCTTCTTTTACGTTTCTAACCCGGCCAATTTTGTCTAATACTTTTTCACGTTTCACTACTTTGTCTCCTTGTATAACGAGTCGTTCTAAATATTGAAATTTTAAGGATCCGACAAAAAGATTGTCTTGCCATTCTTTGTAAATACCTGAAGTGGAAAATGCCATTCCACTGGGCGCAATTGAGGGCACCCAATAGTAAAAGGGTTGCTCCATGTTTGGGTCTGAAGTTTTGTCTGTAATGGGAGTGCCACTGTAATTGATACCATAGGTGATTACTGGCCACCCAAAATTTTTCCCTTTTCTAATTTCATTAATTTCATCTCCCCCTTGAGGACCGTGTTCATTGACCCAAATAGCACCTGTTTTAGGATGTGCAGTCATTCCTTGTGGATTACGATGTCCGTATGAAAACACAGCGTGTTTTGCTTCAGGATTTGAAACAAAGGGGTTGTCCTCAGGAATACTCCCGTCAAGGTTTAAACGATATATTTTGCCTCCATCTCTTGTAATGTCTTGTGGGTTTTCATCACGATTTCCTCGATCTCCCACCGAAAAATAGACATGACCTTCGTCATCGAATGCAATTCGCGATCCAAAATGCTGCCCTTTTTTGGTGTTCGGAGTAGCTTTATACAAAAGCTTAACATCCTCTAAGCGTTGATTAATAAACTTAGCTTGATAAAGAGAAGTGTTTCCTCCTGCGTCTCCCTCAAGAGTTGCAGCCAATGTCATGTAAATGATTTTATTGTTAGTAAAATCAGGATGTAAAGCAACATCCAATAGACCCCCTTGACCTCTAGCATAAATTTCTGGAAGACCTTCAACTGAAGTTTTTACTCCATTTAAAATATGATATAGGATTCCACTATTTTCTGTAACTAGAAGTTCATTGTTACTGATGAATGCCATTCCCCATGGAATATTTATATTATCTACAATAGTTTCGTAAGTGTAGTTTATTGTTGTTGGTGTCTCTATTGCAGGTGTGTTCTCTTGAGCACATCCGATAGTGAAAATCAAGTTACATAAAAGTAAGGGTAAAAAACGTTTCATTTGTTTGTGAATTGTATGAAAACCAAATGTACAAAAGTGAGTAATTGTTTAAGTAAAAAAGTGAATGATTTTTACAATGAGAATAGAAAAACCTTCTTTTAAAACAAAAGATAGGAATAGAAGACTATTTTTTGTGAGAGTTATTTTAGTCGGGATGACAGTATTTGAACTTAAGAGTTAAATAATTGATAATCAGATACTTAATTATTAAAAATTTAGTGTTTTATATCAATTTGGTGACCATTACTCACCAA
>Ga0228672_1000863_pt1 | contig 13192 bp, 12 predicted proteins | sample 90DmetaG_FD_182788 | JGI IMG/M metagenome (GOLD analysis project Ga0228672, IMG submission 182788) | Seawater microbial communities from Monterey Bay, California, United States - 90D | ecosystem: Environmental > Aquatic > Marine > Coastal | place: USA: California | collected 2016-11-08 | reverse complement strand
TCGTGGGTTGATTGGGTTTCGCTCCATGTTCATGACGCTCACCTCGGGTAGTGGGATTATGACGCACATATTCGACCACTACGGACCGGTTAGTAAGGCGGAGCTCGCACAGCGCAATAACGGTGTTCTCGTATCCATGGTCAAGGGCAAGACCCTAGCGTATGCACTCTTTACACTTCAGGACCGAGGTCGACTCTTTATTCAGGCAAACGTAGAGGTCTATGAGGGGCAAATCGTTGGTCTGCATAGCCGAAGTAATGACCTCGTTGTGAACCCAACAAAAGCCAAGCAGCTAACAAACGTGAGGGCGTCGGGCACCGATGAGGCGCTGATTCTCACGCCCCCCGTGCTTCACACGCTTGAGCAGGCGCTGGAATTCATTGACTCAGACGAGCTTGTGGAAGTGACGCCCGACAGCATCCGCTTGCGTAAGAAGTTGCTGTTAGAGCACGAGCGTAAACGCGCATCGAGGGCGGCCGCTTAGCCGCCATTACCTAGTCGCCGCTGTAGAGCATCTCGTAATGGGGTATATCGTCTTCCATGTAGGGGCCGTTCTCGGTCACAAAGCCTAGGGCTTCATAGAACTCCTGCAGGTAGGCTTGTCCGCTGATGCGGATGCCGCTATCCCATTTGGACGCACAAAACCCCATGCCGATCTTCATGAGCTCGACGCCGCGTCGTTGACCTCTAAGTCTGCGTGCGATGGATACGCGCCCAATTGAGCATTCGTCATAACTCACGCCGGGCGGCACGACTCTGAGCGTTGCGACTAGCTCATCACCTATATGTCCGGTTAGATGCCAGCACTTCAGGTCTTTGTAATCAGGGTCTTGGTACGGGCACGTTTGCTCCACCACAAAAATATCGGCACGCAGCATTAAAACTTCATGCCACGCTGCGGCTGACATTGTGTCGAAATGACGCCAACGCCACTTAATTTCTTCCATGTTAATAGCGCTACTATGAGATAATTCTGGGAAGCGAAGGCTATCACGACTGTGGTCATGCGCTTTTAAATTTCGAACGCTTTGTTTTCAAAGGTAGTAGTCAGTTTATGTCCGATATGTTCAACACGCCCCAAGCAACGGAAACGCTCTCGATAAAAGAGTATGCCGAAAAGGCGTATCTCGATTATTCGATGTACGTGATTCTAGATCGAGCGCTGCCGCATGTCGGCGATGGCTTGAAGCCGGTACAGCGACGAATCGTGTACGCGATGAGCGAATTGGGTCTGAAGTCCTCGGCGAAATACAAAAAGTCAGCAAGAACCGTCGGTGATGTCATTGGTAAATTTCACCCGCACGGTGACAGTGCGGCTTATGAGGCAATGGTGTTGATGGCGCAAGACTTCTCTTACCGTCATCCACTCGTTGATGGACAGGGTAACTGGGGCAGTGCCGACGACCCGAAATCCTTTGCTGCCATGCGCTATACAGAGTCAAAACTCACTAAATACGCTGACGTGCTACTAGGAGAGTTGGGGCAAGGAACGGTCGACTGGCAACCGAACTTTGATGGCAGTCTTGACGAGCCAGTCGTGTTGCCCGCGCAGGTGCCTAACTTATTACTGAATGGCACGACCGGTATTGCGGTAGGAATGGCGACCGACATTCCGCCACATAATCTTCGTGAGGTGGTGAACGCCACAATCCATTTGCTCGATTATCCCGATGCTACGGTAGACGCACTCTGCGGACACATACAAGCGCCCGACTTCCCTACTGATGCAGAAATTACGACATCGCCCGAGGAGGTGCGTGATATTTATCGCACCGGCCGCGGCAGCATCAAAATGCGTGCCGCATGGCAACGTGAGGACGGAGCGGTCGTCCTTAACGCGCTGCCGTACCAGGTTTCCGGTTCAAAAGTGCTCGAGCAGATTGCCGCTCAAATGCAGGCAAAGAAGCTCCCCATGGTCTCTGACCTTCGTGACGAGTCGGATCATGAGAACCCCACGCGGTTGGTGATTGTACCTCGGTCAAATCGCGTCGACCTTGACGCCATGATGAGTCACTTATTCGCGACAACTGACCTGGAGCGTTCATACCGCGTGAACCTTAATGTCATCGGCATGAATGGTCGTCCTGGGGTTCGCTCGCTCGACCAGCTTCTGCGTGATTGGGTGCAGTTCAGGCGCCAGACGGTCCGCAGGCGCTTGGAATATCGACTCGAGAAAGTGCTAAAGCGACTTCATATTTTAGAGGGCTACCTGGTTGCCTATCTCAATATTGATGAAGTTATCCGCATCATTCGCGAGGAGGATGAACCCAAGGCGGAATTGATGGCGCGCTTCGCGCTGTCTGATATTCAAGCAGACGCCATTCTCGATTTGAAACTGCGTAATCTGGCTAAGCTTGAGGAGATGAAGATTCGTGGCGAGCAGTCCGATCTCAGCGATGAGCGCGACGGCTTGGAAAAGACCTTGGGTAGCAACGCACTCATGACAAAGCTCATTCGCGGCGAGCTTGTCGACATTGCACACGAATACGGAGACGACCGGCGGTCGCATCTCGTTCAGGTCGAGGAAGCGAAAGCGTTTTCAGAACTCGAGCTGACCAGTGCCGACCCAATGACTGTCGTCGTTTCTGAAAAAGGCTGGATCAGGGCCGCACGGGGTCATGATATTGATCCAGAGACCCTGAACTATAAGTCAGGCGATGCCTTTAAGTTTGCCGCACTGGGTCGGAGTAATCAGACGACTGTTGTTTTTGACTCCACGGGGCGAGCCTACTCGCTTCCAACGCATCAACTCCCTTCCGCCCGCGGTCAAGGTGAACCTTTGACTGGCAGGATATCGCCACCATCAGGTGCTACGTTTGAAGGTTTGATGACGGGTACCGAACATCAGAAGTTTTTACTGGCAAGCGATGCGGGCTATGGTTTTGTAGCGAAATTTAGTGATCTTGTCGCCAAAAATAAAGCAGGCAAAGCGGTGCTCAGCCTACCGAAAGGCGCGCAGGTTATGCCGCCAGTTACTGTACCGGAGCGACAGAATTTGTTGGTGGCAGCGGCAACCACCGAAGGTCGCTTGCTGATATATCCACTAGCGGACCTTCCAGAGCTTGCCAAAGGCAAAGGGAACAAAATCATTGGGATTCCCACGGCGAGAGCGCAGTCGAGGGAGGAGTTGCTCGTGGGGCTCTTGGTCTTCGGAGACGACGATATTCTTCAGGTTAATTCCGGGCGACAGCATTTAAAACTGCGCTTGTCTGACTTGGAGCACTATCGAGGTGAGCGAGGGAGGCGTGGCAACCGCCTACCCAAGGGATTCCAAAAAGTCAGTGGGTTAGTTATTGCGCAGTAGCAGCAAGCTGACCGATTAAAAGGGAAGATCCGTTTGGTCTCCGACATCTGGAAATAATCGTCGTTGGAGTAATCGACTCTGTTTCTCAAGCTCTGGCAAAAAGGCGCTGGTTGGCGAGCCGAGTTGGCAATCGCCATCGGCAGTCTCGATGGTATCGAAAAGGTCGGTGACCTCTTTAAAGCCACTGATCGAGGCGGCCACCTTAATTGATGTGCCAGCCCTCTGCGCAAGCACATGAGCTTCATCCAGTGCGGTCTGGATGTACAGACCTGCGTACGCTGACGCGTGTTCTCCCCGGCTGAGATCACTGTGGCTCACGCCGATCCCCGCGGCGAACTTCAACCGCCTACTGCGCTCGGCAACGGGAAGTAATTGCTGCAGAAGAGCCGATCCAACGGTTGCTCGCAGCGGTGATGTCATTCCCCGCCACTCACCCTCAAAGCTCATCGAGAGGCTTTGTGGTCGATTCGTATCAGTCGTTCCCCCGAGCATTTGCGCGACGGCTTTGAGTAAGGCTTCGTAGGTGGCGACATAGCTGACAAGGCTGAGTTCATCGAGCGTTTCGATGTATCGCGCCAAATGATCTAGGCTGAGCGTAACAACAGCCATTGAGCGCATTGCTGACTCGTCCATATCTTCAGATGAGGAGGTGTCGATAAGATCCAGAGGGAGTGCGGAAAGGGCATTATCGAGCTCGTCTAACGGATCGCCCGCCCGCTCTGATGTCTTCTGTTGCGAGAGCCGCGCGACAAGTGACCAGAGTCGATTTGTGTGTCCACGGTAGAGCGATGTGGTGAGGGCATAAATGAAGAGGGCGATCACAAGGCTAAGGCCTGTAATTGTCCAGCGAAGGGTTGTATCCCTGGCCTGCGTATTCAATGTGATGGTCAAGGTTCCGGCGAGGTCAGGACCAATTTTGAGCGGGCCCTGATATTGCACGTCGCTTACGGGGGTCCCCACGGTTACGAGGGGTTCGCCCTCTACATCAGCCACACTTGCTGCGGCAACAAGATCATTAGCAATTAAGCGATTAAGCTCGCTCGATACGGTTAGTAAGTCACCCGCGGCGATAAGGCCGGAAGTGCGGGATGCGGCTGAGCTGAGAATCACTCGAGCGTAGGCTGCGCGCTCATTGTCATCGCTATTTTCCTGCGAGATGAGTGAAAGGGTTAGGGTAATTTGCGCTGCAATAAGGACAGCAATAGCGGCGACCACGCCTGCTCGCTGACCAAAATCGAGGCGCCCCCAGAATCTCACGTTTGATTACCCCCTTACCTGTGGATTATTCACCGGCTTTGCCGAATTTACAGATAGATCAGAGTATCATGCCCACTTTGAATTGAGCGTACTGTGATCGTCATGCAACTCACTATTTTGGCTAAGTCCGCAGAGATGCCTGAGTTGAATTCTTTAAAAGGGTTCCTTCAGAGCGAAGGCGTTGACGTCGCGCAAACACGGGCACTACCGGTACCAAAAACGCTCGAGGGTCAGCGATCCGCCTTGCGACTGAGCCTCACAGGAAACACGTCGCAGCTTGATCCAAGCGATATTGTCCTAAGCGGCCTTAAGGATGGTGTTGATGCGAACCTTCACAGCCCTAAAGAGCAGGCGGCCGATATCAAGCTTGCTGTGTTTGATATGGATTCGACGCTGATTCAGTGCGAAGTTATTGACGAGTTAGCGAAGCACGCGGGTGTGGGTGACCGTGTTGTCGACATAACAGAGCGCGCCATGCGGGGCGAGCTCGACTTTAACGCGTCATTCACCGAGCGGCTCGGGTTGCTAAACGGCTTGGACGCGCGTGTAGCTCACAAGGTTGCAGCCTCTCTCCCGTTTAGCGAGGGGGCACACGAATTGATGCTGACGCTACGTGCTCGCGGCGTGAGAACCGTTGTGCTCTCGGGGGGCTTTGATGTTTTTGCCGACAGCGTTATCAATGCGCTGAAAATGGACGAATACGTAGCCAACACCCTTGAGATTGTTGACAACAAGCTAACAGGGCGTGTGGTTCCTCCGATTGTAAATGCCGATGAAAAGCGAGCGCGATTGGTGGCAATAGCAAAGAGCATGTCGATTGATCTGTCTCAGACCATGGCGGTAGGCGACGGTGCCAATGATCTCAAGATGCTCCAAGCGGCGGGAATCGGCATTGCGTTTAGAGCCAAGCCGGTCGTTCGAGAGCAAGCCAGGTATCAGCTAACCCACGTTGGACTCGATGGTGCGCTCTACCTAATGGGGTGACACAGGTTGCCGTTCATGCCGTCGTTAAATGCACATTTTATTGGGTGCTCTGCACCGTGTGCTCGCTCGCAAGACACCGACTTTGATATGATTGGCGCTCAACAAAACTGCAGGGTCAGCACTCATGCCTAACTTTTCTACGAATGAATTCAAACCCGGCCTAAAAGTCATGCTCGAAAACGAGCCTTGCTCGATTCTCGAAAATGAATATGTGAAGCCCGGTAAGGGTCAGGCATTTAACCGCGTCAAATTGCGTAATTTGCGTTCAGGTCGTGTCTTAGAGAAGACTTTCAAGTCAGGGGATTCGCTCGAAGGCGCAGATGTGCTCGATATTGATCTCGAATACTCCTACACCGACGGTGAGTTTTGGTATTTCATGGATCCTAATACGTTCGAGCAGCACTCTGCAGACAGGGCCGCGGTGGACGATGCAGAGAAGTGGCTGAAAGAGCAGGAAAAGTACGAGGTTACGCTTTTCAATGGCGCGCCTTTAGCGGTTACACCGCCTAACTTTATTGAATTAGAAATCACCGAGACTGACCCTGGCCTAAAGGGCGATACGGCTCAGGGCGGCAGTAAGCCTGCGACCTTGAGTACGGGCGCTGTCGTTCGCGTGCCCCTGTTCCTGTCGGAAGGCGAGATTATTCGTGTTGATACGCGGAGCGGTGAGTACGTCAGTCGCGCGGCTAAATCATAAGCCACTAGCGCTTCACCGTTATGTCAGATTGGCAGTCCAGCGCACGTGTTGACGACCTGCATGCGCGTGCGCAGCTGCTAGGATCTATCAGGGCCTTTTTCTCTGAGCGTGATGTGCTGGAGGTCGACACCCCGCTCCTTTCTCGCTATGGCGTTACCGACCCCAATATCGAGTTATTCACTGTCTCCTCTGACAGCCCGCGTTATCTCCAGAGCTCTCCTGAATATGCTATGAAGCGCCTGTTGGCCTCAGGTCTGGGTGATATTTATCAGCTGGGTAAAGCTTTCCGGTGGGGCGAGAGTGGTGCGCGGCATAATCCTGAATTTACGTTGCTAGAATGGTATCGGAAAGACTTTAGTCACTTCGACCTTATTCGCGAGGTGGCGCAGTTCATTAAGGCGGTTTTGCCGGTGAGCGCCTGGCAGGTTTGGTCCTATGCGGCGTTATTCTCAGAGATTTTAGATGTCGACGTGTTTGACGTGTCTACAGAGGCGCTTCGCAAGAAAATCGAATCCGAGGGTATTTCTATCGATGCCTCGCTTTCTCGTCTCGATTGTCTTGATTTACTGATGACGCACCGAATTGAGCCCGCCATCGCTGGGTGGGGCCTCGTCTTTGTCACTGACTTTCTTCCTGAGCAATCGGCGTTAGCTCGAATCACCACCCGCGGCGCGAGAACAGTTGCCGCCCGATTCGAGGCCTATTACGGCGGTGTTGAGTTAGCCAACGGCTACTGGGAAGAGACCCAGGCGGAGGTTCTCGCAGCACGATTCGCAGACGATAATGCAAAGAGGCAGTCGCGCGGGCAACAGCCGATGACGCCAGACGTTAGGTTGCTTGAGGCTCTCCAGGGAGGAATCCCCAATTGTGCAGGCGTCGCTTTAGGTGTGGATCGACTCCTTATGTTGAGTCTGGGAAGAGCCTCTATCGCTGAGGTTTTACCCTTTGCATGGGACCGCGCCTAGCCGATCAATGCGGGCGTGTATCCGTCAATGAATGCTTTGGGTGGACGCTTTGGTTTGCCCGATGAAATCTCAATACACACAAATTGAAGCCGAGCACGTAAAACGGTCTCTCCTGTGAGCATTGACTTAATCTGCATACGGCGCTCCATTAACATGCGCCTCTCCCAAGTTGTAATCCATGTCCCAACCTCAAGTTGCTCGCCAAGGCGAGTGGCTTGAAGATATTGATATTCGGCATTTGTCAGTGCCATGGCTCGGTCGAGCGCTTTGTAGGTCTTTGCACCTAAGCCAAGCGCAGTGGTGTGTGCCCACGCTGCCTCGTTGCACCAATTGACGTACTGCGTATTGTTTGTGTGGTCCAGCGCATCAATGTGCGTCGGTAAGACCGTCACGCTGTGTGTGAAGGGCGTCGGATAATCCCAAGTCATGCGGGCTCAGCTGCTGCGGGCTTTTGTTTCACCAATAAATAGCCAAAGGCGATGGCGACGAGTGGGCAGACGATGTTGAAGATCGCGTAGGGCGCGTAGTCAAACGTTGCAACGCCCAGCGTTGCCGCCATGTAGGCACCACAGGTGTTCCAGGGTATGAGAGCCGACGTCATGGTTGCGGAATCTTCTAACGTCCGAGACAAATTTTCTCGACTTAGATTGAAGTCGTCGTATGTATTGGCGAAAAGGCGCCCGGGTAATGCAATGGCGAGAAATTGGTCGGCTGCGAGGATGTTGGTGACAAAGCCACCGGTCACGGTAGCCAAAACTAAGTCCCCCGTGGACTTCACGGCCTTGAGCACCGCATCGAGAATCTGCTTCAAAATACCTGTTCGCTCTAGCACGCCCCCAAAAGCCAGCGCACTGACAATCAGCCAAACCGTGTTGAGCATGCTCGCTATTCCGCCTTTGCTAATTAGGCTGTTGAGTGACTCATTATCGGTCGTTCCCTGAAAGCCTCCAAAGAGTGTTCGCCACAGTCCCTCAATGAGAGGTCTTGTTGTGTCTGGGTTTGCTGCGAAGGCGAACTTTTCCACTACTGGGGCTTGTAGCGTCAGCGCCGTAATGATGCCGGCAACGGTTGCGAGCATGATGGCAGGGTACGCAGGAACCTTTCGCCATATCAGAAGTAACATGACGCCGAGGGGCGTCAGGACGCCAAAGCTAACATTGAATTCGTCTCGAATTGCTGAGCGTAGCTCAGCAATTTGCGCTGGAGCCGCGGCCGAGCCCGAGTCGATAAAGGAATAAAAGAGCAACGCAACACAAAAAGCGGGGACGGTTGTCCACAGCATGTGTCGGATATGCGCGAAGAGGTCAACATTGGTACAGGCGGCGGCCAGATTTGTGGTATCCGACAGGGGAGAGAGCTTATCGCCAAAGTAGGCACCGCTTATGATGGCACCTGCGGCCATGGCAGGCGGCAGACCATAGCTATCGGCAATGCCCATGAGGCCAATACCCAACGTGCCTGCGACGGTCCAAGAGCTGCCAATACTGATTGATGCGAGCGCACAGATGATGGCCGCTGCGGCGAAGAAAATATCGGGATCGAGAATCGAAACACCGTAGTAGATCATCGCGGGAACCGTACCTGCGATCATCCAGCTACCAATCAAACCGCCCACAGCGAGCAGAATGAGTATGGGTCCCAACCCAACCTTGATACCGTCGACCATGCTGTCTTGCACGTCCGCCCAGCTCATACCGCGATACATTCCTACCAAGCCAGCGCATGCGGTGGCGATCAGCAGCGCCACCTGATTCGGCCCATAGGAAGCGTCAGCCCCAAATAGTTGAACCGCTGAGAACAAGAGGAGTACAAGTAGGGCAATCGGAGCAAAGGATAGAAGCATAAGTTATGTAGGCCGGTAGTACGGCTTCGCCATGGTTATCTGATAGGTACCAATAATACGTTCACGGAAGCCGCCTTCACAGTAGCTTAGGTAAAACCGCCACATTCGGATAAATTTTTCATCAAACCCCATCGACTTCACGGCGTCGAGCTCCGCTAAAAAACCCTCCTGCCAGTGCTGAAGTGTTTTGGCGTAATCGAGTGCGATATCGCGAAGATCGATCATTTGCATGTCTGTTTTTCGCGTCAATGCACTGCTAATAACGTCCAGCGAAGGCAGGCAACCACCCGGAAATATGTAGCGCTTGATGAAGTCGACTGATCGACGATAGTCGTCGTAGCGCTGCTTATTTATGGTGATGGCTTGAATCACTGCCTTACCATGTGGCTTGAGCAACTTGCTGACACAGCTAAAGTACGTGTCAAAGTATTCATGCCCGACCGCCTCAATCATTTCAATGGACACGAGCTTATCGAAGCTGCCTTTTAGATCGCGATAGTCTTCGAATAAAAGTGTAATCTTATCCTCCAACCCCCGAGCATTGACTTCCTTCTGAGCGTGCTCAAGTTGCTCCCGCGATATCGTTGTTGTTGTGACTTTGCACCCGTAATTTTCCGCCGCAAAAATGGCCATTCCTCCCCAGCCCGTGCCAATCTCGATGAGGTGGTCTGTCGGTTTGAGCTCAAGGTCTTCGCAGATCAATCGAAGCTTGTGCTGCGAGGCCTCGCTCAGATTGTTGCAGCCCTCGGGGAAGACGGCTGATGAGTACATGAGGGTGGGGTCGAGGAAAAGAGAGAAGAAATCATTCCCAAGATCATAGTGGGCAGCAATATTCTCTCGAGACCCCGTCAGCGAGTTACGCCGCGCACTGTGTGCGAGTTTGAGTGTCGCCTTTACGAGCCAGTTTTGCTGATCCTTCATGGCTTCGAGCAGCGGCATGTTCGCACTAAAAACACGTGTGACATCGGTGAGTTGCTCGGTACTCCAGTCACCGTCGATGTAAGCCTCTCCAGCGCCAATCGTGCCGCCCATGATGATTCGGGAGTAGGCTCGGGGGTGATGAATGGTCACCGTAACGCTGGGAACGACGGAAAGGTCGTTCCCGCCGAAACGAAATACGTGCTCGCCGTCACGCAGAATGAGTTCGCCGTGCTTGAGGTTGCTAAACAGACGAAACGCCATTCGCTGAGCCAGTTCGGTGCTCTTCCAGCTTTTTATTAAGGGCAGTTTAGCAATCTGTTTGATATCAACATTTTGAGTAGACATTGGGCTCTCCTAATGTGTTGAGTTATTTTTAGGGTGTGAGTAGAGCGGGACTCGTCGAAGAAGTAAGACCAGGGCTTGCCAGTAAATACCGAGTGTTATTTTTGCAGTTTCAAGGGGGAACTTGGCAAGCAGTGAGAGGCCTGCTTTGGCAGAAATCGGGACGCGACGGAGTTGCAATACAGCATGAAATACTCGCTTGTCTTGCTCGATATTAGTCAGCTTGATCGCCAGGGACTCCGAGGGTTTTGTCGAAAACCATCGATAGCGTTGATCCATTCCATGAAACGGCGATACGTGGAGCTCTTTGGCAAATTCGGTTTGGAAAGGCTGGGCTGAGTCTGTAACGGGGAGGACGTAGCTATGACGTTCGCCCCAGGGGGTATTGGTCACCTCAGCGACGATATAGTCGAGTTTCTCGCTACTCGCCTCGAAACAAAAATAGCAGGCGATGGGGTTATTTTGCAGGCCGAAGTAACGCCAATTAGCAAGGAGGAAAACGCGACCAGAAAACACATTACCCGTTGCCTCCAAAATACGTGCCTTGACGGCATCTGATATGGGCATGTCTTGAGGTCCAATAAAATCGCTTCGGACGAATCTGGCGGGTGCCAGCCGCTTGCGGCTCCATAGTGGAATGTTGTCGGTAAGTGTCTCCACGGCATCGACATCGACGAAGGGCATAAAGACCTGGTAACTGAAGCGATGCGGTTTAGGGGTTAGTCGAGCGTGGCTCAACTGTCCGACATAAAAGGCCGTATTCATGCAGGTATGCCTTTTACTGCCAGACCCCTTTTGGCAAGTATCGCGTCGGCAACACGGTTGCCGCTGAAGAGCCCGTCTTCGTGAAACCCATTTCGCCAGTAGGCACCGCAAAACCAGGTATTGCGAGGTCCATTTATTTCTTCCCAGCGCTGTTGTGCGGCAATGCCTGCAATGGTGAATTGGGGGTGCGCGTATCGGTACTCGCCAAGGATCGTTTTGGGGTCAATCGACGCTGTGTCGTTGAGCGTTACACAGAAGGTCTCAGGACAATCGAAGCCCTGCAAGATGTTCATATTGTAAGTGAGCGTTGCTTGTTCGTTGCAGCTTTTCAGCCGGTAATTCCAGCTAGACCATGCGCGCTGCCTTTTTGGTAGTAGACGCGTGTCGGTGTGCAGTACGACGTCGTTTTCGGAGTAGGGAAGCTCAGAAAGAATCGCGTATTCGGCGGGGTCTGCGTCGCTTAAGAGGCCAAGCGCTTGATCACCGTGAGCTGCGATGACGATATCGTCAAAAAATAATACCTCGCCGTCTTGGGTGCGAAGTTGAGGTTTGGAGTCAGCTGCTCGCTGTATCGCGGCCACAGCGCAAGAAGTCCTAATGGATTGAACAAATGGCGCACACAGCGGCTTCAGGTAGCTTTGGCTCCCGCCCTTCAAAACGCGCCATTGAGGTCTATTTTTCACTTGGAGTAAGCCATGATTCTTGAAGAATCGAACGAAGAATTCTGCGGGGAAATTTAGGCTCTCTTCAAAATTTGCAGACCAAATGGCAGACGCCATGCTGATCAAATAGTTTCGGCGAAAAAATTCGTTGAATTGATGCCGTTCTAGATAGTCCTGAAGTGTCTCACCGCTTTGTAGTCGACCCGACTCAAGATCCGCGATGGCGACTTCATTGAAGCGGAGAATGTCACGGACCATTCCGATGAAGGTGGGCGACAGTAAATTCTTGCGTTGGGCGAAAAGCGTATTCAGATTATTGCCCGCGTATTCGAGGCCGCTCGTGTCATCGGAGACGGAAAACCCCATGGTGGTTGGCTGGTTTACAACGCCAAGCTCATCCATGAGGGCAATAAATTGGGGGTAAGTCCAGTCGTTGTAGACAATAAAGCCCGTATCGACGTCGTAATCTCCGCTGGCAACGCTTACACGTTTAGTGGCCGTGTGTCCGCCGATGCTATCGGCGGATTCGAAAATCGTGACAGGCTCTCCGGCTTTAGCCAGTCTGTGAGCGCAGCCGAGTCCGGAGATCCCTGAACCAATGATGGCGGTTGTCATTTCATTCCTTCTTCCACATTTGGACGATCTGAATTCGCGAATCAAGAATTCCTTTATGTCATATTTAATATACACATGTTAGTGTCAACTAAATTAGATTTTGTGTATTCTTTCCGGAGATGCGCTCAAAGGAGAGTGATGGATGGTAGACAAGCAGGGAGAAGGCGCCCGCGGACAGCCCGCGACCTCTGCTTGGTCCGTACCCGAAGGGCGCCGGACCGACGAGTGGAGTTTATGCGTCGTTCGAATTGCGGAGCATCGTGATCGCGCCGCATTCGCAAAATTCTTTGCGCACTTCGCGCCGCTGATAAAAGCGTTTGCGCTATCGGGCTCGTCGCTGTCCGCTGCTCATGCCGATGAGCTCGTTCAGGAAGTGATGTTAAAAGTTTGGCAGAAGGCTGCCGGATTCAACCCTGAGAAAGCGGCCGCAAGCACCTGGGTATATACGATTGCGCGCAATTGCCGGACAGATATGTTTAGGCGCCTACAAAAATTTGATACACAGTTGGAAGCTGAAGATGTGGGCTTCGAGCTCGAGAGCGATGAGCCGACGATGGCACTGCATGCGTCGAGGGGTGCCATTCGTGTTCGAGCCTTGATGAGTGACCTACCTCAGGACCAAGCGCAGATCCTTGCGAAGGTTTACATGGAGGGGAAGTCGCACTCTGAGACCGCAGCTGAATTGGGTCTGCCACTGGGAACTGTGAAGTCCCGGGTTCGATTGGCGATTCAAAAACTACAAGTATTTATGGAGGCCGGATCAGAGGAGTGATCCGCATGGTGAAATATCGGTATTAATTTGCATATACTTACAAAAGCTTTGGAAGCGTTGAACCG
>Ga0228672_1000854_pt1 | contig 13309 bp, 12 predicted proteins | sample 90DmetaG_FD_182788 | JGI IMG/M metagenome (GOLD analysis project Ga0228672, IMG submission 182788) | Seawater microbial communities from Monterey Bay, California, United States - 90D | ecosystem: Environmental > Aquatic > Marine > Coastal | place: USA: California | collected 2016-11-08 | reverse complement strand
GCCACAATTTGATCCAACTCTTCTGGAAAATCAGAGTAGTCTCCATCTAAAAAGACCACTATTTCAGGAGGGTTTTTGGCGAGATGTTCCATCCCTTTTAAGCAAGCATAGCCGTAACCTTTTCGAGATTCCTGCACTACAGTAGCAGAGTGATTTTTTGCTATGGCTGCGGTCTCGTCTGTTGAGCCGTTGTCAACCACAATCACTTCTGAAACACTTTTGGGGAGTGCTTTTAGCACATGACCTATGGAAAGTGCTTCGTTAAAAGCAGGAATAAGAACAGCAATCGAATTCATAACGAGCAAAGATACTGAAACCTAAAGGAGTTGTCGGATTTTAGGATTTTACTTCCATTGCATTTCCAAGAGGATAAACGGTTCGGTTTATTCGGTTTTCCAATTTGTCATTTTCCAATTTCAAGACACCTCTAGGACAAACAGCGGAACAGATACCACACCCTACACAGGAGGAACGAACAATATTTTCACCTCGCTGTGCGTAGGCTCTCACATCAATACCCATCTCACAGTAGGCAGAACAGTTACCACAGGAAATGCATTGACCTCCATTGGTGCTGATGCGAAAGCGTGAAAACAAGCGTTGCTGCAATCCTAAAATGGCAGCCATCGGACACCCAAAACGACACCAGACTCGACTTCCTAAAAAAGGGTAAAATCCTACCCCTAAGACACCAGAAAAAGCAGCTCCAATTCCAAAACCATACCACTTTTGGAAACTGTAACTGTTTAAAAAAAGAATGTTATTTTGTTGTGAAAAGGCTTGAATACTAATGGATAAAACCAAAATACTTCCTAAACTGATCAGGGTGTATTTAGCATCTTTTTCCAAACCGTTACGATCCCAAAAAAAGAGTACGGCCATCAAAATAATAATAAATACGACAACTCCACCGATAAAACTCTCTCTACTGATCCAACTCATTTCTGGATTTTGAGACAAAAAAGACCAGAGTGCAGCAATGGTTGTTACGGAAACAAATACCAATACGGCATGAATCATCCAGCGTTCCAATTTCCAAACACTAATTTTTTTACTGGACAGTTGCCGAAAAGGGTCTCCAGCAGTTTCTGCCAAACCTCCACAACCACAAACCCATGAGCAATACCAACGTTTGCCATAGAAGTAGGTTAGTATTGGCGAAACCACAAAAATCATTGCCAAACCAAAAAAAAGAAAAAACAGTCCCAAATTCCCACCTGTAATGAGGTTGGTCAGATGCCACTCGTCCAGAAAATAATAATTTAAGGGCCACATGTTTTTTAGATCTTTTGCAAAATAGGGTGTATCGGGATTGAGCTTGGCCAAAAGCTCTGGGATTAAAAAGGCAAAACACAATTGGAAAAACACAACGGATAGGGTTCTGAAAAGCTGATATCGATTGGAACGATATTTCCAGATAAACTTAATTCCGAAAAGTACAATAGCAAATGTGTACAAAGTGCCATAGAGAAACCACTGGGTAGCTGCTTTGCCATTTAGGGCATAACTCAAGGGATCAAACAAGGAAACTAAACCACTACTTTTTCCCTCTGAATTAAAGCCTAAGACTTCGGGATACCAATAAATGGCAATGTAAAAAGCGGTAAGCCCCATACCCAAAAGCCAGCCAGAAACTCCCCGACTAGAAAGTGCATTAAACCAAACACCATCATTTTTGACCCCCGCTAAAGTATTTCCGTAAACAGCTTGAAAATAAACCAAACCCCCTAACGTCATTAGCAAAAAACTGACACTCAACCAAAGTGTTTTATTTTCATAGGGAATAAAAAGTGCACTTGACAACAAGATCAAACCCAAAAGACCCATACCCACACTACTTTGTTTTTTGATTAAATTCATTTGCTATTTTTTTAAAAATTTAGTGATAAGGTTGATTTTTTTAACTCCCACAAACTTTGAATTTCCATGGCATAGTGGGTTGAGAACTCCGGATCAAAAAAGGATTGCTCCAAGTTTTTGATCACTTCATCTAAAGATGTTTCCTTACTAAGCCATTGGTTGAAATACTCATGGCGCAATCGGATTCCGAGACCAATCACCCCGCTGAAATTACGTTTTTCAGGATCAAAGCTGAATCGTAGTGTTTTATTTTTTTTGGGGTGTTGCCAATAAAGTTGTATTTCTTTTTTAGGGTCGGGTGTTGGACTTACTTTACCATAGGTTTGGTATTCGATGTCGAAAAACTTGGCCGAATTAAACCAGGGTCCAGGATGATAAGCCGTTTTCTTTCCAGCCAGTGTTTGTGCTAGGGTTTCGCCCATGATCCTACCGGTGTACCATACGGCTTCAATGGATTGGCGGTCGGGTAGGGGGTCTTGCTGTTCGGCACAGTCTCCAATTGCGAATACATCAGCTTGGCTGGTCTCTAAATAGCGATTTACGAGTATGCCTTTACCCAAATTCAATCCGCTTCCTTTAAGAAAATCAATATTGGGAGATACCCCTACAGCCAAACCAACCCATTGGCTGGGCAGTGTTTGATTTTTAGAAGTATGTATTTTAGATACCCTTCCGTCCGAATCACCCTCTAGGGAGCGGAGTTCGGTATTTAATTGTAAATCAATTCCATGGGCTCGGATGTGTCGGTTGATCAGTTCCGATTCTTCTGCGGGTAATACCGTATTCCAAAAGCTGGATTCACGCACCAAAAAATGAACTTTTTTACCCCTACTGTGTAACATTTCAACCAACTCAATTCCAATCAAACCGCCGCCTACTACCGTTGCAGTTTCCATACTTTCTGACCAAGCTTCCAAACGGTCTAAGTCTTTTTTGTGATAAAATCCCTGTACCGCTTTCAAGGTCGCACCAGGACAATTTAATTGATTGGGTTTAGATCCACAGGCCAGCACTAAAAAATCATAGGCTAAGGAAGTTTCATCGTCAAGAACCAAAACCTTGTTTTGAGCATCAAGTCGTAGAACCCGTTTTTGAATCAGATCAATTTTATTTTTTTCCCAAAAATCATTTTCATAGGGTTGGGTGTGTTCAAATTTAAGATGTCCCATAAAAACATACATCAATGCAGTTCTAGAGAAAAAAAAGGGATTTTCTTCTGAGATGACAGTGATGGAATGGGTTGTGTTTTTTCTTAGATGGCGCGCTGCCGTGATACCGGAAATACCATTCCCTAAAATGACAATAGCTTTATTAGTGAATTCATTTCCCATAGTACTAAGGTACAGTTTTTGATTCAAAATTTTATTTGTATCTTTCGTATGACTAAACTTAGTTTATGAGAATCGCCCCTTCTTCAATAAATTTATTTTCTGTAATCTTTTTTTGACCAATGAATGCTAATCAGGACCATTCGTGGGTAACAGTGACGAGTCTTCTCAACACTACTGAAGCCGATGTTTGGCAACTTTTGACGGATCCCAAAATGACTGAGCAATACATGTATGACTGCCAGCTTCATGCTGTATGGGAGGTTGGAGGAAGAGCTGTTTGGAAAGCCAAAGATGAAGAAGGAAATTGGATTGATCACGTCAAGGCCCAAGTTCTCGTTTACGAGCCTTACAAACACTTGGCCTTTAGGGTCTTACATCAAGCTACGGACCAGCGTCCGGAAGTACATTCTGAACTGCACTTTCTGTTGAAATCGAAAACAGAAGGGGTACACCTAACCATCAAACAAGGCGATTTTGCCGTTTTGAATTTAGGAGTAGAATTGTTTGAGCGCTGCCAACAAGGCTGGGAATTCGTCATGCCTAAACTCATTCAAGCTTGTGAATACAATTTTAAACCCCCAGCTTAACATTTAACAAATTCTTTTAACCCAAATTTTAACCAAAACCTTACGCTTATGATTACCTTTTTGTATGTTGTTTTTTTTATTTGCTGCGTGCTAATTCTAAATCGAATTCTGAGAGAATTCCGAGACGGTGTAGATCTCTTTTCGGGAGTTCTCTACGGTCTTATTTTTTTAATTTCATGCGGTCTTCTCTGGATATTTATTTTTGGCATCTATTATTTAATTATCGGAGAATTGTATTAACGAATGTATTTCAAGTAGTAATTTTTCAGAAACTTAGGACCTGCACCTAGCCAGTGCGTAAGGTGTATGACTCCAAAATGAAAAAGTAGCCGAAGCACTCCGTTTTGATAAAAACGTCGAGAGGAGGTTTGAATTTTTTGTGGGAGTACTTTAAAACCTCCTAGTGAATACAATTTTTTAATTAGGTTAATATCCTCGCAAACAGTGTATTGAGTGTCGTACCCTCCGCATTGGTAAAAGTCATTTTTGAAAACAAATAGCGATTGGTCTCCTCCTCTACAAAGCGGATGATTCCATCGGCTGCCTGCAGCAGCGAGGTGCAGCAAGCTATTGGCATTATCAAACCTGAGCTGGAAACATCCAGAACGTGCACCCGTGGCAATTGCTTGAGCGATATGAAGGTCAAAATATTTAGGCAGTTGGCTGTCCACATGCACAAAATACAAAAGTTCTTTTTTAGCCATTTGTACACCAAAATTCATCTGATTTGCACGACCCAATTCGGTTTGATGGCTTTCGTTTTTAAAATGAGATTGCATCCACTCCCAACTCCCATCGGTACTTCCACCATCTATTAAAATAAATTGGTGCGGACGGCTCCATTGTCTTTGCAAATGTGAAATAAACCGGGGGAGTAGCTCAATTTCATTTCGAATAGGAATGATTACGGATAATTCAATGCGATTCGTTGAGGCTCCAGTCATAGGGTAAATAATCAATTTTTGGACGTTCAAGATTCATCCCACTGTAATTTGAAATAAATTCCAGGCGTTCTTCTTTGGATCCAAAATCATTCCCAAACCAAAGAAAAATTCTAGAAAGTTCTATCCGATCTGTTTGGAGTTTGTTTTTGGTGGTATCCATTAAAAAAACTCGAGTCCTTTCGGTCAACTGGGTTTCCAATTGTTTTTCTCGATAGGCTTGATTTAAAAGTTGTGGACAGGAGGCTGAGGCGCAATTGATGGCAAAGTGAATGCGAGGCTCATTCATTTTTCGAAGGATTTCATGTTCTATTGCCCCCAAGGTGTACGATTTGCCTTTTAGCTGAAAACAAATCGTATCCCACGGTTTGTCTAGGTCTCGAATACTTTTAAGCGGATAATTTTCCAGAATGAGTTGTACGGTCAAGGCGTTGTAAGCATTGATCCAAAAAGCCAGTTTAGCTTCCTTACTAGCTTGTTCCAAAGGCGGTAGTTTTTCTAGAGTTTGAAGATAAGCATCCAGCTGATCTTTTTCTTTGAGCCAATTTTGATAATCTACTTGTCCTAGTGTATCTACATACTTTTCAAGCATTTGATCCCAACGTGTATGCTTGTTTTTTTGTCCGCTAACGGCTAGGGTACACAATACGAACAGGAAGCTGCATAAAAATCTCATCTCCTTTTTCTCTTAAAATTAAAGCAATTCGCCAGCTTTTACTAAGCCTTTAACAATTTTTATCAAATCCAGTTCTCCCTTTTTGGCCATGGCCATGATGTCGGGGATGTGAATGGGTTGTAAATCATCAGGATCACAAACATCCGTAAGAACAGAAAAAGCAATGACTTCAAGACCCAGTTGCCGAGCTACGATCACTTCCGGAACGGTGGACATGCCCACGGCATCCGCACCAATAATTTTAAGATAGCGGTATTCGGCAGCGGTTTCGAGTTGTGGCCCCACCACTGCAGCATAAACTCCTTGATGGAGCAGAATTCCTTTGTTTTCAGCCAGAGCGCGGGCTTTATTTTGTAAGGTTTTATTGTACGGCTGACTCAGGTCCACAAAGCGTTCTCCTAACGTTTCGGCTCCTTTAAAGGCCAGGGGAGAGCCCCCTTGGAGGTTGATGTGATCGGTCAGCAGCATTAGTTCTCCTTTGTTAAAATTCAGATTAATGGCTCCCGCTGCATTACTGAGTAACAACTGTTTTCCTCCGAGTGCTGCAAATACCCGAACCCAAAAAGTAATCTCAAAAAAGTCAAAGCCTTCATAGCGGTGAAACCGACCTTGAAAGGCTAAAATGCGCGCTCCTTCCAGTTCTCCGTAAAGCAATCGTCCTTTCTGATAGGCCTGGGTCGCAGTTGGAAAGTTTGGAATGCCCTCATAGGGAATTTCAAAGAGCACTTTGATGTCCTTTGTCAAGCCGTCAAGCCCCGTCCCGAGTACGATACCCATAGCGACGTTTTCAATTCCTTTTTCTTTTAAAAAATGAACACTGGTATCAATTTTCTCTTTCATCAAAATGTTGGTTCATGTGTGTTAATAAGTCCAGATGGAGGACCAGATCTTTGTAAAAGTCAATATCCGATTTTTCTTCTAAAAGGGCGACACGTTTGGTTTGTAAATCTTTAAGGGTGTCTGAGAAAACTTCAGGACCGCTCCATTCTTTGTTTTTAAACAGTTCGGGTTGAAAGGTTTTCATTCCCAAGAGGTAATAACCGCCGTCTTTGGAGGGGCCTAAAACAACTTCGGTTCCGTCTAGAGCACTAAGTGCTCCTTGTAGGATTCCTGGGTTGAGAGTCCACAAATCGGTTCCAATCCCAATAATTTTAGGATATCCTTGGGCAAAACCCCATTCGAATGCGGCAGCCATTCGTTCGCCAAGATGTTTTCCTTTTTGTGGTTTTTTTGGAAAATCGTTAAAACAATTTCCAAAATCAGAGGGAGTGTCACCCGCATAAAATACAACCACTTTTGAAAAAGATTTTTTCAAAACTTGGTCTGTTTTGAGCAGTAATTGTTGGTAAACCCACAGCGCTTTTTGGTCGCCGAGTGTTTCCGCTAAACGAGTTTTTACCTTACCCAATACGGGTGTTTTTGCAAATACGAGAATGAGACTGTTCAAAATTTAATAATGAAGGCTAAAGTTACTAAGAACGAATGAATAGGGCATGGTTTGGGATGCAAAGATGCTAACCATTAAAATCATTTAGAGGTTCCAGGCGCATGGCAAAAGGAACGAGATTGTGGTCAAACTCGTACACCTGAAAACGACCCTGTTCATAGTTACTCAGGGGTCTTTCAGATCGGTTGGTGTCTAGCAGTAGGTCTATTTTTTTTCGAAACGAACGATCTGTTTTAAAATAAATGTTGCCGTAGTAGAGTTCTGTAATTAGATGTACGGGACGGTAACGTTTAAAAATTTTTTTTTCTGCCTCGGGACTTAATTTTTCAAGGTTTTGATGAAGGATCACACGCCATTTATTGGATAAAACACGGGCTTGAATGGTGTGAAAAGAAAATTTGATTTGGGACTTAAGCGTTGCATCGGATTGTAAAAGTTTTACGATGGGGTGGTTAAAGGAAAGTCCAAAACGGCGGTCTGCTTCTACTTGAAGATTTCCTAATTGGGCAGCTTGGAGTTCTTCCGATTCAAAAACAGAGATGGCCTCCCTCCATTGACGTTCGCTGACGATCCCTTCCATCAAAAAAACATTGTAAATGTGGTTGGGCATTCCTCTTCGACTCATCAGCGGGCGTTTTTTAGCCCGACGCCAAACCAAGTCGCCCAGTGAAATGTCTGAGTGAGAAGCTGGAATCAAGTCCAGATCGTAATGCCGTTTGAAATGATGGATGTACATACCGATGCTGTTTAGGAGTCCTCGACCCGTGCAAACTCCGTTTTGGAGTCTGCTCAGACCCATTGAACATAGGGATTGAGGACTTTAAATGAACAAAGAAGTTAGGATAAAAAAATTATTTTTCCATCCCTCAGGGTATGAACGGTAGGCTTGACGGAACAAACGGTTTTTTAACCCGCTTTTTTTTGAATAAATACCGTTACACTAGGTGTGTTTGTAACCGATGCCTTAGCTTAGTTGATGCCTACCCTACTGGCATGCGTTGCAAACGAATACCTGTAGCGATAGGGTTCATACATCAAATAAATTGGACTTGACTTAATTCATTTGCAAAATCCTTAAGACCTTTTTCAATTTTCAGAGTGGTGGATTTGCTTGGATAACGATATCCTTGTACATATTGGCTAAGCTGTCTTTGATTTACACCGGTGATTTTTTCTAAAGACGAATAGCCTATTTTGTTTGAATAATACTCCAGAAAAGAAGGCAAGTCAAATTTGTATGTGAATTCCAAATCGGGATAAGTTTTATTCTCTTCTTTGTACAAATCACGTATTTCTTCATTGGAGGCTAAAAAATCTTCTAATGCCAGGGCTACGGTATTTCCTCCGCCCAACAGTAAGAAGTCTAAATTTCCCTGACTCATTCTTACATCGTAGGTGCCGTCTGGCCCTTTTTCAATAATTGCGGTAACTTTCATATTCTTTGTGTGGTTTAATGTGGAATTCCTGATTTTTTACTCGCTTGTTTGGGTAGGCTTGTAATGTGTACCTTCGCCTTCGGTCGTTTACAAAAAAACGGATGCGCGTTGAACACGCCAGGGATGGGTTACACTCGCATGCCCATGTAGTTACCCAATTAGGCAGCTTGGAGTTCTTCCGATTCAAAAACAGAGAGGGCCTCCCTCCTTTGACGATCACTGACGATGCCTTCCATCAAAAAAACATTGCAAACGGGGTTGGGCATTCCTCTTCGACTCATTAGTGGGCGTTTTTTAGCCCGACGCCAAACCAAGTCGCCCAATGAAATGTCTGAGTGGGAAGCCGGGATCAAGTCCAGATCGTAATGCCGTTTGAAATGATGGATGTACATGCCGATGCTGTTTAGGAGCCCTCGGTCCGTGCAAACTCCGTTTTGGAGTCTGCTCATACCCATTAAACACAGGGATTGAGGGCTTTAAATGAACAAAGAAGTTAGGATAAAAAAATTATTTTTCTATCCCTCAGGGTATGAACGGTAGGGTTGACGGAACAAACGGTTTTTTCCAACAAAAAAGCCTCGAGGTTTGACTTCCTCGAGGCTTTTGCTTTTTGGCTTAATTTTATTTCTTTTCCAAAGCTTCTATTCGTTTAAGCAATTGTTGTAAGAGTTTTTCATCTTGTTCGACTTTTGTTTTTAGTGCTTCGTTTTCAGCACTTAGTTCTTGTATGGCTTTGACGGAGAGTGCAATAAAATCGTTGTAGCGTAAACTGTAGCCCGAGTTGTCTTTTTCTAAAAAACCGTAGTCTTTAAACCCTACTTGATCCAGTGCAGTTTCCACTTCTTGTGCAATAAAGCCCATTTCTTTCCGTTTTTCTGGAGCATTTTTTCTGGTGTATTCAACAGGGCGTAGTGCTTTAACGAGATTGAGCCCGTAAGGTAAGGAACTGATGTTTTCTTTCCATTTTTGGTCCGAAGTAATCGTCCATCCCACTTGAATATGTGCCTTGGAGATGCTTGTATTTCCCAGTCTTATCGAGTTTGAGCCAGCTCCATATGCATCATAACCAATTACTATTTCATTGGTTGTAGTGCTGGTGGCAGATTGAGTTTCTCTTCCTATGTAAATAGAGTTTGAAGAGAATTGATTCCATACTGGAACACCATTGACATTATTTCCTGCATAATGACCTACCATTACATTGCCGTCTCCATGGTTGACATTTCCCGCGTGACTTCCCAATTGCACGTTGTATGAATTCGCAATTGCAGATTGCTGCAGTGTATTTATCCCTATAGCAATATTCTCACTTCCTGTATTACGTTTTAATGCACCAGTTCCTATAGCAACATTCCGAACCCCTGTAGAATTGTCACGGATTGCCTCAAATCCAATTGCGATTGAATGGGTTCCTGAAGTATTGTTAGCTAAGGCTCCGTCCCCAAATGCAACATTAGTACCAACAGAGCCGCCCCCGCGACCCACAGTGTAGCCATTTATTGTCATATCCGCATTAGTAGTCACTTTCGTCCCATCATTGGTTAGTGCAGCGGATTCGGCCCAACTGGTTCCGTTCCAGCGTAGGGTGTTGTTGGTAGTGGTACCGTTGGCTACGTCAACTGGTGTGATCCATTGGGTACTGGTTCCTGTGGAGGAGAGAATTTGTCCTGAAGTACCGCTATTCCCAGAAGCATCTACTAAGGAGCCGTTTAGGGTAGTGGTGCTGTTGTTGGTCACGGGTCCGTAGTTGGATACGGGTCCTTGATGGGTTACGCTGTTGACTGTGGTAAGCGTTCCACTAACAATGGTAGTTCCTGCTAGGGTAGTGGTACTGATATTGGTCACAGGGCCAACGTTGGTTACGTTGGAAACGTTGGTAACCGTACCTGAGCTTCCTACTCCTGTTCCTACCAAAGTCAATGTGTTTCCACTTTGGGTAAAGGCTAGGGTTCCAGAAGCTTTAAGGGTTAGGGCATTTCCATTTTGAATCTCCAAGGTGGTTTGTGTAGCGGTAGCACTTGAACCATAGGCCAGGGTTTGGCTGTCGGTTGTAGAAGCGGTGATCCATTGGGTACTGGTTCCTGTGGAGGAGAGAATTTGTCCTGAAGTACCGCTATTCCCAGAAGCATCTACTAAGGAGCCGTTTAGGGTAGTGGTACTGTTGTTGGTCACGGGTCCGTAGTTGGATACGGGTCCTTGATGGGTTACGCTGTTGACTGTGGTAAGCGTTCCACTAACAATGGTAGTTCCTGCCAGGGTAGTGGTACTGTTGTTGGTCACAGGGCCAACGTTGGTTACGTTGGAAACGTTGGTAACCGTACCTGAGCTTCCTACTCCTGTTCCTACCAAAGTCAATGTGTTTCCACTTTGGGTAAAGGCTAGGGTTCCAGAGGCTTTAAGGGTTAGGGCATTCCCATTTTGAATCTCCAAGGTGGTTTGTGTAGCGGTAGCACTTGAACCATAGGCCAGGGTTTGGCTGTCGGTTGTAGAAGCGGTGATCCATTGGGTACTGGTTCCTGTGGAGGAGAGAATTTGTCCTGAAGTACCGCTATTCCCAGAAGCATCTACTAAGGAGCCGTTTAGGGTAGTGGTGCTGTTGTTGGTTACGGGTCCGTAGTTGGATACGGGTCCTTGATGGGTTACGCTGTTGACTGTGGTAAACGTTCCACTAACAATGGTAGTTCCTGCCAGGGTGGTGGTGCTGATATTGGTCACAGGGCCAACGTTGGTTACGTTGGAAACGTTGGTAACCGTACCTGAGCTTCCTACTCCTGTTCCTACCAAAGTCAAGGTAGTTCCACTTTGGGTAAAGGCTAGGGTTCCAGAAGCTTTAAGAGTCAGAGCATTTCCGTTGGTAATTTCCAAGGTGGTTTGTGAGCTGGTGGCACCATTGCCAAATAAAAGACCTTGATTATCAGAATTAACGGGTGGATTTATCCATTCCAAGCCGCCTCCGGCAGTTCCAGCACTTAGGTGTTGCCCTGCAGTTCCAGTGCTTCCATTTGCATCTGTAATTTTGGTGAGAGGCGCTGAAGCTAAAGGAGTTGTGTTAATCATCTTCCATGCATCTGCTGTTCCATCGCTGTTCGTGTCTTGGGCTAGATAAAGTTGTCCAGAACCGCTTAGTGTCAAGGCGCATTTTTTGAAGCCCTAAATAAGATTCCAAATAATTTATTTCTTCTCTTAGTGTAATACTTTCTTTAGAGCTCATCTCCAAGGTAAACCGTAAAAGCCTGGAGAGCATTCCGATGTAGTGGTTGGATTCGCGTTCCCCTTTTAAAATCATGATACTTTGCAAACTGTTCAGGGCATTAAAGATGAAATGTGGGTTCATTTGAGCTCGTAAAGAACGCGCCTCTAAACGGGCAATGTGATTTTGGTAGGCTATGTCTGCCTTCTTTTTATTGTTTTGAAAAAAGAAGAAAAAAAGAATTACGAATAGGTTGGAGATAATTAATGGAAAATAATCTTCCAGTAAGTTACCACTTATCAATATTAGACTTTTAAGGACAAATATCATAGTAAAGTGTTAGGTTAAATCTGGGATTTGCAACACTAATCTGCCAATGGAAATAAGCTTAAAATTTTAGTCTGAATAGGTTTTAAACTCAGTAAAATATAATAACTTTAATTTTAAACTGAAAATTTACATTAACAATTTGAATGTATGCATTTTAAATTGGAAATCCAAAAGAAGTCCATAAACAAAAACTTTAGTAGTTTAAAAGTAATTAAGTGCGAATCAAGGAGGAGCGATTTTTCTTTTTAGACAATAAAAACAATTTATAAATCTGTAAAAAAAAATATTTATGAGTACACCCTACTATGAAAATCAAGATTTAAAAAAATTTAAAAACATAAGCGACTGGTCGCCTGAACTTGGGAAAAAGTTTTTTGATTATTACAACAGTGTTTTTGAAGAAGGTGCATTGACTTCTAGAGAAAAATCGCTGATTGCCTTGGCGGTTGCTCATACCGTCCAATGCCCTTATTGTATTGATGCCTACACCCAAGATGGTTTGGAGCGGGGAGTTGATAAGCAAGAAATGATGGAAGCAGTTCATGTTGCGGCTTCTATTCGAGGAGGGGCCTCTTTAGTTCATGGAGTCCAGATGATGAATGTTTACGAGAAGCGTAGTATGTAATGGCAGTAAAATCTCTAAAAGGTCGACAACACAACCTTGCCGATAGTAAACGTCAATTGGAGTATTTGAGTAACGGTATTTTTGCTCCTGGGGGCTTGCCCACATTTGAGACTCAGGTCAAGACTTTTCAGGATACCTCTCTGCGCCCTAAAACACTCGAGATCTTGCAAATCAATTTGGGGTACATGTGCAATCAGGTTTGTGCTCATTGCCATGTAGATGCTGGACCCGATCGGAAAGAAATGATGAGTCGTAACACTATGAAGCAGTGTTTGAAGATTTTAAAACAAACTTCAGCAACTACGCTTGATCTTACAGGAGGTGCCCCTGAAATGCATCCTGATTTTCGTTGGTTTGTTTCTGAAGCTTCAAAAATTGGTGTTTCGGATCTTATTGTAAGATCCAATCTTACAATTTTGAGAGCCAATAAGAAGTATTACGACCTTCCTGAGTTTTTTAAGGCCCATAACATACACGTAGTTTCTTCTCTGCCCTTTTACAAAAAAGAGAAGACAGATCGTCAACGTGGAGACGGGGTTTTTTCTCAATCCATTACAGCTTTGAAAGAACTCAATAAGGTAGGCTACGGAAAAGAAAACAGTGGCCTGCAGTTGGACTTGGTTTACAATCCCTCTGGAGCTTTTTTACCTGCAGATCAAAAAGCCTTGGAAGCAGATTTTAAAAAAGCTCTGAAAAAAGACTTTGACATCGACTTCAATCAATTATTTACCATAACCAACTTGCCCATCAGTCGTTTTCTAGCCTATTTGATCGCTTCGGAAAATTACGAGGACTACATGCAACGTTTGGTTGAGGCCTTTAACCCTGCAGCAGTAGCTCAGGTAATGTGTACCAACACCTTATCGGTAAGTTGGGATGGATTTTT
>Ga0228672_1000850_pt1 | contig 13392 bp, 17 predicted proteins | sample 90DmetaG_FD_182788 | JGI IMG/M metagenome (GOLD analysis project Ga0228672, IMG submission 182788) | Seawater microbial communities from Monterey Bay, California, United States - 90D | ecosystem: Environmental > Aquatic > Marine > Coastal | place: USA: California | collected 2016-11-08 | reverse complement strand
GTGATTTTTGATAATTACGGTAAAATCATTACAAATAAGAAACACTATAAGACTTTTCATATGATTACAGGATTCAATAAACACGGGTATATAGCTGTTGGCGTTCTAGTTGTTTTGGTTTTAATTGTTGGACCTTTTCCTGCACTACTTTAGAAGCTATTAATCATACATTCGTATTAAACCATAGGCATATCTTCTTCTTTTAATTTAGCAACTTCTAATCAACGTAAGTAGGTTAAACTATAAGAAGATAATCAATAAGTTAATTATTAGAAGAACTATAATTGCAACCGTTATTTGTTTTTGAGAAAAATATTTATTCATCAACTAAATGTAAATATGTTAAAGAATATGTATGATAAAAAAACAATTAAAAAACCCCAAACAAGTTTTTCTTTTGTGGTTACATCATCCTTCCAACGAAGTAAATAATCTTTAAATGGATTTCTAATTTTCATAAACTATGCTTTATTTTTTTTGATATTTTTTTATACCCAAATAAGTCATATAAAAAAACACAAATGTTAGCAAACCTGATACAAAAGAATTACTAATAAATTCTGTATCATTAATTACATTACAATAAATATCATATACAATCAATCCAACAGAGCCAAAGTATAGTATTTGAGGCAGATACTTGACAGAGTATATAAATTTTTCTAATTTTTCCATAAACTAAATATAATACTAATCGTAATATTACATTCTTTTTTGAATGTTTTTTTGTATATTATATTTTAATATTAAATCAATATTATGATTACAGAAAGAATTTTTAAAAACATTATTTTAACTCAGGTAGCTTTATTTGTAACATTAATTGCTTTTGGAATTGCTGATGAATCAGCAAACCCAGTAAATGAAGATTTGAGTTTTAATTTAATAGACAGTGTTTTTCTTATTTGGTTCATTGGCTATATAATATCGATTATTTTACTGTATAAATTTAAATCTTTTGGAAAGAAACTATTTGTATTAATTTTTATTTTGAGTTTTATTACAAGTTTATTTGAAGGTCAAGACTCTTTTATTATAGAATTTTCATCATTCACACCTGTAATTTCAACCATAGAGAATTTACTTTATGTTGTTGATGGTATAATTCTAGCAACGTTATATTTTACAAGTATTAAGGAGAAGTTTGATTAATTAAATCTTATTTAATGAAAAAACTAATTCTACTATTACTGTTTATTCCGCTTGTGAGTTTTGGGCAGAATAAAAACTCTGTTTTAGATTGTGATATAAATGATAATTCTTGTTTTCAAACACTTGTTAATCAGCACGTATTGGACAATTTTAATTACCCAGAACTAGGAAGTTATTTTAACGTACAAGCGATGGTATATGTAGATTATACAATTGATACAAACGGAGTTGTGGGCAATATTAGTTCTAAAGCAGCTTTAATTGGAGTTGTTTTTGAAGATGTTGAGTCAAAAAATATTATATCGGGTGTTTTTGAAAAGGCAGCTAATTTAATTATTGAAAATCTTTCTCAAATTAATCTACCAATAAATGATGATGTAGCTGAAAGCAAGAAGTTTAGAACACCTATTTTGTATAGATTAATTGATGTAGAGAAAGGTTTGACTAACTCAATAAATATCAATAAAATTAATCAAGGAATAGATTTTCTTAATAATTTAAATCAAGATGAATTATTAAGTTCTGTTGCTGATCCTTTTGAAATTATTGATGAGTTTCCTGTTTTTCCTGGCTGTGAAGATTTAAAAGAGTCAAAAAAAAGATTATGTTTTCAATATCAAATTAATGAACACATTCGTAGAAATTTTAGGTATCCTGAAATTGCTCAGGAAAAGGGAATTCAAGGAAGAGTATTGGTTCAATTTGTATTAGGAAAAGATGGTAGAGTTAGGGGATTAAGCTCAAGTGGGACAACATCCCCTGCCTTGAAGCAAGAAGCTGAAATAATTATTTCACTTTTACCTAAAATAAAGCCAGCAAAAAAAAATGGATTAAGATTAGTAGTCCCTTTTAGTATACCCATTACTTTTAAAATAGGATAACTAAAAACAATAGTCATATCTTCTTCTTATAATTCAGCAACTTCCAATCCTCGTATATAGGTTAATAAGGTTTAGATAATTGTTATATTTATGTTTATGAATAAAAAAGAATTATTTATTAAATATGGAATTGAATTTTTAGTAATATTCTTTGGAATTACAATTTCGTTTTATTGGGAAAAACAGAATGCCAAGGCTTATAAAGAAGAACTAAAAAATGCATCTCTCAGCAAAATAAAGCAGAACATTTTATATGAAAAAGACGATTTTGAGTTAAATATGACTATTCATAAGGATGCGGTTAAAGCTATTTATTCTCTTTATGAATTTGATGATTATAATGTTAAAAAATTTAGTGATTCACTAAACGATTATTTATTTAAATCTCTCGAGTATTCTACAATTTTAATTGATAATACTGAAGAGTATACTGCTTTAAAAAACTCTGGCTTGATAGAGCTTATAGAAAACCAAGAAATAGTTACAATGCTTCAAAATAAATATTCAAATCATAAATTTATAAAAGAGGTTGAGTCAGTTATTCTCCGTGATATGACCCCTGAAATAAGAGACTATATGTCAAGAAATACCAAATATAATTTAAATGGGAAAAAATATTTTGGCATAATGGAATCAAGAAAATATTCCTCAAAAAATAAAATTCCTCAACATATCTTGGAAAAATTAATGAATAAGGCTCAATTCCATAAACAATACATTCGTTATGTTAATATGCAACTAAAAATGGATTCAGAAATTATTGCCAAAATTGATAATGAAATAACTAAACCATAGGCATATCTTCTTCTTTTAATTTATTAATTTCTATTCCAAATAACTGTTTAAAAACCACATACTTCATTGAATGTTTTTTTTGTATATTAGTTATATTAAATTTAAAACAACTTAAAATGAAAAAATTATTATTTACTGTAGCATTTTTCGCTACTATTTCTTTAACAGCTCAAACAATGGCATTTACAGCTGTTGAAATAAAAGCTAAGGACTATACTCAAAAAGATATTGCAGAAGCATTTGACAAAGTTTTTGAAGGTGTTAAAATGAATCAAGCTGGAGTTACTTTAGAGCGTCTTTGGATGGGTTCAACTAAAGGAATGACTCACAGAATTGTATGGATGAGTACCCTTGGTGTCAATATGGTGGATGAAGGTGCAATTAATCCAGATAAAAATGAAGCTTTTTGGTCAAAAATGAATAATTATATTGAAGAATGGGGACCTGGAACATCAGGAAGAATTTTAAGTTGGCAAGAAGCTGATGCTAAAGAAAATCCATATGTTCATATTTGGGATATAAAAGTTCAGGACCAAAATCAGTTCAAAAAAGGTCATGATAATATTATAAAGTCATTTAAAGATGATTTTGATGGTAGATTTGTTGGATTTGGGACATACGATATCGCAGGACCTAATGGAGCAACTCATTGGGTGATATTATCAGGTAAAAATAGAAATGATAATCTTATGTTATATGATAAGCTTCAGAAATCAAATAAATTTGTCAAGCTAATTCAAGAAAGGGGAACTGTAGAAAATGTAAGAGATTTTGAAATTGAAATCTTAAAAAGAAAACTATAGTAATTTTAAACTTTATAAAGGCCATTCTTTTCATGTAAGAAAAGTTTGGCCTTTTTTTTTATATTTTATGAAAAAACTAATTCTAATATTACTTATTCCATTTATATCCTTTGGACAAAAAGACGTTATTGAGGTTAATTATGTTATAAACTTGGATAAATCAGTTAGTTTTAATTATAAAAAAAATCATCCTGGAAGCTTTTTTCTAATTCTTGAATTTAATAGCTTAAATAATACAAGAGCCAATACTTTCAAAAGAGTAATTAGTAGTCCTTCAGGTTCTCTAATAAAATTAAAACCAACAAATCCAGATGAAGGAATAGGGTTCCAGTATTCATTTCAATATTATGAGGGTAATTTAAATTCTAAAATTGACTACGATTATCCCTATATTTTACCATTTGATAAGGGGAAGAGTAATTTTGCGAATGAACTTTATTCATTGGAAAATACCTATTTAAAAAAAAAACTACCTAAAAACTGGAAATCTTACAGTTTTGAATTTAAAAAACCTGAAATCGTCAGGGCAATAAGAAAAGGGATAGTAGTAGAAATAATTAATAAATTTAAATCTAAAAGCGATAATGTTTACTCTTATTATAGTGAACAAAATTCTATAAAAATCGAACACAAGGATGGTTCTATAGCATCATATAAAGGATTTGGTAATAATCAAATAAATGTAAAAATTGGACAACAGGTTTTTCCGCAAACAAAACTTGGAGAATTAGCTAAATATGATTCAAGAGAAAGATATAGACTGTATCTAAGCCTCTATTCATTTAAAACCATTGAAGGAAAATCCCTTAACAAAATAAAGTCTTCAGATATTGAAATAAATTATATCACACCAAAATTTTATATTAATGGTGAAATAAAAGAATTAAAAAATAGAGAAAGATTTGAGGTTGATTACAATGATGATGTTTTATTTAAAGAGATGAAAAGAAGAGAAATAAAAAGGTATAAAAGTTCTAAACAATAATTATAATTTTTTCGATACTTAACTTATTTTCTATTAATTAGGTAGTAGCCCAAACAGATGGATAGGATGGATAATCCAAAATATAGAAGATCCATTGGAGTTGTAAAGTTTTCTGAATATTTAAGCACTTTTTCAAAAAACTTGACAATAAGAACAATAATAATAACCTTGATTATTTTATTTTTTAACTGGTCTAAATCTCTAATTTTTAATGTTGATTCTGTAAACTTTGCATTTGCAAAATCAATTTCACTAACAAATAATTCGTATATACCAAATCCAAATATTAATAGTACAATACCAATTAGAAATAAATCAATTGCTGAAATTATTTTAAATAAAAGTTCATTATTATTTGAAATAGAATCGTCAAAAAGAGGATTATAGAAAATTACAGCCTGAATTATGTCCCAACTTCCCAATACAATTAATGAAAAAGCAGAAATAATTGAAAGCAAAACTGCTAGGATGGTTATGTATCTAAAATTCCACAAAATTTTTTCCAGTTTATTACTCATACTTTAAATTTATTAGAATTATTTTTTAATTGCAATGGCATTATCCATTATATAAACTCCACTACTCACATCTTCCCTTTGGAGTCTAAGAATTCCTGTTACTGTTACAAGTTCATCCATTAGAAAATCATCATAGCCAGGTTTTAATCTCAATTCTATAGCTGATTCAGGACCTCCAAAACCACAAAAGAAACAATCTGCATATGGATTTTGAGATAATACGAATACACCTTCATCAGGTGCAAGGGTAAGCATGTAACCAGTAATTCTAACTTCTTTGTTGTCTAGTGATTCAAGTTCTTCTCCAAAATATGGAATTTGAAAATATCCATACATTTCTTCTCTATACTCAGATTTATAGTAAACGTCTCTTAACTTTAACCAATCAATCTCGATTTGAGCAAATATACTATTGGAAACAAAAAACACTAATATGAAAATCATTTTACGCATCTGCTAAAATTTTAGATATATTCATTTTATAAACTTGAACTGCCGGAATCAATGAAGCCATTAAACCAATAATGACAGATAATAACAGAAGCCAGTATTCTTCATTTAAGATTTTAAAGGAACTCAAATTATAATTAATGCTTTCCTCCATTAGCCTAGATACAAACATCACTCCAAATCTACTAAATAATAGTCCTAATATAAATCCACTAATTGTTAAAATTATACTTTCAAAAATTATCATTGTAGATAATTGTAATCTTGAGGCACCTAAAGTTCTAATTAGAGCCATTTCATATTTTCTTTCTCTCATTGAATTAAATAAGTTAATGAATAAACTAAAACCAGAAACAATTATAATTAAATATGCTAAATAGCTTAAGGTTTCAATACCAAATCCAAAAAGTTTAAATAATCTAGATATTTCATAAGACGGGACTGCAGCTTGTAGGTTTGTAGTTTCGTTAATTTGTCTTGGAAATTGAATAATATTCATTGGACTTTTAAACTTAATTAGCATAGCAGTGATTTCTCTATCGTCATGTTGATGTTCTTCATTGTGATCGTGTTCATGTTCTTCCTCATGATCGTGTTCATGTTCCTCCTCGTGATCATGATTTCCATGAACATCCCAAACACTCTGTGGAAGAGTAATTATTAATTGATCAATAACAGAATTTGAAGGTTCCAATAATCCAACAACTTTAAATGATTGATCTTCATGAGATTCTCCGGTTTCTCTTAGGCCGTGTGAGCTAATTAAATCATCTCCAATATCAATTTTTAATTTGCTGTAAACTTTTGATCCTACCAAGACTTCAAAGGGTTTACTCAAATTTTTCCCTTTTTTGATTTTTCCATTATATAATTCAATAAACTTTTTTTCTGCACCAACAATTCTATATCCTTTAAAGTTATCTCCATAAAGAAGTTTGATACTAGATCCAACCATTCTATTTTTACTAATTTTCTCCGCTTCTTCTAGAGAGATATTTCCGGTTGGAGAATCTATGTGATAAACAGATGAAAGTATTAATTGTAGTGGACTTCCTTTCGCACCTACAACCATATCAATACCTTTTAAATTGTTATCCATTTGATCTTTAATTAATGTATTTAATTGAAGTAAAAGGGATATAATTCCAATACCAAGAATTAATAAAGCTAAACTGATTGTAGAGCTTAAAGGTTTGTTGAAAATATTTTTTAAACTTAATTTAAAGATGTTCACAATTCAATGGAATTTTTAAAGTGTTTTTTTAATCTGCTGTCGTGTGTTATTACGATTAACTGTGCTCCAAAATCTGTTGCTTGTTTTTTTAAAAGTTTTATAACATTATCACAATTAACATCATCTAAACTTGAGGTTGGTTCATCAGCTAAAATTAATTTTGGGGAATTTACTATAGCAAGTGCTATTGAGGCTCTTTGTTTTTCACCCTGACTTAGTTGATTTGTTTTTTTATCAGATTTATCAAAAATATTCAAGTTTATTAGAATATTTTCAATACGATTATTGTCTTTTTTGTTTGCTATGTATTGCGCAAGTTGTAGGTTCTCCTTGACTGTTAGAGAATTGACAAAATGGGGTCTTTGAAATACAATTCCAATATTATTTTTTCTAAATTTATCTAATTGATGTGAAGATAAATCACTAAGCTCTTTTTCAAATAATTTAATAGATCCAGATGAAGATTCTAGTAGGCCTGCTAACAAATGTAATAAAGTAGTCTTTCCAATTCCTGAACTACCAATTATCAGTAAGTTTTCAGAGCTTTTTAAATCAATGTCTTGAAATTTAAAAAACACTTGATTATCGTAATTAAACTCAACCCCTTTGGTTTTAATCATTTGCTAAAGATATAATATAAAAACATTTGATAAAAGCATTTAAATAATTAGCTAATGAGTTATATTTACCTTAAAATAATTCATTAAATACTTTGAATCTACTAATTCTATACGTTACCCTAACAATTATTTTATCCTTTTTATGCTCTATTCTAGAAGCAGTTCTTCTAAGTGTTAATTCAACTTTTTTAAAATTAAAAATCAGTGAAGGTAAAAGATATGCAGAAAACCTTCAAAAAATGAAAAATAATATTGATGAGCCATTAATTATTATTTTAACATTAAATACTATTGCTCATACTGTTGGAGCAATATTGGTTGGAGTTCAAGCCAAGGAGGTGTATTCGTCTCTAAACAATAATTCATATGAGTTTTTTGGTACTTTTTTGACTGAGGACATAGTTGTAGGAATTGTTTCAAGTATTATGACTGTTTTAATTCTTTTAGTTTCAGAAATAATCCCTAAAACTTTGGGAGCCACTTACTGGCATAAGCTAGTTAGATTTACTTCAATTTTTTTGAACTCGATAATACCACTTTTTAGGTACTCAGGTATATTATTTTTGTTACAGTTTTTTACAAGGCTAATTGGAAAGTCAGAAAATAATAATGTATTTACAAGAGAAGATTTTTCAACTATGGCTGAAATAGCAGAGGAAGAGGGTATTATTGAGGAGACTGAATCAGATATCATCAAAAATATGGTAAAGTTTAAAGATGTTAAAATTAGAAATATCATGACTCCATTTTCTGTAATGAAAATTGCATCAGAGTCTGAAACAATTGAAGACTTTTATAATAAAAATCCTAAACTATCCTTTTCAAGAATTCCGATCTATTCAAAAAAAACGGACAATATAACTGGATATGTTTTGAAAGATAATATTTTGGAACAAATTGTTAAAAAAAATGGAAATTCTCCGTTGGTTTCAATAAAAAGAAAATCTATTTTTTCTAATTATGAATCCTTAATTCCTAAAGTTTTTGATAGGTTAATAAAAGATCGAGAACATATTTCTATGGTTACAGATGAATATGGAACTGTAAAAGGAATAGTAACTATGGAAGATATTATTGAAACTTTATTAGGTCGTGAAATTATGGACGAAACAGATACCGTAAAAGATATGCAAGTTTTAGCTAAGACTAAAGAAAAAATATCAAAGAAGAATAGTATTTAATTATTTTTTCCAAGTACCTCCATAACGGTAAAATGTGTTGTCTTTTTTTACAGTCTCCAGACATTTTTCACATGTAAAAAACCATTGTTTAACAGCTTTGTATTGAATTCTATACAATGTTGAAAAATCTTTTTTGCAAATTTCACAATATTTAACTCTTGGTTTATTGTCTTTCAAAATAGAACAGTTTTTCAATTCTAATATTAAGTTGTTCAGATATTTTCATAGCGAGCTCAAGAGTGGGTTTGTACCTGTACCTTTCAATTGAAATAATTGTTTGTCTACTAACTCCAACATTAGTACCTAGTTCTTCTTGGGTTAAACCCTTTTTTTGCCTAATTTCTTTCAGGTTATTTTTTAATATCATTTTAAACGGTTCTATATAAGTAAAACTGATACAATGACTTTATAACAGATATAAATGCAAGAAGTACTAGAATAAAAAAAACAATTCCACCATCTGTTAATTGGAAGCTATTATATAATTCGTGGTTTCCCGTTAGGTTCAATAATTCCTTATTTTGAAATTTAGAACATACATATCCAATAAAAATAAATAATGATAATTCATAGAGTAAATAACCTAATTTATAGGATTTTGAATTTATCATATCGTCTCTCTCGTCTCTTGTTTCCTTTTTTTTAAAAGTAACTTCTAATACAGAATATGTAATAGAAAAATATATTACCGTACATATTATAATTTGAACTATTTTTTCAATAAAACCATCCATTAAAATCAGATTTTTTTCTTGGTTTTCATAAAAATAAGGAAGGAATATTAATGCAAATACAATTGAATATATAATCTCAATTAAAATTGATATTTCTTTTTTTGACAGTGACATGATTTTATTTTTGAATAATTCTAAGTATGAGTATTGAAAGTTTAGAAATAGAATAGGTAAATAGTCCAAATAGAGTTGATAACAAAGCAACTTTTAGTCCTCCAGCTAAAATTGAAGGTTCAGCAGCTCCAGTAGCTTCAAGAGCATCAAAGGCAGTTATAAGTCCAATAAATGAACCCATTACACCTACAGCTAATCCAAGTGTTCCACTGTCGCTTATATGTTTAAGCATTTTTTTTGAAATTTCAATATTTTTTTTGAGATTGAAAAGAGATTTTACAGTAAAGAAAATTGATGTTAACAAACAAACTAGAATTAGAGACATAAATAATGCCCCTCCTTCCATAAATCTATTAAGTAAAGTTGTTCCTATTAATCCTATAATTATGGCCATAATTCTTAAAATTTTAAGTTTCATTGATTTTTATGTGTTAAGTTAGCTTTACAAATGTAAATAAAAAAATGTTAAGTCAACTTAACATTTATGCTTTTTTTCATTTTCGTATATTGTAACCATGTCATTATATAGATTTTTTTCTGTTTTAACTATTTTTTTATTTATTAGTTGTAAGAATTCTAATGATAGTGTAAAGCCTAATATCGTTTTATTTTTAGTAGACGATTTGGGTTGGCAAGACACCTCAGTTTCATTTTGGGACAGGGAAACTAAGTTCAATAGGCTTTATAATACTCCCAATATGGAAATATTGGCTGATATGGGCGTAAAATTTACTAATGCTTATGCAACTCCAGTTTGCTCACCCTCTAGAATTAGTCTTATGACAGGAATAAATGCTGCCAGACATAGAGTAACTAATTGGACTTTACATCCTGACGTAAAAAAACCTGCAGAAATAAATCATAATACATTTAATTTTCCCAATTGGAACTACAACGGATTGTCAGTTTCTGATTCAATTCCTAATTCAGTATTAGCGACTCCTCTTCCCCAAGTTTTAAAAGAAAATGGATATTTTACTATTCATGCTGGAAAGGCTCACCTTGGAGCAATTGGATATCCTTCTTCAAATCCTTTAAATATTGGATTTGATGTCAACATTGCAGGACATGCAGCAGGAGCACCTCAAAGCTATTTGGGTATTGATAATTTTGGAAATAATGATTTGAAAAATAAAATATGGGCAGTTCCTGGACTTGAAAAATATCATGGACAAGACATTTTCTTGACAGAAGCATTGACCTTGGAAATTTTAGAAAATTTAAAGGAACCTATTGAATCTAAATCTCCATTTTTCCTTTATTTTTCTTTATATAATGTCCACACCCCTTTAATGCAGGATAATCGTTTTGTTGAAAAATATCAAAATATAGGTCTTGAAAGTTCCGAAATTAAATACGCTTCAATGATCGAAAGTATGGATCACGCCTTGGGTTCCATTCTAAAAAAGTTAAAACATGAAAATATTTTAAATAATACAATAATTATATTCATGTCTGATAATGGAGGACTAAGTGCAGTGGTTAGAGAAGGGGAGAAGCACAATCATAATTATCCATTAAAAAGCGGTAAAGGATCTATTTATGAAGGTGGAATAAGAGTTCCCATGATTGTATACTCTCCTTTTAATAATAACAATATTAAAAAAGTTGATCACCCAGTAATAATTGATGATTTTTTTCCATCAATATTAGAATTAACTAATTCTGATACAAAATCGATTATTCAGAAAGTTGATGGTAAAAGTTTTGTTCCGCTTTTAAAAAATGAAACCTACGAATTAAAACCTCTTTTTTGGCATTACCCAAATTGGTGGGGACCAAGTGGCCCAGGAATTGGAAGTTATAGTGCAGTTAGGAAAGGGAATTGGAAATTAATATATTTTCATCATAATCAGACAATAGAGTTATATAACTTAAAAGAAGATATTTTCGAAAATGATAATTTAGTAACAAAAGAACCTTCTAAATCAAGTGAACTTTCTAATTTATTGACAGATTATTTAATTTCTGTAGATGCGCAAATGCCTTTTAATAAAATAAAGAATTCTACAGTTCCTTGGCCTAATGAAATTTCAATTAATGATTAAAAAATCTAATCTTCCTCACAAAATTTGTCCAATATGCAATTTTTCATTTTCATGGAGAAAAAAGTGGGAAAAAAATTGGGATAGTGTAGTTTATTGCAGCAAAAAATGTAGAATGTTAAGCAAAAAGAAATTATGACCAGAAGGTGGTGGAAAGAACAAGTTATTTATCAAATATATCCAAGATCTTTTTATGATTCTGATGGAGATGGAATTGGAGATATTAAGGGAATAATTTTAAAGCTAGATTATTTAAAGTTTTTAGGTGTAGATATAATATGGATTAGTCCACATTTTGATTCTCCAAACGATGATAATGGATATGATGTAAGAGATTATAAAAAAATCATGAAAGAGTTTGGGACTATGGATGATTTTGATAATCTACTAAGTGAAATTCACAATAAAAAGATGAAGCTAGTTATTGATTTGGTTGTCAATCATACAAGTGATGAGCACTCATGGTTCATTGAAAGCAAATCTTCACAAAACAACAAATTTAGAGACTATTATATTTGGCGAAATGGAGATCAGGAAACTCCTCCCAACAATTGGACTTCTTTTTTTGGAGGATCTGCTTGGGAAAAAGATCCAAAAAGTAATGACTATTACTTACATTATTTTTCAAAAAAACAACCTGATCTAAATTGGGAAAATGAAAAGGTAAGAAATGAAGTTTACGAAATAATGAAATTTTGGTTAGAAAAAGGAGTAGATGGTTTTAGAATGGATGTAATTCCTTTTATATCAAAAGATCAAAGTTTTAAGAACTTATCAAAATCTAAGTTAGTTAACCCAGAGTTTTCATATGCTAATGGATCCAGGTTACACGAGTTTTTAAAGGAAATGAATTCTAAAGTTTTATCTAAGTATGATGTTGTTTCAATAGGCGAAGCTTTTGGAATAAGCAAAGAATCAATGATGAAAATAACTGATGAAAGAGAATGTGAGTTAAGTTTAGTTTTTTTATTTGATATAATTAGAATAGGACGGGATAATTGGATTCAAAATGATTGGAACATTACTGATCTCAAAAAACTTTTTGATGTACAGTCAAGTACGGATAATTTTCACTGGCCAACTGTTTTTTTAAATAATCATGATAATCCTAGGAGTGTTAGTAAATTTGGAAATGACTCTAAGTATAGAGTTAAATCTGCAAAGCTTTTAGCTATGCTTGTTTTAACACAAAGAGGAACACCTGTTTTATATCAAGGAGAAGAAATAGGAATGACTAATTACAATTTTAAATCATTAGACCAATTCGATGATTTAGAGGTATTAGGCAACTTGCCAAAAGCACTAAAGTCAGGAATAACTAAAAATAAATATCTAGATTATTTGAATCTCTCCTCTAGAGATCACTCACGAACAACCATGCAATGGAATAATAAATCGCATGGAGGTTTTACAATTAACGATAAAAACTGGTTTGTATCTAATTCAAATTATGACTCTATTAATGTTGAAAACGATATGAAAAATAGTGATTCAATATTTCATTTTTATAAAAATTTGATTGAACTTAGAAAAAAATCTGATGACCTTATTTATGGAAAATATTGTGATTTAGATCCTAATCACAAGAACGTATTTATATACCAAAGACAAGGTAAAATATTTAGTTATTTAATAATTTTAAATATGTCTGAAAATCTAATGACTTATGATATTCATAATTTAACTGACTACTCATTAGAGATTTCCAATCGAAATATGGATATTAATTACTACTCATATCAAATAGAATTACTTCCTTGGGATGCTCTAATATTAAAAAATAAATTATGCTAAAAGAAAATGATGTAGAAATTTCTTGGTTTGCTCCAATATGTGATGGTGATGATGACATTCTTGGATCCAGAAATCCTAAATATAAA
>Ga0228672_1000846_pt1 | contig 13426 bp, 14 predicted proteins | sample 90DmetaG_FD_182788 | JGI IMG/M metagenome (GOLD analysis project Ga0228672, IMG submission 182788) | Seawater microbial communities from Monterey Bay, California, United States - 90D | ecosystem: Environmental > Aquatic > Marine > Coastal | place: USA: California | collected 2016-11-08 | reverse complement strand
AGGCTTTATTTTTTATACCAATTATGAAAGCGAAAAAGGAAAAGCAATGGACGTTAATCCTAATGTATGCCTTTCTTTCCATTGGGCAGCTGCTGAACGTCAGATAATTATAAAAGGAGCTTCTGAAAAGATAGCAGCTAACCTTAGTGATGGTTATTTTGAATCACGCCCCAAAGGAAGTCAATTGGGGGCAATAGCTTCTCGCCAAAGTTCTGTTATTAGAAATAGAGAAATTTTAGAAGAAAAATTAAAATCCTTAGAATTGGAATACGAATCCAAAGCAATTACCCGACCTGAATTTTGGGGAGGATTTAAGGTTAAGCCCATCGAAATTGAATTTTGGCAGGGCAGGGCAAATCGTCTTCATGACCGTATTCGTTACCAATTACAAGAAGATTTTTCGTGGAAAATAGAGCGTTTATCTCCATAAATCAATTAATGAAATCGATTACTTTTATTCGTCATGCAAAATCGTCTTGGGAGTATCAATTACCAGACGAAAAACGACCACTAAATAAGCGTGGGTTTTTTGATGCTGAATTTATGTCGTCACTAGATATTGTAAAATCTTTTCAACCTGATGCTGTATTTTGCAGCTCTGCAAAACGCACTCGAGAAACCTGTCGTTTTTTTTTTAAAAATACGTTCTCCTCAGAAATCGAAGTACAGTATTTAGATCAATTGTATGATTTTAGTGGTTCTAATCTAGAGGCATTTATCCATACGATTGATTCTAGTTTGTCAAATGTTATTATTTTTGGACATAACCATGCATTAACGTCTATAGTAAATGCAAAGGGCGATCAGTATATAGATAACATTCCTACCTGTGGAATTGTCAAACTAAATTTCAAAACAAACAATTGGAGTGAGTGTTTAAGTGGAGTTGTTGAATTCAAATTATTCCCAAAAAATCTAATTCCCTAGGAGTCAAATTAACCATGAATTGATTCACTGACATTCAATGTTTTCATGAGTTCCGCTTCAAACTCTAAGAGTGCTTCCCATTTTTTATCGACTTCTTTGCGTTCGCCATATTGTCTTGCAAATCCCAAAAATGAGGTGTAATGATTTGCTTCGCTTATCATTAATTTTCTGTAGAATTTAGCAAGTTTTTTATCATTTAAATGTTCAGATAATAATCTAAAACGTTCACAACTTCTGGCTTCAATTAATGCGGCATACAACAAACGATGTACCAGCTGAGTCGTTCGACTTCCACCTTTTGGAAAAAATTGAAGTACACGTGACACATAGTTGTCTTTTCGATCGCGACCTAAAGTGAACCCGCGTTCTAAAATTAGGTCGTGAACCATCTTAAAATGGCTCATCTCTTCTTCAACCAAAGCTATCATTTCTTGCACCAGTTCCGTATATTCAGGAAAACTTACAATTAAAGAAATAGCAGTGCTAGCCGCTTTTTGTTCACAAAAAGCATGATCCGATAAAATGTCTTCGATATTTTTTTCAGCGATATTAACCCATCTCGGGTCTGACGATAACTTTAATCCTAGCATAACTTATAAATCTAAATCAAATGTTTTGCGTAAAAGTTCAATATTTTTGTTTTTCTCAACTAATTTTTTATACTTGTCTTCAGGGGTATATGCATATTTTTTCTCGAGTGTTTCATTGACAACAATATCTAATGAAAGCGAAAAATTATTCACGGCTTTTCGTAAGTATTGTAATAATTCGAATTGTTGACGTTCCACTTCAATTTTATTGGTTGTATTTGGGAACTCCAAACGTATTGTGTTTTCATTGATCAGTTTTGGAGTGTCAATTTGAAGAATTGCCGCAAGGTTGTATTTACCATCGGCTTCTAATTTAGTAACAAAAATATTCCAAAATTTAATTAGTGTTTCTAATGTAAATGGATCATTTGGTAGATCTTCTTCAGCAACAGTGACTTCCATTAATTTAATTTGGTGCTCTTTTTTCTTTCGAATACTACTGAGCGATAATCCGGAAGTGGGACGTTGTGTACTTTTAAGAACAGGAGTAGGTAATTTCTTTTTTGAATATGTGGCTTTGGGGTCTTCCACTATTTCAGTTTTTGTTAGAGTTTCTTTGGAGGGTTTCTCAGCTGTAACAGCCACTGGACGTGTAACTTTTACTTCAGGAATGTTTTTAGTTCTAAAGAATGATGCAGGAATTATGAACCCGCTAGGCTTTTTTTTTTCTCCATCAAAATTGATAGAGGCAAGCTGCATTAAACAAAGTTCGACCAATAGTCGTTGGTTTTTACTTGTTTTGTAGTTGAGATCACAATCATTAGCAAGCTCAATGGCCTGAATTAAAAAGGCTTGAGAAGTGGATTCGGATTGTGTTTTGTAAGTTACTTTTGTGTCTTCGCCAACTTCTAGAAGTTCAATTGTTTGAGGCGTTTTACAAACCAGTAAATCTCTAAAATGAGAGGCCAATCCTGTAATAAAATGATGGCCATCAAATCCTTTGGAAAGGGTGTGGTTAAAATGCAGAAGTAAATCTGGAATACTGTTAGATAAAATTAAATTTGTTGCTTCAAAAAAAGTGTCGTAATCTAAAACATTTAGATTTTCTGTTACGGCTTTACGCGTTAGATTTTTTCCTGAGAAACTAACAACTCTGTCAAATATTGAGAGGGCATCTCGCATGGCTCCATCTGCTTTTTGAGCGATGATATGCAAGGCATCATCTTCAGCAGTAATTCCTTGTTCTTTAGCAATTCCCTTCAAATAGTTTTTAGCATCTGTGACATTAATTCTTTTGAAATCAAAAATCTGACACCGCGATAGAATCGTTGGGATGATTTTATGTTTTTCGGTAGTTGCTAAAATAAAGATACAATGCTTTGGAGGCTCTTCTAAGGTCTTTAGAAAGGCATTAAAAGCCGATGCGGTTAACATATGTACTTCATCGATAATATAGACTTTGTAATCTCCAACTTGTGGCGGAATTCGAACTTGTTCGGTCAAACTTCTAATATCATCCACAGAATTATTGGAAGCAGCATCCAATTCAAAAATATTAAAGGCAAAATCTTCATCTTTTTGTTCAGTACCTTTACTATTAATCATTTTGGCAAGAATACGCGCACAAGAGGTTTTGCCAACGCCTCTAGGACCAGTAAACAACAAAGCCTGTGCAAGGTGGTTATGATCAATGGCATTTTTTAATGTATTGGTAATCGCAGACTGGCCCACAACATCTTCAAATGTTTGAGGTCTGTATTTTAAAGCCGATACAATAAATGGTTCCATAAAAATCGTATTATAACAAATTTAAAAATTCATAGCCGTTTGCGTAAATTAAACCCTTTAAAATTAAAAGGAGTTATTAACAATTTATGTATTTTTACGGCAAAGCAGATCGCCTTATCGCTGTTCGTTTTTAAACGAAGGGAGGAAAGTCCGGACACCACAGTGTATTATAGTGGCTAACAGCCACCAGTCGTGAGGCTAGGAAAAGTGCAACAGAAAGAATGTACAGGTTAAGCTGTAGTGAAACCAGGTAAACTCTATAAGGTGCAATGTCATGTATATCAGTGCTTGAGCGCGACACGTGCGATGCTGAAGGGTAGGCAGCTAAAGTTTGCTGGTAACAGTAAACGTAGATAAATGATAAGGGTCACATTTGTGATACAGGATCCGGCTTATAGATCTGCTTTTTTTATTTTTCAAAAAAACTAAATCGATTCCCTCCGTATCCTTTTACTTCTGTGAACTGGGGAGCAGAGGATAAATCGGTATGTTTGGAATGTTCTATGATTAGCACCCCATCGGATTCTAAAAGTTCGTTTCTAAATACAAGTTCTACAAGTTTTAAAAACTGTTCAAGTTCTAGATCATAAGGAGGGTCGGCAAAGATAATTGTATGAGGATATTTTATTTTTTCTAAAAACCCAAATACTTCTGCTTTTACAACTTGAATGGGCATATTGAACCCTTCTGAAGTTTCCGAAATAAACTTCGTACAATGAAAGTTTTGATCTACTGCTACAATAGATTCTGTTCCTCTTGAAGCAAATTCATAGCTTATATTTCCGGTACCAGAAAATAAATCCAAGACTTTGATGTCATGAAAATGGTATCGGTGATTAAGAATGTTAAACAATGCTTCTTTAGCCATATCGGTTGTTGGACGTACAGGTAATTTTTTTGGCGCCATAATTCGCCTCGCCTTGAACGTTCCTGAAATGATTCGCATTATAGGCTGTTTAGAAGTGTAAAATGTTTAGAATTCGCAGCATTACTGTAAAGCATTGCGTCTTTTGCCAATAAACTAACGTGTCTTACGTATTTGTACGTAATATTAAAGAGGTCATCATTTTTATTTACTAATCCAATTAAGACTACTGGAAATTCTTCTGGGTTGAGTTGTAATTGTTCTGCTGTGAATAGGAGGTAATAAATAAAATCTTCTTTGGTGGTGTACTCAAAACGGTTGTAAAACTTTAATTTATTGCTTTCAACTACAATAATTTCAAAATGTAACGTTTCAATATTGAGATACATTTTCAGTGATTTTGAATTTTTTTCAAGTGTTAACACACGATTTAATAGGACTGTGCTACTGTGTTTATATTCAAAACTTCCAAAACGGTCAAATACAAAATTATTGATATTTACAAGAGGTACATATACAACCATTATATCTTCAATTGAAAGCGCGTCGTAAGTGATGAAATCTGTTTTTAATATTTTGGTATTAAATTTAAGATAATCGACTAGGTTTGTTTCATCAAATAAAGATTTTGGAACTAGTGTCGCTAATTCATTGTCGTGAATTACAGTAACGCTTTTAAAAGGTTTTTGAAGTGCTTCTAAACTGTTGAAACAATGCGTTAGTTGGTCTAAAAGTACTTGTGGGGTTAGTTTTTTGTCAAAATTAACCGACTCTAAAAATTCAATTTTTGAGTCCATAGTGTTTAAAACAAAAAAAGAAAGTCCATTCAAGTTTACCTGAATGGACAATTCATATATAGAACTTGATATGTTATTGTTCTTTAGAATAATTTTTTGGCCAGTTTCCATTTGTGTTAATTTCATCCATAGACCCTACTCTGAGAGTAGGTCCATTAACTCCTTCTACAGATTTAACCTCTGATTCAAGTTCAACAAAGTTTTTATCTTGGTCAAATAAGAGTATTTTTTTAGAAACAGAAGCTTCAAATACCGGAATATTGACACCATTTTGTTCTAAAAAACCTGCTTTTAATTCAAATTTCTGATCATCCACCAGAGTAGGAATATACATCATTGTTTTGTAACGTGGATCTGCTCCAAACAAGGAATCTTTTACAGAAACAAAGTCTAGTGTATCAATAATCACTATTTCTTTTGTGGTATCTACTCCATAAAGACGTGTGAGTTTTTTATCAATTATAGTTGAGTCTCTTCGTTGTGTAATTGTAAACTTTTCAGTTTCAATAAACTTCACTAAACTATCCCAATTGGCTTGAAATTGACCAGTTACGGTTCTGTGTGCTAATTCTGAATCTCTAATATCTTTGAGGTTTTCGATTACTACTTTATAGCGCTTTTCTTTAATTTTATTAAAGTTTATTTTACCATAAATAGAAAAAATCAATATGTATCCTAAATAAATACTAAGTCCCCAAAGACCTACAAGAATTAAGGGTTTGTATTTTTTTGGATTATATTTATCTATGAGATAAATAATTCCAATGGCAAAAATGATGGCAATAATAATGATTATTACAAAAGAGTTCATATTTTTATAATTTGTTATGAGACTTGACAAATCTACAATTTTTTTTTATTCAATAATGTGAATGTTGCTAAAAATCATTTCTATATTTGAATAAAATATTTTTGCCATACTTTGCAATGGATACAAACAAATTCTATACTTTACTAAAATCAAGTTTTCCGTTTACTCCAACAGCAAAACAAAACATTGGTTTACAGCAACTTTCAAACTTCATCTTTAATAAGGCTACCAACGAGCTTTTCGTTTTAAAGGGATATGCAGGTACTGGAAAAACAACGATTATAGGGGTTATTGTAAAAAACTTATGGAAAGCTCAAAAAAAAGCAGTTTTACTTGCGCCAACTGGACGTGCAGCAAAGGTAATTAGCAACTATTCACAGAATGAAGCCTTTACTATTCATAAGAAAATTTATGTGCCACGTTCCGAAAAAAATGGTAAAATTTCTTTTGTTCTAGCTCCAAACAAACATAAAAAAACACTTTTCATTGTTGATGAAGCGTCCATGATCTCAGACATAACCAATCAAGCAAAATTATTTGGAACAGGGGCTTTGTTAGATGATTTAATTCAATATGTATATTCTGGTTTTCAATGCAAATTATTATTAATTGGAGATACTGCACAGTTACCCCCCGTAAAGTTAGACTTAAGTCCTGCATTAAATGAATCTAATTTAGAACTCAATTATGATAAAGAAGTTATTCGTTTAGAATTGGACGAAGTTGTTCGACAGGGAGAGGACTCTGGAATTTTGTTTAATGCAACATATTTGAGAGAAGCCATTTCAAATTCCTATTTTGATTCTTTTGAATTTAATCTTGAAGGATATAAAGATATAGTGCGTTTAAATGATGGTTATGAAATTATGGATGCCATTAATGATGCTTACAGTAATTTAGGAAATGAAGAAACAGCTTTGATTGTGCGTTCCAATAAGCGTGCAAACCTATACAATGAGCAAATCCGTTCGCGTATTTTGTTTAATGAAAATGAATTAACTGCGGGTGATTTTTTGATGATCGTAAAAAACAATTATTTCTGGTTAAAACCCACAAGTGAAGCTGGATTTATAGCTAATGGGGATATTATTGAAGTTTTGGAAGTTTTTAGTGTCAAAGAACTCTACGGATTTCGTTTTGCAGAAGTTAAAATACGCATGGTAGATTATCCTAAAATGCGTCCATTTGAAACCGTTTTAATGTTGGATACAATCACTTTAGAAACGCCTTCATTACCCTATGAAGAGTCTAATAAACTCTACCAAGAAATTTTAAAAGATTTTGAAGACGAACCTTCGTCGTATAAACGATTTTTAGGGGTTAAAAAAAGCAAGTATCTCAACTCACTTCAGGTAAAATTCTCTTACGCAATTACCTGTCATAAGTCACAAGGAGGGCAGTGGAATACCGTATTTGTAGAGCAACCTTATTTGCCAAATGGGATCGATAGAGACTATTTGCGCTGGCTTTATACTGCTGTAACACGCGCTAAAGAAAAACTATATCTCATTGGTTTTAAAGACGATTTTTTTGAAAGTTAATGCGTTTTTTCATTAAGTAATGAATCAAAAAAATATTGTATTTTTGTTTATCAACTAATCTGAAAACCTAAATGAAAATAATAGCCATGATTCCTGCTCGTTACAATTCGTCTCGTTTTCCAGGAAAACTTATGCAGGATTTAGGCGGAAAAAGTGTCATTCTAAGAACTTATCAAGCGACTTTGAGCACAAATTTATTTAGTGAGGTTTATGTAGTGACTGACAGTGATGTCATTTCTGAGGAAATTACAAATCATGGTGGAAAAGTATTCATGAGTAAAAAAAACCATGAATCGGGAAGCGATCGTATTGCTGAAGCTGCAGAATCAATTGATTGTGATATTGTGGTCAACGTACAAGGCGATGAGCCGTTTACAGAAAAAGAGAGTTTATCAAAATTATTAAATGAATTCAAAAACGACACAGACAATGAAATTGATTTAGCCTCTTTAATGATCCATATTACAGATCCTGAAGAGATTATGAACAAAAATTGTGTAAAAGTCATTGTTGATCAACGAAATTTTGCACTTTACTTTTCGAGAAGCCCAATTCCTTTTTCTAGAGACAAAACTGTAGACACTAAGCATTTTAAACATAAAGGGGTCTATGCGTTTAGAAAACAAGCCCTGCTAGATTTTACTAAACTTCCTATGAAGATGTTAGAAGCCTCTGAAAAAATTGAATGCATCCGATATTTGGAATTTGGTAAAAAAATAAAAATGGTTGAAACAACTATTCAAGGCATAGAAATTGATACTCCTGAAGATTTAATAAACGCCAATAAACATTTAAAAATTAAGTAATTAATATCATTAACAGAATTAACCTTGAAAAAGATTGACCTAGATTCTTTGAATCGTAAACATCATTTTAACCACTTTAACGCCTTGGCAGACCCTTATTTTGGTCTCACAATTCCTTTTGATATGTCTTTGGCTTACAAAAAATCAAAGGCTTTGGGGTTAAGTTTTTTTGCAATCTACCTTCATGATTGTATGAAAGCAATTAATGCTGTTGAAAATTTTAAGTATAGAATTATTGATAATGACGTTATAGAATATGATGTTATTCATGCTTCTGCAACCTTGTCAAGAGCTGACAATACTTTTGGTTTCAGCTTTATTAATTTTTCAGAAAACTTTAATGAGTTTAACACGAATATCCAATCCGAAAAAAATCGTATTAACGAATCTGATGCACTGTATCCACCAGTAAATGGATTAGATTGTATCCATTGTTCTGCATTGCCGTGGTTTTCTTTTACATCTCATAAAGAACCTTTTTCTGGAACCAAAGATTCTGTACCTAAATTAGCTTTTAGTAAAACTTACCAAGAAAAGGATTCATTAATGATGAATGTAGGAATCAGCGCTAATCATGCCTTAATTGACGGATATCATGTTGGGCAGTTTGTTGAGTTGTTTCAACATAACCTTAACCAACACTAGGAACAAAATACCAACTAATTTTAACTCATTATGAAAATGAATTTTAAAAATTTCCCTATGGTTTCCAAAGTTGTCTTTGGTAGGGGAAGTTTTAATCAATTAGTTGAAATTTTAGCTCCAATGCGTCAGAATGAAAGTGCACCTTTTATTTTTCTTGTCGATGATGTTTTTGAAAATAATTCCTCTTTAATCTCAAAAATCCCTTTACTTTATAAAGATCAAATTATTTTTATTTCTTCCAATGAAGAACCTAAAACATCACAAGTAGATCGTTTGGTAGAAGAGATCATTTTAAGTTCGAGCGTGTTACCCTCAGGGATTATTGGAATAGGGGGAGGCACACTTTTGGATTTGGCTAAAGCCGTTGCTTTAATGCTTACCAATAATGGTTTGAGTCAGGAGTATCAAGGTTGGGATTTGATAAAAAATAAAGGCATTTATCATGTTGGTATTCCTACAATATCAGGTACAGGTGCCGAAGTTTCTAGAACCACAATTTTAACTGGACCCACAATAAAATTGGGTATAAATAGCGATTTTACACCTTTTGATCAAGTAATTTTAGATCCAGAACTTACCAATGGCGTTCCTAAAGGACAGTGGTTTTACACAGGAATGGATTGTTATATTCATTGTATAGAATCGCTTAAGGGTGATTATATCAACTCTTTCAGTAAAACCTACGGAGAAACGGCTTTGCAGCTTTGTAAAGAAGTTTTCTTAGACTCGCTAAGCCCAGAAGATAGTCAAGATAAATTAATGATGGCCTCTTGGCATGGTGGAATGAGTATTGCATACTCCCAAGTTGGAGTTGCTCATGCGATGAGTTATGGCTTGTCCTTTTTGTTAGGAACCAAACATGGAATTGGAAATTGTATTGTATTTGATCATCTTTCTGAATTTTATCCTGAAGGCGTCAAATTATTTAAGAAAATGAAAGCCAAACATAATATTACATTACCGCAAGGAATATGTGCAAATCTTACCGATAAACAATTTGATATTATGATCGATGTTTCTTTAAGTTTAGAACCCTTGTGGGAAAATGCTGTAGGGAAAGATTGGAAAACTAAAATAACACGATCTTGGTTGAAAGATCTTTACTCAAAAATGTAAGAATGCAATTTATGTCAAAATTTATATACCATCGTCTTTTAGGATGGAAAGTAACAGGGTTTAATGACTTTAATTCCGTGAAAAAAGCGGTGCTTATTGCTGCCCCTCACACAAGTTGGCATGATTTTTATATTGGGATTCTTTTAAGGTCCTGTCTAAAGATACAGGCTAATTTTGTTGGGAAGGAAACATTGTTTAATCCGTTGACAGGTTGGTTTTTTAGAGCCCTTGGTGGCTCTCCCGTACGACGAAACGCAAATGAGAAACAAGTAGATGCTATTGCAAGATTATTTGAAGAAAAAGAAATTTTTCGCATGGTATTGGCCCCAGAAGGAACCCGTAAAAAAGTAGATACTTGGCGAACGGGGTTCTACTACATAGCCAAAACAGCTAAGGTGCCTGTAGTGATGTTGTATTTTGATTTTAAAAATAAGGAAAATCGATTTTCAAAACCGTTTTACCCTACAGATGACATTGAAGCAGACTTTAAGTTTATGCGGTCTTTTTTTGAGGGAATTAAAGGTAAAATCCCAGAGTTTTCCTAGTTACTCTTGCATGGTGTGGTACACATTTTGAACATCGTCATCCGCTTCTAATTTCTCTAAAAGTTTTTCAACATCCGCAATTTGATCCTCATTTAGAGGCTTAGTAACTTGAGGAATCCGTTCGAAACCAGAAGATAAAATTTCAATTTCACGAGTTTCTAAAGCGGATTGGATTGCACCAAAACTTTCAAACGGCGCATAAATCAAAATGCCATCATCATCCGTAAAAACTTCTTCAGCACCAAAGTCGATAAATTCAAGTTCAATGTCGTCAACATCCAAACCTTCTGAATTGATTCTAAAATTACAAGTATGATCAAACATAAACACAACCGATCCAGAAGTTCCTAAATTTCCATTACATTTATTGAAATAGCTTCGCACGTTTGCAACGGTACGCGTGTTGTTGTCTGTTGCCGTTTCAACAAGTACTGCAATTCCATGAGGAGCATAGCCCTCAAATAAGACTTCTTTATAATCTCCTTGGTTTTTGTCGCTCGCACGTTTAATGGCACGCTCAATGTTGTCCTTAGGCATATTAACGGCCTTTCCATTCTGAATGACTGCTCTTAAACGAGAATTACTATCAGGGTCAGGACCACCTTCTTTGACAGCCATAACAATGTCTTTTCCAATTCGTGTAAACGCTTTGCTCATTGCTGACCAACGTTTCATTTTTCTTGCTTTGCGAAATTCAAATGCTCTTCCCATAGGTTTTCTAATACTATATATGATTAAACAAAAATAAAAATGCTAGAACGAAAAACAAGTATAAATCGATTTAAAACTTCAAAATAAAGTTTCAAAAAGTTCATAACTATACATTTGCAGATGTTTTGGGAGCGTGTTTTCTTTTGGTAAAACTGCCAGATATCGATCGTCATTGGTGGTGTAAACCAATTTAAATTTAGGATTTTTTGCTCCGACCTTAGAAACTAAATTTTTTATGAACTCGTCGTGATGTACCAAGTCTTTACTTCCTAAATGAAAAATACCATATTTGTTTCGGTTGATTATATAGTGCAATTGTTGAGTGACCTTTTTGTCGGAGATGACATTCATAATCAAATTTGGAAATAATTCAATTGGAACGTCTAATTCGAGATGTAATTTAATTTCATTAAGTCTTGGTGAAGACACTCCAAAAACCATAGGTAACCGTAAGATGGCTACTCTTTTAGAAGGAAGTTTTAAAAATAATTGTTCAAGTCTAATTTTAAAACGACCATAAATACTGTTACTAAGCGTGGTGTCATTTTCATAGTTGGGGTATTTACTGTAAGCATCAAATACGTTTGCAGAGGATAAAAAAATTAGTTTACATTTTAAATGGGAACATAAATACTCATAAATATGTTTGTGGGCTGTTAATTGTGCTGCAAAATCCCCTCTCAATGCAGAGATTATAAGGGTTGGTTTCACCACATCAAGAATTTCAATAATATCATCTTCTTCAAAATCGTAATGAAAAAATTGTTTGTTGTTCTCAAATGCCAAAAGAGGAGTCCGATAAGTACCAAATGTTTGGTAATAGGGGTGCAGTTCTTTATAAATGGCACTTCCCAAAAAGCCACTGACACCTAATATCAAAATACGGTGTTTTTTTTGTGTAGCCATGTTTAAGTAGGTTATTTTTTATAAAAAGGAAGTTTTACAACTTTGGCAGGTACTTTTTGTTTCCGAATAGCGATGCGTATCTCAGAACCAACAGAAGCATGATTGGATAAGACATACCCCATTCCAATTCCTTTACCTATCGAGGGTGCCATTGTTCCAGAAGTTACAATTCCAATTTCATTTCCAGAAGTATCTTCAATACTATAATCCTTGCGAGGAATACCACGTTCTAATAGTTCAAAACCAACCAAACGTCGTTTGGGACCTTCCTCTTTTTCAATTTTAAGTGCATCAGAATTTGTGAAGGGTTTAGTAAACTTTGTAATCCATCCCAACCCAGCCTCGATAGGAGAGCTGTGGTCATCGATGTCATTGCCATAAAGACAATACCCCATTTCTAACCTCAAGGTATCACGTGCTGCTAATCCGATGGGCTTAATTCCAAAAGATGCCCCCGCCTCAAGAACCTTTTCCCATACTTGTTTTACCTCTGTTTTTTTACAATAAATTTCAAACCCACCACTTCCTGTGTATCCAGTTGCAGAAATGATTACATGTTCAATTCCTGCGAAATCAGCGACCACAAAATTATAGAATGCGATGGATGACAACTCTACACTCGACAGTGATTGCATGGCTTCTACAGCCTTTGGACCCTGAATTGCCAATAGTGAATAGACGTCACTTATATTTTTCATTTCAGCACCCATTGTGTTTTTGGACGAAATCCATTTCCAATCCTTTTCAATATTACTGGCGTTGACCACTAGTAAATAGGTGTGTTCTTTGATTTTATAAATAATTAAATCATCAACTATTCCACCTTGATCATTAGGTAAACAACTGTATTGTGCTTTTCCTATAGATAGTTTTGAAGCATCATTTGAAGACACGGATTGAATAAGATCTAAGGCATTTGGACCTTCAATAAGAAATTCACCCATATGAGACACGTCAAATACCCCTAAGTTGTTTCTAACGGTTTCATGTTCCGCATTAACACCTTCGTATTGTACGGGCATCATGTATCCTGCAAAAGGAATCATTTTAGCGCCTAGAGCTTCGTGTGTTGAATGGAGTGCAGTAGTCTTCATAATTAATTAGATTTATAGCTCAACAAATCTAATCAAAAATTGTAGTCGAATTGAATTAAAGCTGTGTTAAAAATGCTTTAAATTCTGAATAGTCTCTAACAGCAGTAGCCACTTTTTGTTTATCAATGACAGATTTTATTTGTGGAGGTAATGGGATTTCTGCATCGACAACTTCTTTGACAACATCCAAAAACTTGGTTGGATGAGCGGTTTCTAAAAACACACAATGCGCTTGTGGGTTGGTTTCTAAGTAGGATTTACATCCCAAATAACCAACGGCTCCATGTGGATCAGCGATATAGTTTGTTGTTTTATAAATTTCGTCCAATGCTTGTTTTGTTTCT
>Ga0228672_1000837_pt1 | contig 13527 bp, 7 predicted proteins | sample 90DmetaG_FD_182788 | JGI IMG/M metagenome (GOLD analysis project Ga0228672, IMG submission 182788) | Seawater microbial communities from Monterey Bay, California, United States - 90D | ecosystem: Environmental > Aquatic > Marine > Coastal | place: USA: California | collected 2016-11-08 | reverse complement strand
TTTAATTCCATATCCTAAAAATAAAAAAAAAGTCCTAACAACTAAAATTGTTAGGACTTAATATTATGTGAATTGAAAAAATTAATTTTTTCGTTTCTTTTTTGAAAGTGATTTAGATCCTACTCTGGACATTGCACATCTAAATCCAATATAATCTGTTGCCATATCTTGAGGATAATAGCGTCGTTGTGCTGGATCGAGCCAGTATTCTCTATCTTTCCAAGAGCCACCTTTATAAACACGCACTTGGTCGTTGATAAGCGATGTTCTCACATCTGACTTGTCATATTGTCTAACCATTCCTGGATCATTATTGGATACACTGTGGTTTGGAGAGTTATACATTTTGCGTGTAATGACATCTGTATCAGTTTCATCTTCTTCAAAATCATCAAAGAATCTAGAAGATTCTATATCACCATCACGATAATTGACATTGTTACTTTTGTCAAAATTGGTACGTAAATATGTTTCATCTTCATCTACAGGAACTTGAACAATTTGCCCTGAGAGCCCCGTGGCAACTTGTTTCCCGTTTGAAAGTGTTTCATATTCAATATCATCAACGCCAATCACTTTTATGATACCATCTTCTCCTATCGCGTTTTTAGTATAAACATTACCCCTATAGTATCCAAAGTCATTAAACTGATCATCTACAATGGGTCTGTAAACATCCGCAACCCATTCTGCAACATTACCGGCCATATCATAAATTCCAAAATTATTTGGCTCGTAAGACATCACTTCGTTTGTAATATCTGCACCGTCATCAGACCATCCTGCAATTCCGCCATAATCTCCTTTACCTTGTTTGAAGTTTGCGAGTTGATCGCCTTTTGTTTTACGTGATCCAGATCTGGAGTACTGTCCATCCCATGGGTATTTTTTTCGACCTCTGTAAAGGTTATAGCTTCTAAGCTCCGAAAGGCCCAATGCTGCATATTCCCATTCGGCTTCTGTAGGAAGGCGGTATTTTAGGGAAATGGCACCTGTTTCACGAGTGGCATATAAATGAGTTGAATCTTTTTCAACTTTTGATCGTCTTTTGCTAGGCAATGTGATCGAATCATTTCCACCGAAGGCTTTAGTTGGAGCATTCACATAAGTGTCAATATTAAAATTACTTTCGGCAGTAGTGTGCGTAATATGAGAATCTTTTTCTAGATATCCTTTGTCTTGTAAACCCATTTCTGCAACACGATCTGATCTCCAATTTGCAAATTCAACAGCCTGCATCCAACTAACACCAACTACTGGATAGTCCTTGAAAGCAGGGTGACGAAGATAATTTTCGACCATCATTTCACTCAAACCTAGGCGGTTTCTCCATACGAGAGTATCTGGAGCTGCGCCATTATAAATGGCTTTATATGCAGGATTATCTGGTGGGTACACGCGTTTAATCCAGTCTAAATACTCTAAATACATAATGTTAGTCACTTCAGTCTCATCCATGTAAAATGACTGTACATGCTGTTGGTTTGGAGAATTATTCCAGTCGTGCATGACATCATCTTGTACTTTTCCCATGGTAAAGGTTCCACCTTCAACAAAGACTAAGCCTGGCGCTGTTTCTTGTTCTTTAAAATTTGTATTGTACTGAAACCCTCCTTCTTTGGCATTAATTTGCCAACCTGTAGCCCTTGACGAGTTTCCAGATTTTGATGACTTGCTACATCCTACTAGAGATAAGGACAATACCACTAAAGTTAGTAATTGTACTGTTATGTTGTTTTTCATATTCAACTTATAATTGGTAAAACACAATTGAATTTAGTCCCGCAATATAGTGATTATAGATTATTATGCAATAAAAAAACTAAAGGGATTTGTTCTGTTTATTTGATTTATTTATTTGGATTACTTTGATTAAAAACGCTAAATTTTATAATTTATTATTGTAATTTTGAAATTAGCTTTTATTTATCCATACTAATGCACAGAACATTGCGTTTATTTACTATGAAAAGACTGATTCTTTTTGCAGCTTTGTATTGTTTTCATTTTGGAACCTCTCAAACTCAACGTTTTAATATAAATTGGGGGGAGTCTATAACTCTAGACACGTACAACAACGCCATTGAAATCCCTTCTTTCGACTCAAAAAACTTCAATTTTTCTCATAATAATGGCATTACATTTTCAGCCCAATGGAATGTAAATGGACGCATAGATGAACGCTCGGTGGAACTAAAATCCATTGAAAGTATTGAAATTTCAAAAACAGAATTAAAACAACTCCCATTATCATCCATTCCAAACCAACCTTCTTTAAAGGTTACAAATGCAATATACAGAGACACCTACAAAGGGCATGTCGAAATTTCTCCAATTTATTATGAAAAAGGGGTTCTTAAAAAAATTATTCGATTTTCGATTTCATATCAAATCAACACACAAAACACAAGGACTTCTAGTGCAGCTTCTATTCAAAGCTCTAATTTAAAATCTGGAAACTGGTATCGATTTGCTGTGGACACTACAGGGGTTCACAAACTGAGTAAAAACTTTTTAAATAGCCTAGGAATCAATACAAGTACCCTAAACCCAAAAACGATTAAAATTTATGGCCATGGAGGAAAATCGCTTCCACTATTAAATTCAGAAACTGTTTCTAACGATATGATTGAAAACACCATTCAAGTGATTGGCGAAGACGATGGTGTTTTTAATGATAATGACTACATTTTGATGTATGCCATTGGCCCAAAAAAATACAATTCTGATAACAATTCACACATCAACCCCTACAGTGATAAAAGTTATTATTATGTAAACATCAGTCTTGGTAATGGTGCTAGAATGTCCACAGCAACAGAACCCACTGGCAATGCAAATGTGATATATAACTCATTTCACAACTACAAATTCGTAGAATCCGATACTTATAATATTGCTAAAATGGGAAGACGTTGGTTTGGGCATCGTTTTTATGTAGAAAATGTGAGAGCGTTTAGTTTTGACTTTCCTAATTTAATCACAACCAGTCCAATAACATTGAGAGTGTATACCGCCGCTGCATCCGAATCAAATACTTCGATGCAACTCAATGTGAATGGGGCTTTGGTTACTAATTTGACATATCCCGGAATTGACAATAGCATTTTAGCGAGATTAAAATCTTATAACGGAACCATTTCAAGTAACTATGAGACTATCAACGTAGAGCTGTCTTACAACAACAACAGCAACCCGTCTGCTACAGCGTATTTGGACTACATTTCTATTGAAGCGGAGTGTGCTTTAACAAGTTTTGGAACTCAATTTGAATTTAAACATAACGACACCTCAACCCAATTTGGAATTGGTCAGTTTGAAATTTCAAATGCCGCCAACATATCTCAAGTTTGGGACATTAGCAACCCCTATCAAATTCAATTCTACAACAATACAGATGCTGAGTCAGAATTTAGTTTTAAAACGAATTTAGGAACCTTGAAAACCTATCAAGCAGTGGGGACTGATTTTTATTTTCCTAGAAAAACGAACACTACTAGCATACCAAACCAAGACATTAAAGGCACTGTATTTTTGGATGAACAAGGTCAGTTTAAGGATATCGATTATTTAATCATAACGCCAGATTATTTAAAAGCACAAGCAGAGCGTCTAGCACAAATTCATCGAGATCAAAATAATTTGAATGTTAAAGTTTATACACTAGAATCCATTTATCAAGAATTTAGCTCTGGAATGCAAGACATTGGAGGCATTCGAAACTTCGTAAAATATGTATATGACAATGCCAGTACACCAAGTAAAAAACTTAAATATTTGTGCTTATTTGGCGATGCTTCATTTGACTACAAAGACCGAACTTCTAACAACACCAACATTGTTCCGTCATGGTATTCCATAGAAAGTTTTAGTCTAGTATCCTCATTTATTTCTGACGACTTTTTTGGAATGATGGACTCTAATGAGGGCACCATGACCAATAATAACAAACTGGACATTGCAGTGGGACGTATTTTAGCAGAAAACACACAACGAGCCAAAGACATGGTAGACAAGATAGAATCGTATTATTTGCCAGAAAACTATGGAAGTTGGCGTAACAATTTCTTGCTCATATCAGATGATGTAGATAAGTTTTCGGACCGTATAATTCAATCCACCACTGAAGAAATTGCCGAGGATGTAAAAGCAGAAAAACCGTTTTTAAATGTTCAAAAAATTCACGCAGATTCTTATGTACAAGAAACTTCATCAGGGGGTGCGCGCTACACATTGGTGAATAAAGCTATTTTTGATGCATTGGAAGTGGGTGCACTAGTGGTTAATTACTTTGGACACGGAGGTGAAGACGGCTTAGCAGCAGAACGTATTTTTGATAAAATAAATGCGCAAGAACTTAACAATCCTTCCAAGCTCAACTGTTTTGTAACCGTTACTTGTGAATACACCAAATTTGACAACCCGTTAAGAGAAACTGCTGGCGAGTATTTATTTTGGAACAAAAGAGGAGGAGCCATAAGCTTAATCACCACCACAAGACAGATTTATGTTAACGTGGGCACTAGTTTTAATAAAACCTTAAGTCAATATTTATTTTCATACGGAAGTAACCAAAGCATAAGTATTGGCGAAGCACTGAGACGCACTAAAAATGACCCTGCAATCACCAATCAATCTCAGCGTCGCTTAGTGTTTTATATTGGCGATCCTGCTATTAAACTCCCCATCGCAAAACCAGACATCAGAGTAACAAAAATAAATGACGAAGACATTAACATCAGCACACAAGTTCTAAAAGCTTTGGACAACGCAAAAATAGAGGGTACAGTAATTGATGCACAAGGAACTGTGTTGAATAATTATAACGGCGTATTAACTGCTACAATTTACGACAAAAACATTCAGCGTTCAACTCTTGGAAACGATGGTACAAGAGACACAGATGAAAATCTAATTCTAATGGATTTTGAAACTTTAGGAGAAGTGATTTTCAGAGGACAAGCAAGTGTGACTAATGGACAATTTGAATTTGAATTTATTGTCCCAAGAGACATCACCGTCACAGAGGGTAATGGAAAAATAAGCTTATATTCTAAATCCGACGCACCCTTATCTGACAATCAAGGGTACAACTACGATATCAAAATTGGAGGAGTAAACCTCAATGCTCCTGAAGATAATACAGGGCCTAATATCAGCCTGTATATGAACGATGAAAATTTTGTTTCAGGTGGTGTTACCAACGAGAATCCAATACTTTTGGCAAATTTATATGACGAAAATGGCATCAATACTGCTAGTGGTATCGGACATGACATTACCGCAATATTAGACGGCGATGAAACCAACGTTTATAAACTTAATCCCTATTACGTTGCAGCCATCGATGACTATCAAAGAGGAGCCTTAAGTTATCCTTTGAGAGATTTAAGTCCAGGGCTACACACCTTGACCCTAAAAGCATGGGATGTGTATAACAATGCCTCCACTCAAGATATTCAATTTGTAGTCTTTGACGAAGACGTTAGCCTAAAACTTACCAATGTATTAAATTACCCCAATCCGTTTGTAAATTACACGGAATTTTGGTTCAACCACAATAGTTCAGATGTTTTAGACGTTTCTATTCAAATATTTACTGTTTCGGGTAAACTAATAAAAACTATTAATGGGCAAACCAATACAAATTCTAATACAACAACTTCACTATCTCGAGATTTAACTTGGGATGGTACCGACGATTTTGGGAGCAAAATTGGAAAAGGTGTTTATGTCTATAAATTAAAAGTACGTTCATCCAGCACAGGAATGCAAGCAGAAAAAATTGAAAAACTTGTCATCCTTTAATAATACATTATATTTGTTAATTCAAAACACCAAAATTAAACATGATTTCAACTTTTAAAAATCAAAAATCAACAACATTTTATGTGTTGTTTCTAGTCAGTTTATTTTCAACCATAGCAGCTGCTCAAACAACGATCAGACCCAACGAAGACTCACGTGTAATTACGACGGGAGTCCCGTTTATTCTCATTGCATCGGATGCCCGTGCCGCAGGTATGGGAGACATGGGAGTAGCAACTTCAGTTGATACTTATTCTCAACAGTGGAATCCTTCAAAATATGCATTTTCAGAAGCGAAATCAGGAATCGGGTTTAGCTATACACCTTATTTGAGTAAATTAGTCAATGACATTTTTTTAGGAAATGTCACCTATTTCAACAGAATTAACGATCGAAGTGCCTTTGCTGCCAGTATTAAATACTTTTCTCTTGGAGAAATTGAACTTCGTGAAGACGAATTTATGGATCCCATAATTGAAAAACCAAACGAATTAACATTGGACGCCTCATATTCTTTACGACTTTCAGATCAATTTTCAATGGCAGTGGCTTTGCGTTACTTACGTTCAGATTTAAAAATTCAAGCACTTGACGTCAATGCCAAAGCAGCTAGTTCATTTGGAGTGGATATAGCCGGGTATTACCAAAGTGAAGAAGAAGCTTACAACGACTTTAATGGACGTTGGAGAGGTGGATTTGCCATTCAAAATTTAGGTCCAAAAATCAAATATGATGAAGGTGGAACAGAAAATTTCTTACCAACCAATTTAAGATTGGGTGGTGGATTTGACTTTATCTTTGACCAATACAACAGAGTCAATGTCACTGCTGAAGTTACCAAACTCCTGGTACCAACACCGCCTGTTTACGGAACTGAATACAACTATACAGACACTAATGGAAATGGTGTTTTCGATGAGGGAACTGACACTTTAGGTTCTATCGAAAATACCAATGTGATCCTAGAAGGTCAAGACCCAAATGTAGGATTTATGGCAGGTGTTTTTCAATCCTTTAACGATGCACCAGGAGGATTTAGTGAAGAACTAGATGAGTTTACCTGGGCCTTGGGTGCAGAATACTTATATCAAGATTCATTCGCTTTAAGACTCGGTTATTTTAATGAAAATGAATTGAAAGGCGCTCGTAAGTTTTTTGCGATGGGAGCAGGATTCAAATACAATGTAGTTGATATCGACTTATCCTATTTATTCTCAGCATCCAAAGTACAAAGTCCTTTAGAAAACACCTTGCGTTTTTCATTATCATTTAATTTTGGAGATGACGAATACAGCGAATATTAAACAATCGCTTTCAAAAAAAATTAATAAAAACTATTGCGTAATGCAATAGTTTTTTTGTCTAAAACAACTATGAGAAAAATAAATATTGAGTCCACTTTTGAGATTTACGATTCGATTAAAGAATTAGAACCCTCCGCACAAGCGCTTTTACAAAAAGCAGCGGAAGCGCGAAAAAAAGCTTATGCACCCTATTCTAAATTTCTAGTTGGGGCAGCTCTAGAATTGGAAAATGGAAAACTAATATCTGGAAGCAACCAAGAAAATGCCTCCTACCCCTCTGGGCTGTGTGCCGAACGCACCGCTGTATATTATGCAGGAGCTGAATTTCCAAATCAAAAAATACTTCGAATGGCAATTGTTGCGGGGTCTTCCATCACTCCAACTACAAAACCAATCCCGCCATGTGGTGCATGCAGACAAGCATTATCTGAATATGAAGTGAAACAAAACACACCTATGAAACTCTATTTTATGGGAACTTCAGGGCAAATAGCAGTCTCAAAATCAGTAGAGAATATCCTTCCTTGGATTTTTGATAAAACCGTACTATAACGTTTTTTTAAAAAATTAACCCCTACTCTTTTTAGGTTATCAATCAAAGTATTACTTTTGTGTTTACATTAAAAACAATTACTGTAAACGCATGCAGAAAATAACTAAAGAAGTTTACCTAGATTGGTATGAAAACATGATGTTCTGGCGAAAGTTTGAAGACAAACTTGCGGCCGTGTACATTCAGCAAAAAGTAAGAGGATTCCTCCACTTGTATAACGGTCAAGAAGCCGTACTTGCAGGTGCCTTACATGCAATGGATTTATCCAAAGACAAAATGATTACAGCCTATCGAAATCACGTACAACCCATTGGCATGGGCGTAGATCCACGTCGGGTGATGGCCGAACTTTTTGGAAAAGCAACCGGAACATCTCAAGGATTGGGAGGTTCTATGCATATTTTTTCTAAAGAAAAAGGATTTTATGGCGGACATGGAATCGTAGGAGGACAAATTCCTTTAGGAGCTGGGATGGCGTTTGGAGATAAATATAACGAAACCGGTGCCGTAACACTTTGCTATTTTGGTGACGGTGCTGCCCGTCAAGGATCCTTACACGAAACCTTTAACATGGCTATGAACTGGAAACTTCCAGTCGTTTTTGTTTGTGAAAACAACGGATATGCTATGGGAACATCTGTTGATAGAACTGCTAACCACTCTGATATTTGGAAACTTGGTTTAGGCTATGAAATGCCTTGCGGTCCTGTGGACGGCATGAACCCTGTTAAAGTTGCTGAAGCTTTTGATGAAGCTATACAACGAGCACGAAGAGGTGATGGCCCAACTTTCTTAGAAATGAAAACCTATCGTTACAGAGGGCATTCTATGAGTGATGCACAACACTACAGAACTAAAGAAGAAGTAAAAGAGTACAAAAAAATTGATCCAATAACACAAGTCTTAGATATTATTCTTCGCGAAGAATATGCCACAGAAGATGATATTAAAGTGATCGACAAGCGTGTCAAAGACCTTGTTGCTGAATGTGAAAAATTCGCTGATGAATCGCCATATCCAGACAAAAATGTTATGTATGACGTCGTGTACGAACAAGAAGATTATCCATTTTTACAACATAAATTATAAGTTATGGCAATCATAGTTAATATGCCTCGACTAAGCGACACCATGGAAGAAGGAACCGTGGCCAGCTGGTTGAAAAAAGTAGGAGACAAAGTTGAAGAAGGTGACATTCTAGCAGAAATTGAAACCGATAAGGCAACAATGGAATTTGAATCCTTTAATGAAGGTACTTTACTTCATATTGGAGTTCAAGAGGGTGAGACTACAAATGTTGACCAACTTCTTGCTATAATTGGCGATGAAGGCGAAGACATCTCTGCCTTGTTAGCAAATCCAACAGCAACAACAACCGAAGACACAAGTGCATCCGATGAAGAAACTGAAGGCCTTGAACAAACAGAAGCAGTGACTGAGCCGAGCAGCGCCGATATTCCAGAAGGTGTGGTTGTAGTAACCATGCCGCGATTGAGTGACACTATGGAAGAAGGCACCGTTGCAAGCTGGTTGAAAAATGTAGGAGACTCCGTAGAGGAAGGTGATATTTTAGCTGAAATTGAAACGGACAAAGCAACAATGGAATTTGAATCCTTTAATGAAGGAACCTTATTATATATTGGCTTACAAGAAGGTGAATCTGCAAATGTAGATGATCTTTTGGCGATTATTGGCCCTGCAGGAACCGATGTTTCAGCAGTCGCTGCTAACTTTTCTGCAACTGCAACAGCCGCTACTGAACCCGCTGCAAAAGAAATTGTAAAAGAACCCACTCCAGTGGTTGAAGAAACTCCAAAAGCGGATGCTACCCCAAAAGCAACCCCTGTTGCACCAGCACCTGTATCTAATACAACTGGGCGTTTGCATATTTCGCCATTGGCACGAAAAATGGCAGACGACAAATGCATTGCCTTAAACCAATTGGTGGGAAGTGGCGAAAACGGACGTATCATCAAACGCGATGTAGAAAACTTTACCCCTGCTGTGGCAAATTCTGCCAGTACTGCAAAATTTGTACCTACAGGTCAGGAAGATTTCGAAGAAATCAAAAATTCGCAAATGCGCAAAACCATTGCGAAACGCTTAGGCGAATCTAAGTTTACTGCACCACACTACTATTTAAATGTAGAGTTTGACATGGATAATGCCATGGCATTCAGAGCACAATACAATACCGTTCCAGATACTAAAATATCATTTAATGACATCATCGTCAAAGCCTGTGCATTGGCATTACGTCAGCATCCACAAGTAAATTCGCAGTGGTTTGCAGATCGTATGAAACTCAACAACCACGTACACATTGGTGTTGCAGTTGCTGTTGAAGATGGCTTGGTGGTTCCTGTTGTACGTTTTGCAAATGAGCAAAGCTTGCCACAAATTGGTGCTGCAGTCAGAGATTTTGCTGGACGCGCTAGAAACAAAAAACTAACTCCTCAAGAAATGGACGGCAGTACATTTACGGTATCTAACTTAGGAATGTTTGGAATTGAAAGTTTTACATCCATCATCAACCAACCGAACTCAGCCATTTTATCGGTGGGGGCTATTGTTCAAAAACCAGTGGTTAAAAACGGACAGATTGTTGTTGGAAACACCATTAAACTCACACTTGCTTGCGATCACCGAACGGTTGATGGGGCAACAGGAGCACAGTTTTTACAAACCTTAAAAGGCTATGTTGAGAATCCTGTGACCATGCTCGTTTAATAGCAGCTATTTAAATACAGAAAACCACTCAATTTGAGTGGTTTTTTTTTGTTCAATCTTAACCTAAACCCACTTCTAAATATGTACTATTAAACATGCTATTTATTGCGAAATAAAAGTTTTTTAAAGAATTTTGTATATTTATTGAATTATGAACAAATTTAATATGATTATGATCTCGCATAAAAAATTATCAAATTTCAGAGATGTATTTGTACTCTTAGCATTGTTTTGTTTTTTAAGTTGTAATGATGAACCAACTGGTGGTGCAAATGACTCGAGTACACCAACTCCATCTATGACCTTAGTTGAAAGCTTTGGAAATTCATCAAACAGCGATTTTATGGGACGTGTAGTAGATTTACAAAATAACCCTGTGAGTGGAGCTACTGTTCAAATTGGAAACAGCACAACCGACACTGACATGAACGGTGTTTTTATCATTAGAGATGCACAAGTCTTCGAAAAGTTTGCATTTATTAAAGTCAATAAAGCAGGATTCCTACACGGTTCAAGGTCTGTTGTCCCTACCGCTGGTCTCAACCAAGTTCAAATCATGTTATTACCGCAAACGGTGACTCAAACCGTGAGTTCTGGAGCCGCTACCACAGTAAGTTTAAGCAATGGTGCAGCCGTGGATCTCTCTGGAGCATATAGTAATGTTGATGGAAGTGATTACACGGGTGATGTACAAGTGACACTACATTTGTTAAACCCTACGGATGACAATATGCAACAACAAATGCCTGGAATGCTATTGGCAGAAAATTTGCAAAATGAAGCAAGAATGCTGGAAACGCTTGGAATGGTAGCTGTAGAACTACGCAGCGATACTGGAGAAAAATTAAACCTTTCCGAAGGCACCACGGCAACCATAACCGTCCCTTTAGATCCTGAGACTTTAGCAGGAGCACCTAATGAAATCCCGCTTTGGTATTTTGATGAAGAAAACGGCTATTGGATTGAAGAAGGCAGTGCCACACTTCAAGGTACAAATTATGTTGGAACGGTTAGTCATTTCTCCTTTTGGAATTGTGATATTCCTGCTGAATATGTCAATATATGCATGAACATAACGGACTCCAATAACACTCCATTGAGTAATATAAAGGTTCGTATTGAAAGTGAGTTTAACGGAGCTCGATACGGATATACGAATAATTCTGGAGAAGTTTGTGGCATTATCCCAGCAAACCAAACTTTGGATTTACAATACTTTTTACATAACATTTGTAATAATATAGAAATCCCTAATTCTTCTGAAACTGTAGGCCCGTTTAGTGAGGACACCACACTTAACATTGTACTAGATGCGCCAGAAGTTGAAGACTATCTAGAAACCATTACAGGAGTTTTCAACAACTGTGATGGAGATGCAATTGTCAATGGGTATGTAGAGGGTAGAATTGAAGATGGTCAATGGTTTTATAGTTTAGTCACAGACGGCACATATGAAATCAATGTCCTTAGTTGTAGCGAAAATGCTTCCATTAGTATTACGGGTTATGATTACGACACACTTCAAACAACCTCTGAAATTAATTACACATTGACAAGTCCTGAAACAGACTTAGGAACCTTATCCGCCTGTAATAGTGTAGAAGAATTTATTCAATTTAGCATTGATGATGGGGAAGTTGAACAAATTCTCTCTAACGTAAGCTGTTATACATATCAGAGTGATTTCTCTGGTTTATATGTACTAGAAATTGGAGGCAGCAATCAAAATACATGCATCTATCTTTCCGGAGCATTAAATGATAATTACGAAAATTTTGAAGGCGCTTATGAATATGAAAATGTATGGAGCGATAATACCCCAGCAGTTGGTATGGCGTTTGTAGAATGTCAAGACATCAGTTATGAAAATAACCAAATTATTTTTAATCTAACTTCATATGGCAACGCTACTGGAGAATATATTGACATAAATTTCGGAGGTAATTACGAAGATTACCAAGGAGTTGCACATACAATTACTGGAGTGATTCATGTGAAACGTGATAATTAATTCTATTTTTTAATAAACTAAAAATCCACTCGATTGAGTGGATTTTTTTTATTTCAGTGGGCGCGAAGGGATTCGAACCCCTGACCCCCTGGGTGTAAACCAGGTGCTCTGAACCAACTGAGCTACGCGCCCTATTTCTAGGACTGCAAATATAGTCTAGTTTTTGAATTCACAAAAGGTTTTTTATAAAAAGTTAAATTATTTCCGCCACTACAAAAGTACTCCCACCAATATAGATCAAATCCTCTTGACAGGCATTTTGTTTGGCCGCATTTAAAGCCGCTTTAACAGAAGGATAAACCAGTCCCTCAAACCCATTGGATTTAAAAACTTGTGCTAGTTTAGAGGCATCAAGTCCTCTGGGCACATTTGGCTTACAAAAATAATACTGCGCCTCTTTTGGAAACAGTTTCAAAAGCGATGCTACGTCCTTATCATTTACCATACCCAACACCAAATGTAAGTGTTGAAAGTTCTCGGTCTGAAGTTGCTTAAACACCAAACTCAGTCCTTCCCTATTATGTGCCGTATCACTAATGATTATTGGCGCAGTCCCTAACACTTCCCACCGGCCGCGAAGCCCAGTATTTTCGGTCACTTTTAGTAATCCTTTCTGTATGGATTCAAAAGGAATTGAAAACGCTCCAGTATTCAAAATAGCAATCGTCTGAAGTACCGCACGAACATTATGAATTTGATACACCCCTTTTAAATCTGTTGGATAAGTAGAATCTATAAGTTGGTCAGCAAAATAAATCGGGGCGCACTCTTTCGTTGCTTTAGCTCTAAAAACACCTTCTGTTTCTGACTGGGTTTCCCCAATGACTATCGGAGTATTTGATTTGATAATCCCTGCCTTCTCCCCTGCAATGGCTTCCAAAGTTGTGCCTAAAAACTGGGTATGATCCAAACCAATATTGGTAATCACCGATACTTCGGGGGTAAGGATATTAGTAGAATCCAAACGTCCCCCAAGCCCAACTTCAACCACAGCAATATCCACTTGTTCATGTGCAAAATAGGCAAAAGCCATTCCGACCGACATTTCAAAGAAGGATAATGAATGTGTTTCAAAAAACGATTTATTGGCAGCAACAAAATCAACCACAAACGTTTCACTA
>Ga0228672_1000834_pt1 | contig 13558 bp, 19 predicted proteins | sample 90DmetaG_FD_182788 | JGI IMG/M metagenome (GOLD analysis project Ga0228672, IMG submission 182788) | Seawater microbial communities from Monterey Bay, California, United States - 90D | ecosystem: Environmental > Aquatic > Marine > Coastal | place: USA: California | collected 2016-11-08 | reverse complement strand
GAAAATGCCCAAATACAAAACCTTAAATACACTTGAGAACCATCAGTCCATTCCAGAATTCTTTTGGACCGGTGAGACAACTATGAACTGTCTGAGTAAAACAATTAATAATTCTTTGGATAATGCCTATGCACATCACATCCAACGTTTAATGATCACAGGTAATTATTTATTATTAACACAAACTAATCCCGATGAAGTTGACGATTGGTATTTAGGAATTTATATTGATGCTTTAGAGTGGGTACAACTCCCAAACACACGAGGCATGAGTCAATTTGCTGATGGAGGATTAATAGCGACAAAACCTTATGTTTCTTCTGGAAGTTACATAAATAAAATGAGTAATTATTGTAGTAGTTGCAAGTACAACGTTAAGGAACGTTTAGGAGAAAATGCCTGTCCTTTTAATAGTTTATACTGGAACTTTTTAGATGATAAACGACCTCAATTGAGCAAAAATTTTCGTATGAAAATGATGTATTCTGTGCTAAACAAATTTTCACCTGATGAATTAATTGCTATGAAACTGAGAGCTTCACAAATCATCGAAACACCACAAAATTTCTAAACACTTACAAATTATGTTAATATTTGTTTAATTGTTATTTTAAATATTCAAACATTGTGTATGTTTGAGATATAAACATAACTATTGGTTCTAGATACAACATACTACAACAAGGAACACAAACAATTATTTGATAATTTTGTTGGCAAACCTTATACTTTTTTTCAAGCTCTCAAACGTCGAGGTGTTGGATCAAAACGAATGATTATTGACAAGGTTAGTCCAAATTTGAATTCCATTCTGAACACGGTTTCCGATTTAAACTATGCGAACATAGAAATGCGTAAAAATGGTATTTTAATACACATCAACAAAGGGCTCAAAAACTATACATGGGCAATTCCATTTTATCATTTAGTACTTTACAAAACCGATGGAATGAGTATTCATGCTCAAGGCAAGTTTATACATTTTAAAAAAACAAAGACTTTTCATGAGAATAAAAAATTTTTAAGGACTTTACTCAATGAAAAAGTTCAATATGACGAACACTATAAAATTTCTGAACTATGAATCTAAGCGTTTTAGAAATTGATCGTATTATTGAAATGGCATGGGAAGATCGCACGACTTTTGAAGCGATTGAACACCAGTTTAAACTCAGTGAGCAAGAGGTTATCAAGATCATGCGTACACACATGAAACCAAAAAGTTTTCGATTGTGGCGCGCACGAGTTCAAGGTAGAAAAACAAAACATCAAAAACTAAGATCGTTTGAATCAGGACGTTTTAAATGCTCAAGACAGCGTCAAATAACTCATAACAAAATATCTAAGCGTTAAATATGAATACAAAAGTTACTACAAAAATTGAAAGCTTGTTAAATGGTTATTCTAATCATGAAATTGGTGATGACCACCTTTTCACGGGACTAGAAACGCCTATGAAAGAAAACGCTTTTAAGCTTACTGACAGTGAAAAGAAAGTTAAAATAGCGGGGTTATTTGAAGAAATAATGGATGTTTTGGGATTAGATCTAACGGATGATTCTCTTAAAGGTACTCCAGAACGTGTTGCAAAAATGTATATCGATGAAATATTTTCTGGCTTAAACCCTAAGAATAAACCAAAAGTTGCGTTATTTGAAAATAAGTACCAATACAATCAAATGTTAGTAGAAAAAGACATCACATTTTATTCTAATTGCGAGCATCACTTTGTACCCATTATTGGAAAGGCGCATGTCTCGTACATTTCTTCTGGGAAAGTTATTGGTTTGTCTAAACTAAATCGCATTGTAAATTACTATGCTAGACGACCGCAGGTTCAAGAACGTCTAACAAACCAAATTGCAGAAGAACTAAAGCGTATTTTAGGAACCGAGGATGTTGCTGTCATTATTGACGCAAAACACCTCTGTGTGTCTTCTAGAGGAATTAAAGATGATTCCTCTGCTACTGTAACCGCTTTTTATGGTGGTGCATTTAATACTTCGGCAAAAATTGCTGAATTACAAAATTATTTAAAACTATAACTATGGATGTTGTAAAACAAGCAGAAGCTTTTGAACAAAAACCACTCACTTTCAAAACAACAAGTGAACGTATCGAAGCTTCTAGAGAAGTGAAAGCATTAATATTGGGGGTAAATGAAATTTATAAGACCTCTAAAGACCCCGAACTAATGGATTTAATGAAACGCTTAACCGTGATCAAACAAAAAATTGAAAAACGTTTAAAAGGTCGACCATTACAAGCATGAAAAAAATTATTATCATTGGAGGCAGTAAAGGCATTGGGAAAGCCATTACTAAAAGTCTTCTTAACGAACATCAAGTTATCAACATTAGTCGAACCTCTCCAGAGATTCAACACCAAAACTTATCCCACTTTTCTTGCGATGTCCTTACAGATGATTTACCTGAAATTGACGCCGCAGATGGATTAATATATTGCCCTGGAAGTATTAATCTAAAACCCTTTAATAGACTAAATGTCGAGGATTTTAAAACCGATTTTGAAATAAACGTTATTGGAGCTGTCAAATGCATACAAGCTTATACCAAAGCGCTTGCTACAAATGAATCTGCATCAATTGTTTTATTTAGCACAGTAGCAACAAAACTAGGTATGCCATTTCATGCCAGTATAGCAACCGCAAAATCAGCCATTGAAGGATTAACTAAATCTGTTGCTGCCGATTTAGCTCCTAAAATAAGAGTAAATGCTATAGCTCCAACAATAACAGATACTGAATTAGCTGCTAAGTTTTTAAGAAACGAACGTATGGTTGAAAGTACGATCCAGAGACATCCCTTAAAAAAATATCTTGAACCAAAAGAAGTTGCTGCGATGGCTACATATCTATTATCTGATGTGTCTAAATCAATTTCTGGACAGATTTTTAATCTAGATTGTGGCATTGTGTCTTTAAAATTATAACGAATGAGACCTGTTAAATTAGTGGTTTTATCAACACTATTTTTAATTTCAGTTAGTTCTTGTTCACAAACAAAAAATAATCAAAATATGTCTTTATACGCTATTGAAATTAACAGTCTTGATGGAAACCCTGTAAATCTGAGCGACTACAAAGGAAAACACATTTTGTTTGTAAATGTTGCATCTGAATGTGGATTCACAGGACAATATTCAGATCTTCAAAAACTATATGAAACCTATCAAGATCAACTAATGATTATTGGAGTTCCCTGCAACCAATTTGGAAGTCAAGAGCCTGGAACTGCAGATCAAATACAATCCTTTTGTTCAAAAAACTACGGCGTTACATTTTTGATGACCGAAAAAATTGATGTTAAAGGTAAAAACCAACATCCGCTTTATAAATGGTTAACAAATAAAGACCTAAATGGAATGAAAAACACTTCTGTTAAATGGAATTTTCAGAAGTATTTAGTGGATGACAAAGGCACTTTTGTAGATTATTTCTATTCAATTACAAAACCTTTAAGTAGTAAAATAACCCGCCTAATAAAATAAGCTATGTTTGGAATTTTTAAAACTAAAACCCCAGTAGAGAAGCTTCAAGATCGTTATAAAAAATTAATGTCGGAATGGCACGACCTTTCAACGACAAATCGATCAGCAAGTGATGCAAAATACGCAGAAGCACAACAAGTGTTGGATGAAATTGACAAACTAAATAGTTGATGAAATTTTACAAAGGTTTCCTTTTTTTTCTATTCATTAATTTTAGCGCCCTTGCTATTGGAAGTTGGATGATGAATGACGGTCCTCGCACAGAATGGTATCTGAATTTAAATCAGGCACCATGGTCTCCGCCAGGATGGGTTTTTGGTGTGGCTTGGAGTAGTATTATGATCCTGTATTCAGTGTATATGGCCTTCTTAGTTCAAGTCAATCGCTCTAAAAAAGTGATCCTTTTATTTGGTATTCAATTTGTGTTAAATATTATTTGGAATTACTTCTTTTTTAATCAACATTTGATTTTATTGGGATTACTCAATATTATTATTCTCACACTATTGATGTTTTATTTTTTACTAGCGTTTAAACATTACCTTAAGCATAAACGTTTTTACGTTCTCCCCTACTGTATTTGGTTGATTCTTGCGACATCCTTAAACTTTTATATCGCCTTATACAACTAGTTAGTACATGAAAATTTATACTCTACATAAAAAACAAAACCTACCTATTAGCGTAGAGGAAGCATGGACATTTTTATCGAATCCTGCTAATCTTAAAACCATCACCCCAGAGTATATGAGCTTTGATATTATTTCTGGAGTAGATCGTCCAATGTATCCAGGACAAATCATACAATACATAGTGACCCCTATTTTAGGAATTAAAACAAAATGGGTTACTGAAATTACGCAAGTTAAAGACCAGCATTATTTTGTAGATGAGCAACGTTTTGGACCTTATGCGCTCTGGCATCATAAACATTTTATTAATCCGATTAATGGCGGTATAGAACTCGAAGATATTATTGATTACAAGGTTCCCTTGGGATGGTTAGGACAACTCGTTCATCCATTTATAGTGAAACCTAAATTAGAAGAAATTTTTGCCCACAGGCAAAAAAAATTAATTGAACTATTTGGATCACTCTAATGAAAACAACTGTTTCCCTTTTCTGGTTTAGAAGAGATTTAAGACTGCGTGATAATCACGGTTTATATGAAGCCTTGAAACATGATAAAGCTGTACTACCTATTTTCATTTTTGACCGTTCTATTTTAGACTCTTTACCAAAGAATGATGCAAGAGTAGAGTTTATTCATGAGCAGCTCAAAGCCATCCACACTTGTTTACAGAAATACGACGGTGGACTGTCTGTTTATTACGGGGCTCCTGAGGGTGTATTTGAACAACTTACAAATGAATACGATATTGATACTGTATATTGTAACCGAGATTATGAGCCCTATGCACTTTCAAGAGATCAAATCATCTCGGATTTACTAAAATCAAAATCTATAGAATTTAAATCGTATAAAGACCAAGTCATTTTTGAACAAAATGAAATTACTAAAGATGATGGACTTCCTTATAAAGTCTATACTCCATACTCTAAAAAATGGTTGTCCACTTTTAAAACCGATCATTATAGCCCATTTAACTCAGAAAATTTATTAAGTAATACCGTCCAATCGAATTCTTATTCATGGGTTGATTTAGAGTCTATGGGCTTTGAACCTAATCCTATCAAAATTGCAGCTTACAATGTTGACAACGGGATTATTGAAAATTATGAGGACACGCGGAATTTCCCTGCAATTGATGGCACTTCAAAATTAGGACCACACTTGCGATTTGGAACGGTGAGTGTTCGAGAAATTGTTTCTAAAGCAATTCAATTCACCAATAACACATTCTTGAAAGAATTAATTTGGCGAGAATTTTTTATGCAAATTTTATGGCATTTCCCACATACTGTTACCCAAAGCTTCAAACCTCAGTATGATGCAATTCAATGGCGAAATGCACCTGAAGACTATAAAAAATGGTGCGATGGAAATACGGGCTATCCACTTGTTGATGCAGGGATGCGAGAACTCAACCAAACTGGATTTATGCACAACCGGGTGCGTATGTTAGTAGGAAGTTTTTTATGTAAACATTTATTGATTGATTGGCGATTAGGAGAGGCGTATTTTGCAGAAAAACTTCATGATTTTGAACTTTCAAGTAATGTGAGCAATTGGCAATGGGTTGCGGGTTGTGGTGTAGATGCAGCGCCCTATTTTAGAATTTTTAATCCCACAACACAAATTACCAAGTTTGATAAAGCGCATACATACATTAAAAAATGGGTGCCTGAATATCAAGAATTAACGTACCCAAAACCTATGGTGGATCACAAATTTGCTAGAGAGCGGTGTCTTAGAACCTATAAAGAAGCCTTGGGGAAGAATTAAATTTTCTTTACAAATTGAGTGACAATCACTATGTGTTTTCCATCAACTTTTCCTTCGATATAAGTTTCATTTTCATAATCCAAAGATATTCTTCGGACTGCGGTACCTTGTTTAGCAATCATACTCGATCCTTTGACTTTGAGATCTTTAATCAAAACCACACTATCACCGGCTTTTAAAATAACTCCGTTAACGTCTCTGTGAACAACTTTAGTTGTGTTATCCACACCATCGCCGAGGGCTTTAGCCCACTCTAATGAATCATCATCTAAATACATCATATCTAATAAATCCTGAGACCACCCTGTTGAAAGCAAACGGTTAAGCATACGCCATGACATAATTTGTACAGGAAGAAACTCACTCCACATGCTATCATTAAGGCAACGCCAATGGTTTGGATCTATTAACTCAGAGTTTTGAATTTGTGAAATACACGTTTCGCATGCATAAATACTATCGGTAAGATCAACTTTTTTAGAAGGTTCAACCGTGTAAATGGATAGGTTTTCAGTTGCTTTACAAAGTTCACAACAGTGCTGACTTCGCTTTTGAAGATGCTTCTCTAAATTCATAGTATTCAATTATTTATTTAGGTAAAAACCTAATTGGATAGACTGAATTTACAATTCGACACGTTCAATTTTTGCACCAATAGCACGTAGACGGTCGTCAATATTCTCATACCCTCTGTCGATCTGTTCGATATTATGAATTGTAGAAGTTCCTTTGGCAGAAAGTGCCGCAATTAATAATGATACTCCAGCTCTAATATCTGGGGAAGTCATTGTCGTTGCTTTTAAACTCGATTTAAAATCATGTCCAATCACAGAGGCACGATGGGGATCACAAAGAATAATTTTTGCACCCATATCTATTAATTTATCAACAAAAAACAAACGGCTTTCGAACATCTTTTGGTGAATCAATACACTTCCTCTAGCTTGAGTAGCCACTACAAGAATAATACTTAATAAATCTGGTGTAAACCCAGGCCAGGGAGCATCCGAAATGGTAAGTATAGAACCATCAATGTAGTTTTGAATTTCATACCCATCTTTGTGCGATGGAATAAAAATGTCATCGCCTTTTCTTTCGATGGTAATTCCTAATTTTCGAAATACATTTGGAATCACTCCTAAATCATCCCAGCTTACGTTCTTAATTGTCAGTTCGCTTTTGGTCATAGCTGCCAATCCTATCCAACTGCCAATTTCAATCATATCAGGAAGCATGGTATGTTCTGTTCCTCCAAGTGCTTTAACACCTTCAATGGTTAGCATATTTGAACCAATTCCTGAAATTTTTGCACCCATTCTATTGAGCATTTTACAAAGTTGTTGTAAGTACGGCTCACAAGCAGCATTATAAATTGTTGTTGTTCCATTGGCCAAAACAGCAGCCATCACAATATTTGCAGTCCCAGTTACCGATGCTTCATCAAGTAACATGTAAGTTCCGTTAAGTGATTCAGCTTCCACACCATAAAAATGATCTTCTCGGTTGTATCTAAAGTTAGCCCCTAGTTTGATAAACCCCTCGAAGTGCGTATCCAAACGTCTTCGACCAATTTTATCCCCTCCAGGTTTAGGAATATACCCTTTTCCAAATCGAGCAAGAAGCGGTCCTACAATCATAATTGAACCTCTAAGCCCTCGTCCATCCACCTTAAAAGCTTCTGTTTCTAGATAATCTAAATTAATTTCATCAGATTGAAACGTATAACTGCCTTTGGCTAACTTTTCAACTTTAACACCTAGCTTTCCTAATAAAAGAATGAGCTTATTGACATCAATTATATCTGGGATATTGTGAATTGTGATTTTTTCTGGAGATAATAAAACCGCACACAAAATCTGAAGTGCTTCATTTTTGGCGCCTTGTGGCTGAATTGCCCCTTTTAATTGGTGTCCACCTTCAATTTTAAACGTTTTCAATAGTTAGTGATTTAAATGAGTTGTAAGTGTGTTGAAATCCTATTCGATCCGAATATTAATACCGTTTTCGATTTCTTTGGTGGTTCTTTTTTGAACTTTTCTTTTGGCTCGAAAATTTACGTTGTACTTTTAGTAAACTTGAGATCTCACTCAAGGGTTGCGTGCTGTTGCGTAAATCAATTTTTCCACCAGAAAGTTCAAAAATATGGTCAAATATAACCACATCTTCAACAGTATCTTTATTCCAATTTAGAAAACACTTTTTCATGTGATTCGCAATGGTATATTCTAATCCATCTTTCATTTCTCCAGCTTCCCAAGTGTTAGCCACATCAATCATTGTTTTGATATTGTTTCCATAAAATCGATATTTAGGGAAATTCTGTGGGTACTCTAAAGGTTCTGGACGGAGACTTAACATTTCTTCTGTTGGTTTTTCAAAAGGAGAATCTGCATCTAATTTAAAATCAGACATGATAAATAATTGATCCCAAAGTTTATGTTGAAAATCCGGAACATCACGTAAATGTGGCTGCATATTTCCCATAACTGAGATAATAGCTTTTGCCAAGCGGTTGCGTTCTTCTTTTGAGTCTTGAGCCACGGCATGGTTGATCATTTTCTGTAAATGTCTTCCATATTCTGGAATGATTAGTTGTTCTCGTTCTGTATTATATTCGAGTTGATCTGTTAACGCTGTCATGTATACGATCTTATGTTTTATAGTTTAAGTGTTTGCAAAATACAAAAAAATAATGTGAGTCTAGTGGTATTTTAAAAGATGCTTAAAAACACTGTTTTTAGAGTGAAATGACGCCTTCGACTTGGCTGCCAACTTCTTTATATTTTGATATCACGTCGTCGGGAGTATGCATTATAACATTTATAGAAACACTAGTGTAATTTCCGTTTTTTGAAGGAATAGTTTTGATTACAGCTCCCATATTATCAAAAATACATTCAATAGTATTTAATTTGACAACATCTGATTTAATGATAAATTTGTACAAATATTCTGTAGGCCATACGGAGGTTTCCTGTAACTTCTCTTTTAAATTGTGATAAAATGCTACTGGGTCTAAAGGTTTATCCATTGTTTATTGCTAAGTGTACAAATATACATTATATCTGATTTTTTATTTCCCTTTTAAATCACGAATTTTACAGGAAATAAACAAAACATCTTGAAAACTCAAAAAATTGCTCTTATTGGAGGTCCTGGAACTGGCAAAACAACCTTAATCAACGCTCTAAAAACAAAAGGCTACAGTTGTATGGAAGAAATTTCGAGACAAGTTACACTTGAAGCACAAGAAAAGGGTATCGAACAATTATTTCTTGAAGATCCCTTAATGTTTAGTGAACAACTATTAATAGGACGTCAAAAACAATTTATAGAAGCAGATTTACTTCAACAAAACGTTGTGTTTTTTGACCGAGGTCTTCCGGACGTCGTTGCCTATTTAGACTATTTAAAAAGCAGCTACCCCGATTCTTTTAAAACAATTTGCAGTCAGCATAAATATGATGCCGTTTTTATATTAAAACCTTGGAAAGCGATTTATGAGCAAGATAATGAACGTTATGAAACATTTGAACAGGCATTGATTCTACATGATTATTTGATTAAAACCTATACAGCTTATGGGTATCAGATTATTGACACGCCTTTTGGAACTATTGAAGAACGTGTAGAGTTTATTTTAAATCATATAAACAAATGTGAATGAAGCATCCAATTGAATTATTGGAACACTATTGGAAATTTTCAGCGTTTAAACCACTACAAGAGGAAATTATTGAAGCAGTTTTAGCAAATGAAGATTGTATAGCACTTTTGCCTACAGGTGGTGGAAAATCGATTTGTTTTCAAATTCCAGCACTAATAAAAGATGGCATATGTATTGTGGTCTCTCCTCTTATAGCATTGATGCAAGATCAAGTAAACACCCTAAAAGAAAAAGGCATTAAAGCAATGGCACTCACTAGTGGTGTTACTTACGCAGACATCGATCGCATGTTGGATAACTGCATTTTTGGAAACTATAAATTCCTTTACATTTCGCCCGAGCGTCTTCAACAGGATTTAGTACAAGAACGCATCAAGCAAATGAACGTCAACTTGATTGCGGTAGACGAAGCGCATTGTATCAGTCAATGGGGACATGATTTTAGACCTGCATACAGAACTATTAAAGTATTGAGAACACTGCATCCAAATGTGAATGTAATTGGTTTAACAGCTTCGGCAACCAGAAAAGTTGTTGAGGACATTTACACCCAATTAGATTGCATTGCACCAAAGGTTTTTAAAACCTCGTTTCAACGCCCTAACTTGGCGTATTTAACATTGGATTGTAATGATAAATATTTTAAAACCGTTCAGATTTTAAAAAAATATTCTGGCAGTTCTATTATTTATGTACGTAATAGAAAAGCAACACTAGAAATTTCAAGCTATTTAAATAATCTTGGAGTTACAAGTGGGTACTATCACGGCGGTTTAAGCACAAAAGAAAAAGAATCTCAATTTGCGCGTTGGAGTACTGATCAGAATCAAGTAATGGTTGCCACCAATGCTTTTGGAATGGGTATAGATAAAGCCAATGTACAAACCGTTATTCATCACAATTTACCGGAAAGCTTAGAGAGTTATTACCAAGAAGCGGGTCGCGCAGGACGTAACAATGAGAACGCTTATGCGGTAATACTTCGGAACTCTTCTGATGAAATGAATTCAAAAAATCAATTTATTAAGAGCTTACCAGATCCTTCCTTTTTAAAAATCTTCTACAAACGATTGTGTAATTATTTTCAAATTTCTTATGGTGAAGGAGTAAACACTACTCATAATTTTAATTTTAAATTATTTTGCAGCACTTATAATCTCCCATCAATACTAACGTATAATGGGCTTAAAATTTTAGACAGAACCAGTATCATATCACTGGAAGAACGTTTCAAAAACACAGCCTTCCTTAAAATTATCATTGGAAATACTGCTTTATTTAATTACCTCGAAAAACACCCAAAACAAGCCCTTATAATAAAAGTTGTTCTAAGAAGTTATGAAGGAGTATTTGATCATACTACAGAAATATTTACAGAACCCATAGCTAAAAAAACAAAACTCTCCGAGGAGGAAGTTTTACTGCATTTAAATACTTTAAACAAGGCCGAAATTATTCATTTTGAATCTTCAAAGACAGATGCACAAATCACTTTTATCGAGCCAAGAGAAGACGATAAAACAATTCATAGAATCTCAAAAATTGTCTCACAACAACACAAATTAAAAAAGACACAATTACAGTCGGTACTTGATTATGTAAAAAATGATGGGATTTGTAAAAGTCAAAAGCTACTCTCCTACTTTGAAGAAGCCAATTCAAAACGATGTGGTATTTGCTCCAGTTGTTTAGAACATTCAAAAAAAAGTGTAATTTCGAAAAGTGATTCAAAAATTATTTTAACTTTATTAAAATCGGAACCTCTTTCGTCGAGAAAACTGGAAAAATTAAGTGAATTTAACCCCGATAAATTAACTGCGATACTAACGAAACTTCTAGAGAAAGAGTTGATTGAACTAACAGAACGGAATACGTACAAACTCAAAATGTAATGATTAAAAAAGATATTCGTATTGTATTTATGGGCACCCCAGAATTTGCGGTAACCATATTGGATGGACTTTTACAACACAATTACAATGTTGTAGGCGTTATTACAGCGCCTGATCGTCCGTCAGGTCGTGGCCAAAAGATTCATGAATCTGCTGTAAAAACGTTTTCTAAATCTAAAGGGCTGACCATTTTACAGCCAACAAACTTAAAAGATGATTCATTTTTAGAAGATTTAAAAGCTTTAAATGCCAATCTTCAAATCGTAGTTGCCTTTCGAATGCTACCAAAAGTCGTGTGGCAAATGCCCAATTTAGGAACATTTAATTTACATGCATCTTTACTTCCTGATTATCGGGGTGCAGCGCCAATAAATTGGGCAATTATCAATGGCGAAAAAGAAACCGGAGTTACTACCTTTTTTATTGATGAAAAAATAGATACAGGTGCCATAATTATGCAATCAAAACTTGTTATAAATCCTACAGAAAACGCTGGCGAATTGCATGATAAATTAATGCATCTAGGGAGTGAATTGGTATTGAAAACCGTTCAAACTATAAAAAATGGGAACCTAAAAACAACAATACAACCACTTAAAGAAACCAAAACCGCTTATAAACTCAATAAGGATAATTGTAAAATTGATTGGAATTCTAGCCTGGACACAATTTACAATAAAGTTCGCGGACTCCATCCCTACCCCGCAGCATGGGGACTTTTGTCCAATGGCGACGAACTTTTAAATATCAAATTGTATGCGGTGAAGAAACATTCTGAAACTCACGAATTTGAAAACGGGCAACTCATTATTTCAAAAAAAGCAATTAAAGTCGCTGTTAATGGAGGATATATTGAGCTTGTTAATTTTAAATTTCCAGGGAAAAAACAAATGGATGCCGCATCTTTTTTGAATGGATTTACTTTTAATGAAAACGCAAAAATGATCTAATTAATTCATATACCATGAAAAAAAACCAACTTATAGAACACATGGCGATATGTGCTGGAATCTCAAAAGCATCTGCTCAAAAAGCGTTGGAAGCATTTTTAGATGGCACCTCAAAGTCGCTTCAAAACGGCAAAAAAGTTTCTCTAGTAGGGTTTGGGACTTGGTCTGTCTATGAGCGATCGGCACGAATGGGACGAAATCCTAAAACCAATGAACCTTTGGCAATTCCAGCAAAAAATTCAATAAAATTTAAGGCCAGTTCTCAATTATTAGATACTCTTCAGTCTTAAAATTCTAATTCGAATTTTAAAGTGTAAAATATATTTCCTATATTTAAGAAGTAATTTACAGTAAAGGATGTCAAATATCTATTTAAAAAAAGGTCATTTATTAATTGCCGAACCCTCTATTATTGGGGATATGTCATTCAATAGATCTATTATTATTATTGCAGATCATAATACAGAAGGCTCCATTGGGTTTATTTTAAATAAGCCACTTGATTTTACACTTCAAGATTTAATTCCCGAAATAGAAATTCCGTTCAAAGTGTACAACGGGGGCCCAGTAGAACAAGACAATCTTTATTATATCCATAAAATCCCATCACTTATACCTGATAGTATTGAAATTTCTAAAGGGTTATATTGGGGAGGTAATTTTGAAAAAGTCACCAAATTGATTCAACAGAACAAATTAGACTCTAATGACATTCGATTTTTTCTTGGCTATTCAGGATGGGAAACGAATCAATTAACTTCAGAATTATTAGCTCATACATGGATTCTCTCTGAAAACAAAGACCATAAAACAATTATTGAAAAAGTAAATACAAGTTTTTGGAAAGAAAAAATGCTTGAACTTGGAGGCGAATACAGCATCTGGTCCAATGCTCCAGAAAATCCTTCCTTCAACTAAGATAGCCTTACAGCCATATTCAGCTTGGCTAAAATACTCTGACTTACGTTGGTCGTAAAATTCTTTTTTCTATACGATGCGATTGGCTGAATGCCTTGAATCACATTAGTGATAAATAATTCGTCTGCTTTTTGTAGTTCAAAAGGAGATATAGAAGCTTCAATACATTCAAAATCAGGGATTTTATGAGTAATTTCTAAAACTTGCTTGCGC
>Ga0228672_1000833_pt1 | contig 13564 bp, 21 predicted proteins | sample 90DmetaG_FD_182788 | JGI IMG/M metagenome (GOLD analysis project Ga0228672, IMG submission 182788) | Seawater microbial communities from Monterey Bay, California, United States - 90D | ecosystem: Environmental > Aquatic > Marine > Coastal | place: USA: California | collected 2016-11-08 | reverse complement strand
GCATCCAGTTCCTCGATGCGGTCCAGAGCTTGTTCTATCAACCTACCGTGGTCATAATCCCACCATTCACGCAGGCGCTCTGTTAAATCGTCACTCATCTGTCTCTCCTTTCAGTTCTGCTAAGGACTTCCGCGCCCATTTTACAAGGTGTGGGTCATTTGAATATGTCGCTACTTCATACATCGCGTTGATTAGCTTGGCTTCCAGAAGACGCACCTTGTCCTCTTCGTATCGCTTCATCTTGTGCCTCATGCGCTCTTGTGTGCAGCCCTCTGCTTTGGCCAAGACCCGCAAGTCAGCCCCGTTCTTCCAGCGTCTATATGTTTCCTCCAAGCATCCGTCCTTCTTCGCCAGCTTGGCCTCAAGCTCCTCGATGCGGTCGGCCATAGCTTCAATGAGGTCGACGCTTGCGTAGTGCGGCATGTCAGCCAGTGCGTTGTGTCTTGCTCGCTCCACCAAGTCGTCATCAAGGTCCCGAAGCATCTGCCGATACTGTGATGTCACGTTGCCAGCGGCGTCTCGGTTTTGCTTGTAGTCACTCATCACGCATCCTTTCCGCGTCTTCTAATACCCCTGCCTTGTACTGGCACCAGTCAGGCGTCAGCATGTCCGAAGGCAGCTTGCGGCCCTTCCCGTCATCGCCCTTGTTCCATGTGCAGGTGTTGCCAATCCTGCCTCTGCAATCGAAGCGTCCACTCATGCACTTCGCCACCAATTTTCCCGGCTCATTTTCCCATTCAATCACGACTGGGCCGAATGTCTGTTGATATTCACTCATCTGTCTCTCCTTTCAGTTTTGCGAGAATTAAATCTAGCGCACGTTCCATTCCTGTAATCGCAGCAGCCCTGTCTTTCCCCTGCAATGTTACGGTCAGGTCATCAATGTAAACTGCATCACGAAGCCTTGCGTTCTCCGCCTCAAGCTCCTCGATGCGGTCAGCCATAGCATTGAATGTTGGTGCATCGTAAACATCAGGGGCGCTGCGGTGCGCCTTGATCCGATCTAATAATATGTCACTCATTTGTCTCTCCCTCCAAGCGCATCACCGGACGAACAGACTCGATGGGCGCGTGTGTGTACTCACAAAAACCGTCCGCCTTGCCACCTACTTCTTCGATAGCCTCGATCATCATGTCCATTGCTTCGCCGCAAACCACAGGCTCAGTCGAATAGAACTCCATGCCTGTGGGCATACCAGCCGTGCCCTGGGTCACGACAATCGTCACAAACGCCAACATATCAATCATCACGCTTCCTCCACAAAACGCTTGGCGTCAGCCGCCCAGAGCGTGAAGGATGAGCGGGCTTGGCCGGGCTTGGCGTAAACATCGGCCTTGGCAATTTTGCCAGCGTTAAACAGGCGAAGCGCGCTGTTGCCTGCCGTTTTGGCGTCCATGCCCGTTGCATCTGCAATCTCGGACGCGGTGACGTAGACGTTTTCCTTGATCGCCTCCAGCACTGCATTGTCACGCGCGCTGATGTCGTCAGCGAAGCCAGTGTCCGTCGCGTGAGCTACGACATCTTCGCCGCCTTCCAGCCGCACCGCCATCCAAGGCGTTGGGTTGTGAGCTTTGTCCGACTGGTTCACGACCAAAACCGCCTCAACCTTATCACCCGCACGCAGGTTATGACCCGCGAGCGTATGTGGCGGGATAAACACTTGCTCGCCCGTGCCGTGCGTCACGGCGAAGCCAAAGCCCCGGTCCCGTACAATGTTTGAAATGGTTACAGTTTGTTGTGTCATTGGTTTTGTCCTTTGGTTTGGTTTACTGCGCGTCGAGGTTCTCGATGATCTTCTTATAGTATTCGACCTGCTGGTCATTCATGGCGATCTCGGAGCTCAGCCAGCTTGGGCGAACGCCCGTGCCGTAGCGATTAAGAATGGCCGTGTTCTTGCCCTTGAAGATGATCATCATGCGCTCAGCGAACTGCCGCTTCTCCTCAGTGGTCATGTCTTTTGTGCAGGTCATCTTTGTCTCCTTGATTGGTTGGGGGCCGAAGCCCCCGTTGGTTATGCGGTGAGCGCGACGTCAATGATGCGTTTCGCTTCCCGAAGTGTGTACTCTGGGTCAAGATTGTTGGGACCGATTGCGTCCCAGTCTTTATCCATAAACCACATTGTTTCGCCCCAAGTTGTTTCTGATTTTCTGATTGTATAGCCGCGATAATCGTAGGAGCCTGCTGCGGTCTTTTTAGCTGTGTGTGTCATTTGCTTGTCTCCTTGGTTGGTGTTGGGGGCCGAAGCCCCCGTTGGTTATGCGATTAAGTTTTTCACGACGCTTTTGACGCCGCCCTTCGGCCCAAGAGTAACAGTGTAGCAAGAGCGGGCCAAAAACACCTCAACCCAAGCCCAGCCATCCACGTCGCTGCGACGCGCCTGAACGTGTTGAGCTATACGAAGCTCAGCTTCCAAAGCCTCGCGTGCGGCCATGACTTGACGGCGAGTGAGTGTGTCGGTCCAGTTTTCCATTTGCTTGTCTCCTTGGTTGGTACACCACATTCGTATCGCAGTGCTGCGAACACGTCAACACAAAAAGATGAGGTTGACGTACTTTTTTTATCCTATATGGTGCCAGTATCAAAACGGAGGCACCCCGATGAAAGACATTAAGGAAAGCCGCGTCGTGCTAGGTTTAGACCAGCACGCGCTGCTAACAAAAGCCGCATCGCTGGCAGGCATGGCGCTGGCAACATACCTGCGCCACTGCGCCCTAGAGGATGCAAGCAAGCGCATCCGCGAGCATAATTCGGACGCCCGCTGATGCTGATCTACGGCATAGACCCCGGCTACACCGGGGCGATCACCTTGTACTGGCCAGAGACGGGCGACATTGAAGTGCATGACATGCCGACGATGCCCAATGCCAAGGGCAAGACTGTCCTCAACATGCACAGCATCCTAGAGATACTGCGCCCAGAAGATGACAAGGCGCGCGTGGCATTTATGGAGCAAGTCGGCGCCATGCGCGGTCAGGGCGTGACATCCATGTTTCGCTTCGGTGAGCAGTTTGGGGCGTTGCAGATGGCATTGGCGGCACATCAAACGCCGATGTACCTCGTCACGCCACAGAAGTGGAAGAAGTTCTTTGGCCTCACCAGAGACAAGGGTGTGAGCCGTGGCCTCGCAATGCAGCGCTTTCCGAAATACGCTGACCAGTTCAAGCGTGTCAAAGATGATGGTCGAGCAGAGGCGACCCTCATCGCCCTATACGGAAAAGAGGTGCTGGCATGATAAGCCACGATCTATCAAACGAGCAATACCATGCCAGTGAAGCCATCAGCTCATCCGACGTGAAGTCAGTGCTGACATCCAGCCTATACCACTGGAAAAACAAAGTCTGGTCCAGCACAACAGCAATGGACCTTGGCACCGTCGTTCACGACATGGTTCTTGAAGGCGGAGAAAACTCAATCAGAGGGCCGGAAAATCGGCGCGGCAACGAGTGGAAAAAGCTCAAAGCCGAAGCAGACGCACAAGGCAAAACCCTTCTGATTGAAAGCGAGTACGATACAGCAGACGATATGTCGATTGCACTCATGGGCGATCCATCATGCGCAAGCGTGCTGGCAAGCAAGGATGGCATCCGCGAAGCCAGTCTTTTTGCAGACTGCCCCAAGACCGGACTCAAGCTGCGCTGCCGTCCAGACATCTACGTCCCCTCAACATGCGTGATGGGCGATGTGAAAACAACGCGCGACGCATCGCCACGGGGCTTTGCTAAGCAAACATACCAACTTCGGTATGACGTGCAGGGCGCGTTTTATCAGTATGTGGCAGAATTGTGCGGATGGAAGGTAGACTACTTCACCTTCCAAGCAGTCGAAAGCGCACGCCCGCACGCCGTTTGTATGCACGGCCTAAGCCAAGAGGCACTTGAAATCGGCAGGGAAGATATGTTTCGTGCCCTACACCAGATTGCTGAAGCGCAAGAAAAAGGTGAGTTCATTACGAACTGGCCGCGCTTCAACATGATCCATCCACCGTCATGGATGACACAAGACTGAGCATGGCAGTTTCCGTGCATCGCTATCGAAAGGATAAAAAAGATGGCTTCTAACCCAGTATTCAAAAAGGTTCTGCTCAAGGATATTGAAATCCAATACCCACGGCTGGACAATACATATCGCTTCAACAGCCAAGAGCAGCGCAGCGAGCAGTGCAACCCAACTGCACAGGGCGCGTCATGGTCAGTGAGCTGGTCCATGAGCCATGAGGCAGGAAAGAAACTGCATGACGATCTCGCTGCTCACTACAATGAGTGCAAGGCGCGCGATACAACTCTGCCTGAGTTCAACAAAGTCTTTGGCATGAAAAAGAACGACAACAGCACGGTGACATTCCGCGCCAAAAAGAATGGCACCAATCGGAATGGTGAGGCAAATGAGCCTCCAATCGTGATCGGCGCTGACAAGCAGCCCTTGCAGAACAAGGCGATCTGGACTGGCTCAAAAGGCACGCTGCGGGTCATTGCGTTCCCATCTAAGTCGCCACAGGGCGAAGGTGGCATCAGCCTGTTGCTTGACGCTGTGCAGGTGATTGAACCAGTGTACGGAGGCGATGGGCTGGATGACTTCGATCAGGTCGCACCAGCGGCACAGGACGATCCCTTTGGACTTCCAGCAGCACAGGAGAAGCCAGCAGCCAAGGATGAGTTGAACGACGAAATCCCGTGGTAGAATAAAATTAGGCGGGCTGCACTGGGAAACACAGCCCGCCTAATCCGGAACAATCACATGCCAAAGACACGCGCTACAGGATAATACAAACATGCAAAGCGGTAGTAAATACCCGACCTTACATTGGAACGAGTACGGCCAAGCAGTCGCCGCGCATTACAACCTACAGCCCTCTGGGAAAGAGCGGTACAATGGTCCATGCCCACACTGCGGAGGCACAGATCGCTTCTGGATTAAGAGCCATCAGGGCGAGCTGAAGGTCAACTGCAATCAATGTGGTGACTTCAAAGCAATATATGCCGAAATGGAAAGCGACGGAGTTATCCCTAAGCCAGAAGCGCAGCAGCCGATGGCAATCAAAAAGCCTGACGTGACTGATTTTGACGACCACACACCGTATCACATTAGAAAAGGCGTAAGCCTGATTGGCGCTAGTCTTGATGGCCACACCGTTGTGATACGCATATTCAACTCTGACAGAGAGCAAGTTGGCACACAGCGCATTACTCCAGACGGCAGGAAAATGTTTTCCAAAGGCATGTCACAGTCAGGTGCTTTTGGCGTCGTGGGGAAGCCAGACAGCGGCACGGTGTATATCGCTGAAGGATGGGCGACATCAGTCTCAGTCTACATGGCCACAGGCAATCCAGTCATCTTTGCCCTGAACTCTGGCAACCTGCCAAAAGTCACCAAGTTATTGCCCGACCTATTTGCATCAGCAGAGTTCGTCGTCGCAGCGGACAATGATGAACCCGGCATAAAGGCCGCGCAGGCGTCAGGCTTCAAGTATGCCCTTCCTCCCGCCGGGATGGACTGGAATGACGTTCACGCGGCAAACGGGCTAGATGCAGTGAAGTCTGGAGTTGAGAACCTGATCGCGGCTGGCACAACATTAGAGGCCGCAGCGAGAGAGGTCGCAGGCGTCAGCGCAGACGACATGAACTTTGCAATGGACAGCAAAGGCGCGATCCCGTTCAACCACCACAATGCGATGGAAATCATCACTAAGAGCGAAGACTGGAGACATGTCTTTGCGTTTGATGAGTTCGCACAGCGGAAAATGGTTATGCAGCCCATACCCGGATCGGCAGGCAATCCTGATAAGTTCAGCCCCCGTGAGATAAAAGACAGCGACTACATCTCTGTTGTTCGCTGGTTCAACCTCAACGGCTTCCTTCGCGCAAACAAAAACACGGTCTGCGACGTAGTGGACGCCTCCTGCCATGAAAACATCATATCACCGGTTAGGCATTATCTTGAAGACCTTGGCCGCAAGGCAGATCAAGACCCAGAAGACGATGACTACCTTGACCAGTGGGCCATGCGAATGCTCGGAGTTGAGCCTGATAATGAAGAGCATCGCCTGTACGTCTATGAAGTCAGCCGCAAGTGGATCATCTCCGCAGTCGCAAGAGCGCTAAATCCCGGCTGTAAGGCTGATGGCGTACTGATTATGGAAGGATCGCAGGGCGCAGGTAAATCAACCGCTCTTCGCGTACTTGCTGGCGATGAATGGTTTGGAGATGCACTCCCGCAGATGGGAACAAAGGACGCATCTGACTACCTGCGCGGAAAGTGGATCGTTGAGCTGGCGGAGCTATCAAACATTAACAAGGCAGAGGTCGAGATCGTCAAAGCCTTTGTCAGCCGCACAGAAGAGCGCTTCAGGCCCGCATATGGACGCAGCGAAATCTGCTACCCACGACACTGCATCTTTGCAGGCACAACCAACAAGTCTGACTATCTGCGTGACGAGACAGGCAATAGGCGCTTCTGGCCAATCAAGTGCGGAACTATTGATATTTCTCTCATAAAGGCCGAGCGCGAAAAGCTGCTTGGAGAGGCCGTCAGAGCATACCAGAACGGCGAAGAGTGGTGGCTGTCAGGCGAGGCCGAGACATATGCTCGCACAGAGCAAGATAAGCGTCTGGCCGTGGATGAATGGACCGGAGACATCGAGACCTACTGCCAAACACGACCTGAAGTGGCAATCACTCAGATCGCATCTGACGTGTTCGACATCTCGGCCAAAGACGTTAATCGCATGACGCAGAACCGCATCAGCTCAATACTTTCAGCCATAGGTTATGCGCGCAGTGGCAAGTTCACCACAGGTGATCTGCGCAACAAAGCCAAGTTCGTAAGGGAGACAAAAGATGAGTGACACGAAGGTCGCACAAGTCAGCGAAATAGCCCGCTATGAAGATGGAACTATGATCCACTGCGCTCTAGCCAGAGGCCACAACAACGGTCTGGATGAGCAGGGCGTCAACCACAAAGAGATATATGAAACAAGGCGCGACAACGGCGAGCTGCCCTTTATCACAGATGAAATAAACGTGACACCTGTTGTTGAACACACGCGTGACGGCGTTCGAATACATTCACATTGGAGATCACGGGCTGAAGACGTTGAACGCTTCATCAACGGCGATAATGGCGGCGAGGGAAAAGCACACAAGCTGGCAAAGCAAGCGTGCCTAGAGCTGATTGATGAGGGTAAGATAGGCAGAATTGTTAGGACTGAATTGCCCAAAGGTTTTTCACTAGGTGGGCGAAAGGACGAGCTGAAGGTCGTTATTGGAGACATGACGTACTTCGCTGATGTTGGCGCGTGGGATGCTCGCTTTCCAGACGCACCAGTCGTTTTTGAGGTTACCAACACAAGCGGACAGAAGGCAAAACGCCTCAAGGCAATGTCTGACGCCCGGATAAGGGTGTATGAGATCGTGATCGGACCCAAAGTCAGAGATGCCGCAAGGAAGGGCATTGAGATCAATGTTCAGTTTTTCCGCAATATGATCTTGAGCAGTAAGTTTAGACTGCGAAATGGTGCCAGCACAGATTGTGCTTTGACAGAATACATAAAGGTCCAAGAGGCCAAGGAGGAAGCCGAGAGGAAACTTGCTTTTAAGCAGGCGCGAGACTTACTTGTTTTGGAGCAAGACATTCATCGCAGGCAAGATGAAATACAGAGCTTCAAGGCTGATTTGGATAAGATGCCAGACTATCAGCCCCACGTGCAGCCTGTATCACCTCCTGATGAGGGCAAAATAAAAGACGCGATAGAGTATGTTCGAAGGGTAGGGCATGACGTGGCGGCCAACCAAATTTGCTATAAACTTTTGCGCCTGCGAGGTCGTGACGCCTATGAATTTAGAAACGATACAGCAACCGATGCGGCCTATGAAGAGATCAAGAAAATGTCTCCAGTCAGAGCAATCCACATAAACAATGCAGCTAAGCTATATGGAGGATTGCTTGCGCACGACTGATGCGCACGACATGCAAAAATGGGGTCTAAAATTGTAACCTTATTTTTGCGCACGTGCGCATGACTTTCTTACGAAGTTTACGAAGTATATATAACTATATGATACATAAGGGTTTTCTGAAGGGGGTTTAAATTGTATGGTGGTGTTGTGCGCAAAATAGGGTTTTTATAAAGTGCGTGGGAATGTCATGCGCACGTGCGCAAGTGCTGGAGACTTGCTTTGGATGACCTTACGAAAAACCTCACCTTCGAGGAAAAGCTGATGAGCTGCGAGTGCCTTGATGAGCTGTATGGCTTCGCCAACCGCAGGAAGGTTCTGAACACAACTGACGATACGATTGCGCCAAAGTGGACTGAGCGTGAGCGTATGCTAATACTGGCGAGAAAGTACGAATTGGAAAAGGAACTGGGATTGCGATGAACAAGCGCACAGAGATACTGGAGACAGCCGCGAACCTGATCAACGGTGATCGGCAGAATACATACGGCACGCCGCAGGACAATTTCGGAGCCGTGGCAAGCATGTGGTCCGCATACCTCGGCAGAGAGGTCGCCGCATCGGACGTGTGCTGCATGATGGCCCTGCTGAAGATTGCGAGGCTGCGCAATGGTCCGCACGAGGACAGCTCAATCGACGGCGCTGCATATTTAGCGCTTGGCGCAGAGGTCTCGGATTGCTAATGTTGACCCACAAGCTCTCCTCCCTGTTTTGCTTGTACCTGTCAGACTGGCTCACGCTTCGGCGTGGGCCTTTTTTATGGTGATGTGATGAACCAATACGAAGTCAAAACAGACGAGGTGGACATGGAGGTCGTGGCAGAGCTGTGCGAGTTCCTGCATGATACGTTTGAGCGCGAGATCGAGGACGGCGCAACATCAGCCGAACTGGTTTTGGCAATCGGCACGGTCTTGTCATACATGTTTGGTGAAGACGACGAGCAGATGCACTGATGGACAAGTGGCGTACACCAGAGGCGGCAGAGTACCGCAAGCTGTATCAGACAAAGGCATGGCGCACGCTGCGTGAGCAAGCCCTACTAAGAGACGGCTACAGGTGCCAGCACAAGAAATGCGGGGTCACGTTAAAGCGCGGGCGATCAGACCCAAGGAGCGCAGTCGTTCACCACTTGAAGGCACACAAAGGCGACCACGACCTGTTCTTTGACTTGGATAACTTGCAAAGCGTATGCTGGGCCTGCCACTCAGGAGACATCCAGTCTATCGAAAATCGTGGGTTTGATGTTACAATAGGCGAGGACGGATGGCCCGTCGATCCACAGCACATAGGAAACCGCAATGGAAATGAGAGATAAGAACAGCCTGCCTTGGGGCGCGCACATCGCACGCGACAACATGCGGCTGGCTCACATCCACCACCAGTTCGGGCGGAACATTGCTTGCGGCACGTCCTACACGCCAGTCACAGACAACGGGCTTTATCGCACGCCACAGATCGCAGGAGCGACGCAGCTTCGCATTAAGGCTGGCGGTAACGCAGCGGACACTGCTGATGGCGCTGGAGCGCGCTCTGTGAGGCTCTACGGCCTAAACGCAAACGGTGATGAGGTTCAGGAGGTTATTGCGACTGCTGGCGCGTCTGCATCGTCCCCGTCAACCGCATCATTCATTCGGCTCTATCATGTTGAGGTTGCAGCATCAGGCACATACGGCACCCAGTCAGTAGGTTCACACGTTGGTGATATCACAATCGAGAACGCCGCAGGCACAGAGGATTGGGCGCAGATACAGATCAACGGCTTCCCATCCGGCGCGACATCAATCGGATCGGTTACAATCCCGCGCAATCACGCAGGGCTTGTCACAAGTGCCCAAGTCAATGTTGATGAGACTAAGTCAACGGACATCATCATCCTCAAGCGTGAAGGCGTCGACCAAGCATCTGCGCCCTACAAGCCAATCCTCAAGGTGCAAGAGTTCCTTGGCGTTGCCTCATCCATCTCCGTACAATTCGAAACCCCAATCAAGTTCACAGAGCTGACAGACATTGGGGTTCTCGCGAAGGTCAGCAATGGCACTGGTGCCGTCAGCGTTGATATGGAAGTCATCATGCTACAGGCGGAAACGTAGGGGGGTGGGTCTGATCTCTAAACCAACATACGGCGAACCGGCGTGCGAAACTTACTTTTTGCGCGTTTACGGAAATTTTAGGGTGAATTGATGAGTCAGAAGAAGCGCAGCGACAAGAACAGCGTGACGGCGGCCTTGGGTGGGTTTAAGGGCGCGATGGAAAGCGTTCCTCCGCCTGAGGGTGTGCAGTTGCGCAGCGATGAAGAAATGGTAATATGGGACCAGTTCACGCGCGCGCGCGCACGCGAGGACTGGCGGGACATGGACCTGCTTTTGCTGGCGAAGGTCGTGCGCATGGAAGCGGACATCCGCAAGCATCAGTCGGATGTTGACGTGCAAGGCTGGATTGTTGAAAACCAGCGCGGGACGCAAATTCCAAACCCGCTTATTGCAATCATTGATACCATTGAGCGTAGGCAGCTTGCGGTTGTTCGGTCAATGTCTTTGAACCAGCAAGCCAGCGACCCGCGCACACTTAACGCGAGCGCCAAAAACATCAAGTCTGCTAGGTCTGCTATTGACGATGCGTCGGAGGGCGGCTTGATCGCCTTGCCCAACTGATGGCAACACGCGGAGAACAGGTCTGCAAGCATCTTGCTATAGGGTGAAAGTTTCAATACACTGCAAGAATGGATTACAGCAGAATATACGATCAGTTTATCACTGACAGGCGCGAAAAAGAAAGCATTGCACAGCAGGCTTACTTTGAGCGGCATCATATTTTGCCGCGCTCCCTTGGCGGTGGTGATGATAAACAAAACCTGATTGACCTTACCCCAGAGGATCATTTCTTCGCTCACTTGCTTCTTGCTCGCATTCACGGCGGCTACATGTGGTCAGCATTGTTTTTGATGAGCGGCGACAGGTGGGGTGGCCGAAAAGGCATTGGCCTTCGTGGCGCTTATGGCTTGGCAAGGCGTGAATGGTCAGAGTTTGCCAGAACAATAGAGGGTAAAAAGGGTGCAGACAATGCTCGCTATGACCACCAGCGGCATGAGTGGATCAACTTAGATACTGGCGAAAAGCGTTTTGCGACAAAAGGTGAGATGTGGGTTTCTGAAGGTGGAACTAGGCCGAACTGGACTTCTGTAGTCAATGGTCAAAGAAACTCCATGCTTGGGTGGTGTATTGTCGGGGCGCAACCAAGAATACGCGGCGGGAAAGGTAAGGTTTTTGAATTTGTGAATTTGGATGGCCGAAAATTTACAGGCACTCAAAAGCAATTTTGCGAATTTAATGGCGCGAGCATTGCAACAGCCTCACGCATAACGCGCCACGATGCGGTTAGTCTTGATGGCTGGAAGTTGAAGGGCAACGACAGGATGCACCACAACCTCTCTAATGATGGTAGTGGAAAAAAGTTGGGTTCTGGGAGGGATTATACAATAGAAAAAGATGGCTTTAAGCTTACAGGGAAAGCCCATGAGTGCGCTCTGCATGTAGGCTCAACAAGGCAGCAATTTTTTGCTGGCGCTCATTTTTGTCAAAAAAATGGGAAAACATATAAAGGTTGGACCATTAAATATGACTAATCTCCGCCCCGAGGTTGCACAGGCCATAAAATGCGGACCTGTCCCTAAAATGCGCGATTGGCGAAGCCCGCCTGCGGATGAATTGACGCGTGCTGAAAAGGTCATGCGCTTCATTGAGGCATACCTTAAAATCCCAGAGGGGAAGCTGGTTGGTCAACCTTTTGTCCTAATGGACTTTCAACAGGCGTTTATCTATTCGATTTATGACAACCCGCACGGGACAAGCCGCGCATATGACGCGATGGCACGAAAAAATGGGAAGAGCGCTACAATCGCGGCGATCCTGTTGGCGCACATCGTGGGGCCAGAGGCGAGGCAGAACAGCCAGATCATCAGCGGCGCTCGCAGCCGTGAGCAGGCCAGCCTTGTGTTTAAGTTGGCAGAGAAAATGGTCCGCTTGTCGCCGCGTCTGTCTCAGCTGATCAAAATCGTGCCTTCGCAGAAATCTTTGGTCGGCCTGCCGATGAATGTTGAGTATCGGGCGATCAGCGCGGAGGCTGGCACGGCTCACGGCCTGTCGCCTGTCTTGGCGATTTTGGATGAGGTCGGTCAGGTGCGCGGCCCGACTGACAGCTTCATCGAGGCGATTGAGACTGCGCAGGGTGCGCACGACGACCCGCTGTTGATTGCGATCAGCACGCAGGCTGCGACTGACGGCGATCTGTTCTCGATTTGGCTGGACGACGCAAAGAACGCCAAAGACAAACGCATCGTGAGCCACGTCTACACCGCGCCGGAGGACTGCGAGGTCATGGATAAGGCTGCGTGGAAGGCAGCCAACCCGGCGCTTGGTGAGTTTCGCAGTCTGAAGGACGTGCAGGACTTTGCGAAGCAGGCGGCGCGATTGCCTGCCAAGGAGAACAGCTTTCGCTGGCTTTTCCTGAACCAGAGGATTGAGGCGACAAGCCCATTCCTAAACCGTGGCGAGTGGGAAGCGAACAAGGCATCTCCGCAGATCGACAGCGGCGCAACGTGCTTTGCGGGCTTGGACCTGTCATCCAGCCGAGATTTGACGGCGTTCGTGATGGTGTTTCCTGACGGTGACAAGTATCACGTCGTGCCGCAGTTCTTTATGCCTTCTGACGGCATCAGAGAGCGCGCCAAGGAGGACAAGGTTCCCTATGACGTGTGGGCCAAGCAGGGCTTCATCACGTTGATTGACGGGCCTGTGATTGTCCCTGCGGTGGTTGCGCAGCACGTTGCAGAGGCGGCGCAGGATTTTGACCTGCAAGTTTTGGCTTATGACCGATGGCGCATTAACGACTTCACTCGAGAGTTGGACACGATTGGCGTGCAGTTGCCGATGCAGCCGTTCGGTCAGGGCTTTAAGGACATGGCCCCTGCTGTTGATAAGCTCGAGCGGCTTGTGGTCGATCATAAGCTGGCGCACGGGGACAATCCTGTTTTGAACATGTGCGCGGCAAATGCGATTGCGGAGCGGGATCCGGCAGGCAATAGGAAGCTGAACAAGGCGAAGTCTATCGGCAGGATTGACGGACTGGTGGCGCTGGCTATGGCGCTGGGCAGCGAGGCTATGGTCGAGGCTGTGACGGCCTCATCGCCTTGGGATGATGAGAGCTTTAGTCTTAACACGTAAAGCTATGCCGAAAATTCGCCCAGCTTTACCATAAGCGCTTGATGTGCTAATTTGCTGCAAACATCGAGGACGCTCGTGATGGCATTATTTGACCGCTTCCGCAAAGCGGAGACGCGCAATCTAGAAAACCCCAACGCTCCTGTCTCAGCAGAGGACTTTCTGCAAGTGATGGGCTGGGGTGAACTGACCGCAACGGCTGGTGTGACGGTCAACACCGACACGGCTCTTGGCGTTCCTGCGGTCTGGGCTGCGGTCAACTTTCTCAGCGGCACGCTCGCGGGCCTTCCGCTGCACGTCTACCGCAAGACATCCAAGGGGCGTCAGCGCGCAACAGGTCCGCTTGAGGGCATCCTGCACGACGTGGCCAACGACAGCATGTCGTCTTTTGAGTGGCG
>Ga0228672_1000831_pt1 | contig 13583 bp, 11 predicted proteins | sample 90DmetaG_FD_182788 | JGI IMG/M metagenome (GOLD analysis project Ga0228672, IMG submission 182788) | Seawater microbial communities from Monterey Bay, California, United States - 90D | ecosystem: Environmental > Aquatic > Marine > Coastal | place: USA: California | collected 2016-11-08 | reverse complement strand
GATTGTTGGAGGAGCGGGCATGTCGTCTACTTTTTCGGCGGCTAAGGCTGGAAAAAGAATCATGCTGGCAAACAAAGAGTCTCTAATTCTAGGCGGTAATCTTCTTATGGGCTTAGTTAAAAATTCAGGTGCCGAGATCATTCCTGTTGACTCCGAGCACAGCGCTATTTTTCAATGCCTAAAAGGAGGCAGTGATGGGCTGTCTAAAATACAGCTTACTGCTTCAGGCGGGCCATTTTTAAAAACTTCGTTTGAAAATCTAAAGTCAGCAACTCCTGAACAAGCATGCAACCATCCTAACTGGAAGATGGGAAAAAAGATTTCTGTTGATTCAGCAACCATGATGAACAAGGGTCTTGAAATTATTGAGGCAAGTTTTCTATTTGGACTGAGCGCTAGCCAGATTGAAGTTGTTATTCATCCTCAAAGCATTGTGCATTCGTTTGTTTATTTTGACGATGGGAGCGTTCTCTCTCAGCTTGGGTTACCAGACATGAGAAGCGCAATAGCCTATGCGCTTTCCCACCCCGGAAGAATCAAATCTGGCGTTAAAGCGCTTGACCTAACACAACAAGAGTCGCTGGAGTTTCATCAGCCAGACTTGAAAAAATACAAGTGTTTAGAGCTTGCATATTTGGCTTTGGAACAAGGGAAAAGCTCGCCTGGCACCCTTAATGCAGCTAATGAGGTTGCGGTTAATGCTTTCTTAAAAAATAAAATAGGGTTTTTAGACATTCCTGAGATTGTAGAGAAAACCCTTCAAGAGGTCTCTTGCCAGAATCTTGACACATTAGAGAGTGTTGTGGAAAATGACCAACTTTCCCGAAAAATAGCTCAGTCGTTTGTAAAATCTAGCGACTAAAATCACACACTGATGCAAAAGTCTTTTTTACCTTCCTTTTTTTTGGCGTTGCTGTTGCTATGCAGCTCCTCATATGCCGGTGGCAAACATGACTTTAGCTTCAAAGTATCTAGGGGCGATGCTTTCTATAAATTCTTTTTTAGTACAGGCCTTTCTGGAGAGCTGTTGACCAAGCTTATGAGCTCGGATAAGAGAGCTCAAAGACTAAACAATATTTTTCCAGGGGATAAGTTTAGAATCATCCTAAACAATGATCACTCGCTCAAAGAAATAGTATTTAGTCCACTTAACGACAACCCGCTAAATATCTATTATGATGGTAACAATTTTACATACGAAAAAAATGATGCTCGCTCTAATAGTGGGCTTACCTACACCATTGTTAACATTCAAAAGTCTTTGAACTTTGATGCAAAAAAAGCGGGAGTTGATGCTGAAGTTGTAAAAATGATGGTTGATCATTTTTCTTGGGAGCTTGACTTTAGTCGTGATCTGAGAAAAGGAGACCGGTTTGTTTTGTCTTGGAATGGAGGCAAAACGCCAGAAGCGATGATTTATATTGGTGACAGGAAAACGATTGCGCTTTTCTCCCACACAGACACACAAGGCAGAAAAAAATACTACACAGCAAACGGTTTGACGATTAATGATACGTTTGCTTTTGCGCCAGTAAAATATAACAGAATAAGCTCTGGATTTTCAAAAAAGCGATGGCATCCAACGCTCAAAACTTATAGACCTCACCGTGGAACTGATTTTGCTGCCCCCACAGGAACGCCTGTTTATGCGCCAGCAAAAGGCCTGGTGAAATATGTAGCCACATTATCAGGCTATGGAAATGTAATCTACTTGAAGCATGGCTCGGAATTAGTTACTGTTTATGCTCATCTGTCTAAGTTTGCAAAAGGCCTTAAAGCAGGAAATCGAGTTAAAAAAGGTGAACTAATTGGTTATGTTGGCAGCACGGGCATGTCTACGGGGCCTCACCTTCATTATGAAATAAGGGTTAATGGCATTCACAAAGATGCTGAAAAAATTAGCCTAGAAAAAAGGTCTGCTGTCCCTAATAGCAAAATGTCTGGCTTTCAAAAAAGAGCAAAAAGAATTCTGTTTGAATTAAATATTAAATAAGCTTTTCAAACTAGCAACTAGACAAACGCCAGCCTCAATCGATTAAAATAAGGGTTTCAGACTTTGATTTATAGCCATGGCTGAGAGCCCATACAAAGCATTGTCTCTTTCGCTGATTCACCAGGGCAAGGTAAGAGATATTTACGATATTGACGAGCATCACATGCTAATTGTCGCCACTGATCGACTTTCCGCTTTTGATGTTATCTTTGATCAGCCCATACCAGATAAAGGAAAAATTCTCACCTCAATCGCTAACTTCTGGTTTAATAAAACGAGCCATATCATTCAAAATCACCTCACAGAGCTTTCACTTACCGAGATTCTTTCTGCAGCAGAAGCAGAAGCACTTGATGGGCGGGCAATAGTAGTCAAAAAACTCAAACCTCTTCCAATTGAAGCTGTTGTTCGAGGGTACATTATTGGCTCTGGCTGGAAGGAATACTTAAACCTTGGCTCTGTTTGTGGCGTCGACTTGCCCTCAGGCCTTCAGCTAGCTGAAAAACTTGAAAGTGCTATTTATACGCCTTCTTCAAAGGCTGCTGCTGGAGAGCATGATGCTAATATTTCTTTTGCCGAAACCGCGTCTTTGGTTGGCACAGACCTAGCAAAACAAATTAGAGATAAAAGCCTTGAGCTTTATGGCTATGCAACTAGGCATGCATCGAATCGAGGCATTATTATTGCTGACACAAAATTTGAGTTTGGGCTGGACTCAAACAATGAGCTTACCCTGATGGATGAAGTGTTAACACCAGACTCATCAAGGTTTTGGTCTTTGTCTGATTATTCGCCTGGACAAAGCCCAAAAAGCTTTGACAAACAAATAATTAGAGACTATCTAGAAACACTCGATTGGAATAAGGCTCCTCCTGCTCCATTAATTCCTGACGAGATTATGACTAAAGCTGCTAGTAAATATAGTGAAATTCAAACAATTCTATGCAACTAGATGGTCAAATCCATATGATGAAAACCTCTCTGGTTGAGGGTAGGGCAAATTATTCTCTAACCATTGGGGAAGATACTGTTGATATGAACTCACTCATAGGGAGTCCTATCAAGCTGACCTTTGCTGGCCATATTGCCTGCTCGAATTGCGGCAACAGAACCAGCAAAAGCTTCTCTCAAGGATACTGCTTTCCTTGCGCCAGATCTCTTGCAAGGTGCGACATGTGCATCATGAGACCTGAAACATGTCATTATCACCTTGGAACCTGTCGTGAACCCGAGTGGGGCCTATCAAACTGCTTTTCCCCTCATATCGTTTATTTGGCAAACTCGTCTGGACCAAAGGTTGGAATAACTCGAGCATCGAATATGCCTGGAAGATGGATTGACCAAGGGGCAATTAGTGCGTTACCGATTCTAAAGGTAAATTCAAGAATTGATTCTGGCAAGATAGAGTCTGCTCTAAAGCCCTTTATAGCAGACAAAACAAACTGGCGCAAAATGTTAAAAAATGAAGTCGAGTTAGTGGACTTGCTTGCAATAAGAAATGATCTGCTCATGAAGATACCTGGACTTATAGAACAGCTAGAAGCTCAACATCTTGACGATGAAACGTTAAATATAAACTACCCTGTGTTAAAATATCCTTCAAAAATTGTGTCCTTAAACCTTGACAAGACACCAGTTGTTTCAGGGGTTTTAGATGGTATTAAAGGCCAATATTTATTGCTTGATAGTGGTGTGCTCAATCTGCGAAAATTTAGCTCATATCACGTTGAGCTATCTGTGTGAATAACTTAGAATAATGAACGAAAATTTTGCAAGAATAGACCGACTACCCACTTATGTTTTTGCAATTACAAACGAACTAAAGGCAAAAGCACGGGCCAAAGGCGAAGACATTATTGACTTTGGAATGGGCAATCCAGACCAGCCTACACCAAATCATATTGTTGAAAAAATGGTCGAGGTCGCTAGGCGAACAGATACTCACCGCTACTCTGCTTCAAGAGGCATCCCTCGCCTTCGCCGCGCAATCACCAATTGGTATAAAGACAGGTATGGCGTAAAGCTTGACCCTGAAACGGAGGCTATTGTTACCTTGGGCTCAAAAGAAGGGCTTGCTAATCTAGCACAGGCAATCGTAAGCAAGGGGGACACAGTTCTTGTTCCAAGTCCTGCCTATCCTATCCATCCTTATGGGTTTGCTATAGCCGGAGCAGATATTAGGTCAGTTCCATGCGGTCCTGAGCATGATTTTTTTTCTGAGCTAGAAAAAGCCATTCAAGACACGTGGCCTAAGCCAAAGGCAATAGTTCTTAACTATCCGTCAAATCCAACATCTGAATGTGTTGAGCTGGATTTTTTTGAACGTGTAATCAAAATTGCAAAAGACCATCAAATTTGGGTTATTCAAGATTTGGCCTATGCTGATATTGTTTTTGATGGATACAAGGCTCCAAGCATTTTCGAGGTCGAGGGGGCCAAGGAAGTGGCAGTCGAGTTTTTTTCTATGTCAAAAAGCTACAATATGCCCGGCTGGAGAGTTGGCTTTATGGTCGGAAATAGCTCCCTAGTTTCTGCTCTTACTAAAATAAAATCATATTTAGATTATGGAATATTTACTCCAATTCAAGTGGCTGCCATTGAAGCTCTTGAGGGAGATCAGACCTGCGTTCAAGAAATATGTCAAATGTATCAGTCTAGGCGTGATATCCTTTGCTCGGGACTTGAAAGCATTGGGTGGAGCGTTGATAAACCAAAAGCAACAATGTTTGTGTGGGCAAAAATACCTGAGTATTATCGAGCCATGGGTTCTTTGGAATTCAGCAAAGAGCTGATTAATCGTGCAAAGGTTGGAGTTTCTCCAGGTGTTGGATTTGGAAACTATGGGGATGAGTATGTGCGCATTTGTTTAATTGAAAATGAGCATAGGATCCGCCAGGCAATTAGGGGCATCCGAAACATGTTTAAAGAAGACGGGCTTATAAAATGATCTTAGCCAAAGACTTTCTGGAAGCTAAAAATAAACGCATCACGCTCTTAGGGATGTCTGGTGTTGGAAAAACACACCTTGCAAAACTTATAGGCGAAGAAGGTGATTGGTTTCATTTTTCTGGTGACTATCGAATTGGCGCCAAACACCTCAAGGAAGAAATCATTGCCAATATTGCCAACAAAATGAGCTCCAATAATTGGCTTAAAGCGCTTTTAGAGAACAAATCTATTAGTGTCAACAGCCAAGTGACTTTTGACAACCTCGAACCGATATCGGCGTTTCTTGGAAAGGTTGGCAACCCTGAAGAAGGCGGACTTCCTATCAGTGAATTTATTCGCCGCCAAAGTCTTTTTTTTGAAGCAGAAAAAAAGACAATGTATGAAGTGCCAGAATTTATTGCAAAATCCCAAGCAAAAGGGTTTAGCCACTTTATAAATGATGCTGGCGGAAGTCTTTGTGAGCTTGAAGACCCGAAACTTTTTAAGTTGCTCTCTGCTAACACCCTTATTATCTATATTAAAACTAGCAAAGAAAACGAGCATGCGCTTATTAAGCGGGCCAAAGAAAACCCGAAGCCAATGTATTACAATCCTGTTTTTTTTCAGCGCTCAATAAAGAACTACCTGACCGAAAACAATTTAGAGTATGCTGCAGAAATCAGCCCAGACTCATTCGTTAGCTGGGTTTTTCCAAAGCTTATTGAAGACAGGCTTAAAAAATATTCTAAAATCGCAAATAAGTATGGCTGCACTATTCAAAGTGACGAGCTTCATGGCTGCAGCTCTGCAAATGATGTGATTGATTTAATCTCTAGCGCACTCTGAAACCATGCCACTTATAGCAAACACCAATCTGCCTTCCTTTGAACGCCTTGAAAAGCAAGGGGAAACAATACTCTCCGAAGAAAGGGCGTCTCATCAGGCCATTAGAGCTCTTCATATAGGCCTGCTGAACATGATGCCGGATTCTGCACTCGAGGCGACTGAAAGACAGTTCTTTAGGTTGATTGGTCGCTCTAACCAAGTGCTTCAGCTCTATATTCATCCATTCTCCATTCCTAGCATCAAACGAGGCAAAAAGGCCTCAGAGCATATTGACAAGCACTACAAAACCTTTGATGAAATAAAGGACCATGGTCTTGATGCTCTAATTATTTCTGGGGCAAATGTATCTCATCCAGACCTTGAGAAAGCTCCTTTTTATAAAGAGCTCCGCCAAGTAGTTGACTGGTCCTATGATAATGTTACCTCAACGCTTTGTTCTTGCCTTGCTACTCATGCTGTTTTAGAGTTCATGTACTCACAAAAACGCACCCCAAATGGCAAAAAACACTGGGGGGTTTTTCCTCATCAGGTCGTTGATAGAACTCACCCGCTGGTCAAAGGCGTGAACACGCGTTTCGATATTCCACACTCCCGCTTCAATGGAATTTCTGAAGCTCAGTTTAAAAAAGCAGGGGCAAAGGTTTTGGCTACCAGCTCGGTTGGAGTTCATTTAGCTGTTAGCCAAGACCAGTTTCGGCTTGTTTTTTTTCAAGGGCATCCAGAGTATGACTCAATTAGTCTTCTGAAGGAATTTAAAAGGGAGGTCTCTTTATATTTGGAGGGGGGTCGCCCAGACTATCCACCTTTTCCATCTAACTATTTATCGCCAAAAAACTGCGCCATTCTAGATGAGTTCAGAACAAGATTAGAAAACAATTCGGCCACTATCGCAGACTTTCCAGAAGCGCTTATTATGAAAACAATAGACAACACATGGCATGATAGCGCTAGCGCTGTTATCAACAACTGGATTGGTTGCTTTTATCAGGTAACCAATGTAGACATTAAGTTGCCCTTTATGGAGTCAGTAGACCCACAAAATCCACTTGGTTTATAAAAGTGACAGAACTGGCCAAGGAGCTATTAATATGGTTTAGGGGCCATGGAAGAAAAAATCTTCCTTGGCAGTCTTCTCCGCCAAACATTTACCATATTTGGCTTTCTGAAGTGATGCTCCAACAAACCCAAGTATCCACCGTTAAAGGCTACTTCAATGACTTCATTAAAGCATTTCCAGATATACATACACTGGCTTCAGCTGGCGAAGATAAAGTAATGGCGCTTTGGGCGGGGCTTGGATATTATAGCCGTGCTCGAAACCTTCACAAGACTGCAAAGATAGTATCTTCTAAGTACAAAGGTGTGTTTCCTAAAAACGAATCTGAGCTGATCTCATTACCTGGAATCGGCCCATCAACTGCTGGGGCAATCTTGTCTTTAGGAAGCAACCTAAGGTCGCCAATACTTGATGGCAATGTTAAAAGAGTTCTTGCCAGGTATCACATGTTAGATGGCCATTATTCAGAGGCGCCAGTAATGAAGAAACTTTGGAGTCTGGCCAACTTTCACACCCCCTCAGAGAAAAATGCAGAGTACACTCAAGCAATAATGGACATTGGAGCAACAGTTTGTACCCCAAAAAACCCTCTTTGTGACAAATGTCCAATCTCAACCGGCTGTGAAGCATTCATCAACAAGGCACAACCATTTTTTCCGAAGAAAAAAACAAAAACAGCTCCAAAGCCTGAAAAAAACATAGTTTTTCTGATTTATCTTAATGAAAAAAAAGATGTTTTTTTGATGAAGAGGCCAAGTTCAGGAGTTTGGGGCGGGCTTTGGTGTTTTGAAGAGTGTCAAGATACAAAAACAATGATTGAAAAAACAATAAAAATACATAACAGCAGGGCAACAGTTATTCATCGCCTTGAAAAATTTAAACACGCATTTACCCATTATAATTTATGGATTACCCCCATAATAATTAACTCTCCTGGTGGCAAAAAAAATTACTTTAAAACAAAGACTCTTTTAAAGGGGGTGCCTGCTCCTGTAAAAAAAATAATTCAGTCACTTTAATGACAAATAAAGAATGTTATCGACAGTAAAATACGCTTATGGAATTAATTAGAGGACTACACAATCTAAAAAGCCTGTCTGGGTGTGTTTTAACTATTGGTAATTTTGATGGGGTTCATGTTGGCCATCAAGAAATACTAAAAAAACTTGTAAAAAAAGCCAAAGAACTTGGGCTTCCTTCTCTAGTCATTTCCTTTTCAGTAACTCCTGAAACTTTTTTTGGCAGACCCAAGGCCAGAATTAACAACTTCCGAGATAAGCACCTACTGCTTGAATCCCTTGGAGTTGATAAGCACCTTTTAATTAGATTCAATAAGTCTTTTTCTGAGCTAAAAGCTGCTGACTTCGTTAATAAAGTGCTTGTTGAAAAAACAGGAGTGCGATACTGCCTTGTTGGTGATGATTTTCGCTTTGGAAAAGGCCGAGAGGGTGACTTCTCTATGCTCAAACAAATGTCTTTAGAGCATAACTTTGTGTTACAAAAAATTAATGGTGTTTCAATAGAAAGCCTTCGTGTCAGCAGCTCTGAAATAAGGAATATGCTCTCAAAAGGAGACTTTAAAAGCGCCGAGATCTTTTTGGGAAGACCTTTTTCAATAAGTGGAAAAGTGGCACATGGAGATCAAATAGGAAGAACGATAGGGTTTCCTACAGCAAATATAGGCATAAAAAGAAAGCTTAGCCCAGTGTTAGGGGTTTATAGCGTAAATATTGTGCATAATTCTAACACCTATGCTGGAGTTTGTAATGTCGGAAGGCGTCCTACACTTGGCGGCACAAAAACACTTCTAGAGGTGTTCATTTTTGACTTTGACCAAGAAATCTACAGCGAATATGTTAAGGTTATTTTTAGACAAAAGTGCCGAGACGAAATAAAGTTTGGTTCTTTCGACGAGCTCAAAGAACAAATTCAGAAGGATGTCGAAAAGAGCAAGTTTTTTTTCAAAGCAAAAAAAGGACTAAGAGACAAGCCTCCAGGAAAGATCCTCCCCTGAAAAAAACGGAACAACCTCAGCGCCAGAAAACTCAAAACTATCAGGAACCTGCCAGCTTTTTTTCTCTAGCATTATTGTATCCTTATTTCTATCTAGACCATAAAAATCAGCACCGTAGTGTGATGCAAAGCCTTCAAGTCTCTCAATTTTATTTGCTTTATCAAAAGCCTCTGCATAGAGCTCTATCGCAGCATGGGCACTAAAGACACCGGCGCAACCGCACGCTGACTCTTTGTGAAGCCTGTCATGTGGGGCGGAGTCAGTCCCTAAGAAAAACCGAGGATTGCCAGATGTGGCTGCCTTGATCAAGGACTTTTGGTGTGGAGCCCTTCTTTTAAGGACAGGCAGGCAATAATAGTGCGGCTTAATACCGCCCATAAACATGTGATTTCTATTAGCTAGCAAATGATGAGCTGTAATAGTTGCTGCAATATCTTGACTGGCATCAGTGACAAAGTCAACCGCCTCTTTGGTTGTTATGTGCTCTAAAACAACTTTTAGCTCAGGAAACCTTTTCAAAAGGGGATCAAGGATTGTTTCAATGAAAACTTTTTCTCTATCAAAGACGTCTACTTCAGCATGCGTAACCTCGCCATGTATAAGCAGAGGCATTTCTTCTTTTTGCATTTGTTCTATCGTGGCATACAAACTCGACAAGGCTGTCACTCCATCATCTGAGTTGGTTGTTGCTCCAGCTGGATATAACTTTACAGCATAAACATGTTCGTTCTGACTTGCATCAATAATATCTTGTTTGGTAGTTTGATCAGTTAGATACAAAGTCATTAAAGGGTTGAAGCTTGACTGCTTGGGAAGCGAGGCAATAATTTCAGAACGATATTTCAAAGACTCTCCAACGGTTCTTATTGGAGGGGACAGGTTTGGCATAACAACTGCTCTACCCATTTGTCTCGCAGTCATTCCAACAACAGAACTCATTAGGCTTCCTTGCCTTAAATGAAGATGCCAGTCGTCTGGGCGAGTAAGATTTAGTTTCTCCATAAAAGAAATGTTGGGGCTATTGGAATAGCTTTAACCATGACATAATTTATATTTTTTTCCAGAGCCGCAGGGACAAGGATCGTTTCTGCCCACCTTAAGGTTTCTTTTTGGCTGTTGGCCTGAAGATGATCCGCCAGGAGGCGCTGAGGTAAGTCGCACTTTTGGAGCGCCTTGGCTCTCGCTTTCCTCTATTACATCCTTTTGCTGAGGTGCAACTTGCTCAAGATTTACGCTACTTAAGGCCTTTACAATTTCTATGTTTATTGTGTCCAAAAGCTCAGTAAACATTTGGAAAGACTCGCGCTTATATTCCTGAACCGGGTTTTTTTGGCCATATCCACGCAGATTTACACTCTGGCGCAGTTGGTCCATAACTGCCAAATGCTCTTTCCAGTGATGGTCAAGAGCTCTAAGCATCACCGCCTTTTCAAAAGTTCTCATGGTTTCAGCACCAATCAGCTTTTCTTTTGCATCATGAGCAGTCATAAAACCCGATTGAATCATTTCCAACATTACGTCAACATCCACACCTTCATCAATCATTTTTTGGATGGGGACATCTACCTCATAAGAATCAACCAAGGCCTTACTTAGGCCTTCAACGTCCCAATCATCTTCCAAAACTTGTGTTGAAATGTGTTGTGCAAAAAGATCGCTTATAACCTCCGCCCTTATAGTTTCATAGCGATCTTTCACGTCATCTTTGCTCATTAGCTCGTCCCTTAGCTCATAGACAACTTTACGTTGATCATTTGCAACATCATCGTATTCAAGCAATTGTTTTCGTGCATCATAATGCATGCCTTCTACTTTTTTCTGTGCATTAGCAATTGTCTTATTTAACCAGCTATGCTCAAGAGCCTCTCCTTCTTTCATCCCCAGCTTTTTCATCATGCTTGCTGTTTTTTCAGAGGCAAATATTTTCATCAAGCTGTCCTCTAAGGACAGGTAAAACCTTGTTGATCCAACGTCTCCTTGTCTCCCGGCCCTTCCTCTTAGCTGGTTGTCCACCCTTCTCGATTCGTTTCTTTCTGTGCCAATAATATGAAGGCCTCCTGCCTTTAAGACAGCGTTATGTTTATCTTTCCAAGCTCTTTTTTCTGATTCTCCAGCACCTTCTAATGGCCTTCCGCCAAGAACAATATCTGTCCCTCGTCCAGCCATATTTGTAGAAATAGTTACTGCTCCAGGAGCGCCCGCATTTGCAACAATTTCCGCCTCACGCTCATGTTGTTTTGCATTAAGCACCTCATGCTTTATTTTATTTTTCTTAAGAATGGCCGAAACACTTTCTGAACTCTCAATACTACTTGTACCTACAAGCACCGGCTGGTTTCTAGATTGACAATCAACAATGTCCCTTAAGACTGCATCTAGCTTTTCATCCATCGTTCCATAAATCAAGTCCGACAAGTCCTCACGAGCTGAGCTAGCATTTTGAGGAACGACGACGACCTCTAGCCCATAAATATCTTGAAGCTCTGTAGCCTCTGTTTCTGCAGTTCCAGTCATGCCAGACAACTTATCATAAAGCCTAAAATAATTTTGATAGGTTATTGAAGCCAGGGTCTGGTTTTCCTGTTTAATACTGACGTTTTCTTTGGCTTCAATTGCTTGATGAAGACCCTCGGACCACCTTCTTCCTTCCATTGTTCTCCCAGTAAACTCGTCTACAATAACAACCTCATCGTTTTTTACAATGTAGTGCACGTTTTTTTGAAACAAAACATGCGCCCTGAGCCCTGAAATAAGGTGTTGCAACAATATAATATTGCTCGCATCGTACAAACTGGAGCCCTCTGTTAGAGCCCCAGCCTCAATAAGCATATTTTCTGCCTTAACATGGCCATCATCGCTCAAAAATACCTGCTTATGTTTTTCATCAATTGTGTAATCACCAGGGACAATAATTTCAACTTCTTTTCCTTGTCCTTTCTCAGTTTGAAGTGAAAACTTAGGGATCATAGCATTGATGGCTTTATAAACTTCCCCGTGGTCTCCTGATGGGCCAGAAATGACCAATGGCGTTCTTGCCTCGTCAATTAAGATTGAGTCAACTTCATCTATGATTGCAAAAGACAACTCTTGCAACATTTTTTGATCGCTTGAAAATGCCATGTTGTCGCGAAGATAGTCAAAACCAAGCTCATTGTTCGTTGCATAAGTTATATCGCAAGAATATGCTTGTTGTTTTTCTTCTCCAGACATTCCAGAAATAGAAGTTCCTACAGAAAGACCCAAAAAGGAAAATACTTTTCCCATCCACTCTGCATCCCTAGAGGCCAAATAGTCGTTAACTGTAACAACGTGAACCTTGTTACCAAATATTGCGTTAAGATAAGCTGGCAGGGTAGCAACAAGAGTTTTACCTTCTCCTGTGCCCATTTCAGAGATGCACCCCTCATGGAGAACCATTCCGCCAATGAGCTGAACATCATAGTGTCTTAATCCAAGGGCTCTTTGACTCGCCTCTCTAACCGCTGCAAAGGCCTCAGGAAGAATATCTTCCGTGGTTTCCTTATTTTCTACTCTTTGCTTGAGTCTGGCGGTTATTGAAGAAAGCTCATCATCGCTCATAGACTGCATTTGTGGCTCAAGGGAATTGATTCTTGCTACCTGGCCGCTATATTTTTTGATGAGGCGATCGTTGCGAGAGCCAATAACCTTTGATAAAACATTATTTATAATACTCATTGAAGAACAAAACATTAGTTGACAAAACTGTGGTATTTTCTCACATATGCAAGATAAAACAAAAGAAAACCCGACAAATTTTACGCCTAGTGGTGGCCTAGGCCTTTTGTTTGAAAAGGCTAAATATCACAACCACTTTAATGAGCTTTTGAAGAAAGAGCTTCCTAAAGAGCTTGCTGGACTCTCTTTATGTTTAATTGAAAACAACAAAGTCTTTCTTGCAGCAAAAAACCCCTCAACTGCTTTTCGAGCAAAGAAGCAAAAAAATAAAATTTTGTCAATCATTAACAAAATCGATGGGCTCTCTAATATTGAATTATTATCGATCAGTGTTGATGAAAAAAAATACTAGTTAAGTTGAATCATTTTTGCTTTTAAATTTTGTCCCTATACATTATAATAGTGCGGTTTTAAAAACTTAACATCGCCTAAAATTTATATGTCTGAACAAACTATTGATTTAAAAAAGAGACGCTTTTTGACGCAAGCAACTGGTGTTGTTGGTGCTGTTGGCGTTGGCTTCGTAGCCTGGCCCTTCCTGTCAACATGGAAACCATCAGCCAAAACTAAAGCTGCAGGGGCTCCAGTTGATGTCGACATTTCAAAGCTTGAATCAGGCCAACTTGTGAGAGTTTTGTGGCGAAAAAAACCTGTTTGGGTTTTTAAAAGAGATGAATCTGCTCTAGACGCGCTTACATCGGAAGAATTAATGAGCAAGCTAGCAGATCCAAGTGGAACTGGAAACTCAAAAAATCAACAGCCAAAATATGTGTCTTCAAGTTTTCGCTCTATAGAGAACAAAGAAGAAGTTGCTGTGATAGTTGGTGTTTGCACACACCTTGGCTGCTCTCCTACATATAGGCCGGAGCCAGGCGCTTCTGACCTAGGTGGTGATAGCTGGAAAGGTGGGTTCTACTGTCCATGTCATGGCTCTAAGTTTGACCTTGCTGGTCGTGTTTATGCGGGGGTCCCAGCACCAACAAATCTTGAAATACCGCCATATCAGTATGTGACTGATTCACTTATTCGAGTTGGCATTGACCATAAAA
>Ga0228672_1000826_pt1 | contig 13615 bp, 9 predicted proteins | sample 90DmetaG_FD_182788 | JGI IMG/M metagenome (GOLD analysis project Ga0228672, IMG submission 182788) | Seawater microbial communities from Monterey Bay, California, United States - 90D | ecosystem: Environmental > Aquatic > Marine > Coastal | place: USA: California | collected 2016-11-08 | reverse complement strand
CAAGTGATACTCGGGGGGTACAAACTGACCCATTAAGGCGGCGAGAGCCGCTTTTTTAGTGGCTCATCGAACACCAAGAGTGGCGGCGACCATAATGGCTAAGGTGGCGACGACGGGAATAACAACCGTAATCACTGCGGTATCACGATAGGCTTCTTTGTGGGTTAGCTGCGTGATGGTAAGCATAGTAATCACCGCACCGCAGTGAGGGAGAGAATCGAAGCCGCCCGCCGCCACAGTGGCCACTCGGTGTACCACTTCGGGGTCTAAGCCCATCGCGATGTAATCTTGGGCCATGGTCTGCATGAAAATTTGCAACCCCCCTGACGCTGAGCCCGTTATCGCCGAAATGATACTGATTGAGCCAAACAGGGAAAGGAGCGGTGGTAAACCCGAATTCATGACGATATCACCGAACTGTTGAAATCCGGCGGTTTGAACCACAACGCCGCCGTAGCCGATGATGGCGGCGCTATTAAGCATTGGCATCAATGAATCGTTGGTTCCGTTTCCTAAGGTGGTAAAGGCGGTCTCTCTAATATTTCGGAAAAGGCCAAGGCACAAAATGGTACCAACCCCGAGTGAGATGCTTGGCCACATAATGGGTTGGCTCCCTGCAAACGCCATTAGCTCACCCAGCTGACCTCCGCTTGAAGGGACCAACCGAGGAGAAATAATGAGGCCGATAACGACAAGCAGGGGTAAAACGGCCGTGCTCCACGTGGGAAGGTTGTCGTCTGACGCTTCTTGCAGAACGTCCCGCGGTCCAGGTATGAACCCCTCACCGGCGGCTTTTGCCTGTAGCCGCTGATATTCGAGATACCAGATGCCAAGACCAATCATGACGGCGGCGGCGAGAAGGCTAAGCCCCGGAGCGGCAGTGAGTGAAGTTCCGAGAGCGGAGGCTGATATTGCGTTATGAATGGAAGGCGTGCCGGGTAACGCCGTAAGGGTGAATGTTCCTGCGCCGAGTGCCAGTGCAGCACAGAAGAGCCGCTTGGGTATATCTGCCTCTCGAAGCAACTGAAGACCAAGGGGGTACACCGCAAAGATAACCACGAAGACAACAACACCACCGTAGGTTAGTGCCGCACAGGCAAGGGTTGTAATGATCAAGGCTCTGTCGGCTCCGAGCTTTCGAACAAGCGCCATGGCAATGCTGGCCGCTGCGCCGCTATCGCCCATTGCTCGGCCGAAAATCGCACCGGCAGCAAATAAGAAGAAAAATTTTCCCGCAAAGGTAAAAGCCCCTAGTGGGCCTGCCGCGAACCCTGTGAGTAACGAGTCGGCGAGAGGCATAACGTTCGTAATGATCACAACCAGGGCGCTGAGAATGGCCGCAAACATAATGTCCACGCCGCGTAACGCCATCCATATCAATAGTGCAACACTCCCTATCAAACCGAGGTAGCCGATGATCTCCATCTTGAATCCCTTTCCAATTTTCTGATTATTATTGATGCCTACTCAGCAAGCATTGAAGTCTCGTAATAAGTGAACATACACTAGAGTTCGAGAGCGATCAGCTAACAAGGTGCGGTGACGAGAATGCAGAGGGACAACGTCGCAGTCATTGAGCGTCACCGTTATCTTGAAGTTCTGCACGAATTCACCATGCGCCAAGCCTCCATGAAATCAGTGGATGATATTTGCTGGAATATCGCCAAAACAGCTATTGGTGAACTGGGCTTTGTCGATTGCGTTGTTTATCTCATGAACGAGGCGCACTCAGAGCTTATTCAACGCGCGGCTCACGGCAACAAAAACCCCGGTGAGCGAGAAATCCTGGATCCGATCGTCATCCCGGTAGGGGAGGGTATCGTTGGCTCCGTTGCTAAGACAGGCGTTCTCGAGCGAGTTGAGGACACGCGAGACGACAAGCGTTACATACTCGACGACTCCTTTCGATGCTCAGAACTCGCTGTTCCTATCTTGCGAGAGGGTATAGTGATCGGTGTCCTCGATTCTGAGCATCCCGAGCCCCACTTTTTCTCCGACGAGGACGTCAAACTCTTCACGACAATTGCGGCATTGGCGTCAACACGAATTGACACAGCGCTGGCGCTTGAGCGACTGGAGAGGCAAGCCGAAGAACTCATTGATGCTCGACGAGAGGCCGAGGCGGCGTCGAAGGCGAAATCACGCTTTTTAGCGAGCATATCTCACGATATGCGAACGCCACTTACGGCTATTCTTGGTTACTCAAAGCTCGCAGAAGAGGGGGCGGGTAGCCAAGCGCAAATGGCAGCATGGCAGCGTGCGATTGTAGCAAACGCCGAGTATATGGCTGACATGGTCGGAAATGTCTTGGATCTAACGGTCCTCGAGAGCGGTCACGTTACCGTAGCTTCTGACGTCATTGTGCTCTCTGATTGGGTGGCAAACCTTGGATCGTTGCTTAACCCACGAATTTTGCAAAAGGGTTTGAGCTTCAGAAGTTCGATGGCACGCGATGTCCCGCGCCAGATTCTGTGCGACAAAGCGAAGCTTACAGAGCTCACAATGAACCTGCTAACCAACGCCGTAAAATACACCGTGTCAGGTCGTGTTGAATTCTTTATGGGCTTGGGCAGTCTGGACGGCCGAGCCGCTCTCCACCTCAAAGTGAACGATACCGGGATTGGTATGAGTCCCGATGACTTGAAAGTCATATTTGAGCCATTTACCCGAGTTCATGACCATGAGGATTTCATGAATGTTGAGGGTACCGGGCTGGGTCTGAGCATTGTTGAGTTGTATGTGGATGCACTGGGAGGAGCAATAACAGTCAATTCAGTTCCTGGTGAAGGAACCTGCTTCGACGTGGTGATTCCGATTCTTCCAGCTAATGAAGGCGAAAGCTCTGCCACAGAGCCTGAACTCACTCAGGAGCCCGAGGGTGTTGAGATCAAACCAACAGCGATGCTTAACAATCGAAGGATCCTATTGTGTGAAGACAGCGAGACGGTCGCAACGCTGGTGACATTGATTTTGGAGCGAGATGGAGCCCTGGTGATTCATGCCGAGAATGGTGAGAGCGGCATGAAACACTTTTCTGATTCGAAAGCGCGCTTTGATGTAGTCATCACGGATATTCAAATGCCGGTCATGGATGGCTATGCGCTCGCAGGCGCGCTGAGAGCTGAGGGCTGGTCGAAACCGATTATCGCACTCACCGCATTCGCGACCGATCAGGATGCGGATAAGTGCCTGAGTGCTGGATGCAGTCATTACATAACAAAACCCATCGATGTGGCGACGTTTGCATCTCAGGTGGCGAGCAGCCTGGGCGATACGCTCGCTTAGTCGGTGTACGCTGCGCCCATCGTCGAAAGCGGTCCCACCATTGCCGCTTTTGCTTCTGCCTCTGGGCTCGATGCGGTTCCAATTAAAGCGCGCTTGCGGATCCCTTGGGTAATGGACGCGAGTCTAAAGAAGCAAAAGGCCATGTAGAAGTTCCAGTCCTGGATGCCTGGTTGACCGGTTCTTTCGCAATAGAGCTTGATGTATTGCTCATCCGAGGGAATGTTGAGCGCTTCCCGCGACAAGCCTGCGAGTCCGTTTATTCCTGCCTCACGCGGGAACTGCCAGGCCATGAGCTGGTACGCAAGATCCGCTAGTGGATGCCCCAAGGTCGACAGCTCCCAATCCAAAACGGCAATGATCCGAGGCTCTGTCGGGTGGAAAATCATATTATCTAAGCGGTAATCGCCGTGTACGAGCGAGACGCGCCCATCGTCTACAGGCATATTTCTGGGTAACCAGTCGATGAGTTTTTCCATTTCAGGAATAGTCTCAGTCTCAGCGGCGCGGTACTGCTTTGTCCATCGCCCGATTTGGCGCTCGAAGTAGTTTCCCGGTTTACCGTAATCACTGAGGCCAACTTCGGTGATGTTTACGCTGTGCATGTCTGCCATGACGCGATTCATTTGGTCGTAGATTTGGGCGCGATCTTCATCGCTTACCTCGGGCAGGGCAGGGTCCCAGAAAATGCGACCCTCTAGGTATTCCATGATGTAGAACATGGAGCCAATAATGGTCTCGTCCTCGCAAAGCGCAACGGGTATTGGCACGGGAACATTCGTTGGTGCGAGGGCCGCGAGGACTTTGAATTCCCTATCTACGGCGTGCGCTGAGGCAAGTAACGTGCCTTGTGGCTTACGCCTTAATACATATTGGTTCTCGCCCGCAGTGAGCTTAAAGGTCGGGTTTGACTGTCCCCCTGCAAACTTTTCAGCCTGCAAAGGTCCCTTAAAGGGCGGTACATGTGCCCTAATCCATGTGTCAAGCTGTGTTAAGTCAAGACCCTGTGCCATTTTTCGCTCCCCAACCTAGCTAACTTGAGCTGGTTTCAGTATTGTTCTTGAGCGCGTTATACACCCCGCGATGAAGACTCGCAATTGAGGCTCCGCGGTGCGTACCACCGAGCTGTCGCTCAATAATGATAATTAAGCGTTGGATGGAGAAAAGTACGGTATGTCAGTTGTAGCTAATTTCAAAGAAGCACTTTCAATGGCCACGGCCGATGGTGGATTACTGGAAATCACCACTATTGAGCGTAATGGGGTGCCCGTTAAAGCCTTCGCGCAAGCTCCAGGATCTATGAGGGACCTTTGGGTATTGTCGACCGGCCACGGCGATGCGGAATATTTGATTTACGGTGAAGAGCGGTGGACATACACACAAACGGCAAAGATTGTTGCCGAATTTGGTGGTTGGCTAATGGAGCAAGGCGTAGGGCCCGGCGATCACGTGGCCATTGCGATGCGCAACTATCCGGAGTGGATGATGGCGCACTGGGCGGTCAATAGTATTGGCGCCGCAATTGTGGGCATGAATGCGTGGTGGGTAGCCGATGAAATGGACTACGCGTTAAATGACTCTAAGCCCAAGGTTTTGATTGCGGACGATCGTCGGTTAGAGGCTTTCGCACAAATTCAAGATAAGTACCCAGACATTAAGGTCGTATCGGTCCGTGAAGCTAATTCTCCGGTAGCCGCCGTTGATTTTCATTCAGCCATCGTCGAAGGCGCACAACTCCCGGATATTGAAATCGATCCCGACAGTGTCGCGTGTATTTTTTATACCTCGGGCACCACGGGTAGGCCAAAAGGTGCACAGCTGACTAACAGGGGCTGCATTACCAATGTTTTGAATGTTGTTGCAATGGGACGGGCCTTTGCAACCGCGTCAGCGCTCGCAAAATCGGGTGGAGATAACGAGGTCACGGTGCAGTCACCGCCCTCAGGCACCGGATTGATAGCGACACCCCTATTTCACGTAACCGCCAACAATTGTGCAGTGCAAGCGGGGACCCTGGCCGGTAACCGGTTTGTTCTGATGTACAAGTGGGACACCCTTGAGGCGCTGAAGCTGATTGAGGCCGAGAAGGTTAACACCCTCAGCGCCGTGCCTATGATGACGCGTGAGCTTTTGACCCACCCCGATTTCGAAGACTATGACACATCGAGTTTAGCCAGCATGGGAGGAGGGGGTGCCGCTGTGCAACCGGACCTCGTCAAAAAGGTTGATGCAGTGACCAAGAAGGCGCGACCTGCACAAGGCTACGGCATGACCGAAGTGTGCGGGATCATTACGTATATCGCAGGAGACGTCTTCGTTGAACGCCCATCAAGCTGTGGCTACTTAGCACCGACGTTTGACGGGAAAGTAGTTGACGAGACAGGAAAGGAGCTTCCTGTTGGTGAGCTTGGCGAGATTTGTGTCAAAGGCGCTGCGGTCATCAAGGGGTACTTGAATCGGCCCGAGGCAACAGCAGATACGATCGTTGATGGTTGGCTACATACCGGCGATATCGGCTACTTCGATGAAGATGGCTTCCTCTATCTCGTTGATCGCGCTAAAGACATGATTCTGAGAGGCGGGGAAAACATATACGGTGCTGAAGTTGAATTCGCCGTCTTCGATCACCCTGCGATATTGGAGTGCGTCGCCTTCGCCGTTCCCGACGAGCGTTTGGGTGAGGAAGTGGGTGTCGCTGTGCACTTAAAAGACGGTGCGATGCTGGATGCTGCAGGGCTGCGAGAGCATCTATCAACTCGCCTCGCTGCGTTCAAGGTACCTAAGTATCTTTGGTTTTTGGCTGAGCCGCTTCCGAGAAATGCGAACGGTAAATTCCTCAAACGTGAATTGCGTGAAGTGCTGGACCCTGCGTCAGCAGACTGAACGGCGGGCTGTGAAGCCTCAAAGCGACAGTGGGCGCTACTTTGGTGTGACGTCCTTTACCTTATTATGAGAGTGCGACAATGTCCGATTACCAAACATTAGAAATCACCCGTGATGGCGCGGTGATGACAATAGCCCTAAACAGACCCGAGAAGATGAATACGTTCAACACGGTGTTGCGACGGGAGATAGCCAAAGCCGCTATCGAAGCCGATCTTGATAAAACGGTCCGCGCCGTTGTTTTGACCGGCAACGGTCGAGCCTTCAGTGCGGGCGCGGATTTATCTGATGACGATGGTATGGGAGACGGCAAGTCGGTTGAAAGTGATCTAAATTTTGAATACAAACCCGGCGTCCTAGCCATTCACAACAGTTCGAAACCCTGGGTTGCCGTGATTAATGGCCCCTGTGCGGGTATTGCCTATTCCTATGCTATGGCCTGTGATTTGGCATGCATGGGCGAGAGCGCCTACTTATATCAACCCTTTTCAGCGATTGGGCTTGTGCCTGATGGCGGTGCGACCTGGTTGATCCCGCGATTAGTGGGTACGAAGCGAGCCTATGAACTGATGGCGCTGGGCGAAAAGTTGAGTGCCGATAAGGCTTTGTCTATGGGGATGGTAAATCGCGTATTCCCTGATGAGACCTTACGACAGGAGGGTATTGCCTTCGCGCAGGAGCTTGCACAGCGATCGCCCTTGGCGCTCAGTCACACAAAAAGTGCGGTGAACTTTGGGCAATCGCACAACCTTGACGAGACAATCAGTAAAGAGGCTGCATTACAGTCGATCTGCATAGACAGCGATGACGCAAAAAATGCCGTAATTTCATTCTTTAATAAGCAAAAGCCGGTCTGGCAGGGGCGCTAGTTCACTGTCGTTCTCCGGGGGTACACTTATGAGCAAAAAACCACTGTTGATCCTACTGGCTGCGATGTTGACGACGTCGGTACACGCGAGTGAAAAACAAATTTACTGGGGTGATACCCATCTCCATACGAACCGCTCTTTCGACGCCTTTACCAATCGAAATTTTTCGGTAGGTCCAAATGAGGCTTATCGTTTTGCACGAGGGTTGCCTGTTGAGCACCCAGGCCATAAGGCAAGGGTGCAACTTGAAACGCCCCTCGACTTTCTCGTGGTGTCCGATCATGCGGAGTTCCTGGGCGCTGTTCGACATGCATACAACGAGGGCCTTCCCACCAATGGATTGGGATGGGTTCAGAAGATTAAACTTTGGTACGCCCAATATTTAATCCGAGATGCGATCAAAACAGGCAACGGTCGCGAGTTTTTTTACAGTCAACTCCCGGACCCCTACGATACACCCCAGGAGGCTGTCTCTGAGTGGGAGAAAAATATTGGCACCTCCGTTTTTCCGAGAATGCCTGTCATTGAGGATAAGGCTTGGAGCGATATCGCTGATGCGGCTGAGGCAAACAATATACCGGGCGAGTTTTCAGCCATTTTAGGGTGGGAGTACAGCCTGATTCCGGGTGGTGCCAATTTACATCGGGTCGTGATGACGGATCTTGACGGTGAATCGGTCAAAGTTTTCCAGCCTTTTGGCTCCGACGACAGTATGTATCCTGAAGATTTATGGGCGTGGTTGGACGAGACCAGTCAACGAACGGGTGGAAACTTTATCGCTATCCCTCATAACTCCAACATCTCTAAGGGAGCGATGTTTGACACCATTACCATGCGGAATGAACCCGTTGGGCCCGCTTATGCAGAGATACGTAAGCGTTGGGAGCCGATTGTAGAAATCACTCAGTACAAGGGCGATTCCGAAACACACCCAAGCCTATCGCCCGAGGACCCTTTCGCTGACTTTGAGGATTACCCTTTCTACATTCAAAAAGGATGGTCGGAATATAAGCCGGAGAAAGGCGATTTCATTCGCTCGGCCTTGCTTCGAGGTATGCAGCTAGAGCAAGAAATGGGTATCAACCCTTACCAGTTCGGAGTGATCGGATCGACGGATGCGCACACAGGGCTCGCTGCCGCAGAGGAAAACAATTTCCATGGGAAGTTTGCGACAGACAGTACGCCTGAGATGAAGCTGTACAAGTGGTCTGACAATGCCAACAGCTCGTTTGGTTGGGCCATGGGGGCGCAGGGGCTTGCTGCTGTCTGGGCCGAGGAAAATACCCGCGAAGGCATTCTTGCTGCAATGAAACGACGAGAAACCTACGCAACGACAGGATCACGAATTGGTCTGCGTTTTTACGCTGGCTTTGGTATTGATGAGTCGCTTCTTCACACGACGAAGCTCCCTGCCGACGGCGTCAACACTGTCCCTATGGGCGGAGAGCTCAACGCGGTCGATGCACGGCCCCCCACATTTATTGCTCACGCCATGGCTGATCCAAAGTCAGGCGCGCTCGATCGTATTCAGATTGTGAAAGGCTGGATTACCCCTGAGGGTGAAGCGCTTGAGAAGGTTTTTGACGTAGCGTGGTCTTCTGACGATAGACTCAACCCAGATGGTTCGCTCTCGCCGGTTCCCAATACGGTGAATCTTGAAACCGGTGCTTGGAGCAATGAAGCCGGTGCGGCGAGTTTATCGACCGCTTGGCAAGATCCTGAATTTGATCCGGCGATACAGGCTTTTTACTACGTGCGAGTTCTAGAGGTGCCCACACCTCGTCACAGCTTACTCGACAAGATTGCCCTTGGAGGGGAGGTCGACACAACGCGTCCTGATGTCATCCAAGAGCGAGCCTACTCGTCCGCTATTTGGTATCAGCCAGCGCGCTAAACGCGGTGGTTTTGGTTGCGGTGGCTATCGCTGATGCCTTTTTTAAGTCGCAACCACCACCCGAATGCCCTGCAGACGAGGCTCTGCACGCGCCATGGCGTCTTTTGTCTCGGTTAAGAGTTGATTAACGGCTTCTACTTCGTCTTCACGCACTGACCCATTGCGTGCGCCAAGCGCTGCGAGACGCTGTGCTTCACTTTTCAGTGCGGTATCAACACAGCGCTGTGCCGCCTTTTCAAGTGTCCTGACGTGTGCCACCGCCCGCGTGTCCAATTCTGTAAGAGCTGAGACAAGCTTGGGGCGAAGCTCTCTAATGACGCCGGCGCTTTGCGTAATGCTAACTGGCTTGATCAATCTTGTTAGGTTTTCACAAGAAATGGCTGTGCCGAGGTCCCGACCCTCTAATGTAATGAGTGATCTGAGCGGCGTCTGGTCCAAATAGCGGCCAATTTCAAGACGTTTTGGCGCAGGGCAGTCAGCGGTGTGCAGGGTTTCGACCATCACTGTTCCGGGCTTAATGCTTTTCGCTTTGATCATGGCGACTGACGCATTTCCAAGTTCGGAGTGGTAAACGACATCGATGGTTTCTCTCACCACCGGATGCTCCCAGGTCAAAAAATGCAGATCATCTCTCGCTAAAGCGAGGTCTCGGTCGAAGGTGCAGGTAATGCCACCATCATCTAGAAAAGGCAGCTCTCCGGTCACCAGATTCTCAGAGGGTTTCAGTATGAGACAGCGCTCTGAGCCTTCCTCGGTATGAATTCCCAAGCGATCAAATAGGCTATCCGTGAACCGTTGCAGTTCGACAGTTCGCTCATTGGATTGTATTTCTGCGATGAGCTCGCTGGCACGCGCAGGGTTGTGTGAGGTGAGTTCCAAAAGGCGGTCACGCCCACGATCCATCTGCTGATTTAACTGCTCTCTGAGCGCTTGAGTTCTTGTTAATAACTCATCTGACAGCCGCCCCTTCTCTTCACAGGCCCGGAGTTCGTCACCTAGCTCGTCAAAGATCAAATGGCCAATAGAGCAGCTTGTTTCAAAGCCATTAATGCCTTCGTTAAACCAAGCAAAACGGACAGATTCTGTTGTGTTGGGTGTGACAGGGACATGAATATTAACATCGCCTCGTTGCCCGATTCGGTCTAGCCGGCCAATGCGTTGTTCGAGTAAGTCCGGATGATGCGGCAGGTCAAAACAGACCAAATGCTGGCTGAATTGGAAGTTGCGCCCCTCGCTTCCTATTTCAGAGCAGATTAGCGCTCGGGCGCCGCTCTCTTCATCTGCAAAGTAGGCGGCAGCGCGATCTCGCTCAAGTAAAGATAGATCTTCATGGAACGAGGCGCATCGAATTCCCGCTTGCATATGCAGATAATGCTCCAATGCCATAGCGGTCGTTTTATCGCGACAAATGACAAGTACCTTCTGCGACTTGAGTTGCTTCAGTAACTCGGCAAGCCACTTAGTCCTGTGGCTGTCGGCAACAGACAGTGAGGCATCGTCTTCAGGCAAATCGTATTGGTGCAGTAATCGTTTGGGGAAACCCGACACAGATTTTCTCGAATTACGAAATAGCACGCGGCCTGTTCCATATTGATCCACCAGGGATTGGATGATCTGATCGGCGGGTTGCGAGGGGTCAATGTCAGCAGGAAGACCGTCGACGTCTTCATCCCGACGGAGCTTTTCGATCAAATCAAAGGTGTCTTCAAATTGCCGCTGCTCATCGACGAACCTAGCTAGATCAGAGAAGCGATCGGGGTCAAGAAGTTGTAGCCGCGAGAAGTGACTGTCGATCCCTGACTGCCCCGGTGTCGCTGTCAGCAGGAGCAGTCCTCGGCTTTTCTGAGATAATTGGGTAAGGGCGATATCGAGATCGTTTCGGGCGTCTAAACCCAGGTTGAGGTGGTGTGCCTCATCTATAATCACAAAGTCCCAGTCTGTATCCAGCAAGCCTGCTCGGGCGCTTTCATTGTGTTCAATAAAAGACCAAGGTGAGAGCACGAGTTGGTCGTTAGCAAAGTCAAAGTCCGATTCCTCGGCTTCACAGCGCGCGTCATCATAAATAGAAAACTGCAGGTTGAAGCGACGTAACATTTCAACCAGCCACTGGTGTAATAGCGGATCTGGGACGGCGATAAATACGCGCGTAGCACGACCGCGCATAAGCTGTTGGGAGAGAATAAGGCCTGCTTCGATGGTTTTACCCAAGCCGACCTCATCGGCGAGGAGCACTCGTGGTGCCAGCCGGTCACCCACCTCGCTTGCAACGAAGAGTTGGTGCGACAAGAGCGAAGTCCTTGCGCCGATCAGCCCTGAGCTATTGCTGGCCTGATAGCGAGCGCGCTCCATCAGTGTCTCGTAGCGGAGCTGAAAGTCACCGATCTTGTCTAGTTGGTTGTTAAGTAAGCGATCTTGGGGCGTATTGACCGATACTTCAGGTGCTATGAATTGCTCATGAACGGAAAATGTATCACCGGTCTCAGGTTCCACTGCTTCGTAGCTCAGTGTATTTCCAAGCGGACAGGCCTCGGTGACCTCAAGTACCCGACCGTCGATATGAGTCAATTTATCCCCCGCTTTTAGTTCATAGCGAGTCAGCGGTGCGCGATCGAGCGCGTAGGTACGTTCTTCCTCAGCTGAAGGGTAGAGCAGGGTGACACGTCGTGAATCGACCTCAACACAAATACCCAAGCCGAGCTCAAGATCAGCGTGGCTGATCCACCGTTGTCCAATATCAAACGTCATAGAGAATCTTAAAAAAAGCAGTCAAGGCTATTTTGGTAGGTGATCGTAAGTAATTCTTCTACGCTCACTTGCTTTAAATCAGCCACAGTTTGAGCGATAAAAGGGAGGTAAAAAGGCGCATTCGGTACACCGCGATACGGCACGGGCGTGAGGTATGGCGCGTCGGTCTCAAGAAGAATGCGCTCTATAGGCGTTTGTCGTACGACGTCCCTGACATTATCCGCGTTCTTAAACGTGATAATGCCATTGAAACCCAGATAGAAACCTTCGCCTAAACAGAATTCGGCCAAGTCTGGGCTGCTGGTAAAGCTGTGGATCACACCTTTCTTCGATAATGAACTCGACACATTTGACAGCACAGCTTTTGTGTCTTCTTCTGCCTCACGAGTATGGATGACAACAGGTTTGTCGCATTCGATGGCAATACGTAGTTGGCCTTCAAATGCTGCGATTTGCGTCTCAGGCTCTGCGTGTTCGTAATAATAATCTAGGCCAATCTCGCCGATGGCGACCACCTTTGAGTGCGCCGTATTTGATCGAAGATCGTGGTTGAAATTAGGGCTCCATGACGCGGCTTCATGTGGGTGCAAGCCCTGCGTGCACCAAACGTTGGGGTCCGAGTCGGCAATTTCACGCACCGTTGATTGGTTATCCCGTGAGACGGCAATCGTGATGATCCTCTCAACCCCAACCGCCCGTGATTGCCTTAGGGTGTTGACGAGTTCCTCCTTGCTTAGGTAATCAAGGTGGCAGTGAGTCTCTATGATTTTGCCATCTAAGTACGGGATTGGCGGTCGTGTTTTTTTACCCATGCGGCGCTCCCGAAAAGTCGGCGCGAATTATGGCACAGGTAGGGGCCAATAGGGTGAATAGGATTAGCCCCGGTGAACGGTACGAACTCTAAGCGCTCTTACTGCGTCGATGACCTCATTCCAAAACCACTGGTGAATAGGAGACCGCTCGGTACGTTGATGCGCAACTAGCGAGTACTCAATGGTTCTGCCTAAATGCTCGGGTATCGGCAGGGTGACAAGATCTCGGGTTGCTCCGTCGTTGCGCGCCATATAGGCCGGGCAGACCAGCGTATAATTAGTGCTCCGCAGAATTTCGAAGGCGGTCAGGAGGTGCGAGGTTTCAAGGCTGCCTTTTGCACCCCCTAGAATTTCTGAAGCAGATTGATCCACTTCAGCCACCTCATTTCTGTCGGCGATATACAGATTAATTTGCGGGAAGAGGCTTAGATCATTTTCATGAACAGGCTGTTTTGTTAGCGGGTGGTCTCTGCGTACAAAAACCGCAAGTGGCGAGCTCGCCAGCTCATGGTGACGAAACTCTCGCGGGTAGTTGGTGCGACTGAGTTGAATGGCAAAGTCTAGCGACCCGTCAGCCAGCAAGTCGAGCTGGTGTTCAGCGCGCGTAATAGTTCTTAATTTCAGTTTTGGGGCGCGAGTTTCAAGTCGCGACGTCAATGAGGGCAGTAACGTAAAGCCGACATACTCGGAGATGGCAATGACAATTTCTCCACGAAAGGCATTCGGGCTGAATTCTCCTGCGTCCAAAAGTGACTCAATATCGCTGAGCACGTTTACAAGCTGACTGGCGAGCGCTTCGGCACGCGGTGTCGGTTGAATCCCGCGTTTACTCCGTGCAAAGAGCGGGTCATCAAATGTATCTCTAAGCCGGTTCAGTGTTTTTGACATCGCCGGTTGTGTCACGTGCAGGCGTTCCGCCGCGCGCGAGACACTTTTCTCCTCGAGCAACACATGCAGGGCAACGAGCAGATTCAGATCTACGCGCGATAGTTGGCTAATGTCCATATGATATAACCCAAAAGAATGGTTTAGATAATAATAATAAATTTGAATAAATAAGACCGCAACCTTATCGTTCAACCTGCGCGATTAAAACGCACGCGCCTAGGTTTATTTTGGGTTATATCATA
>Ga0228672_1000825_pt1 | contig 13619 bp, 14 predicted proteins | sample 90DmetaG_FD_182788 | JGI IMG/M metagenome (GOLD analysis project Ga0228672, IMG submission 182788) | Seawater microbial communities from Monterey Bay, California, United States - 90D | ecosystem: Environmental > Aquatic > Marine > Coastal | place: USA: California | collected 2016-11-08 | reverse complement strand
AAGAGAAGCACCTGAAGTTGTATTTGTGTCGTTCTCCCAAATCTCCACATGCTTTAAGTCAGCATCCGCTGGGTTAGTCCAGTTGATCGTGATGTATCTGAAGCCACCTTGGGCAGTAATGCTAGTAGGAAGACCGGGTGCAGTAGTGTCACCCCCACCAGTGAAATTAACTGTAGAAAAAGCACCCTTAACACCGTTAATGCTTACAGCACGGACCTTAAATTCATACTCAACGCCATCAACAAGGGGTGAGATTTCTATGGTTGTTTCTGGTGTTGTTGTGCTTGAATAACTGCTGTCAACTAGGGCTTTCCACTGTATCTCGTAGAAAGACACAAAAGAACTTGTAGCAGCAGTCCACGACAGAATAGCAGAGTTAATGAACGTGCCATCACCTTGGATACGACCACCACCCGATGCAACTAAGTCTGCCACAGCTAGACCACCGAAGGCATCAGGAAGGTTGGTATTGTCACGTTCATACGCTGCACCATCGTCTACTTCATCATAGACAGATTCTGCGGTTTCCCTTAGCGTAAGATTTACCTGTAGATCAAGCCCATCTGTAAGACCAAAGCTCCACGACAACACTTGAAACTCTTTGTTTACCCAACCAAACCTATCGTTAGTAACACGGATATTGTCACCAACTTGTACTTGCAAAGCACTAAGGCTAAAAGCGGCTGTAACTGTAAGTTGCTGTCGGTTACTATCCAAGGCAATTCTTGCGATACGACGAGCCTCAATAGAGTTATCTGTAAACGGAAGGTCTACGTCAGCGATAGACTTTTGATTGTTATCTGCAACTACAGAAGCTGGGCTAGTAACTTCAGGGTAGTCAGTTGTTTGCCAATTGCTCTCAGCACCACGGAATGTACCACGAACTGCATTGAAGTTGTCTCTACGGGAGTGTCGTGTAGAAACATTAATCCCAGAACGTAGGTTATCCTCATTGAGGTCTAACACGGGTGCAGTCCAGTAGGCTGGCTTCATACGCCACTTACCCTGCGCATACCACAGAGTACCCCCCATAGAAGACAGGAGGTTGTCGATAACGTCATAGGGAGTTACGTTAGTGGTGAAGGCACCATTACAGGTGTAACGTGTAGTACCAGCGATAGTGTTAGTCTGGTTGCAGACACTAACAGCAGAATTAACTAAGGTGTCATCAATGTTAGCGTCAACTTCACCAAGTCCATATCCTGTTGAAGAAAGGTAATCACGAAGGCATAACGCAGGGTTATCAGACCAAGCGGTAGTTTCAGAGTTAGGATCGTAAACCTTCTTGCCCTTTACCTCTGCTGTAAATGTAGGGATACCATCAGGATATACATCAGCATCAAACTCCATACGGATATACATATAGGCAATACCACGAAGCCTATGCTCAGAAGTCCAAAGACCGTCAGATTCAGCGACAAGATCACTATCGGCAGCTTGGTCAGGTGTACCCAGATGAAGGTTAATACGCAATTTACCATCATAACGGTCAGACGTAGTTGAACCGTCACTTGAGTAAACAAGTGGTATGTTACCTTTGTCTTCACCCGTGGTTGGGATGTCAGTTACATCAATATACTCATCGTTAATGTAAATACGATCAAAAGAGTTAATCTCATGTCCAGATACAGCTACGATACGGTGTAGGTACTGGTTAGTATCACCAGTGGCCTCATCGTAGACAATAGCCCCACCAACACGAACCTTACCGTAGATAATCTGATGGTCTAGTGCAGACCCTGATGTATTGACCTGATATCCACGGTTAGCCCCAGAGATAGAGGGCTTAGGTGTAAGTGCCTTTAGTGCTAAACCCATAGCAAAATTAAAGGCAAAACTAGCTAGGAAGGTCTTGAAGACCATAGTACCCGCTACCTTTTGCGCCGCAGTTGTTAATAATGCTGCACCAAACGCCGCCATGTTACTCTCCTATAAACTTAGAATATACACGTTCAATGGGCTTGAACTGTAGCCGTTCCAGAACCTTGTCGAAAGGCTTGTGTGTTTTAGTGTTAATCAGCAGTACAGACACGCCGTCTTCCTTTAGGCAACTCTCAGCAAACTTTATCAGACGGACACCAGCGAAACCTTTTCGGTAATCCTTGTGTAAGTAGATAATGTCGTTACTAGCAAACACATGGTCTTTGTAGTGAATGTTAGTTCCTAAGATAACAACAAAGTAACCAACAAGTCTATCACCATCCCTAGCTGTAAATATCTTGAGTTTACCTTCTGTCTCTAAGTTATGATATGCGTTCCAGTCGGGGTTTAACTTAATTTTGTCCTGATTAAGTGCTATCTCCTCCCAGTGAAGTTCTATCAAAGTTTGTATGTCTAGTTCAACCTGACTAAGAAACTCTTGCTGATATTTAAGTTTCACTCTTACGACCCCATGTAATCTTCTTGTCCTGTAAGTCTTCAACGAAGTCCAACCCCTTGTCGTTGGGGTAGACAGACTTTTGATACCCAGAGGTAAACCTAGCAATTCTAGCTCTCTCCAAGTCAATCAGCTTGTTCTCAACCTTAAGTTCAATAGTAGATGTGTCGGCACTGTCAGAGATATTCATCTGATCCATGTAACCCGAAAAGATTTGGTTAAGTCCAGTCTTATTGGTCTCTAGGGCAATCTTAGAACCATCTTGAAGTAGGATAAACGATCCGTTTTCTTGTAGGATTTTACCCGCAGAGAAAGTACCAAAGTATATGTTACATACACGGCCCTGATAAGGCTCACTGAGAGCTAAAGAGATAACATCTGAAGCTACCCCGCTAAGGGTAATAGTGGCACCCTTAACGGCCATCTCAGCGGTCTCTTCGATAGCTGAAATATCAAGAAGTGTACCCAAGCCAATCCACTGAGTTCCATCCTCAAGGACAAGTGTACCTTCCCCTGTCCACATACGGATCGTATTTTCGCCATCAAACCTAAGTTCAGTGGCAAAGAAGGGGTAAACTACATCCTCCTCAATGTTCTCTAGTGTAATTATGGAAAGGTCACGGGACATTGTTTATTATTCCTTGTCAGAATTAAGGCTTGCCTTGAGCATATCCATAAACGCCTGACGACCCACTTGTAGCTGCGTCAGGTTAAACTGGGTAGACCCAATCTTTTGATCCAGTGATCCAATGTGATTAATGCAGACCTTTGCCTCATCAGACAGTTGATCTTCAGTGTACTCTATGTCGTCAATCGTGATTACCTTTTTGTCTTCGGCCATCGTGATCTCCTTTTCTCTAAGTTAAGCAGCCCAAGGTGTTCCAGAGGCTTCGGTTGGGTTTGCCATTGCGTTAATCTTGTCAGCAATAGCAGCTTCAGTGTCAGCTTGTGATACGCTATCCCACACCCATCCTTGGGCCATTGCTTCAGTAACATCAGCGTAAGCAACAAAGTCAGATGAGGATGGGTCAGGGGTTAGCCCAACAGTACCATAAGATGACGCAGAGTTGTCACCGTCAACGCCAGTGCAGCGCCAGTGAATTACGTTAATCCCACCTGTTGCGATGTCATGTTCGCATGTGGGGATAGTCCAAGTGTAAGTTACGGCCATAGGTTAAACCTCCTGTTCAGCTAGATGGGCGGCATAAGCATCCTTAACCGCTTGTGTGTGTACTGCGGCGCAGATAGCTTGAACCTCTGCACTCTCGCCTGTGATGTCTGCATCAGGTGCAACGACATGGCGGCTGAAGGATCGGCTGATCTCTACTCCGTCACGTTCAATCACTGTGGCTGTGCGTACTTGGATGTGCTTGAAGTCTCCGACAATCTCAATTTTGTCTTCAACTGTGCGTTCTGTTAGTGCCATCGTTTATCTCCTTTGATGGTTGGACTGACTACCCTGTGATCCAACAGGGGTGGTTAATCTGTTGTATAGTAAACTCCAGAAAGTCGAATAAAGTTCGTATTAGCCGCGTTCTGTAATTCACTTGTTGTCATGCTTACAGTGTCACCGTTTGATGACGTTCTATAAAATAAAAGGATGTTAGTTGATGATTCGTCCATTTGAGCAGAAGTCGGTTGGTTTGTTGCAAATTGACCTGAAGAACCAACATAAAAAGAAGCTATGCCCCCTTGGCCCGACAAATTCGGGGTAGAAAAAGGTAGACCTGATATATACAAGCTGCCTGTGCCTACGCTTGTTACAGCATCTGTTCTTATATTTATTTGAACAAACACTGCACGGCCATTCTTCACATATATGCCCTTGTTGCCAACAACAGTGTCATATGTTATTCCGCTTGGCTGCGTACCAGAACTACCATAAGTTGGTGTAAAGGTTCCGTACTCATAGTCATCCAGCTTATTAAGCGACCCAATGCCGCCAAGATATACACCGCCAGACAGGTAGAGGTCTTTCCAACGTGCTGTTGAGGCTCCAAGGTCTTTACTACCATTAGAATTAGTTGAGCCACCTGTTGTTGCCCAAACAGCAGAAGTGCCAAACTTTATGCCTGTGCTGGTGCTACCAATGTTTAATGCACCGTCAGTCCCAATACTCCCCACAGTGGAGCCGTCTTTTTGGAAGATTGCAATGTCGCCATCAGAAGTCTTACGATTAAGCTGTAATGGATGCGCACTAATCATAGTATGATAGGCTCGCCCAGTAGCTAGTAATCCATGCCCATTTGATGTGCTATCTGCCGTAGATTGACCCACCAGCAAGTTACCGCTGCTGTCGATGCGCATGCGTTCTGTAGAATTATTGCTATCGTATATCCGTAAACTTTCTGAACCAGCACTCCCTATTAGTGTCATTCCAAAACGTGTAGTTCCACCAGTTGCCCAACGATAACCTGCACTTCCACCTGTCGTTGCAGTTGAAGCTGCTATACCACCCAAACCACTGCCAGTGCCTGCTTCTTCTACTTCTAGCCTGTAGTCTGGCGAAATAGTACCAATCCCAACATTACCGCTGCTGTCGATGCGCATGCGTTCTGTGTTGTTAGTGTACATCCTTAAATAACCGTTTTCACGGTTTCTAATTACTGCATTTACACCGCCATCTTCTATTCCAATAGATAAGCCATCCGTTGCGGCTGACCCACCATCAGCTTGTGTTATGTGTACATAGGAGTTTGAAGTAGCATCGGACTGATGAACGTGTAGAACATTACTAAGCGAACTCGTCCCAATCCCAACCTTGCCATCAGTAATCGTCAGTGGCCCAGCTTGTAGGTTATCACCGTCCTTGTAAGCCATATCACCAAGGTCAGCATTTGTAGGCACCTGATCGGGGTTTGTTCCAGTAAGTTTAGCCATTATACATCTCCCGCCCACTTACGGTATGGAACCGTGGGTGCATCAATGGTGGGCAATAGTGCCACCTGTTCATCTGTCAGTTCTTCACGCAGGTTAGCGTGGTAGCCATCCACTGCTTCCATCTCGGGATACTCCATGCCTTCACCGTCAGTCAGCATAGTGCCTGTGGCTGAATACATGGTGCCGATAATGTCGAGCATGGGCGTGTCTGCGATCCACTCGTATGCACCGCTGGGGCCATCCCACTCTGCGTCAGGCTCTAGATCGTCTGGACGACTGTTGAGTGCATCAGTGGGATCATACTGCTTGTGCGCCAAGTCAGCAGCTTCTAGGGCTTCCCAGAGGGCTGCTTCGGAGGTGGCTTTGAGGTAATACGTTGTCATAGCTTATTCCTCCGTCATTGCTTGCAGGGTGGCGTTGGGTAGACGCTTGGGGTAGAAGGCGAACTTCTTGATGTATTGCTGGGAGTGACTTGCTGTTGCGGAAGCACCTCCTAAGAATAATACGTTTGGAGCGTATCGCCCGTCATACCCACTTGTAGTGGTAGTTCCTGCTGTGCCATTAGCATAATGGCGATATGTGCTTTCTGATTGGCTATAAGTAAGTGCCGCCTTATTTGCAGAAGTAGACGTGCTAACAATGCCACTATTGCTAACGTTATAGTTAGTGCCGAAGATGTTAGGGTCATCGTAGAAAATAGATAGCCCGTTTCCACTTAGGCTTTCCATTCGGAACTGATACTCTTGCAAACCATCTGAACCGCCTATGATCCAATCTATAAAGGCCGTACCTTCATTTCCAGTGGCGTAGTTATTAAAGTTTTCTATCTTAACAGCTTCTAAGGCCCTAGTCACAGTAGACCCAGAGGTGGGGATGTATGACGTTGGGAATGAGCCAGCTTCTAGCTGTGCGCCCCAGACGTAGATGCCTGAGTAGCCATCGCCTGTAAAAGAAGAAGCAGGAGATGTTACATAAATTTGGAAATATCCTGTACCACTTGTAGTTGCAGTACCAGCAACAATACATCTATACCAACCATTACCTACATCAGTAATTGTCGCTGAACCAACTTGGGCATAGATAATTGTGCCTGTGTCTAAATCAAAATCACTTCTAGCAAAAGTATTTGAACCATCTGAATATAAATCAATTTGAGCATCAGTATATTCTCCTTTTTTAAAATAAACACTTGCAGTATAACTATTTCCACTAGTTATTGTTGGTCTTAAAACAATTTTATGACTATTATTATCAGTATTTGCTATTAATTTATCAGCAGTAAGTGTTCCATCTGGTGCTATAATTGTATTAGGTGTAATTGTAACTCTTGCTTTATCCCAACCTGCATTATCAAATTCTTCAGAATAAGTAGCACTATTCGCCCTAGCTTCCTCAATCAGCAAGCCCTTGCTTTCACCTGTCACAGGATCGTGGTCAAACCGTGCCTCACCTGATGCCGCTGTTTGCAGCACGGGCTGGTACTTCACGATGGGGCTAGAGGTTGTCGGGGTGTAGGCTGTGGCTGAACTGCGTTGTTCTAGCTGTGCGCCCCAAGCGTAGTATCCTGTTTGATCATCTGTTACGTCATATACGGCATCTGTCTCAGCTATATAAAAGTTTATATATCCATCACCATCTGCTGTAGCTGTAACTATACAACGATACCAACCATTACCAGCATCCACCATAGAGGCAGTATGGTCAGAAGATGATGTGCCTACTGATCCTGTAGATAAATTAAACCAAGTAGTTTGAATTCCGTTTGCATAACTAGTCATAACACGCAAGAAGTTCTTACCATTAGGTTTTGCATAAATGGATGTTGTATAAGTTACGCCAGACGTATAACCTTCAGTGCCATCAGGATTTATAAAGCCACCACTAGTTTCACCAGACGCTTGAGTAATTGCATCTGCTGTTGTTGTTCCGTCTGGGGCAGTTGTCTGATTGGCTGTTACTACGGAACGAAGGCCATTCCAGTAGAAATTATCAAGCTCCTGACTATACTTAAACAAATTCTCTTCAGCCTTCGCAGTGGTCTTACCATCCCAGTAAGTCGCAGTGCTGCCACGGGTAAACGTGATGCGTGGGTCAAGGGTCTTGCTGTTCGCAAAGTCCAACAATAGGGACGGGCGAATGTCGGGGAGGCTTTCGTTATTCAGGATGCGCTTGTCATCGCTGATAACCTCTGTGCCGCTTACTTTTATAGCCATCTTCGGATACCTTTCCTATTAGCTAATGGTTGCGTTGGAATTGACTGAGCCGACAACATCCAAGTTGCCAGATGCGTCTAGCTTCATCTTGTTGGTGCCGCCTGTAGCGAAATAAAGGGAACCGCCGCTTTCGGTGATAGTCCAGTTGGCCCAACCAATAGAGCCGCCGCCTGTCATTGTTAGGTCACCAGAGGTTCCATATAGACGCAGGCGCTCAGTAGCACCCGTCCTCATGACTATATCTGAGGATGTAGCTGTCTCAAGGTTGAGGGAACTAACTGTTGATGTCACAAAGGCAGAACCGCCGCCTGCTCCAACCATATTTATTCTAGCTGAACCTGCGCTTGTTGATGCAATAGTTACTATGCTCTCGCCTGTGTCAGCTACATGCAACTCAGATGCAGGACTGCTTGTCCCAATGCCTACATTGCCGCCAACAGGATTGAGTAAAATGTCATAGGCTATAGCTGACGAATTGCTTTGTGCTTGAAGCCAAGCATCACCCTGAGCGTTTACACCAATATTTAGACCATAACTTAGTGCTGTATTACTTACAAAGAATGGTGCAGACTCTGTCCCTAATGCAGGATCGTCGTCGCCTGTTACCCCTGAAACGTGAAGCTTTGCCCTTGGAACTGTAGTCCCAATACCCAACCGTTCCGCACTCGCATCCCAGAAGAACTTTGGCGTGGTGCCTGTGTCCTCGTAAAAGGAGATGTCTCCGTTATCTGCAATCTTTAGGCGTGTAGTAGCAAAGTCATTTGCCCCAGTAACAAAACTAAAATTACCAGAAGCGTCAGTTGCACGGATGTAATTAGTTCCTGAACGAGCAAAGTTCAAAGATGAACTCGTAGGTGTAATACTAATGTCACCCTGCGCCGTTTCCACAGTCAGCCCATCAGCAACCACAGTACCCGATACGTTAATTCCGCTGGTGCTTGTGGACAGCTTTGTAGCGTTATCGTAACGAAGTTCACAAGCGCCATCCGTTATGAATCTTGCAACATACTCATTGTTAGCAGCGTTGATAATCTCAAGGTCAGTGGCTTGTATTTTAAGATTTCCACTCCCAGATTCAACAATACGGCTATGAAAACCGTCGCTATAAATCTCCAAATCCGCAGATGAACCAAAAGTCGCCTTTACGTTGTCGCCGTAAGCTACATCGCCCGTCATAGTGCCGCCAGTGGTCATAAGTGCGCCAGCAGCAGTCACGTTAGTCGTATCGGTTACATCTGCGTTAGTCTCGATAGTATCTAATTTAGTACCATCTGCTGACACATCACGACCATCGACATTACCAGATGTAATAACATTAGGAACCGTAAGATCACCAGTCATGGTATCGCCAGTAATCCTTACGAACCCTGACCCAGCATCGAAGGCTTCCTTAAGCTCACCTAAAGTAATAGCCTTAGTCTCATCCGCTGAAATATCAACAACAACGAACTCATCAGCGTCAACAAGGTTAGCCCCTGTTATGTTAGTTAACTCTGATATTTTCCTATCGGACATATTGTTTCCTCTATCCTGTAACAGCTTCTACAGCTTCAAAAGAGATGCCGTATGTTGACGCATTGTTGATTGACCATGAGGTCACATTATTTGAGAGCCTGAAGACACCTTTAGGGGAATTAAAGACCACAGCAGTATTTGTGTAGTCAGACCTAAGTGAAGGCCATATCTGGATAGTGCCATCTCCGTCTTGATCTAGTAATACCTGATGGAGTTTAGCAGAAGCCCCTGTCCCAAGTTGAATGTAATCACCCGCTAGTAATGTACCAGTCATAACGACAGAAGCTGTGTCATTACCAGCATTACCCGTAAGTGTGCATGAGCTAACGGTTCCCTGTGGTGTAGCATAGTCAGGATCACCTAAGAGGAACGTACCTAGTGGCCCCTTAAGTCCAACCAATAGTGCCTTCCACTGTGCAGCCTTATCACGATGTACCGAGGGAATATTGACAGAGGCTTCCCACTTCTGTCCACCGTGAGAAACGATCTGTTGCTTATAGGTAAAGGGAGACTGAGAGACAGCTACAGCATTAACAGCCCTAAGCTCAATGCTCTCAATCCCGATAGACGTTGGTGTAGCTAGTGGATAGCTCAGTGCCATATTATTGTTCCTTTAACCAAAGACGGCTTTAGTTGTTCCGCCCCTACGACGATCATCAAGCATTGATTTCTTAGTCATCTGTGCGATCTGAGGTGCAGCTTGAGCAATGATCTTCTTAACACTGTCGTCACCATTAGCTTGGAAGTTAAACGATTGGTTGATGACTACGTTCTGACCTGTGCCACTTGAGTTAGCCTTAGTATGATCTATTACAGTTTCCCGTGGGTGCATCATCGCCATAAAGCCACCCTTACCGTCTAAGCCACCTGAGCGTGGGCCATTGCCTGTGTAACCACCATTATCATAAGACTCAAGGCCACCACCTATAGTCTGCATAACAGGGTTACTAGAACCTGACATAATTCCACCTATAGCATTTATCGCCCGTTGGACGACAAGAACCTTGTAGAGATGTCTTACGATGTCCCTCGCCATGTCACGGAAGGCATCTTTAACAGACTTCGTTCCATCAACCATAGACATTAAACTGTCTTCCATAGCTGAACCTATGGTATTAGCAAGGTCTATACGCTCTTGTTCAACACGAACTAACTCTAAGTTCTTGTTAATCTGTTTCTCAAGTCCAGCGACAGTCTTAGGGTTGTTTTCTACAAACTCAACACCAAGGGCTTGTATTACCCTTTGTCTAGCTTCAGTCTTACCAAGGAGTGCGTCCTCTAGGTCAAGTTCTTTTCTAAGTTTCTGAAGGTCTGATTCCTTGACAACAGGTTCTTTTGAGGGGTCTGGCTTATCCCTATCCCTAAATATTACACCAGAAACCCCAGATTCATTCCGTGGGTCAAAGAACTCTTTGTTACCACCAGTAAGTTTGTCTAAGGCCAGACCCCTTTTATTTTCTAAACCTTCTTGTAACTTTATGAGTTCAAGTCTGGCCTTTTCCTGATCGTTTATCCTTCTTAACTTTTCCTCTTGGTCGCCAAGCTCATCAGTTAGTTTTAATAATTCCTTGGCCTGTTCAGCGGTAATCTCTCCAGATTGCTGTTGTAGGAGTATTTTCTGCCTCTCCATCAAGTTCTGAATATAAAACTTATCTTTATACAATTCCTGAAGATTTGCTTCGTCCAGTCTAAGTTTAAGAGATTCCTTTTGAGAGCTAAACCTTTTTTCTTGAGCGTTTGATATTTTCTCTAGGGCATCTTGTTCTTCTCTCTCAGCTTTCCTCTGCCTGTCCCTAAAAGTGTCAAAGAGTTTCTGTCGTCTAAATGCAAGTTTTATACGGAGTTGCCCAGTCTCTGTAACTGCTGTCTTTAGCCTCTCTTGCTCTCTAATGTCACGACCCGCACCCCCAAAAGCTGACAGGGGGTCAAACGACTTTAACTTAGCTACGTTAGCTTGATAGTCTCTAAACTCTTCGTTAGCTTTACCCAAGTCTTCTTTGGTTTGCCGAATAGCAGAGGCTATGTTAGCTAGCTGTGCCTCTGTCTTACCGCCGGGGTCTGCTGCTTGTTGCTCCAGTAAATTGTCTAATTCTGTCTGTAGGACAGCTATATTGTCGATGAATTTCATTTCACCTTCAGTTGCACCCAACATGGATGCCCGAAGTGCATCATCTACTTTCTCTATTGCACTCTTAACTGATTTAGCTAATTCGTCAGCCTCTTTAGCGGCCCTCATTAATGGAGCAACAAACGCTGTACCAATAGCAAGCGCAGCACCAGCAATAGCTCCGGCTGGGCCAAAGATGCCTAACAACTGTGAACCCTGCTGACCAAGGGCAACCATCATGTTAGTGCCACCTTGAAGCTGAACTGCAAAGTCACCCACCTGATAACCCGCTTGCTGCATTTGCATACCAAGTCGGTTAACTCTTTTACCAGCAAAACCTGCGGCTTGAGTGGCTTCAAGTTGGGCGTCATTTGCCTGTCTCAGAGAGGCAGCGTATTTACGAACTTCGCTGTTAGCCTTGTTGTATCCACCACCAAGTTTAGCAAGCTCCTTAGCTTGTTTAGCTAGCTCACTGTTATACCTAGAGGCATTGATTTTACCAGAGCGAAAGGCTTTCTCAATAGATGTGAGGTTACGTTGAAACTTAAGTTGCTCTTTCTCAGCACGAATTAAGTCCCGATCATCAACGCCTATTACAAGTTTAATATCGTCAGCCATTTGCCACCCTTAAGTATTCTAGGTCTATTCTCTTGATGGCCTCAACTTCCCAAGGCTCAATAGATGTTTCTGTAAGCTCTTTCCATGCCTTAATTTGCTCAAAGGTGATAGGCGCTGGGCCACTAAAGCCTGATCCTCTACTAGAGCTTAAAGCAATAAAGGCAGACCAAACGTGGGATATTAGCATAGGGAAGGGTGTCGGGGGTTCCAATGCTTCTACTCTACGTCCAGTCTGCCTCTCTACTTGTTCAAGATGTTCTCGTTCTGTAGTGCCATTCTGATCTGGCCTATTGAGTTTAAACTGATGTTCAGCCCACTCAACTAGCTCACAGATCAGACCCTCGTAAAATCCAGAGAGTCAGTTACTACCTCCTCAAGCTGGCTCTTAATCCAGAAGACTTCTTCGTATAGGTCTTTGGCTTTAGCAACGGTGAGCTTAGGTTTCTCTCCGTTGTATGTAATGTCCCAAGCCTTAGTTGTCTTGGCTAGAACCTCCAGCGTAGCTTCCTCAATATCTGAGTAGTCAACATCTTGAGACTTACTCTTCTGAGCCTTCTTAAGCCGCTTGCTGATTTGTTCGTGTTGGGCTTTCTTGTACTCTTTAGAATGGGGCGCAAGAATAGTAATTGTCATATTCGTGCCATCATCATTCTTTAGTACATCACCTGTTGCTGGGTGCTTGAGATCAACAACAATATCATCTAAATTTGGTGTCAGGTCTTTTAAGTCCATGTCGGTTTCCTTCGGGGGGTTAATGTCGGGTTGATTAATGTGGAGACCCCCGACCCGACTCAGGAGCCTCCACTACCTAGCTAGGTATTCTTATGCAGGACGTGTGATCTTAAGGTTAGTACCTTCTGTCGTATCGTAGAGGGCTACGAAAGACATAGAGATCATACGACTGGTTGGGCCATCGACACCAACATCCGCAGAGTTAATCTTAACCCGTGGGAATGTGAAGGTGTATGTGTTAGCGCCTGTAGGATCGTCTACAGATACTTCAATCTCAGTTTCAGTCTCATTGAGGAAACGGTTGATGAGAGAAGCATCCTCAAAGTAAGCTGTCAGTGTGCCTTCAACTTCTGCACGACCATACTCAAGAGAAGGTGCGCTATCGTCACCAATGACGAAGGTAGGTGCGTATGAGTTATTCAGTGTGAAGTCAAGGGCTGTCACGATGGCTACAGGAGCAGCACCACCTACGTTACCGATGGAGATGTCACCTGAGTAGGCATCGAAGGGTGCAGCACCAGAGGCAGCATCCTGTGTCTTCTCAGTGGCGCTGATAGCCATGTCTTTACCAACCATACCGAAGGTTGTAGTAACCATCTGGTTAGGGGCAAGAGAGATAGCCATAGTGGAAACTGACATGCCTGTGAACACACGAGCTTGGTCAATGTCAGCAGCGTAATCTTCGATAGAGAAGAACTTAGGTGTCGTACCAACTTTAAGCACGTTAGTTGCCCAAGTGTTAAGCATAGCTGATTCAAGGAAGCCATCGAAGTCACCATCACGGAGATCGACAACAATGTCACCACCTACTTGACGGTTGCCATGACGATCAACACGAGCCATACGGTCAGCTTGAATATCAGTACCAGCAACACGGTCTTTAGTTAGGTTCAAAGAGTGTGTGCTGAACGGGAGGTTAGTAAAGTTGCCAGCGGGTGTCGTACCAAACGTAGATTCTACGATAAACGACAGACTGGAGCGTGAACCCTGTGCAAAGGCCATATTGATTTCTCCTGTGGGAAGTTATTTATAAATGTACCAGCCGATGTTGATCGGAACAAAGTACCAAGGACTGTCTATCATACCTTGCTGACGTTCAGCGTAATCAATAGACACTATGATTGTTTCTGCATCACCATTCGTAAACGAGATGTCAGTGGTTGCTGCGAAGGCGTCT
>Ga0228672_1000817_pt1 | contig 13683 bp, 11 predicted proteins | sample 90DmetaG_FD_182788 | JGI IMG/M metagenome (GOLD analysis project Ga0228672, IMG submission 182788) | Seawater microbial communities from Monterey Bay, California, United States - 90D | ecosystem: Environmental > Aquatic > Marine > Coastal | place: USA: California | collected 2016-11-08 | reverse complement strand
GCTGTGGTTACATACTCAGTAACAGAAAATGGAAAAACTACTTCAAAAGAACAGAGTTTTAATGGAACTGAAGAAGAGGTAAGTAATGCTGTTGACATATTTATAGATGAAAATGTTGACGTTCCTCCTCCACCAAAAACACCTAAAACACCATCAACTCCAGAAAATTCTTAAAAAGTTGATACTCAACAAAAAAACACCTCAAACGAGGTGTTTTTTTTTGTGCTTGTTTTTCCTATTTTTAATTGAAACCAAAAAATAGCTTTGTTATTTTTATTAAATTTGATAAACAGAATATGATTTTCAAAAACTGACTCAATAAATTCAAAAACATGAAAAAAACAAGTTTTTCTTTGCTATTACTCTTCTTAATCTCAAGTTCTTTTGCGCAATCTATAGATTCTATATTCAATCCTGTCAAGTATAGAAATATTGGACCTTTTAGAGGTGGAAGGTCTGTTGCTGCATCTGGAGTAATAGGTGATCCAATGACATATTATATGGGGAATACAGGTGGAGGATTGTGGAAAACTGAAGACGGTGGCCAACTTTGGAAAAATATCTCTGACGGTTATTTTAAAACTAGCTCAATTGGTGCAGTTGCAGTTTCAGAAAGTGATCCAAATATCATTTATGTAGGAATGGGAGAACATGCTCCAAGAGCGGTGATGACATCTTACGGAGATGGTGTATACAAATCTACTGATGCCGGTAAAACATGGAAAAATATAGGTTTAAAAAACACCCAACATATCTCTAGAGTAGTAATTCATCCTAAAAATCCAAATATTGTTTTTGTGGCTGCACAAGGTGCATTATATGGTCCAAACAAAGAAAGAGGAATATTTAAATCAGTTGATGGCGGTGTATCTTGGAATAAAATTCTTTATGTAAATAGTTTAACTGGATGTTCAGAATTATCCATGGACTATAACAATCCATCGGTAATGTATGCTGCCATGTGGGAACATCAAAGATTGCCTTGGAAAGTTATAAGCGGAGGTCCAGGAAGTGGTCTTTACAAAACAACTGACGGAGGAATCACATGGAATCAAATTCACAATGGCTTGCCAAAAGAGAAGGGTAAAATGGCTATAGCAGTTAGCCGTTCAAATTCTGAAAAAGTGTATGCTTTAGTTGAAAGTGATTCCAATAAAGAATTGGGTGGGTTATTTGTCTCTAATAATGCAGGAAAGAATTGGTCGAAAATTTCATCTGATCATAGTTTAATTCAAAGAGCATGGTATTATATTGAGCTGTTTATAGATCCTACAGACGAGGAAAAGATATATGTACTTAATGCTAGTGCCCAACGCTCTATTGATGGTGGTAAAACTTGGTCTAGAATTACAGGTACCCATGGAGATTACCATGACCTTTGGATTAATCCAACTAATAATAAAAATATGATTATTGCCAATGATGGTGGTGCTGCTGTATCTTATAATTATGGGAAATCGTGGTCTCCTCAGAATCGAATGGCTACTGCACAATTTTACAGGATAAATACAGATAATCTATTTCCATACAATATTTATGGTGGTCAACAAGATAATTCTTCTGTAAAAATTAGCAGTTTAGCACTAGGAAGTGGTGGTATAAACGAACAAAATTGGTCTGCTTCTGCAGGAGGTGAAAGTGCCTTTTTAGCTTTTAACCCAGATAATCCTAGATATGTATTGGGTGGAAGCTATTTAGGAACAATTGAAATTTTAGATACAAAAGCAAAAGCTAGCACTCAAATTATGGCAGCTCCCATCCAATATTTAGGGAGAGACTCAAAGGACATGAAGTACAGATACAACTGGAATGCTCCTATTATTTGGTCTCAACATGAAAAAAATACTTTTTATCATGGAGCACAATTATTACTAAAAACTTCAGATAATGGTAAAAATTGGTCTGAAGTATCTCCTGATTTATCTAATAACGAAAAAGAGAAACAAGGTAAAGGTGGAGGCCCTTATACGAATGAAGCTGTTGGAGCAGAAAATTATGGTACTTTATCTTATGTAACTGAGTCACCTCATGAACAAGGAGTTATTTGGACTGCAACAGATGATGGAGTATTGCAATTAACAAAAAATGGAGGGAAAACTTGGGAGCTTGTCACTCCTAAAAATCTACCTGAAACCCTAATTAATTCAATTGAAGTATCTCCTCATGACAAGGCTACAGCTTATATAGCCACCACTCGTTACAAATTCAACGATTATACCCCTGCTATATATAAAACCACTAATTACGGAAAATCTTGGGTTAATATCAGTTCAGGGATTCCTTCAGGTGCTTTTACAAGAGTGGTAAGAGAAGATACCCAGCAAAAAAACTTACTTTTTGCTGGAACAGAATTAGGGATGTATATCTCTTGGAATGGAGGAAAAGTATGGAAATCATTTCAATTAAACTTACCAATAACACCAATTACAGATTTAAAAATTAGCCATAACGATTTAACTATAGCTACCATGGGAAGATCTTTTTGGGTATTAGATGACCTAGGTTTACTAAGGCAGTTTGAGGGTAACAAAACAACTTTTAAACTACTTACCCCAGAGGATGCAATTATAGGAAACTGGAGAAGTCAATTAAACTACTCATCTGAGAACTTTTCTGGAACTGATGATTCGGAGGGTGTAAACCCTGCTAATGGAGTTGTGTTCTATTACTATTTACCTAGGAAATCAAAAAATAAGGAGTTAACTTTAGAAATAAAAGATAAAGATAGAAATATAGTTAGAACTATTCGTTCAAAGTCCAACCTTAATTACCAAAGATATCCCGGTGGTCCATCACCCGAACCAACTTTATCAAATAATATTGGACTTAATCGGTTTGTATGGGATATGAGACATCAAAGTTTACCTGGAATACCCACCGCTTATATAGAAGGGTCTTACAGAGGTCATAAAGCTATGCCTAATTTATATTCAGCTTTGCTAAAACAAGAGGATAAAATATCTGAAGTATCATTTAGCATATTACCAAATCCACTATATAATATTTCTAAAGATGAATATCTAGAAACGCATAAGTTTAAAATTATAACTGAGGCAAATCTTACAGATATGCATAACAGAGTAAATAAATTGAAAAAGACTCAACGTCAATTAATAAAGATTATCAAGGAATTACCTGAAGAACAAAAATATATAGGTTTAAAATCTAAAGGAGAAGCTATAATCCAACAACTAAAATCTTGGGATGAAGATATGGTTCAACGAAAGTCTAAAGCTTATGACGATGTGGAAAATTTTCCAAATAAATTTACTGCAGAATATATCTTTCTTATGAACCAAAATGACAGTAGCATCCCTAAACTAAATTCAGCCTCAAAAAACAGACTTGAAGAACTAAATAAGGAGTGGATTGAGTTAAAAAATAGGTCAGAGGAACTAATCCAGAAAGTGATTCCAGCTTATAATAAATTACTGTGGAACAACGAAATTGGAGCTCTTAATGTAAAGTAAATACTATTTTTTATGTATTAGATTATGAGTAGTCCTCTACTATAAACTGTATTTCATCACCTGATATTTTTTGACTAACCCTTGCTATAGCTATTTCAGATAATTGAAGAATTCTTGGATATCCTCCTGTTACTTGGCAATCTTGCATTAAAATAATGCATTTTCCAGACGGAGTGAGTTGAACTGTTCCTGGCAAGACTGCCGATGTAAGTATTGAAGATAAGTTATTTTCTAAAGATTCTTTTAACCGATATCCTACCCTATTATTATCATCTGATATTGAGAAAGGGGTAAACAATTTATACTGCTGTTCTTTGTTGAGTTTGGAAAACTCTGGTCCTTTTAAACAAGGTAAATACAGTGTTGTAAAATGTTTATCAGTTACTCGAACTTTAGATAAACTATTTTCTGTACGCTCCTTAACAGGCAGTATAGGTAGCATAGCGCCTTTACCTAATTTTTGCTGAGTAATTCCATCAAAAAAACTTCGGCTACCATACACTTTTTCAGTTTGAATACCTCCTTGAACAGACAAATAAACTCTAGCACCATAAACTCTTTTACCAAATGATAAAACTGAATCTTTTTTTATAAAGTATACAGATTGCATCTTTATTAATTTCCCATTTAATTTTGGAGAAAAATCACCACCAGTTAAACAGATATAAGTATCGGATGTAAATTTAAATTTCCCTTGTCCAAAAGTAACTTCTATAAGGGCGTCTTTCTCATGATTTTTCAACATAGCATTGGCCATTCTTGCAGCATAGGTATCCGCGCACCCAGCTTGTGGAACACCCATCTTTGTATGACCAAAACGACCTTGATCTTGGACAGAACAATAAATACCTGGATGTAAAATTGCTATCACAATGGTCTTTTTTTAATTATAAATTCTTGTTTTATGACCTCTCTTTCTATTTCATAAAAAGTATGAATGTCTACAGCAACAAATTGAATGCGATCACCTGGTTTAGCAAAACAGGGATTTGTAGCCTTCATATTGAAAAAATTTAGAGGAGACTTTCCAATGATATTCCATCCCCCAGAACTACTTTGAGGATAAACTCCAGTCTGAGCACCACCTATACCCACAGATCCTTTGTCTACTCGAACTCTTGGATTGGATTTCCTGGGAATATGAAGGTTTTGATGCAGCCCTCCCAAGTAAAGAAATCCTGGCTGAAAACCAATAAAATAAACTAAGTAATCTGTTTCTGAATGCAATCTGATAATATCCGCTACACTACATTTTTTTTTATTGGCAATTTCCTCTAGGTCGATACCAAAAGAAGCATCATAACAAACAGGGATTTCCCATAAAAATTGATCTTGTTTAGTCAAATAGGATGACGCTGCAGATTTCTTTTTAAGTTGACTAATAGTAAGTTCTTTATCTACAATTGGATTTTGATACCTAATAAGCAGAGAATTATAGGCAATGATTGTATCTAAAATAGAATCTATTTCTTTGACCTGTCTCTCAAAAGAAATAATATCTTGAATAATATCTTGCGAAATGTTTGCAGGCCATTCTACTAAAATTGCTGACCTTCCAAAAAGCTTATATGTGAGTTGAAACTTCAATTACTTCGTATGGATATGTTCGTGTAAATACTGCAATATTTCGATGGCATTTTTAGTATCTCCATGAACACAAAAAGTGGATGCTTTAATCTCTTTTTCATGAAATTTTACAGTAGTTACCAGTTGTTTATCTGATATTTTTTGCACTTGTTTTAACACCTCATGTTTGTCTTCTATAAGCGCATTGGATAAGGTTCTTGAGACCAAACTCAAATCTTCATTATACGTTCTATCGGCAAAAGCTTCATAAACAATTTCTACCCCACTTTGTATAGCAACTTCTTCTATCCTTGATTGATAAGGCACATATAATTTCACAGCTTCAAAAACATGTTGAATTGCAGCGATAACTACCGAAGCTTTTTCTCGATTTACAGCAATTAAATTATACAAAGCACCATGTGGTTTTACATGATGAATAGTTGCGTTTTGGAGCAGTGCTCTTTCTTTAAAAACAATAAGTTGATCTTCTAAACTTTTTTGAAGGTTACTATTTGAAATATCCAAAACTTTACGCCCAAAATTTTGTTTATCAGGAAATGATGGATGTGCTCCTATTTTTACTTTGTGTTGAATAGCTAGCTGAATAACTTTATCTATAATTTTTATTGAACCTGCGTGTGCTCCACAAGAAATATTGCAGGAAGAAATGAGTGGCATTATGATATGCTCATTATGTAACCCTTCGCCAAGATCGCAGTTAATATCTATCATCAAAAAATATTAAATTCAAAAACTTTGTCTAAGCCTCTTATCCCAAGAAAAATAGTTACTATCAAAATAATAAACCCTAAAATATTTTGAAATTTAGAATTTACATACTTTCCTAAAACTACTTTTTTGTTTACCATCCATAAGAGTATTCCTGCTACAACCGGAAGTAAAATACCATTAGCTACCTGTGCAAATTTAATGATCTCTATAGGCTTAAGACCCAATGATGAAAATACGACACCTAATAATAAGATAAGAAACCAAACAGCTCTAAATTGTTTTGACTTTAATCCAGATTCCCATCCAAAACATCCTCTAGCTACATAAGCAGCAGCTAAAGGTGCAGTAATTGCTGAGGTAATTCCTGCAGCAAATAATCCGACTCCTAAAAAATAACTTGCCAAATCTCCATACAAAGGTGCCAAGCTCTTCGCCAAATCTGATGCGCTTGAAATTTCTCCCAAACCTATAGAAGAGGCTGAAATAATGATAGCCATAGAAACTAGTCCACCTAAAGCAATAGAGACAACAGTATCTTTTCTTACATCTTTTAAATCTTTATGATTATTCCATTTTTCTTTGACTAAAGATGCATGTAAAAATAAATTATATGGCACTACAGTAGTTCCAACTAAACCAATTATGGTTAATAAGCTACCTTCTGGAAATGAGGGAACAAGAGCACCTTTTAATATACTAGATATAGCTGGTTTTGTTAAAAAAGCCGTAATTAAAAAAGAGATACTCATTATAATCACTAGCATTACTAGTACTCTTTCAAGAAATTTATAATTCCCTATATAAAGTAATATAAAGGCTATAATTCCTACCACAAAACTCAGTATATTGAGTGAATAACTTCCCAAAACAATTCTTAATTCTCCTGTAATAGTCTCAAGTCCTAATATACCTCCACTAATATTTCCTGCCTCATAGGAAGCGTTTCCTACAACAATAGCCGACAAAATAAGCAGCATTATTAATTTATTGATTATTGGATGTTTAATTTCAGATCTAATAACCTCAGATAAGCCTTTTTGAGATATGATTCCTAGACGAGAGGCCATTTCTTGTAATACAATGGTAGCTACAATAGACAATACCATAGCCCAAAGTAAATGAAAGCCAAAATTAACTCCTGCTAATGTACATAAGGTAACAGTCCCTGGACCTATAAATGCAGCAGCTACAAGAGTTCCTGGACCTGATTTCTTAAACCAATTTTTAATCATAATTAAAAAGTTATATCTACAATGAGAATTGATTTATTTATTGTCTTTCTCAAAATAAATATTTTTAAAAGTAGACAAAAGAAATTAAAAAAAAAGCATCCGAAAGGGATGCTTTTTTTATGATATAATTTTTACACTTAAAAAGCGTAGCGTTGAGGGCCGCCTCTTCTTATTTCTTCGTTTGCAAATTCTTGAAATTGCTTGAAGTTTTTCCTAAAGGCATTAGAAAGTTTAAATGCTGCTTTGTAATATGCATCGTCATTATTCCAAGTAGTTCTGGGACTTAAAACAGATGATGGAACTCCTGGACATCTTCTTGGTTGCGCTACACCAAATACAGAATGTATATGATAATCTTCATAAGTATAATTACCTAAATCTCCATTTAAAACTGCAGTAATCATAGCTCTGGTATACTTTAAAGCCATTCTTTTTCCAACTCCATATTGTCCACCAGACCAGCCGGTATTTACTAACCAGACATTCACTCCTGCTTCTTTCATTTTCTTACTCAACATTTCTGCATAACGGGTTGGATGAAGTGGCATAAAAGGAGCCCCAAAACATGCTGAAAAACTTGGTACTGGCTCAGTAACTCCTGCCTCTGTTCCTGCTACTTTTGCTGTATAACCAGATATAAAATGATAAGCGGCTTGACTGGAAGTTAACTTTGATATAGGAGGTAATACTCCAAAAGCGTCAGCTGTTAAAAAAAAGATATTCTTTGGATTTTTACCAATAGAAGGTTTTTGAATATTATCTATGTGTTCAATTGGATAACTAACTCTTGTATTTTGTGTAATTGAGGTATCAGAAAAATCAATTACCCCATTTTTGTCCATTATTATATTTTCAAGAATTGCGCCTTTTTTTATGGCATGATAAATTTCTGGTTCTTTATCTTCTGATAAATCTATTGCTTTTGCATAACAACCTCCCTCAAAGTTAAAGACAGTATTTTCATTTGTCCAACCATGTTCATCATCTCCTATTAATTTTCTTTCTGGATCAGCTGACAGAGTCGTTTTTCCTGTCCCTGATAAACCAAAGAAAATAGCAGTATCTTGATTTTTACCAACATTAGCCGAACAATGCATAGGTAATGTGTTTTTAAATACAGGGAGAATGAAGTTTAAGGCAGAAAAAATTCCTTTTTTAATTTCTCCTGTGTATCCTGTACCGCCTATTAAAGCAATTTTTTTTGTGAAATTTAATATTGCAAAATTATGTTGTCGAGTACCATCTATAGCAGCATCAGCCATAAAACCTGGTGCATTAATAACTGTCCATTCTGGTAAAAAGTCAACTAACTCTTCAGTTGTTGGCCTCAAAAACATATTGTAAGCAAACATGTTACTCCATGGATACTCATTTACTACTCTGATATTTAGCTTATAATTGGGGTCTGCACAAGCATAGCTATCTCTTACAAAAATTTCTTTTTCTGATAAATATGAAACTACCTTATCATATAACTTATCAAAGTTATCTGTGCTGAAAGGAATGTTAATATCTCCCCACCAAATTTCATCTTTTGTGATTCCATCTTTAACAATAAAACGATCCATTGGAGAACGCCCGGTAAATTCTCCGGTGTTAATTGCGATTGCACCTAAAGAGGACTCTTTTCCTTCATTCTTTTTAAGTGTTATTGAGTGTAATTCGTTAGAGGATAGTTGATAATGGACTTTTGAACTATTTATTCCTAGACTATTTAACGAAATCGATTTCGTATTTGTATCTATCATATCAATAAATTTTTGTTAGTTATAACAAAAGCAAAATTAAACATAATTTTAAGACAAGATAGAATCGGTTATTATTTTATTCACTTTTTTTTGTTGATTACTTTGAAAAGAAAAAAATGAATCATTAATATCCAACCTATCATGAATAAAAGACCTCCTATTGGAGTCACAAACCAGATGCTTTTTACAGGATAATTTAAAATATGAATCGCATAAATAGACCCTGAGAATAAAACTATACCAAAGAAAAAGATATAACTCACATAATTTTTTAATTTATTTGAAAAAGGAGAGTGCGTATTTACAAACAATAAAACTATGACATGATATATTTGATATCGAATACCCGTTTCTAAACTACTCATTTCTCTTGTAGTTAATACATCCTGTAATCCGTGCGTGGTAAAAGCTCCAAGTATAATAGCTGTTAAACCAAAGATGCATGTAATTGCTAAATTTTTGTTCATATCTAATTGTGAAAAGAAGTTAACTCAGTCTATTTTTTTTTAAATTCGTTGTATGATCAATCAAAAATAAATATAATTCTATAATGAGAAATATCCTAGTTATTGGAGCTGGAAAATCTTGCTCGTACTTAACAGACTACCTTCAAAAAAAATCAACAGCTGAAAAGTTACACATTACCATTGCAGATATTTCTTTAGAGAATGCAAAGACTAGTGCTAGAAATCATCCTAACTCTTCTGCACTACAATTTGATGTTTTTAATAAAACTCAACGAAGAGAGGAAATACAAAAAGCTGATATCGTAGTATCCATGTTACCAGCTAGGTTTCATATTGAAGTAGCTAAAGATTGTCTCCATTTTGAAAAACACATGGTCACTGCTTCATACATTTCTCCAGAGATGAAAGCATTAAATAGCGAGGCAGAAAAAAGAGGATTGGTATTTATGAATGAAATTGGTGTAGATCCTGGTATTGATCATATGAGTGCTATGGAAGTAATTCATAGAATTAGTGATCTGGGTGCAAAAATTATACTTTTTGAGTCTTTTACAGGTGGTTTGGTAGCACCAGAAAGTGATAATAACCTATGGAACTATAAATTTACTTGGAATCCAAGAAATGTAGTATTAGCCGGTCAAGGAGGAGCTGCAATGTTTATTCAAGAAGGTACTTATAAGTATATCCCTTATCATAAATTATTTAGAAGAACAGAATTTTTAAGCTTAAATGGTAATGGTAAGTTTGAGGCTTATGCAAATAGAGATTCTTTAAAATATAGAAGTATTTATGGCTTAGAAGATATTCGCACCATGTATAGAGGAACTATCAGAAAAGTAGGGTTTTCTAGAGCTTGGAATATTTTTATTCAATTGGGGATGACAGACGACAGCTATACCATAGAAGGTTCTGAAAACATGACATATCGAGATTTTGTGAACTTATTTTTAGCCTACTCTCCTAACGATTCTGTTGAATTGAAATTAAGATCTTACCTAAAAATTGACCAAGATGATATTGTTTGGGATAAACTTGTAGAATTAGATATTTTTAGTCAAACAAAAAAAATAGGATTAAGCAATGCTACACCTGCTCAGATGTTGCAAAAAATATTGTCAGACTCTTGGACTCTAGAGGAAGATGAAAAAGATATGATTGTTATGCATCATAAATTTGGGTATGAGTTAAATGGTGAAAAACACCAGATAGAAAGTAGTTTAGTTGTAAAAGGAGAAAGTCAAACATTTACAGCGATGGCTAAAACAGTTGGATTACCTGTTGCTATTGCTACTCTAAAAATACTGAATAAAGAAATTACAACTCCGGGAGTTCAGCTACCAATTACCAAAGAAGTATATGCTCCAATTTTAAAAGAGCTAGAGCAATATGGTATTGAATTTAAAGAAAAAAAGGTTCCTTATTTGGGATACAATCCTGAAAATGTTATTGGATAATAAGGTTTTTTTTAATTAATACTTGTCACATTTTGAGATAAAAATCCTTAGTTAAATTTATATATTCTTGTGTGTATTTATGACGACCTTTTTCTATGACTAAAGTTGTTTCTTCCACCTCTTTCTGATGAAAAGAAAATTCTAATATACTTCTTTTTATTTCTGAATTCAAAGTCCCTCTAACGCTACATGCCCTATTTAAAAATAGTCTATATTTTGTAGCTAAGCTTACAAAAACTGTTTGCTCCTTAAAAGGGATAATAATTGTGAAAACCCCTAAATCTGAGAGTATTTTTGATGTGCCTTCTAATAAATCCTCAAATGACAACGCAGAAGTGAATCTGGCTGTATTTCTTGATGTATCATTTGTCTCAAAATTGTCATTATAAAATGGTGGATTGGAAATAATAAGGTCATATTCTTCATCCTCTTCTTTCATTTCCTTTGAAAAATCTTGAAAAGAGCTATGATAGCAAAATAAGCGATCTGACCAATCTGATTTTTCAAAATTAGCAACATTCTGTTCATATGCATTAGGATCAATCTCTACCGCATCAATAGTCTCAGCATCACTACGTTGGGCCATCATCAAAGATATCAACCCAGTTCCTGAACCTACATCTAAAATAGTGTTTGGATATGTTTTTAATGAACACCAAGCTCCTAACAGAACAGCATCTGTACCTACTTTCATAGCTGTTTTATCCTGATCAATAGTAAACTCCTTAAAATGAAATGGTTTATTCATTGTAAATTATATTATCAAAAGTAAGCTTTTGATACATTCAAAAAAGAAAAACCCGCATCTTTCGTTGCGAGTTTTCTTTTGCAGAGAGGAAGGGATTCGAACCCTCGATACCCTTGAGAGGTATACACACTTTCCAGGCGTGCGCCTTCGACCACTCGGCCACCTCTCTAATTCAAATACAAATCAATTAGACCCTCAGGGGTTTTTACGTGTATTTGTTTGTTTTCTCTGTCTATATTTTTAATAAAATCGTCTATCATTGGAATGAAAATCTCTACATCTCCGTTCTCGATTTCAAACATAGGCTGAGCAGCTTTATCGTTAATGTAAACTAAAACACCTACATCACCATGAATTTCATCAATAACATGAAATCCAATAATTTCATGAAAATAAAATTGTTTTCCTTCTAATTTAGGCAATAGATTTAAAGGAAGATAAATTCCAGCTTTCATTATAAAATCTGCTTCTTCCTCACTATTTACATCCTCAAAATGAACACGTAACATAGTGCTTCTGCTCAACGAACTTTTTTTAATAAAAAATGGAACCAAATTGCCACCTAAGTCGACAAATACTGATTCCATATTTTTATACAATTCAGGTTCATCAGTATCTAATTTGATAACGACTTCTCCTTTAAAACTGTGTTTTTTTACGATATTGCCCAAATAAAAACAATCTTCTTTACGCATATCGACAAAAGTTTTGCTTATTCAGCAGATTCCTCTTTTTTCTCTTCGGCAGCTTCTTCTTCAGCAACCTCTGGAGCAGCTTCTTCAGCAACTACCTCTGGAACAACTTCTTCAGCAACCTCTGGAGCAGCTTCTTCAGCAGCTTCTTCAGCAACTACTTCTTCAGCAGCTTCTTCTTCAACAACCTCTGGAGCAGCTTCTTCAACAGCAGCAGCAACTCTAGCTTCATTCACAGCTTTCTCTGCTTCTAATGCTTTTTCTTTTGCTTCTGATTTTGCTCTTGCTACATTTTCTTCTTTAGAGGCAACTTTTCCAGCTTTTTCTTCTAACCAAGCTTGAAATTTCTCTTCAGCTTGTTCTTCGGTTAAAGCACCTTTTCTTACACCACCAACTAAATGATTTTTAAGCATTGCTCCTTTGTAAGATAATATAGTTTTTGCAGTATCAGTTGGTTGCGCTCCATTTTGCAACCATTTTACAGCACCATCAACATCTAAATTAACAGTTGCTGGATTGGTATTAGGATTGTAAGTCCCTAATTTCTCTAAAAAGCGTCCATCTCTTTTTGCTCTTGCATCTGCTGCAACAATCCAATAAAATGGTTTTCCTTTTTTTCCGTGTCTTTGTAATCTAATTTTTACTGACATTTTCTTAATTTTTTAAGGTTCTCGACCTTGGTTATTAATAATCCTACCATCTCGTGATAAGTGGGCGCAAATGTACGAAGTTTTTTGAAATAGAGGAACTAATTATACAATATCATTTAAAGTAAACTATAAAATTAAAAAAGCCCCTTTTGGGGCTTTAATTTTACTTTGTAAATTCTTCAAAAGTTTTTAGTTTGATTTCCTCTTTAGATTTTATTTTTTTTGAAATCTTATTGAAGTCTTCTTTTGCTTTTGAATAACGATTTTCAACTATAGATAAAAATTCTAATTCAGAATTTGAGGGTTTGTCATAACTCCCAACAATTTTACTAAATAAATCTGCTAGTTTTTCTCTTAACTCTGGTTCAGCACTACCAACATAATTATCTCCAGTTGTAATGACTAAAGTTTTCTTTAGTTCATTTAATTTTGATTTTAGTTTAGTTTTTGTCTTAGGTGCTTCAATAAAAGCATCAATTTGATAAACCATGTAAGCTAATTCTTCAGTCATTTTATACATCTTAGACATGATATCATGTTTCATCTTTCTATCTGCTGAAGTTAAACCAGTTCGCTCATCATAAACAATTTCAAAAGTATGCTCGTATACGTTCCTTCCTTTTGTTATAACTGCTGTATATGAACCTGCTTCTACTCTTGGTGTTGCAAAACCACCAAATGCCAGAGTTTTTCCCTTGGCAACTTTAGGTTGTTTGATGTTTCCTGACCAATTTACAATATTGATACCTTTTGATTTTCCAGGAGATAATTTAGAAACAACCTCACCTTTACTGTTTTTTATTTCCATACTCATCTTTCCAAAAGTATGTCGTTTAGGTAATAAATATTTTATTTGAGGTGATCTGTTAGCATTTTCTCCCACAAATTGAGTTTCAGCTCCAAAACTACCTGCAAACCCAC
>Ga0228672_1000810_pt1 | contig 13760 bp, 11 predicted proteins | sample 90DmetaG_FD_182788 | JGI IMG/M metagenome (GOLD analysis project Ga0228672, IMG submission 182788) | Seawater microbial communities from Monterey Bay, California, United States - 90D | ecosystem: Environmental > Aquatic > Marine > Coastal | place: USA: California | collected 2016-11-08 | reverse complement strand
CTGCGTACCCAAGATAACGAGTTTATGGATAAATATCGGCAGAATTTCGTTTATGATCTCGCCTCGGCAGAGTTACTGCAGGATCAACGCTGTCATGTGACCCTCGAACCCGAAGAATAATGAAAATCCGGAGATAAACATGCTCGACCAACCTCTCACGCTGCCATGTGGTGCGGTGATACCCAATCGTCTATGCAAGGCTGCTATGACAGAGGGTTTGGCTCACCCCGATGGAACGGCCTCCGAAGAACTCGAGCGCCTCTACGGAATATGGAGCGATGGCGGTTCTGGCATCTTACTCTCTGGCAATATTCAGGTGGACGGTGACCATCTGGAACGCCCAGGGAACGTCATAGTTGACGACAAACTATCTGCGAGCGCCTTCAAGGCCCTTGAAAAAATGGCTTCGGCGGGCACGCGTCACGGCAACCATTTGTGGGCTCAGATAAGCCACGCAGGAAGGCAGACTCAGAAAATTGTTAACCCCTCGCCAAAGGCGCCTTCCGCCGTGCGACTGCGACTGCCACAGAGTCAGTTTGGTGAACCCGTCCCACTCACACCAGAAGAGATCACAACCCTAATTGATCGCTTTGTAGACTGCGCTGTCACTTGCAAGGAAGCAGGCTTTACCGGCGTTCAATTTCACGCCGCACACGGTTATTTACTCTCTCAGTTCTTAAGTCCCCTTACCAATCAACGGGACGACGAGTGGGGTGGTGAACTTGAGAATCGTGCCCGCGCACTCGTCTCAGTCGTAACGAAAGCGCGAGAGGCCTTGGGAGATGATTTCCCAATTTCAGTAAAACTCAATAGCGCCGATTTTCAAAAAGGCGGATTCGACTTCAATGATTCGTTGACCGTTGCACAGTGGCTAGCTGATGCGGGTGTTGATTTACTAGAAATCTCGGGTGGAACTTACGAACAACCGCGGTTACTCAACCTCGATGGTGTTGAGCCCATTGAAGAGCAGTCGTTGGCGCGCAGCACACTCGCGCGCGAGGCGTATTTCGTCGATTTTGCAAAGGCAATGAGGGAGCAATTATCCATTCCCATTATGGTGACTGGTGGTTTGCGCCGAAAAGAAGTGATGAATCATGTGTTAGAGACCGGTGGTGCTGACATGATTGGCGTGGGACGCCCCTTGTGTGTTGATGCAGAAGGACCCAACCAATTGTTAGACGGAGCTGACGCGCTGACGCGTTACGAGGACAACCTTTCACTTCTTCCCAGTTGGCTTATGTGGCTCACCAGACTGAATACGGTGAGGACCATTAATTCTTTCGCAACCCAGTTCTGGTTCTACGAGCAAATAGCCAACATCGGGCGCACAGGCAAACCTGACCCACAGCTCACTGTTTTCAGAGCAACACTGGCTCAACAAAAGGCCGCGTCAGCGTGGATGATGGCTCGAAAAAATCGCGCTTAGTACAGAGAGCGAATTGATGCTTTCAGGACGGACTGACTAGCGCGCCACCTTCAGCTCAGCTTCGGTAGGCCAAGCTTCGACCTCGCCGGTCTTGATGAGGCGATCATTGGCAAAGAAAAACCAAGTGACGACCCGTTCAGTGCCTGTGATCGTATTGCGACGCTCGACACCCGTGGCGGCAAAAGAGTAGTAAGCGTAGGCCACCTCATACGCTGCAATGGTTCCTACATCGCTCTTGATAGCGCCTCGAGAAATACGTTGTGGAAAAAGGTTTTGAAATTCGTCAAAGGACATACCCAAGCGCACTTGCTTTATCTGTCGCTCGTAGACCTCTCGGTCGAGGTCGAACTCAGTCACGGCGCAGGAACTAACAAGCCCCAACGTTAGGACGAAAAAAACCTTGAGAATGTTCATTGTTGTCTTCTTATTCTTAGTTCTGAAGGATTGTCGGGCACGCTATCACTTTGTGATTTCAAAGTGAACGGGATGCCAAGAAATGACGTTCACCCCGACTTTTTCAGATTTCACCATGTTACACTCGCGACCCGCAAATCAGTTGCGAATTTGGGGCCCATAGCTCAGTTGGTTAGAGCAGGTATAACCCCCCTTTTCTTACTATTAGGTGGGTGAGTTTGTAAAACAAGGGCATGGGGAGCAGTAAACTTACTTATAGGAAAATATCTGTTACTATTTAACCCAGTTTTTAGGGCCCTTAACTCAGCTGGTTAGAGTATCCGACTCATAATCGGCAGGTCGCAGGTTCGAGTCCTGCAGGGCCCACCATTTTCTTTAGATTTCAGAGACTTATAACTGCTTAAAGCGCCCGACTATTGGTACTGACTTATAGACTGGAGTCGGTGGGTGCATGCCTATGCGGCCTGTGAAACCATCACGGACTTGGATCAGCTGTAGGAAGACCTGGGGTTGGCCGGTGAAGTACCAGATAAGGCCATCCACAGCGTCTGTGATCCGGAACTGCTAGAGGCTGGGGAAGTTGAGATCTGGCGAGTGGTTTGAGCAGGCGCGGGGGACTATGTAGGTGATGGGAATAAATTTATACAACACGGCAGTAAAGGTAAACGCGTAACTATGGATATCTGGAAAGATATCGATGGCGTTTGCATATAGTCATGGCCCGGGTGATTCAATTTGGGCCTCTTAACTAGGCAGCACCTCCTCTAGCAAAGGTCAGTGAGGCACCCGCAGTCGGCTTTTGAGGCGAGCTTTGCCAGGCGACGACATCTATATTCAAAATTTGTTTGCCGCTGCGAACGAGATAAGCGCGGGTATGGACCACCTGATTGCCCCTGGTGGGTCGCAGGAAATTGACGTTGGCCGAGAGCAAGGGGCAGAGTTCGTCGCCTGTAATCGTCAAGGCCTGCAGCGCGCCGGTTAGTTCGAGCACACCCGTCACGACACCACCGTGCCAGGCCTGTAGTAACGGGTTGCCCGTAAAATGATCTGCCCAGGGCGTCACGCATTCGACATCGGGATCAGCACTGTGTAGCTGTATACCGTAATTGATCGCATAGGGTGAGTCGTCAAGGAATTTTTCTAATAGTTGGGTCATTTCAAACACCCAGTTCCGACTTTAAAAAACCTCTTCCCAAATCAGGGCCGGGACTACCTATCTTAAAAATACCCATTGCATTGCACAGCATTTTTTCCTTGTCCATACTCATTACGACAGCATTGACATAAGCGAACTCTGCGGCCTGTTGGTAACACCGGGCCTCAACGCGCACGTCCTCTCCTGCCGGTGCGGGATGAATATGATCTATCCGGAGATTGACAGTAGCGATGGCCTGCGGCTGTTCCTGACTGAGCAGAACAACAAAGCCACAGGCACTGTCGAGTGCCGCTGCCAGTACGCCTGGATGTAAAGCACCATTTAGTCTTGCGGTGGAGTGCTTTTCCTGAAAGGGCAGCTCCATAACCACGTGGCGTTGTCCGGCGCTTACGAGCCGCAGTGACATATCACTGTGAGCGCCTACGCCGCTGCTGAATAGCTTGTAAAGTTCTTCCAGTTGCTGCGCGTCCATAGTGACTATCTCTCCGCGCCAACCAGCCGACTGGACAACACTTTAGCATCAGCTAGAAGGGTGTACACCGCCGGAACAACGAACAGTGTAAGAAAGGTCGAGGAAATCAGGCCACCGATGACGATGATTCCCATGGAGGTACGTAACTCCGCGCCATCCGATGTGGCCAATGCAATGGGGATCATTCCGAATACCGTTGAAAAGGCCGTCATCAGGATCGGGCGCAGCCGCAGATGCGCAGCTTCAAGCATTGCCTCGTTTGCTGATAAACCCCTTGCTACCGCTTGGTTGGCATAATCTACCAACAGAATACCGTTCTTCATGACCAGCCCCATCAAAGCGACCAGCGCGATCTGTGTGGTGACTGACAGTGCCGAATTGGTTAATGCCAGTAGGCTGAATGCACCGGCAAACGACAGAGGGGCCGTGAGCATAATGACAACTGGCTGTGTATAGCTATTGAACTGGCTCGCCAGAATCATGTAAAGAGTCACCAGTGACAACATGAACGCAAAAAGCATTGCGTCGGCAATTTCGGTTATTTGCTCGGAGCTACCCAGATAGGCTGCTTCGTATCCGGGCGCCAAGTCGACACCGCTGATAATCTCGTCCATCTTGTCCATAAGGTCACCGCTCACGTAACCTGGTGGCGCATTGCCGGACAGCTCGATTTTCCTGGAACGATTGTACCGATCAATCTGTGCGGGACCACTGGTTACGCTGACTTCAGCAACATTTTTGAAATCGATTAAGGTACCGTCTGCCGAACGCAGTTGAATCAAGTCAAACTTATTGATCTGGTCTCGGTGACTCTCTGCGTATCTGAGACGAATGTCATAGCGGTTACCAAACTCCTCGTAGCTTGCGATGTCTATACCGCCCATGGCGGCTCCAACGGAAGCGGCTATATCGCGAACTGAAATGCCCAGGTCAGCGGCACGGCCGCGTTTGATACTGACTTGCACTTCTGGCTTGCCCGGCTCGTAACTGGACTTCGTATCCTTAAATAGACCTGAGGCCACCATCTGGGTGGTGATAGTGTCAGCATAGACCCTGAGTTGTTCCAGATCCGGGCCGCTCAGAGCCATCGCAACATCTGCGCCAAAAAGACCGCTGCCAGACAACCAGGGCACCTCGGCTATAGAAATATGTTTGGCTTCCGGCACCGTCACGGTGAGAACTTCGCGGGCCCGGTCCATGATTTCTCGCTGATGAATATCCCGCTGCTGCTTGGGCGTCAAACCAAAATAGAAAGATATTTCGTTCGCCTTCGCTTGGGCACCAGAGCCAATCACGGTGAAGACAAGATTTATATGCTCCAGGCCTTGCATGGTATTATTTACCCTCGCAACAACGCGTCTGGCGGCAGTAATACCCGTTCCAAGCGGGAGTTCAATGGTCGCCAGAAACTCACTTCGATCAGTACTGGAAGTGAAAGCCAACGGGACCTTTCCAGCGAATTGAACACCGACTGCCACCGCCGCGCCTGCAAGTAAAAGAACAAGCCAACGGGTGCGCAGAGAGAAGCGAACCAGTTTTACATAGGTGGTTTCCAGTTGCACGTAAGCACGATCCAATAGAGCAAACAGGCCTTTGTGGCCCTCGCTTTTCTTCAGCAGACGAGAGCTCAACATAGGTGTTAGGGTAATCGAAACGAACAATGAAAGAGCCACTGCCACCGAGACTGTCATACCATATTGGTAAAAGAACACGCCAATCAAGCCCGAGGTAAATGCAATGGGCAGGAACACCGCCATGACAGCCAGTGTGGCGGCAATAACAGCAGTTGCGACATTGCGCGTGCCCACAGAAGCGGCTTCCTTGAGCTCGCGCCCCTCTTCAACCTCGCGGTGGATAGACTCCAGAACAACGATGGCATCATCGACCAGTAGCCCCACACACAGTGATATAGCGATCAGGGACATCATGTTGATGGAGAAATCGAGTAAGTAGAAAGCAAAGAAGGTGGCAACCAGTGCGGTAGGAATTGCCGTGGCGACAATCAGGGTCGCACGGATGCTCAACAAGAAACACAGCGTAACGATAACGACAAGGGCAATGCCAAGTAAGATATCATAGGACACATCTCGCACGGATGACTCTATAAAACGCGAACTGTCTCGCACCGCAGTAACCTCAATGTCATGAGGTATTTCGGTAGCAAGTCTGGCTAGTTCTTGTTTGATCGCACGGGCAATATCGACGGTATTGGTGCCCGACTGTTTTCTGATCTCCAGACTCACCCCAGTCTTTCCGTTCAACTCGGAATAGCTACGCTCATCCTCAAGGCCATCAGCAATCTCTGCCACGTCCCTCAGGCGCACCGCTGCTTTTCCATTGCGGGAAATGACGATTTCACCCATTTGTCGCAGAGTTGTAACCTCCCCCATCGTCTTGATTATTAGCTCTGCCTGCCCACCTCGAGAATCCAGTCTTCCGCCTGGAATATCCGCATGTTCGCGTTGTATGGCAGAAATAACGTCATGTGCCGTGATGCCGAAACCTCTCATTTGGGGCGCTTTCAGCCAAATGCGTATCTCGCGCTCACGACCACCGACCAGTTTTACGCCACCGACGCCAGATATTCGTTGGAGTCGCTCCTTTATCACGTCCTTGGCAAAGGCGGTGAGTTCTCCAACAGGCCTGGGACCGGAAACAATGACAGCAATTATCGGCTCGGATTCCGAATCCAGCATGGTAACGACCGGTTGTTCCACCGTATCAGGCAACTCAGGCATGATCTGGCTAACTTTGTCCCGGACTTCTTGGGCTTTGAAATTGGGGTCCTCTTCCATTTCGAATTCTATGATAATTTGTGAAAAACCGTCTGCACTAACGGATCGCAGGCTCTTTACGCCAGCGATGGAGATGAATTCCTCCTCCAACTTGTCTGTGACCTCGATTTCCATGGTACCTGGCGAGGCTCCATCAAGAACCGTTTCCACCGTCACGATCGGCACTTCGACATTGGGAAACAGATCAATACTGATCCTGCTCATGGAGATAAAACCCAGCCCCATGAGTGCTCCCACCATCATTATGGCCAGCACCGGGCGGCGTATACAAAGGTCAGCTATCCACATAGGACTGGTCTGAGATAATTACGGACGCGCCATCAGATACCATGTGGATACTCTTGCCCACTATGATTCTGGTATTAGGCGCAATGTCGTCAAGCAGCTCGAGACTGCCGTCATTCAGCTCACGAACTTTTACCTGGCGTTGACTTGCGATGCCGTTCTCAACGACGAAAAGATAACGGGTGCTGCCCAGCCCTTTGGTTGAATTGGGTGGCAACAATATTCCCTGGCGTGGCTTTGGAATGAGCTCTACTTCAATAAACAAGCCGGGTTTGATTTGGTAGTCCGGGTTCAGAACACCCAGACGCACGTCTATCGTGCGCGTCTTTGGGTCAATTCGGTCATTGATCAGATCCACTTTAGACTCGTAAGTTTGATTCATGCTTGGAATGTGAACTCTACCAGGGGTACCCAACTCGATGGATTGTAAATGGACCTCGGGTACGTATAGTAAGGCCACCATGATATCGATTTTCTGAATCTGGAGGACAGACCTCTCCGAGCGCATAATGGATGGAATATATGTCCCTTCGTCCACGCCCCTCCTGGTGATTACGCCACGGTAAGGGGCCAGGGTAGTCGAGTCATCCAGCTCCTTTTGAGCTTCCGCCAGATTGGCCCGGGCAATGCCGCGTCTCGCGTTTGTCACCTCTACCCGTGTCTGCCTGTCATCAAGTTGTTCAACGGAAAACGCATCCTTTTTTCTCAGCGCGACTGCATTTTCGAGGTCGCGCTTTGCATCGGTAAACTCAGCTTCCGCCAGGCGCTCGGCGTTAACCAGCCTGGAGAGTTTGATTTCGAAATCCTTCTGGCGCATGCGAAAAAGTGGCTCACCCTTTTCAACGCGATCTCCGACGCGGACATAGATTTCATCAATTAGACCGCCAACCAGTGGAGCGATATCTGTAGATTTAAGCGGTAGGATGGTGCCTGTTACGAAAATTGGCTCAGTAAGCTCGGTCAGATCCAGGAGGACTGTGGAAACGGCAAGTGGCGTCGCCCCCACTCCGACAGACTCAAGGTCTTGTGTGCTCTCGCTCTGACCGTCACAGCCAGTGAAAAAAAGGGCAATCAGAAGGGCGGTAGCCGCCCGTTTACCATGGCACATTTTACATGTCCGGTTACACTTGCAGGGCATGAATTGACAGTCGCATTAATTGGCGGCTACAAGTATTATATTAACTGTAGTTATATTAACTAGGATTATTAAATTGTCAATGAAAGAAAAGTCAGGCTACGAAGGCAGGCAGGAGCAACAGCCGGTGAGCACCCTGTTTCATGAAATCAGTCTGATGGTAGCCCGGTTGTTCAATCGACAGGTGAAGGAAATGGGTCTCACCCGCACTCAATGGCAGGTGCTGTATTTACTGTATATGCAAGGGGAACAGAGTCAAACCTATATCGCTGATACGCTGATGATGGCGAAACCCCCCCTCGGTAAAGTAGTAGAGCGCCTCGAGTCCGGTGGGTGGATTACGCGGCGAGACGATGACAAGGACCGACGTGCGAAGCTGGTCAGGTTGACCCCAAAAATACAACCGATGCTGAATTCCCTGGAGAGCCTGGTTGATGATATTGGCGGCATTGCCACGCGGGGGATGTCTAAAAAGGAAGCGGCTCAGTTCTACAAGTTGATTAAATTGGCGCATGCCAATCTAATGGCCGAAAACTAGTGGATATGATGGGCGAAAAGGCTACAGGGAAATTAACTTCTGGAGGGCGTAAAAGTGAGGCCTGTTAGTTCAAGCAACCGCCCTACTGGACTTACCAATGCCGGCACCCTTAGCGACCTCAGAGCGATTGAGCTTTCCCTGATAGATGATCTGGGTAAAGTCTTCATCGGATTGAGTGGCAGCCCATGCCTCTAGGGCGGCCACATTCTCCTTACCTACCTCCTGACCATTAGGCATCTTTGCTCCTTGTATTCGCACTCATTACGTCATATCACTTTATAACTATGCAGTATTTTCTCGATTGCCTGCTGAAATCCTTCAGAGGTTAGCCCTGTCCCGGCGCGCATATTCCGCTTAGTTAACATTTTTCCATCATCATTAAATTCGACCGCCGAACTTGAAAGCAACTCACTGAGAACCTGAACTTCGAACTCCGTCAACACGATTGAAGAAGAATCCTCTAAGCGTGCACCGTCAGGACCATCGACCATGTAAATAGTCTGCATCTGCCGCACATCTCGCATCATATCCAGTTGTTTCTTGTATGACTTAGTCTGACCGACCAGAAGCGAAACCCTGTACTTGATAACCGGATCTGTGATTTTTTCCAAATCTGCATCATCAACATAAATATCCTCACTATTCATGGCGAGGTTTGCTGCGGGAGACTTGCCCTTAGATAGACGGTACTTACCCCATGCTTCAAATATTTGACTGTAAGGGTTCCCATCCTTGTTATACACAGTCTGCGCCGATATCTTTTGACCACGATTTATCATGTGCCTTACACAATTAGACACTGTCAGTTCAGAGTCATTCTGTATGAGCATCTCACAGACAGAGTTCCACTCTCTGATCCGGTTCTTTTGACTTTCCCGGCTTGCCTTGTCAATTAGTCCTTGGACTTTTTTATCAATCTTATTTTTCTTCATCTTCTTTCTGCTCCACATCGACTAATGGTATAAGGCTCGCTTGTGAACCGTTATCGATATACTCATTCAGACAAGCTCTTACTTGAGGTGTGTACCCAAGCTCAGCCAAGGTGACCGCCTTGATCTCTAACATGGCCAGTTCTCTGTCGCTTAGATGCGTCACGAGATACTTTGCTGCGGCATCCGCTGCTTCGCGCTTCTCAGTGTCCGACAACCCACTTAAACCTATTGGGGTAATACCCGAGTTAAAGAGAACCGTATCAATAAAATGCGCCCTGTCTTTTTCGGCGTCTTCTACTTCAAGGAGCGGGTAAAGCCTTGAAGCCTGGACCAAGAAGTCTTGCTGCTTAAAACTGGAAGTCTCCTGAAAGATGAAACCACCGTCGTCTTCATCTTCCAAAGGCATCGGTAGATTTGATAACTCGTCCGCACCGACGTTTCGCACTGCTTCGGTCAGAATGTATGCCCGGTGAGCTTCATTGAGCATCTGATCAAGCCTGGCGCTAGCCTTGTCTAAAGCCGCTTCAGTTTGGCTGATTTCGGTCTGCAGGGAGAATGGAACCCCTGCTACGCCCGCATCCATAGCAATTTGGTACCTTTCCTTTAGTAGACGTTCTAGTTGAACTCTATGAATCTCGACTTTTTCTGACAGGCCTTTCGCATTGAGAAATTTCTCGTTTGTCATTAGCCAGAGCGGGATTAGCCACGGCTTGCCAGTAATCAAATACCTGCACATATGGCAATTACCGGGACCACCTGGAACCGGCCCGTTAATCGTTTTGCCTCTATCTTTTCTGACAACCTCCCCACCTGAATTGCACAAGGTCCCGCTATTTGGGCATATACCTATTTGTCGATTCTCAAACAATGACGAGTCAATTTGGCCAGAGTTCCATCTATGGGAGTATGTTTCCTCAGAATTGAAGACACTGTACTTTCTCGCATCAGTCCAGGACGCCTCCCTTAACCACTGCCTGTAGTTATGCTGTTCGGAAGCTTCTATATCGACTTTTGCTTTGTTAAGAACGTCGGTTATGTGCGTATTGTTAAACTTAATGTAGTGAAGCGTCATAAGTATTGCCGAATGTCCGGCAACAATCTTACTCAGCACCTCAAGGGGAACTCCTGCCCCCATCAGTGCCGTGAGGCCTGTGACTCGCAAGCCATGCGGGACAAAGATGGCACCGTTTGGCTCGGCGCTTTTCTTATACACGTTGTAGCTAGTTACTATCTGAGTGTCGTCACCCATCGCATTGAGACGATTCTGAAGCTCCAGCATTAATCGATACCAAAACTTCAATTGCTTGTAGTCAGGAGGTGGAGCCTCAGGATCAGACTTATTTAGCGGCGATCTGAACAAATAGAATCTATCTGGGGTGGCTTCTAGCACAGACTTTGATGGTCTACTGGCCCAAGTGCTTGCGGGGCAGGTTATGGCTTTTTTGGGCTTGGCAACTGGGTTGTGTTTCTCCTGCCATTCGCGCATCTCGTTACAAAGCGAGATAATTGTTTCGTTATGCCACGGAATCCACTGGCCAGATTCCTCGCCAAATCCCACTGCAATATCTTTCGTCTTGTTTGTAGTCAGATATAGATCTACTTTATCCGGCGCTGTTTTTGATGGGCTTATCAGGCCTCTACTAGGCACCTTCGCACCTATTTTCTTCCAATAGCCTGCATGTACACTCGGATTTTCGACCCACTTCTCGCGAGTGTGATCAAAATAGAGTTCGTCCCCCTCTCCAGAGTCCACCAGTTTCATTTGACCTCTGCGTGCTGGAAGCTCAAGCAAGATCAAGAAGCTTATGGTGTTACAGGGGCACCAGATTCTTTCACCTTCTTTTTCGAAGTATTCGTCTTCAAGTGATTTCGAAAACGCGTAGTCTTCTTCAGTCAGTATTTCCTTGCACAAGGATACATACTTGGTCGGCATAGGGAGCTTGGGAGTCTCACTATTCCTTAAAACTGACGGATTCTTTTCCTGAGTAATGTTGTTGAGCCGCTGATCGGAAAACAGCGGATGGCCAAGAAAGACTCGTTCATTTTCATCTTCATCGTAATCGACTAAATACTGGTCAACGAACCAATTAGAAAAATGTTGCAATTCTTTTGCATACGTCACTATTGGCCCTTCGACATTGTTCTTTAGCCAGTCGAAGAAGTCTGGCCTTTGCTCAGAGAAGAAGACAATTGGGTCTTGCATTCCGACCACTTCCTGATTGAATCGGACAAACTTGTTGAAAGCAGCGTCTTGGTTTTTGAAGCTTTTAAGGTGCCTCTGCTCCTTGTAGCTATTCCAAGCGTCATTCCACTTTTTATATTCAGGATGTCGATCAAAAAACTGATGCATGCCACTCGCATGGCGACTTTTCTTTTCTCCATTCGGACCCAGCCGTCTAGGGTCTGAAATCGAGACCAGCTTGTATCCAGAATCAATGTTCATTTTTGCCAAAACATTTCCGAGATGTCTCAGTGAGTTAGCGTGTTTTGTCGAAATCTCAGAACTGAAAATTCCGTCAACTATCAAAGAACTCTTTATCTCTGCCCATCGATCTAGAGAGACATCACTGGATCGACTCCAGCCGTAAAGTTTCCCGATAATCCCAACGAGTTGCATAAGGCCGTTCTTCTGCTGTGCATTCTTAGGAAAGTGGTCTGCCGCGCTGGTGACGATGTCACAATAAAGCGGCATTTTCTCCAGTGACTCATTAAGTATTGCCTTCTCACTGTTGGACAAGCTGTGCTGATAAAAATTGAGCAGATGGCGCAACCCATCACCGGATTGCTCGACCCCATGGTGCTTCATTGTCATGTTGTCGAAAAAGCCCTTGGCTGCAGATTTTTGCATTAGGCTTCGAGCGCCTCCACGATTTGGTTCGTTAGCGTTAGGGAACCTTCATCATTTAACTTGCGCCGCGCCTTATCCAGTTCGTCGCTAATTCGCTGATCCGAAGGCTCCGTGTATGTCTGTTGAGAAAAGATGCTTCTTTGATGCAGAAGCCTCTGTACGACTTTTGAATCGACTCCCGCGTCACTAAGGCTCTGACCAGCAAAGTGACGCATTCCATGTGGCGTCGTTCCCGCGTTTTTCCCGCGCGGTATGGTGTAGCCTTTGCGGCGCTCTAGTCGCTTGTAGGCGCGCTCTAGTGCCTTTTTGTAGCTATCAATTGAGTAGGGGCTACCAGTGGTATCGCCGTGCTTTGATACGAAGAGCCAAGGATGCGTGGTATTCGTTCTTTCCTTATATGACTCAATTAAGTGCTCTCTGTACCTGAGGTAGTAGATAAACATCTCTCTGAACAGAACCTCTGCAGAACCGTGGATAAAATGCACCGGAGCTTGCAGGCTTTGATCAACAGCCAGGTCCTTCCAGCCCGCATATAAAGTCTTTGGCAGTCCGTCTACATCTCTGGGCTGCAATCCACGCTCTGCAAGATACGCCTTTCTTATAATTTTTTTTTCCTAAGGCAAATTGGTCTGCGCATCAGACGGATGTTGAAGTATTATCTTGCAACTGCCATCAACTTGGGGGATCACATCGTTAAACCACAGGTGAAACGGCTCCGACATCCGCACGGCGCCGAACATCATCAGTAGCGTAATCATCTTTGCCGCAAGATCCTCTCGTTCATGGAGGACCTCAACTCCGGGTCTTACGATAAAGCCTTCAGTGATTAGGTCTGGAACCAGCCAGGAGGGAAAATACTTTGCCGTTTTCACAGTTGCGTCTGTGGAGGTACCGAGATCAACTATTTTATTCACCGCTTTTCCTGAGAGCCTTTTCGCTACATCCCCGGTTTTAGAGGTGTAGCCAAGGAAACTCATGTCCTTGATCTTCATCGCCGTCGAGAGGTATCGAATGAAGCTGCGCTCACTTGGAAAAACACCGTAGCCGCTTACCGCCTCGCTACTTGTGATCCCTTCGCCCGCGCACCAGCTAGTAAATCTTTGAAGCGAACTGACCGCACCTTTAACCGCCTTAATCGATGACGGCGGCCAATAGAGTCCAAGTGCATCTTCACTAGAGCCTGGAGTGACTGTGCCGTTTAGGTATGCCAGAGCGAACGCCCTAACCATATCGCGATGACTTATTTTGTTGCCGCGTGTCTCGATGTGCGATTTAGAGAAATCGTAGAAGAGGCCAACGGCCCTTGCCGTCTTCCTGCGCCAGTCGTAACTTCTAAGTGGGTATACTGTGAAATACCTAATTAGATTGGTTACTAAGGTAGGTTTGCCACCCACTTCAATATAGAGAGCAGGGACTACTAACGAGCTTACCCCTCCAACCTTTTGCTTTGCTATGACGTGATGGCTTGCGACTGGAGCCAGTTTCGAGTCAGACATCGCACACCTCTAAAGTATATATAGTAAATATCATACAGGGGGCTAGATATATTGAAAGTCGTCCGTTATTGTTCTCTCTAGGAGTCGATTGCTGGCTTTAATTAGTAAAAAAGTAAATTACAATAGAGGGGCAGGAAGAGCAGTCGACTCATAATCGATTGGTCGTAGGTTCAAGTCCTACTGGGCCCACCACTATCCTTTCGGATTCAGCGCCGGATCTAGCTCTCTGATCGCTCTCGGCCTCACGCTCACCGGCTCGCCCC
>Ga0228672_1000807_pt1 | contig 13779 bp, 9 predicted proteins | sample 90DmetaG_FD_182788 | JGI IMG/M metagenome (GOLD analysis project Ga0228672, IMG submission 182788) | Seawater microbial communities from Monterey Bay, California, United States - 90D | ecosystem: Environmental > Aquatic > Marine > Coastal | place: USA: California | collected 2016-11-08 | reverse complement strand
ACCCTGAGAAATTAAAAATGTATAATGTTTTGCAAAGATACAGAGAAAACGATGTTTCAGACTATTGGGAAATAACGCTTAATGAGGCTTTCAAAAAATCTGAACTCTCAACTAAAGAGCCTCATAATAACTTACGACAGGTGCAATTAGAACTCTATATGCCTTCACAACAAGATGAGTTTGAGCCTTATAATATTGCTCTACCTAAAGACGGTCTGGATGATCCTGATACTCATGGTAATCGTACCAGTATTAGCATGGACGATGTGTTGGAAGACTACATTAAGAGTAAAACTTGGAACCGTGAAAAAACTAAGAAGACTGCTATAAGGCACCTTAAAATCATCTCAGACATATTAGAAAATCCAACACTAACCAGTCTTACATCTAGGGATGCGATTGATGTTTCAAAAACGATCATCAGAGAAAGCCGTAAGGATGATGGTAGTGTAATTAAACTTGCTACGCTTAAAGATATTATAAGCAATATGTCTGTATTTATGAGGTATTGTGTCCGAGAAGGTTATTGTGATCTGAATGTTTTCACGGGGCTTGATCTTCAAGATTTAGGTGCTGACGAAACAGTCGATAGTTATGTCCCGTTCAGTAAGGCAGAGCTACACCAGTTATTTGAAATTACTATGCCAGATCAGGATAGATTGTTGTTATCGATACTTACTGTGACGGGCATGAGGCTTGATGAGGCTGCATTACTTACGTGGGAACAGGTTCAAGAAGAAGATGGTATCAGTTTTCTGTCTCTTCTGGATGACGATGAGAACAAGGTAATTGTTAAAACTAAAGGCTCATTGCGAAGAGTGCCGCTTCCCGATGTCCTGACGCTCCCTGAGAGGGCCACTGGGAGGCTATTTAGCTATAAACTAGATGCTGACGGCAAAGCGCAAAAAGAAGCCTCTAAGCAGCTTATGAGGCATGTCAGGCGTGTAAGTAAAATGCGGACAAAGGCTGTACATAGTTTGCGTGGTACTTTTAAAGATCTGCTACGTGATGCTGATGTGTCGAAAGAACTAAATGACTTTATAACAGGTCACGCTGCTGGCGATGTTGCTGGCAAATATGGTTCTGGTTTCAGTTTGCAAAGGCGATACGAGGCAATCAATTCAGTCCAACATCCTTGGTTAAAGTAACTGTCCGCAAGTCTGTCCGACCACTTTCCACACCCATTGATTTATACTTCAAGCTCATACATCTGCTGCGTTGTAGGCGGCAATAACGCTGTCTGACTTGGGCTTGGCAGCTCACTTAAAGTTTGGATTAAAATAACCGCTTTGGCGGCACAAGAGAGGTTTGTCTAATGTTGGATGAAGTGAAAAGTGGACATAACTTAAATCTATTATTGATTGATACAGCTAAGAAAATCAGTACAGAGCATAAAGAACTAACGGCATTGATAGAGGACACTGAGGCGAGGGCAAAACGCATCGGTCAATTGCTGCTAGATATTAAACCCACGCTGCAAGAGGCTTCGGTAAATCTAAAAGACTTCTGCGAAGAGTTTCTGCCTTTTGGCAAGTCTACAGCATACGACTACATCAGAATTGCAAAAGGTAAGACTACCTTAGCGAAAGAGAATGCCCGTAAATATTCCGCGGCTGCGGAAAACACAGAAATTAAAGACCCCAAATTAGCGATGTTAGCGGATAAGGTGCGTGAGCATCTAGATGAAATAAATTCGTCTGAGGTGGGCAAAAATATACTCGCTAGCATGTCCGCAGAGCATTGGGTTAATCAAGCAGATTTTCCCAATCTAATGTTTTTTCATAAGTTTGCGCTTAAAGAGGCTGCATGCGCTAGGAGCCGTAATAACCTTTGTGAATACGAAGAAGCTATGGCTCAGGCTCGTGAGTTTGAAGCTGCACTAGGAGTGAGTGAAGCAAAAATCGAGCAGTTTTGGAGCGTTTATGAGGACGATTATCGCTTAAGTAAGTGTTTGACTTGTTTTTGGCTTTTAGTTGACGCCGACACCAAAGAAGGTGATGCGAAGACGGAAACACAAATGATTGCTACCGTGCAATTAGATTCAACGATCCAACAGCTCTTGGTTAAGTCTATTGGTGATTTGAAAATTATGTGGCTGTGTATTGACCTCAAGTTATACCAAATATGTCGAGACAATGGCTGGAATTATGTCGAAAGCGACAAAGGCAATTACTTAGATAACTTCACATCAATGATTAAAACTCTGTGCGACAGGTATACGCCTGATGTGGTTCTCCAAGCTCTCAAGAAACAAACTTAAACCCTATTAAATCTTTGGGCTGAACGCCCTTTATATACCAACGTCTGTGAGAGGTCAGGCGCATGTGGCGTAACGGATTGAAAGCCGTGCTGGAGAGTGCTCTTATTTTTTCCAATGCACGTAAGACTCGCCCTGCACCCCTAACAGTTCCTTCATGTATTGCTCTGCTTCGTATCTAACACAATTGTCTTTACCATCACCGCAGGAGAATGCTGACAACCTAAAGGCATCGTTAAAAAGCAAAAATGCCTTCATCTCTTCTTTTTCGGCTAATGCAATTCGTCCCAAGTTTAAATAGGCTCTATTTCGGATTGTCTTAAAGACACTATCAGCCTTCATAAGTTCCTCAACGACTGAAGCATTTTGGACCTCTTCGACAACGAAATCGTATCTGCTATTAGACCTTAAATAATCATCATACTCATCTGCTATCTTTGAAATTAAATTAGCATAGCTGTTGGCTCTTTTGGAGATGTCTTCAAGCCGTGTTTTTGACTGATCTTGGATAGGCTTTGCGAACTCTTCTTCCGCATCAGCAATTATGGCGTCAGGCTCTGGTAGCAATACACCCAACTCTTGGAGTTGTTTTTTTCGTTCATCCTCAAGTGAGTTTAAACCTTCCGCCCCAACGAAAGTTGGATTTAAGAATGTTACCGAAGCAATAAGACAAACGAGTTTTAAAGCTATTAAACGCATAGTATGCCATCCTCCATAATATCAAATTGTAACTGAATAGTAACTAATCTGTTGTGTCAAATATAATTCTCGGGGAAAGAGTTCGATGCGAAAGCGTTAGCGCGGGTAGGCCAAAGTAAATCTTTTATTTTGCAGATATGTAGAACAACCATGGCGAGTGATTCGATAAGTTTATTCTACCAAGGGTCCCCTTTATTATCAAGCAGGCAAGGGTGTGGTTGAGGAGGTTTTAATACCTCTTGCGCCATACTTTCTTGGGTTCGATTGAGGGCAACATGACATGCTACGTTGATAGTAAGATGTGTTGCTACAGGAGATCCCTATGTCTATCCGTTTTGTTTCGTACTTGCGTGTGTCTACTGATCGTCAAGGCCAGTCAGGTCTAGGTCTGGAAGCTCAACGCCATCAAGTTGAACAACATCTGAGAGCCGTATCAGGCGAGTTAATCACTGAGGTCTTAGAGGTTGAGAGTGGTCGTAAGAACAAAAGACCTAAGCTGGCTGAAGCTATTGCGCTCTGTGAGGCGTATCAGGCTGTATTGCTTGTAGCTAAGTTTGACAGGCTGTCCAGAGACGCACACTTCCTACTGGGGCTACAGAAAGCTGGTGTGAAGTTTGTTGCGGCAGATAACCCTCAAGCCAATGAGTTGACTGTGGGTATACTTGCGTTGGTAGCGCAGAACGAAGCCAAAGCCATCAGTGAGAGAACCAAGGCCGCACTAGCAGCAGCGAAAGCTAGAGGGGTTAAGCTGGGTGGGTTCAGAGGTCGTTCTGGTACTAAAGAGGATTGCGCTAAAGCTACTCAAGCCAACATGGATAAGGCTGATGAGAGAGCAAAGAAGCTACAGCTATTGTTTGACCGTCTAAATCCAGACCGTACAGCATCTTACAAAGAGATGGCCCGAAGGCTGAATGCTGATGGCGTACCTACCCTCAGTGGAAAAGGTCAGTGGAGAGACGTACAGGTAGCTAGGGTGTACAAACGATTAGCTGCCTGACCCCACAGTGGAAATTAAGATTTCGGAATCAAAAATCGGTAGGTGTAGTTATATAAAGAATTTAGACCCCTGACATATCTGACATATTCGACATACAAGCGGAATAAGTTATTAAAACCAGCTATATACCCCCAGTGGAAATTAATACGCTGCTGACATGCTTTTGACACATCTGACATAAATAAATTCTTGCGCTCGGAGAGCAAAAGCGCAGCCCCAAACCCCCATATGATTTTAAGGTAAGCCATTATCACAACTACCCGCAAGCCTTTGCTGGAGAGCTACAAATAAGCAGAGATATACCCCTAGATTTGAGGTGAAAACTTTTCTAGTCTCAAGGTGGGATTGGGAGATTAGTATGCAAAAGATTATAATCCTCTTGGTGTTTTCATTGACAACCTATGCTTCAGCTAACGAAGCACAACTTTCGAACTGTGCGAAGTTTGAAAACAACAATGTGAGATTAAAATGCTATGACCAAGCCTTAGGCTACCCGTCACCTTCAGCTAACACAGAGCCAACAAAATGGGCCTTCATGGAAAAGCAGGACGCTTTTACAGATAGCAATAGATCCTTTGTAAGACTAAATAGAGCTATAGGTTCTAGTTCCGGAAATGATGCCCCAGCAACATTAGTTGTAAGATGCGACGGTAGTGGCGATTACGAACTTTTCATAACTACCGATGGTTTCATTGGTGGGGAAAAGAGTGTGGTGCGCTACAGGTTTGACGGTGAAAAAGCAATTTCTAGCTCTTGGAGTTTATCAACAGACGGAACGGCTGTCTTTTTGAGTAGATGGGGTAAAAAGAAGGGTCTATTTGAAACTCAGCTAGAAACTGGAAAAGATTTTATAGTTGAAATACAGGATTATAACGGCACTCCTAATTCAGCCAAGTTTGAGAACAATAAAGATAAGCATCTAGAATTTATAATGAATGGTTGTCAGAAATAGCCCACCAGCGAGCAAACACTTACTTGATAACCCAAACCAAAGAACCGTCTGAATTGCGCTTGTAGAGCTTCTCTGTGGCCCTCTGAGGGGCTGCTGGTTCAGGTGTTTTCTCAAGCCAATCTTGAGCCGTGAGAATACGGTGGCGAACTGAGTTTGCGTTAAGCATAGAAAGCCCTGTTGTGTTTTGCTGGTCTAGGGTTGCTTCCCCTTTGGTTATGACCTCACGGGCCATCTTGTGCGATGGTTTGGCGTAGAAATCCTTCCATGCTGCTTGGTACTCAGCGGCGGTGTTTGCAGCCTTGTGAATGCGTTTGCGTTGTTCATCTTTTTGATTGATAATATTCATGTTGGTTTCCCTTTCAGAGATTAAGTTGCTGGGTGTCTGTGTCGGGAATACCTTCGATTGCTGTTTTGTGAGCCAGCCATAAGGTAAATTCGTGTTCAGAGACGTTGAGTTGTTCTCGTGCGTATTGACGGTATCTAGCCAAGAGCCATTCCATGTAGTCAGCACGTTTGCGGAGCGACAGAAGCTCCCTATCTGGGGTTAGTAATGGTTCGTTCATTATGAATTAGTCCCGTTATTAGCGAGATCCTTTCGTTAAGGTTTGAGATTATTTATTGCCAAGAAGCGTCAAATTAGTAAGCTGTCATAATTACAATTTGTTACCCACACATCAGAGGAGTGGAGCTATTGGAAATACTATTTATATGGATACTATTTGCGATTGTTGGAATATTCGTTGATGGAATGAAGGGCTTCCTTTGGGGGTTATTCTTAGGCCCATTCGGTCTCATTCTAGCGGCTATTTTAAAGAACAAGGGCTGAGACAAACCCGTTACCTCAAATAGTTGTAGTCGCTGGGTAATTGCCTACGTCATGCTGCTTGGCCTGAGAGGTTTTGCGAGTAGTTCTGCCCATCGTCTATGGTGGTGAAGTCTCTCTCTTGCTGCTTGAACTCTACGGCTGGGACGATGTGAGCTAACCTGTTTTCACGCATAAATCGGAAAGCTAGGTTCTTTATCCTGTGACCGAAATCTATGGCTGCTGGGGTGGCTGCTACATAGGTGATCCTGTTTGGATCTTGTGAGGGCCTAATTCGCAAAGCCACCACATCTCGCATGATGAGTTCGTGATCTACAAACCTGATGAAGTCTTTGGTGAGATTTAGCGCCTTTGGCTTTAGCTGGATTGCTGGGAGCTTCTGATACCTAGCAGGGAAGGGTTCCTTGTTGAGTATCATCTGAATGCTGGTGGCTATGTCCAAGACGTTGCAGATGACAGCCCTAGAATTGTTGATAATACGGACGCTCTCAGCGGTAGGAATGCTGTCAGGGTCTGTGTAGCTAACGCCTTGCCCTACCATACGGAAGCGTAGGTTGTTCTCACTGGTATCTATGACGAAAGTCTGTGGAAACTCTGGGTTTACCCTGTAACGGTTCTTGCCCTTTGTGCGTTGCAAGAGCTTGCCCATATGCTGATCTTTTATTAGCTCAAATGCTTTTTGGTTTGGCTTGGACAGTTGGCGCATACTGACAGCAAACTCATCGACATGGCGTAGAGCGAAGATACCTGACAGGACACGGTAGCCAGCCTTCCAGTCTTTTGAACCGTCTTTGCGTTTGTCTATCTCTGCCCAAAGGCTCTCTAGTATCTTTGTGGTATCTTCGTGGTCTGATTTAAAGTGTGTGGTCAAGGTTGGTGTAGCCATCGGCTTGCCTCCTGTTTTGTGTTTGAAGTTCCACAGGCGGCTGATGCTCTTACGTCAATGCCAGACGGTATCTTCTACAAGACCTGTGGAGAGGACGAAGGCAGGTGAAGGACGTGAAGAGGGCGCCCTTGGCTCGTTACCGATGACCATTGCCTTCAAGTTTTAATAAGGAACTGCCGCTCAGTAACGGACGCTAGGACTCAAAGATAAAGTCGAGAGGGAGTCCGATTAGCTGGATCTTAACCTTATTAAGAATACGGGCAGTTGCGCCTTCAGAATTGCCAATGAGCGTTCTCAAAAGAACAACAAATAATCAGTGAAAATCAGGAAAGGTGAAGCCTATGGAAGAACAAGGCTGGCGCTCATTCGTGGGTGAAGAACAAGTCAAAGACAGCGAATTAATAACAGCAGAAGAAGCACAAAATATCTTACTTGATAAAAGTGACCCAAAACAAACTCTACCAAAACTCATAAGAAAGATTGCCCATTTAGAAGCTACAAAAAATGCTGCTGAGTTTGATGAATATTATAACCTCTGTTGGATTTATTGCGCTGGGCAAATTCGCGAAAAGTGGGGTAGTGAGTGTCATTTTCTTGGTCAGATGGTTCGGTATCTGAACCCCAAGAATTTCAATTCAATACGTAATGGCGTCAAGAATGCTGCATTAGCTTATACTTTCAATACTATGAATCCATTACAGATTTCTAATAGCGCTTCAGCAAGATCAGAAGTTACTGCTTTGGTAGAAGAGCATAAGAAGTTTGGTAATAAATGGCACGTTAGCTTTGATGAAGATGTCGAAGTTGATGGCGACGGGTTCCTTGGACTTACACAAGATATTTATGACCACTGTGATGAAAGTTATGTGGTCATCGATCATGTCAAAAACATAGATGATAAGCGCCTTGGAGAGTTCTTGATGTCTCAACTTGGCAGAAAAGAGAGAGAGCTTATTGAGTTACGTGTTTATCACGAAATGACCTTTCAAGAAATTGCGGATGAACTTGGTATTTCTTCTGCTGATGCTGCGGATAAACGATGGCGGCGTTTGCTCAAGAAGATGAAGAAAATGGCAGTAAAGCGAGGGCAGGGTGATGCTTAAAGTTAAGGAAGATATTCTTGAAAGAGATTTCCCTTTAGTGCTGGAAGACTTTCGGCTTGAACAGCTAGTGGCAGAGATTGAGGCAAGAGTTTTAGAACGCTTAGATTTGGATACCGATAAGATAGACGCGGTAAAACTAGCTCAGGCCAAGAAACAACCGCGTTGGCAAGCGTTTAGAAGTGCATTTCGGAAGAGAGTATTCTTAAAGGCAGGTAATGCTGGGCATAACGAATATTATTGGATTGCTGATAACGGCAAAGCTACCAAACAAACGACAACATCACTTAAGATTAAGCTAGATAAGCTGGCTGAGGATGTGGGTTTCTCAAGGAATTATGTGCGCACCAGCTACATTCAGTGGGAAGCGGTATTTGTTGATGCCGCCGAGTATAAGCCAAAAGAAGATGTGCTTTACTTTGATAATAGTGCTGGGGTGCATATGCTTAATACGTGGGTGGCTTCACCTATTAAGCTCCGTAACTTAAATAAGCAGCGCCCTAAAATTCTGGATGATATGCTTAAGCCGTTCGTACCGAATGGAAAAGATCGTGACTTTTTTATCGCTTGGCTTGCTAAGATTGTCTGTGAGCCGTGGGAAAGACTGACTGTCGCTGTGGTGCTACGGACTGAACAACATGGCTTGGGTAAGGACGTATTTTTATCGCATTGTATTGCGCCTCTGCTGAACAAGAGTAACTACCGAAAAGCTAAATACGATACACTTAAAGCCAGATTTAATAAGGATGTATTCCGTTCTAATCTTCTGCACATATCAGAAGTGAAGGATATGAAAGAGGGGTCTTATAATTACCTCAAAGATATTATCACGGATGAAAAGCGCCGCTTGGAGGATAAAGGAGAGAACGTTGGCGATGAGACGGAGATCTTCTCCAATATAATCTTTACCAGCAACTACAGAGTGCCACTCAGGGTATCTGAGAATGACCGTAGGTTTTACTTCATGGAAATGCCTAAAGAGTACACGGCGGTTGAGCTAAGGGATTTTGATAGGTTCTGGGCTGATATGATAGCTGAATTGAAAGCTGGAAAGCATCTCCAAGACATTCGGGATTACTTTCAGTGGGTATTTGAAAATACCTGTGAGGAGCATTCGGCTGGTTTTTGGAGAGCTATTTCTAATGATGCGAAAGCAGAGGTCATATCGGAGGATGATCGGGAAGAAAGTGCCGATGCCTTAGAGCAATGGATTGATGGTAAGAAGGATAATTGGGTCTTCCAGATCAAACATATCAGGCAGCAGAACGTAGGGAAGTACATGAGTGAAGCGGAAGTAAAAGCAGTCTTAGAAAAGATGAAATTCTCAAAGGTAAGACGATATTCAAGCGCTCATACTAACCCGATTCATGTTTGGCAGCATCCGGACAATAAGGATAAACGTGTGCAGCTTTGGACGGATGAGTTGAGGAATGTCTTTTAACAGTAAAAATTCACTTGTTTAGTTGCACTTTTGACGCTGATGACAAAAAAGATGCTTAAAGTTTGACATTAAATGTGACATTATATTTGGCATTAAGGTAAAAGAACCTCTTTTAATTTGAGTGTATATTAACCATTGATAATAATGTATTTTTTATGATTATTGGGCGGATAATGTCAGGAGATACTTCGGACAGAGGACACTCCCTGTCTGTCCGCCATATTTTCTTTAAATAACACATAATATCAAGTATTTAGTAATTTTTTGCCTTTTTCGCCCCCACATTCGCCCCCACAAATCTTGATTTCTGTTTGAAACTTTGGCACGTGCGCGCGCCTGTGCGCGTCGCTGTTAACGAGTGTGATTGGTACGTTTTGGTGTGTTGGTATGCTTTACAGCTCCAAAGTGGGTTATGCGATGCTGCCTTTCTATTAATCGCCTTTCAAGTTGCGGAGTGTTAACAGAGGAACTTTTGCGCAAGTATTACATTCTGTGACCTCCATGTTTTGTTCAGGGTTCGGTGTTTCTTTCACAAGATATTCCGCTCAATTTTGTTTTACTTTGAGACCTTGAAGTTTTAGCATTTTACAGGAATCGTTTGTCTTGGATTTTTTTCTTATGTCTCGAAAAAATATAAAGTTTAAAAAACCTACCTTTGTGTTGTCGCCATTAGCTTTACTGACGCTTGCTGCTTGTGGCGGCGGCGGTGGCGGCGGTCAAAGTGGTGGGGGCGGTGGCTCCTTCTCCGTTGGTGGTCACATTGTGAAAGGGCCATTAAGCAATGCCTTGGTAGGCTTGGACTACGATGGCGACGGGATTGTAGACAGCAGTACTGTTCGCACAGGCTCTGATGGTAGCTTCACAATATCTACTAGTAATTCAAACTATACGATCATTGCTGTTACAGATGAAACAACCGTTGATACTTCCTCTGGGTCAGTTTTAGCAGGTGCTACTCTTAAAGCGCCTGCGGGCGCTACGGTTGTAACTCCAACAACAACACTTATGGAAGAAGCTGGTCTAACCGCTGCTCAAGTTGCCGCCGTGTTGGACCTTCCAGACGGCGTCGATCCGTTAAGTTTCAATCCATACGCCGCTGGTGTTGATCCAGATAAAGCGCTTGCTGTGGAACAGGCAGGCCAACAAATTATGAGCGCTGTTACTGCATTTGCCGCTGCTGCTGAGGGTGCTGGAGCAAGTAAAGCGGATGCGTTTGAAGCGGCGTTAACTGCTGTGGCTGATGTCGTGAAAGATAAAGCCACAAAAGTGAATGATCCAAATGCAAGCGCAGCAGACAAATCGCTAGATTTAACCAGCACGGCGGATCTAGCTTTGATTAAGGATAAGGTGGTTGCAGAAGTAAGTACTACTTCTGGCGTTAATACCGCAGCATTTGATGCCTTAGCAGATGACGCAGCCACAGCTGTAAAGAATGTGAATGATGAGATTGCAACCGTTACAGATCTTACGTCTGATGCAGCCAAAAATGTTTTTTCAACCGTTCAAGTTTTAACCGATCAGGTTAAAACGGCCGCAGCTGCAGAGGTAAACACTGCTGGTTCGGGCAGTATTAGCTTTACCGATGCGAACGTTGTAAGCACCGCTGCGAAAAATAAAGCTCCTACGGACATCACCTTAACGTCTAGCTCGATTAGTGAAGGTGCCTCATCTCTAGTAGTTGGAACGTTAAGTACCACCGATATTGATCAGTCTGATGGTGTGGCGTTTACTTATGAAATTGCTGAAATCTCGGGAACTGATTACGGCGCTTTCAGTATCAACCAGTCGACAGGCGCATTATCCCTCAAGGATCAACCTGATTACGAAACAAAAACGTCTTACAGCTTGACAATAATATCAATGGATGAAGGAGGAAAAACATACTCTAAATCTTTTTCAATTAGCGTGGCAGATACAAACGAAGCACCAACTCTAACTGTGCCAGCAGGAGGGTCGGTCACTGAAGATGCGTCAACTTCCACCATCACGGGTAGCTTAAGCAGTACAGATCCAGAAAATGCGAGCCTTACCTATTCCGTTGTTGGCTCGTCAGCTACCAATGGCAGCTTCAGCGTTACAGGTACTTATGGCACATTAGCCTTAAACGCTGCGACCGGCGCATACACGTATTCTTTAGATAATGCTAAAACGGCTACGAATGCTCTAAAAGCATCCGACAGCAAAACTGAAAGCTTTTCTGTTCAAGTCACAGATGGTGTAAATACGACAACGGCTCAAACGCTAAGTTTTATTATTCAGGGAGCCAACGATGCTCCCTCTGCGGCGACCTTGTCGAGCAAATCAGTTAATGAAAATGAAGCAGGAGCGATCATAGGAGCCTTATCTAGTTCTGATCCGGAAAACAATGCACTTTCATTTTCGATACCGGCCGGAACCGTGACAGATGCTGGTAATGGAAGTTGGAGTTTATCGTCCGACAGTGACCACGGTTTATTTGAAATAGACAGTTCAAATAATCTCAAATTCAAATCTAACGTTTCAGCTGATGCAGAAAGTAAATCCAGTTACGAGGTTCAAGTGTATGTATCAGATGGAAGCACCGCTACCCTTGAGGACTTTACTGTAAGTATAAACGACATAAACGATGCCCCAACTGTTGCGAATGCGATCTCCGATCAAACGATTGCCGAAGACAGTGCGCTTTCATTTCAATTCGCGTCGGATGTCTTTGTCGATGTGGATGCGGGCGATAGCCTGACCTATACTGCGGCATTATCAAATGATGCAGCCCTGCCATCTTGGCTTTCTTTTGATGCCTTAGCGCGAACATTTAGCGGCACTCCGGCCAATGCAGATGTTGGCTCAGTTGATGTTAAAGTAACTGCCACTGATGGCAGTGCAGCTAGTGTCTCTGATACCTTTGCTTTAGCCGTAACGAATACAAATGATGCGCCTACTGGAAACGTTGCGTTTTCAGGCAACCTAGTCCAAGGGCAAACGCTAATATCCAGCATCACATTGGCAGATGAGGATGGGATTGGAGCGTTTTCTTTTCAGTGGGTATCAGACGGGAACGATATCACTAGTGCCACAAATGCTTCGTATACTTTAACGCGCGAAGAAGTCGACAAGTCCATATCGTTATACGTAACCTACCTCGATGCATTTGGTACGCAAGAAAGTGTCTCAAGTATTACAAGTCAAAGTATTTCTGGGACAACGCCTCATTCATTGGGTAAATCGCCAAGCGCAGTTTCTTCCCAGCCTACGATAGTTAGCGCAGATTTTGTTTCTTCCAGTTCAATTGAGAAAAATGGAGGTGATGTTCCCCAGTTGAAGATTGTTTTCGATGAACCTATTGATATCTATAACACTGAAATAAGATATGAAAACTTATCCTCAGGCGATTATTTCTACATGTCTGATTTTGATAATGACGGTATTTTTACCCCCGGTTTATATGATAACTCAGACAATGTTTTCTCTGCTTTTGACCTTTCCAACCTGACCGCAGGAACTTATCAAATTACAGATTTTGAAGTGGAAGACACCACGGATAATAAGGGTGATGTATATCTTTTGAATGGTAGTTATACGCCATCAACGGGATTTGATTTCGAAGCACTGAATATTACGCTTTTAGATAACCAAGTTAATAATGGTACAAGTTTAAGCTTTTACACAACGCCTCATTCATTGGGTAAATCGCCAAGCGCAGTTTCTTCCCAGCCTACGATAGTTAGCGCAGATTTTGTTTCTTCCAGTTCAATTGAGAAAAATGGAGGTGATGTTCCCCAGTTGAAGATTGTTTTCGATGAACCTATTGATATCTATAACACTGAAATAAGATATGAAAACTTATCCTCAGGCGATTATTTCTACATGTCTGATTTTGATAATGACGGTATTTTTACCCCCGGTTTATATGATAACTCAGACAATGTTTTCTCTGCTTTTGACCTTTCCAACCTGACCGCAGGAACTTATCAAATTACAGATTTTGAAGTGGAAGACACCACGGATAATAAGGGTGATGTATATCTTTTGAATGGTAGTTATACGCCATCAACGGGATTTGATTTCGAAGCACTGAATATTGACTTAATTTTATAGCCCATGCTGGTATTGGACTGTCGCTTAATCAGTTCCTACCTTTGAATAGCTTGACAAATTCTAACGAATGCTGAGGATGTAGCGCTAATGTAACCCCTGTCATACCTATCATATGTGTCATATTTGGACACGAAATATGATAGATATGACAAGCATGATAGCTACTGCGCCGAAAGCTGGAAACCCAATCAAACTACAACATTTGGCGCTTAGCTGCCGTTGTGAACCGCTTTAAAATCCAATTTTTTCATGTTAACTGCGAGCTAGGCACTTAATCACCAACTTGTGCGCCTTGGCATTCCGCCTAAAGCACTAAAGCGGAGGCTTTATCATGTACGTCATTACTGCAATAATCGTATTCTGCGTTGTCTTATTATTTCTGCGTGGCTTTTATCTCAGTTACTTGGATAGCCTTAAGGAAGATGTCTTAGCCCCCTAGAACTGTGCCAGTATATTTTGGCATAGGGAGTAAGGAAACATGGCTCGGAAGCGTTATTCTGATGAAGATGTGTTGAAGTTATTGCGCGAGATTGATGTTCATTTGCACGAT
>Ga0228672_1000806_pt1 | contig 13815 bp, 29 predicted proteins | sample 90DmetaG_FD_182788 | JGI IMG/M metagenome (GOLD analysis project Ga0228672, IMG submission 182788) | Seawater microbial communities from Monterey Bay, California, United States - 90D | ecosystem: Environmental > Aquatic > Marine > Coastal | place: USA: California | collected 2016-11-08 | reverse complement strand
TCCTTCCAGTAATACCTCTTGCATATACTTTCCATAAACTCTCGTCTCGTTCTTTTAATGCTTCTATCTTTTCTCGTATCTTATCATTAAGAAAAGGGTTATGCCTATGGTCTGAAATTATTAACTCTGTTGTATCTAATGGTATTATTTTCTCGTGTACCCAAAAGCTCGTATCTGGGTTATAATCTATATAAACTTGCTTTCTTGTTCTCAGCGATAACTGCTCGTACATATTGTAAGGGATACCATTCGCTTCGTTCACAAATAGGTAATCTCTTTTACCAGATTTTGCATCTTGTTGGTTATCGTAAGAATTAAACTCCATTATGGACTTATTCTTAAACGTAAATATACGGTCAGATCTGTTGTAATGAAATATCTGTTGCTTTATACTATCATCTGAATTAACTATATCCAAAGCATCTCTAAATGCTCCTACCTTAAGGTTAGGTATATCTTGACCAACTATTGTTATTGTACATTCCTCTTGTATTGCCTTTGTAAATAATACTTGCAAAATAGCATAGGTCTTGCCAGAGGATGTTCCACCTTGGTTTACTATCGTATCTGCATTACAATAATAGTTCTTTTGATATAGTACGCCAGTCTTAATCAACTATGTCCTTTTCGTTAGACGCTAATGGTACTCCAGTATCAATTATGTTAATATCTAAACTCTTGTATGTAGTTTCTTGTTGTATTTCAGATCTTTCTATGTATCCTCTATTCTTACCTTTAGTTTTCAGATAGAATATTGTAGCAGTAGTATTACCATCCATAATCTGCTTATGTAGTTGGCTTTCTGCAAAGTCTAATGTAATATTGGATATGTCCTCTACCTTAGCTTTAAACTCCTCATCCTCTCTGCAATACTTATAAAATGTTTCTCGACTACATCCAGCTGTCTTACAAGCAGTTGTAACAACTCCTAAAGCCTTTTCCAACGATTCGAGCAAATTTGCTTTTAATATGTCAGTTTTTGTCATTCTTATAAAATCTTTGTAGCTTCTTTGACTTAATGTCATTTACAGCTTTTAGTTTAAATTTATCGCTTTTTTTGTTCTCTATTTTATCCCAGTCAATATCTGTTCTTCTTTTTAGTTTATGGGTAAAATGTTTTTTCCAGTTAACGTAATGGTGTGGTCTGCCAAATCGCATTTTAGTTTCTGCGTATTGTGGCCATATCTCCTCTAAAGATCTTGCCTTTAATATTTTCTTGTCGTGGTCATTATTCTTATACAGCTCGTCTTGGTTACCACCTTTCATTTTAACAACCGTACTAACCTTATCTATTGTTAGTGCATTAAATAATATAGTGCATAAACCAGCATCCAATACTTGCAAACATAGATCTACATCTTCGTTATATTTTAATCTCCATCTAAATTTCATATCATTACGCATTAACATCCCACTATAAGCGTGTGTGTTAACATAAAATGGTTTCTTAGTAAAACCACCAGTAAAGTACTGATAATTAAATGCACTTATTCCTACATTACTATATCGGTCTGTAAACTCCTCTAATGTCTGTATTGCTTTTAATCCATTACACTTTATTCTGTATCCTTTATTTAATCGTATAAATCCTCTAATATTATCGTCAAATGTCCAATGCTTTTTATGTCCATTCTTAATAGAATCCTCCCAAGCAAAGTTTCTGGCTGGATAACTACCCACTCCTAAATTAGAAAAAGGCAAAGCCATTACATATTTAGCACCTAACGATTTGCAATAGTTGTCATATTCTTGTGGCTCAACTAAGATCTTAAAGTCAATACCATCTTTAATAAACATATTAGCTGTTAGTGGGTTCTCCCACCTACCTTTAGATACGATATAAACTGGATATTTTGTTGTCATTACTTTTTCATCATTGGTTTATGTTTAAACGTTTTCCATATTTTAGATGGCTTAATTTCAGACTGCCCATTTTTGGTGTATTCAGTAAACCACTTAGGATATGTTTGGCATAAAGTTACGTTCATTTTTTTTCTGCCATTATTTTTATAGTCTGCTGAATTACAGCCACCTTTTGTACTACCACTTTTTGGCTTTGTGAAACTATACTCGTTAAAAACCAAAGTAACATATTTCTCCATTAATAGTCTAACACTAAAGTCGACATCTTCAGAAGTGTTTGGCTGGTATCTTGATTTTATGTTGTTGTTAATTAACTGAAAGCAATATATCATTTTATTTAAGTCAATATTGTTCTTCTTAGAAAAAGCAAAGCCATCGTGTCCTAAACAGCCACCACCGTAGTTTACGCATTTGTCTGCTATTTTCTCAATACTAACAAGCATTTTTATTACATTTTTAATCTCGTAACGATCTCTTGTGCCTTTATATTTATTGTTTGGTCTATAAAATAATTTTTTTACGTTATCATCTATTTGCCAATGCTTTTCATATCCTTGCTTTTTACTCCAATCAATACAGAAATTTCTAACGTAATAAACACCTTTATCGTTAGCTTTAATATTTACAACTTTATCTTTGCCAAATCTTTCTACATAAGCATCGTAATCTTGTGGCTCGACCATATAGAAGTATTTAATACCATTAGATTCAAACAGATTATGTGTTGTACATATATCTGATCTATCCTTAGAAATTATGCATACTGGATATTTATTCATACTCCAAAGACGACATATCGTTTCTACCCTCAAAAGGATAATGCGTTATCCAAGCACCACTTTGCTTAGTAATAAATTCCATATTTTTTTCTTTGGCATAATGTTCTCTATCATACTCATTCTCAAAATGTATTATGATTTTTAGCGTATCCTCTTTCTCTTCAAATTCTGGCATACCTACCCACTCATCATCTTCAGTACCACTATTGACCATATCGACATCAGAATTAGCATCCAACTGCCATACATCCATACCCCACTCGCCAAGTAATTGACTATCCCACTCATTAGCTAACGAATCCCAATCCCATTCTCCAAAGCCTACATTATCCTTAATTATAAACTCTGCTTTCTGTTCTTCTGTTAGATCTTTGGCTTTTATAATTTCTACCTCTTTTACTCCCAAGTCTGTTAATGCTTTTAAACGCATATTACCACCCAGTACAACCATATCATCATCAACAACTATTGGTCGTAATTTTAGCATCTCTGGAAAGTCTTGTATTGACTTCTTCAATCTTTCAAATTTTTCGTCTCTAATAAATCTTGGATTCTTAGGGTTTGGTTTTAGATCTTTTAATTTTACTATCATTTTAAATATTTATCGTATAATTTAACAACGTGCTTGTATATGCACTTACCACAGCTAACATCTGGTCTGTATCTAAAGTCTTCTTGACATAGCTGTATAAATTCTTCGTGTAGTGGTTTACTTAATCTACCACCTTTTTGTTTTTGTATTGCTCGTATTTCTTTCTCCAGTTCTTCTGTCATAATGCTTGTAATCTTTTTTCGTTCTCTTTTGTTAAATCATATTTAATTGTAACATCTTCTTTTAGCTTCAGACCTAAATCCACTTGCATTGTATGGTTACCCTTTATTTTCTTAATTGCTGCAACCCACTCATTATTATATACCTTTAAGCTGTTTTTATTTGTCGAGAACAAATTATAAGGATCAACTGCCGACACCATTACTGGCTTTGCAAAGTGTCCAGCTTCAATCATTTTTAATTCAGATTTGCAACTATTAAATACATTGTCTTGTAATGGGATAACACATATACCACAATCTTTGTAATCTTCAGCATAATTTTGTATATCGCTAATCTGCACCTTAATTCCTTTCATACGTTTAGGTAACTTTGGTGTTTTAACAAAAAATGTTTCATTCTCAAAAGAATCGCCTAACAATTTCAGATCTTTCAAATGTGTTGTACCTCCAGAATAAAAGAAAGTATCAAAGTCCAAAGACAAGTCATCATACGCATATTGCTTTTCTTGTGGATCTAAAGCGTTTTTAACTACCAATACATTCTTGTTATATGGTCTTACCTTATCTGCGAGTATAGAAGTTGTTGTCCATACTTGATCTGCCAACTTTAGATTCTTAACAATACATTTATCCAAATGACTTTTCTGGTAATAGTATCGCATTGGATGTCCTTTTGGTAACACCCAATAATCGTCTATGTCGCAAATGACTTTAATGCCTTTTGCTTTTAGCTTTAAAAAGGTTTCCTCTGGCTGCAATAACCCAGATATATTCCTATTGTAAACAACGTGTGTTACTCCATCCAAATTATTAAAGAATTCATCGTTTTTATTCAGTAATACAACTACCTCAATACCATAATCTCGTTTCATTTTAGCAAATGGCATAAGCAACCTATGGTAACTTACTCCATTAATACCTCGAACGATTACAGCTATTTTAATCTTGTTCTCGTACATTATCTTAAATTGTTTTTTGGCTTTTGTATAGTCATCCCTTAATGTCCTATAACCTATCGAAGCACCCTTATGTATCTGCGTTAAGGTCTCGCCATTAGCAATAGCCCTTAAAATATTAGCATAATAATTATTCATTTTGTCGAGGACTTGCTCGACTTCTGGATGTTCTGAATCTTCATTGTCAAAGTAAAGATCTTTTTTTTTGCATTTTTTCAGCCATTGGTTACGCATAACCATTGCAAAGTAGCCTTTAAGGTTTTCAAGTGGTGGTTTTTGGATACATATTTCAAATGCAATAGAGATTAGCTCCTCTGCTTCCAGCTTATTGCCAGTAAGTTTCAAAGCATAATCTCGTATGCTATCATCAAAATATATGTCCTCTAAATTCAAAAGGGCAAACCAGATTCTTCGGTCGCCATTTCTTTCTTAGGTTCTGGCTTCCAAGTGTCAAGCTCAACGTATGGCTTTCCACTTTTACCGATGTTAATTTTAAGATTAACCCAACCTTTGTCTGTGTGCTTCTGAATAAATTGTATGGCATCTTCTGATTTTAAGCTAAGACCTCCAATAACCCATTCTGGTGAATTAGGATTCATTTTAAACATAAATCCGTCTGCGAATACTTTTTCTTGTTTTTCCATTTTACTTATTTTCGTTTATTATCATTGACAAAAGTACAGAATAATTTGCTAAATCCAAAACACTATCCTCTATACTCTCGTTGTTAGGCTCTTGGTCTGAGTTAATCAAAACACCTAATCTTGCAACTTTAGTAGCGATTAAGTTAAGGCAGTTTGTTCTTGCATCTCCACCAGCTATTGCCCCAGCTAATTTAAAATTGGACAACCTATCTTCATTAGCGTAGTCATCTCCTTTACTAAATAATGTTTTTCGCATTTCTCCAGTCATATAACCGAAGTGTGCCATTTGTTCTTTTTTAGTCATTTATTTCTTTGTTTAATTTTATGTCTTGTAATTTCCATTCGTGCCTTCTTGCGTGTGGTATTTTATGCCTTGTCATTAATCGATTAAATAATGTTTCTTTTTCAGCTATGTTTCCATAAACTTCTTCGCTAATTACTCGATTAGATCTTCTTGCTGTTACTTGGTACAATCCTTTCATAAATTATCGTGTTTTCTGTGGCATTCTCTGCATCTAACTTTTATATTGTCTTTATCCCAAGCAAGTTCTGTCCTTCTGGTCTTTTGTGCTTCATCTACTGAAACATTATGCGAGCAGTCAAGCCTTACTCCACTTGATTTTAAGCAATCGGTACAGAAGTTATATCCGTACTCCCAAAATTGTTCGCTTAAAGCATTTGCCTTCGCTTCGTGTATCCTTCTATCTATGACGCTTTTAGCTACTCGTTCATCATTCGACGTATAGTAGTGGTTCATATTGTATGCAAAGCTATACAAAATGTTTATAAATTATTAATCTTGTTATCCACATTAATTTTGTTTTGTAAATTATCTGTGTGGTTTTCCAGCATTTTTATTCTATTTTGAAGATCTGAAAACTTACAAAAATATTCATCGTTTTGCTTTTCTAAATAACAAGTATAATGCACAAGACTATTTAATTTGTCTACTTTGGCTTGTTTCTCTGGTGATGCAGTTACAATGTGTGTACTTGTATCGCCAATTTTAAAACCAGCTTGTCGTTTTAATGCTAACTCAATACTTGCGATTACTGCTTCTGCTTCTTGTATAATTTTACTATTATTAAAAGGGATCATTTGTTGTGTGTATTATTTCTTTTATTGGATCTTTTATTAATTCTTGTCTATCGTATGCGTATTTCTTAATATTGAATACTGAATCATATTCGTAGAATCTTTGTTTATTCCAGTCCATTTGCAAATAGCATTCTCCTAATTGGCCATAATGTTTTGGTTTTACTTTATCTACATTAATAATATATGGCTCGTGGTTGTCTTTAGTGTTCTTATGTACTACAATAATATTTCTGCCATTGTTATTCCATTCAGAACCACCCATTAAATCGTAGACACTTGGCTTGTTTACATCTCCATTCTTTACTTGTTTAGGATCTGGATTTTTAGGGTGTATAATAATAAAGCTGTGCATATTATTTACTTCCATAAATCTATTACGTAGCGACAAGATCTTTCTGAGATAGTCTGGGCTTGTAGGTTCTCCTTTGTGTGCTAAATAGTTCCAAGAATCTATACAAGCAGAATTGCAATTATTTTCTTTAGCGTAATTCCAAAATGCTTCTGGCTCGATGCTATGCTCTGCTGAAACAAATTTAAATCTATCTAATAATTGACTTGAATATTTGGATATTTCTTTCTCAGTAATAGTGTTAGGATAACCCTTAGTAAATGTTTTACCAGTCATTTTATGTAACAAATTGGATATTACTTCAGTATCACTACCATCGTCTGGCATATAAACACAATGTCTCCAGTTCTCGTTAATAGTTAAGCCCATCATTATCTCTTTCATAAATAAAGACTTACCATAAAAAGGGTATCCAGTTATATCTGTACATCCACCCTTAACAAATGATAATTGTTCGTCAAAAGATCTTAATCCAATTTTTGAGCCTTTAGGTATACCATTCTTGTGTAAATCGTATAATTGCTCCAATATATCTCCATTTGATTTTATCATATATGCTTCCTTTGAATTTTATAGTTTGACATATTAACAAATCTCTCGAGTTTATCTGGTCTTGTGATAAATTCTAAGGTAAGATACTTGTATCGTGTATCTATATGATGCTGATCTTTGCTTGCATTCTTCATAGCGTTTACGATATCTTCTTTTGTATATCCCTCTTTTATTCTATCTAATAGTTGTTTTTTTGCTTTCTCTGGTACAACCCTTGCATTTTTACCTAAAATATTATTAAACACCTCTAGCAGTTTACTGCTATCTATATTTACTTTATTTACTTTACTTTTATTTACTTTACTTGCATTGCTATCGTTATGCTCTAGCAATGCTGGTTGTTCTTTGTTCCATCTCTTATTTGCTTTTTCTCTCGCACTATTAGACTTTTCTAGTCTTTTGTCTAATCTTCGTTGAATGGAAATGCTACTAAATGTATCTTCAGTTAATACAAATAGGTCAAAATTTTCTACAATATTTTCGTATAAAGTCGTAGTACAACCAAGATAATAGGAATACATCTCGTAATCTCTATTAAGTTTGTTGTCGTTTTGGTATAGATCTTCTATAATACACCAATAAACACCATAACCCTCCATTCCGTGTTTGTAAATTAATCTTTTAATTTTGGAATCAGCCCTTGATCCGTAATCGTGGCTAAAATAAAATGTTTCTTTCATATATTTTGTTTTGTTGGGTACAAATATCTAAAAAAGACCTTAACAAAAAAAACCTAATTTTGTGTTATGATAATAATTTTAAAAAACCTACCTAAAATCTCACTAAACAAATGGTACGCTGGTATGCATTGGGCTAATCGTAAAAAAATAAAAGACAATTACGTTAAAATAATAAAAAGCCAGTTTACTGAAGTATTAAGTAAAAACAATACCTATAATACTGAATACCATTTTACTTTTAAGTCAAGAGCATTGGACGCTTCTAATTGTGTGGCTATGGTTAAAATGATAGAGGATATAATCTTTGAGAATGATAGCTACAAGATAGTAAAAAGCATACTAATTACAAGCGAAAAAGGTTCTGAAGATTCGCTAACAATAAAAATAAAATAAATAAATTCTTTTTGTATTGGTTTTTTATACTATATTTGTACCATTATAAGATACAAACACAATATGAAATTACAAAACTTAGAATTTACACCAGAGCAATTATCTACAATTCTCGGTCAGATGAAAGAGCGAAAAGAAGATCTTGAAAAGACATATCTATTAGTAGGTGGTCAAGAAGATTTTAAAAAAATGCTTCAGTACGAAATTAAATTAACAGACGATATTATTAATATCTGTTTAGAATACCTATAACAATTAACACACAAAACAAAATGATAAAAACAATTAACTTTTACGATTTTCAACGAGGCTTTGAAATTCAAGGCAGACAAAACCAATTCAGCTATTCTGGATTAAAAGCATTATTTGAATACTTTGAGCAATTAGAAGAGGATTGCGGTTATAGCTTAGAGTTTGACCCAGTAGCTATATGTTGTGAGTATGTAGAGTATGACAACATATCTGAGTTTCACTTAGATTACGACCACGAAGATTATCCAGACGTTGATTCTTTATACGACCATACACAAGTTATAGAGATAGACAAACAATCATTTATAATAGTAGCATTTTAATAATATGAAAGAACCAATTTTAAAAGTATTATCAGCATTTATGCCATTATCATTATGGTGTTGTGCAGCAGAAGAACCAAGAGCAGCATCAATATTATTCTTAATTGGATTATTTGCAGCCTTAGAATTAACATACATAAAAATAAGAAAATGACACAAAATAAAACACAAGTAAAAGATGCAGTAACCTATTTTGAAAATATGGGTTTTATTGAAGAATTAACAACAGATAAAAGACACTTTGTCCAGACACTAATTAACTATGCAAAAGAGAATATGGATATGGATAGAGACGAAGTATTTGATGCAAAGAAGATCTTAAAAAAAGCTGGTTATCAAACCGTAATGTTTAACATATCAGATATTATGGACCACTTTTATTGTTCTGAAGATATGGCACACAAAATATTAGACGAGGTTTATTCTGAGATGGATGGAGATATATGGAACGAGATAGTATATAAATGCAATTATTACGAAAAACAACAAAAAGATTAAAAATATGGACATTATAGAATTTAACAAATTTAAACTAGATCTTAAGCAATTAATTAATGACGAAATCTCAGAATGCAGATTAACAATAAAAGCACATTGTGACGACGAAATATTAAATACAGATGTTAATGGATTTTTTAAGGAAAGAATTAAAGAATTAAAAGAATTGAAAAGCAAAGTATCACAACTTAAAATCAATCAAATATGAAGTATAGTAAAACAATATCCGCAGAATTAAAAGACATACTGAAGTCTTGCACATCAGTAAGCCAACGAGAAGAAACAGCCATTAAGCATAACATATCCATTCATACATTGAATAGCGTTATTAATGGTAGCAGAAATATAACATTCAAAAATCAGAAGTGCATACAAGATCTACTGGCAAAAGCAATTAACAATGCTAAGGAAATGCACTTTACATTATTAGATTATTACCAAGAAATAAAATATTTATAAAAGAAAAAGCCCTCTGGGTCAATCGAGGGCTTTAATCACAATATGAAGAAACATTTAAGTTTCACACAAAACAAAGTACAAGGTTAACAACAAAAATTTTAACGAAATAAACATTATTTAAACATTTTAATTATATTTGTCCAATGAATTTATACACAAAACTAAACGAAGTCAAAAAAGAGATTGGAGCAATTTCTAAAGACAGCACAAATCCATTTTTCAAGTCAAAGTATTTTGACATTAATTCACTTCTTAGGCACGTAGAGCCATTACTACAAAAGAATGGTCTATTATTATTGCAGCCAATTATTAAGGGCGAAGTGTTTTCTGAGATCTTAGATGTCGAATCTGGAGAAAGCGTAACAAGCTCAATACCATTACCCAATATGGAAGATCCACAGAAGTTAGGATCGGCAGTAACTTACTACAGACGATATACGCTTCAGTCATTATTAGGATTACAAGCAGAAGATGACGACGCTAACTCAGCCAGTCAAGCTACAAAAAGCCAAAAGCAATGGGTAAACCACGGCGATAAGATCTGGAACGCAGCAGTTGATAAAGGTGTTAAACTCAGCGAGTTAAAAAAACACTATTCAATAAGTAAAATTAACGCAGAAGTATATCCAATCAAATGAAACAATTTAAGATAAGAGCATCTGCTTCCAGTAGTTTAATGACAAAACCTCGTAACAAAAGCGAGGTCTTGTCTAAAACAACCAAGTCATATATAGATCAATGGATTAAAGAACAGATCTATGGTGTACAAAAGAACATAAAATCCAAATATTTAGACAAAGGTAACCAAGTAGAGGATATGGCCATAGATTATGCTGGTCAAGAAAAGGGTTGGCTATTTGCTCAGAAAAACGACGAGTTCTTTGAAGATGAACATTTTTGTGGTACTCCAGATGTTATACTTGACGATAAGATTATAGACATAAAATCAAGTTGGGATTGTTTTACTTTTCCTTTATTTGAAGAAGATATACCAAACAAAGCATATTATTATCAATTACAAGTATATATGCACTTAACTGGTAAACGCAAAGCAGAATTAGTGTATGTTCTAATGAATACACCAGAACATTTAACATACGAAGAAAGCCACGACTATTCAGAAATTAATAGCAAGTATCGTATTAAGATCTATCCAATAGAATATGACGAAGAAGTCATTAAAAACTTACAAGAAAAAGTAGAACAATCAAGACAATATATAAACGAAATATGCAATTAGTGAAAGATTACAAAACACAAAACCAAGATTATCTATTTATTCGCAATACTCTGAAGAAAGGATATACGCACCTAAGTACAATATTAGGTCTATGTAGAAAAGTCGGTATGGCAGAAGCGAATAGAAAGATAAACGACCTTGTTAAAATGGGGCAAATAGAACAAGTTGCCATACAAGACGAAGATGGAAACATTAAATATAAGTTCTTTTCAAAACAAGAAAGTCCATCCTATTATTCTGCTGCTGGTATAGAAAGTATTGGTGGTTGGCAAAGCGATGGAGTTTTAAAGGGTAGATTAACATTTGATAAACTATTAAAATGTGTTTCAAGGTATTACAATATTCCAACTAAAGAAATTATTGGAAGTAATAGAAAACGAGAAAAGGTAATATGTAGACAAATGTTTTGCTACATAGCCAGAGAAAATATGCCAGATACTTCTTTAAAAAGTATTGGCTCTGCATTAGGTGGACGAGACCATTCTACGGTAATACACTCAATACAATCTGCTTCAGACTTTATGCAGTACGACCAAAAATTTAAAAAAGATTATATTAGACTTAACGAATTTATTAAAACCAATTTATAATATGAACATTAAAAATCAAATCACACAGCTATTGACAGAAAACAAAGAAATGCGAGACAACCCTAAAAAGTTAGTAAGGAGAGCCTTGCAAGACATCTATGGGACAAATGTATTATCAGCAATGATTGTATCCGAGCATTACAAAGAGGTAGAATCCATAATGAGATGCAGCAGAAAAGTCCAGTCGGATAACGAAGATCTAAGAGGAGAAAAGTGGAGACATCGTAAAGAGGTGTTGGCTCCTAAAGTTAGACAAGAATTAGGATACAAATGAAATTATTTTTTATAGTGTTAAATGTTGGATTATTCTTGACCACTTCTTCAGTAGAGGTGGTTAGGAGTATTCCTAAAAATAATTTAATAGAAGCGATTATCTACGTTGAAAGCAGAGGAGATATAAAAGCACATAATATCTCAGAAGATGCAGTAGGGTGTTTACAAATTAGACCTATTATGTTACGAGAGGTTAACAGACTTTTAAGATATAATAAATACAAGTTAGCAGATAGGTGGAATAAATCTAAATCCATAGAAATGTTTAACGTAATTAAAGAACACACCACAAACGCTACCAATGAAAAGTTAGCCAGAAACTGGAATGGTGGTTGGAATGGATATAAAAAACAATCAACACTAAAATACTGGCACAAAGTCAAGCAACAATTATGAATAAACACATTTTAATTTACGCAATCATTACTATTATAGTTCAAGTCGTTATAATAACAGATTTGCTTTCTAAACGCGGCAAACTGGAAACAATAGAGGCGATAATCGAACAACCAGAGTTAAGCGATATTGACGGACTGCTTAACGAGATAGACACACTACAACTTAAATCAGACACCATCAAGCTATATTATGAACGCAAGACAAGTAATTACCATATTCTGCCTCGCTCTGAGCGTATTCGCTTATTCGCAGATCGAGTTAATAGATAAGAACAACGATACATTAGTTTGTATTACATATCCTCAAATGGATAAGATCTATATTGAGTTGCTTCAGAAAGATAGTTTAATGGAACAAGCTCAAATAATGCGTTTTAAAGAGTTTAAATACATACAGATAGTAGATAGTACCAGAAAAGACATAAATAGTCTTAAAACGTACTCTAATAGCCTTGAGGACGATTATAATGACTTATTGACTATATCGAAAATACAAGAGCATAAAATAAAACGTAATAGAAAGATCGGTTTAATTATGCTTGGAGTGATAGTATTACAAGCGTTGTTATAAGACAAACTCGGTAGCTTCGTCGATATTCAAAAAACAAACTTCTTTTGTAATAATACTATTGTTGGCAAATTCAGTTGTGGCCCTTAGTTTCTTTTCTACCCATATAGGTTCTATATCGTGCAAATTAAAAGAATAAATACCCTCTGGTGTGGAGTTTATATAAATTGCATCATCTAAGTGTTTACCAGTTTCAAAAATCATCGCATCATATTTCTTTTTTTCCAGTAGTAAAGTAGGATAATGCTTTCGTCTACATTTTAGCTCTATTCTATGCTTGAATTTTGGAGAATAACAATCCCATCGGCTCATTTGATTTTTTGACTTGACTAAATCAAAATATACAAATTCTTTCAGCCAATTAAATAGATCTTCTTCTTTCCAATTATACATTAATATTCTTCAGCTTGTACATCAAAACTTGGACAAGCCTTGTTAGAAAATTCATTGTGTCCATATACTGAAATTTCTGGATATACTTTTCGTATCCTTATCATTAACTTAACCAACGATTCTTTTTGTTCTTCAGTTCTTGTGTCGCTTGGTTTACCTTTTTCATCAAGACCACCAGCATAAGCAATACCAATACTAAATTTATTATATCCACGACAATGTGCTCCAATTAGCTCGATTGGTCTACCAGATTGAATTGTACCATCAAGTTTTATATGATAATGATAACCACAATCCGACCACCCTCTTGCTAAGTGCCATTGAGTAATATCCTTAACATCCACATCGTGATCTGGTTTTGTAGCTGTGCAATGGATTAAAACTTTGTTAATTGGTCTCAAAACTTTTTTAATTTTTTTCATAATTGATTGTTATTGTGAATATCAAGAAATACAAATTTATAGTATTATAACTAAAATCCTCATCAGCACCCACATACTCCCAACCTAAAGTAAATCTGTCGTGTGGATAATGTCCTATTATATATATCTCGTAATTCAATTATAGTTGTTTTTTAACTTTTTTTAGATTGTTGATAATTTCCAGCATCTTAGCAATCATAGAATAGCCCTTAACTGCCTCAAAACTTTCGTCTATACTCTTTGCTTCGTTTATTATTAGCGTTAATGCAATAACTTTAGTAGCCATAAACTCCACATCAACAAGATTAAAT
>Ga0228672_1000804_pt1 | contig 13821 bp, 13 predicted proteins | sample 90DmetaG_FD_182788 | JGI IMG/M metagenome (GOLD analysis project Ga0228672, IMG submission 182788) | Seawater microbial communities from Monterey Bay, California, United States - 90D | ecosystem: Environmental > Aquatic > Marine > Coastal | place: USA: California | collected 2016-11-08 | reverse complement strand
ATAGATCAGCTATATTAAAAACTGCAGGAAAATATAAATCATTATAATGTAAAATAATGAAATCTGTAACGGCCGAGTTATCATATCTATCAAGAAAATTAGCTAATCCACCTCCTAATATAAGAGAAAGTCCTGTTAAGTATAAATTGCTGCTTGCTAGATTTGTAAATAACTCCTTAGCTATGAAAGTAAGGATAATAAATATTAAAATATTCAATACCCACTGACCAAGATAATCTAAATTATTGAACAAGCTAAATGCAATTCCATAATTATTCATTGTATAAATAGTGATAAAAGAATTTAAAATATAATTTTGATCAAATAACAGTGCATACTGTTTAGTATAATAGTCAAGAACAATAACGGATAAGATAATACAAAAAGAGATTACTCCTTTTATGCGTATGTCCTGCATTCTCCATCACCATGTACATTATCGAAGCATCTCTTACAAATTGTAGAAGACCCATCTATTGTCCCTACAGATTCGTGCAAGTGCCAACATCTCTCACATTTTTTATGATTTGATTTTGATATAGAAATAGAGAATTTATTCAAGTCATCATTAATTGAATAATTATCTGACTCTTTACCTAAGGTAATATTACATGCAGATACTATAAAAATGAATTTAAGTTCATCAGATAATTTATCTAAATCATCATATAAGTGCTTATTACAACTAATACTCAATTCACACTCAAGCGATGACCCAATTTCATTTTTATTTCTTGCTTCTTCGATCATTCTAGATACATGAGGTTTGATTGAATAGAGATTATCGTACAACTTAATTTTTTCATCATTTATTTCAACTGAAACATCAAGCCATTCCTCCAAGTATATGCTTTCTTTATTATCTGGCATTCTTGAATAAATTTCTTCAGCAGTAAATGTCAATATTGGAGCAATCCAAGTGTTCAAATAACTCATCAAGACATGACATGTCTTTTGTGCAGACAGTCTAGGTAGCCCATCTTTTTTGGAGGTGTATAGTCTATCTTTAATGATATCAAGATAATATCCTCCTAATTCAAGTGTACAAAAATTTACTACATCTTGCGTTATTTTATGAAACTTGAAATCATCGAAGTCTTTAATGATCTGATTATTGAGCTCTCTCGCTTTATTTATAATCCACTTATCTAGTTCCACCATATCTTTAGACTCTATCTCTTGGTTATCATAGTCACTAATATTAGATAATAGAAATTTAGAGGTATTACGTATTCTTCTATAGGATTCAGAAACTCGTTTTATAATTTCATCTGAAATTGTCATCTCTTTAGAATAGTCTGTCATAGCAACCCATAATCTTAGGATGTCAGCTCCTTTATCTTTGATAACTTTTTGTGGTGAAATAATATTTCCTATAGATTTAGACATTTTTTGACCATCTTTATCTACTACGAATCCATGAGTAAGGACATTTTTATATGGCGATTTATTAGACATCGCGTGGGATGTGATAAGTGATGATTGAAACCAACCTCTATGCTGATCAGAGCCCTCTAAATATAAATCTGCAGTTTCATCAACGCCTCTACTTTTAAGAACAGTCTGATGTGTTACACCTGAATCAAACCAGACATCAAGAGTATCTTTTATCTCTTTATACTCATCTATTTTTTTTACTATAGTTTTTTTATCAAAATCTAGCCATGCTTCTATATTGCCAGATTTTATTATATCAGCAGCTTTTTTTAGAATTGCACCTGTATCTGGATGAAGTTCACTTGATTCTTTATGCAAGAATAATGGAATAGGAACTCCCCAATTTCTTTGTCTTGATAAACACCAATCTGGTCTACCATCAATCATATTAAATATTCTGTCTTCTCCCCATGTAGGTAGCCAATTTACATCTCTTATATGACTCTTTATTGATTCTCGCAATCCAGAATTATCCATACTCATAAACCATTGGGGAGTAGCTCGAAAAATTAAAGGAGTTTTATAACGCCAACAATGAGGATATGAATGTTCATAATCTTCTGAGAATAATAAACAATCATTTTTTTTAAGCAAAGATATGATTTCATCATTACATTCTCTAATTTTCATCCCTCCAAAAATTGGTAAACTTTCTATGAATCTCCCATAGTCATCAACAGGATTATAAACTTCTAAGTTATATTTCATTCCCGCAAGGTAATCATCTGTACCGTGACCAGGAGCTATATGCACTGCACCTGTTCCATTTTCATCTGTAACATGATTAGCAGTTATAACAGGAACTGTCATATCATAAAATGGGTGCTGTAGCTCTAAATCGATAAAATCATTATTTTTGATATCACATGATATTGAATAGTCCGATTCACCAGACTTATCCATAACTGAACTAACCAAATTTTTAGCGATAATAAGATATTTATTATTATTTTTTACAACTGTGTAATTGATTTTCTTGCTTAATGCAACTGCTCGGTTAGCAGGTAAAGTCCAAGGTGTAGTAGTCCATATAGGTATGAATACATCTAATTCATGATTTATATTTTTGTATGAGGATAGAAAATTTTTATTAAGAATCTTAAAATTAACACAGACAGCGGAAGATATAATATCTTTATACTCTACTTCGGCTTCAGCTAATGCTGAAGAAGATTCAATACACCAATGAACAGGTTTCGATCCGTAGTATATATGATTATTTTCAATCATCTTTGCTAAGCTTGAGACTATTCCAGACTCTACATCTTTATCCATACTTGAATAAGAATTATCCCAATCACCAAAAATACCTAGCCTAATAAAGTCATTTTTTTGTTTTGCAATCTGTTTTTCTGCGTATGTTCTACAAGCACTTATGAAAGCTTTTGGATCATCTTTAAATTTTGATTTCCCATATTTCTTTTCAACTTGTAGCTCTATCGGCAAGCCATGGCAATCCCATCCTGGAATAAACGGAACATGATAACCTGACATGATTTTAGATTTAATTATAAAATCTTTTAGGATTTTATTAACTGCATGACCGATGTGTATATCACCATTTGCATACGGAGGACCGTCATGAAGGATATATTTTTTTTTACTTTTTGACTGCTCGAGATTCTTTTTATAGATATCAGTTTCATGCCACTTTTTCAATATTTCAGGTTCTCTATTAGGCAGATTACCTTTCATAGGAAAATCTGTTTTAGGTAAATTTAGAGTATCTTTATAGTCCATAATTTTTGCTATTGATTATTGCATATTTATGGTCTTCATTCATTTGTTTAATAAGTTCATCTTGACTATCAAACTTGATTTGATTCCTTATCATTTCTAAAAAATATACCTCAACCTCTTTATTATAAATATCTTGATCAAAATTCAAAATAAATACCTCAAGGATTTTTTCTTTTCCATTGTATGTAGGTTTATTTCCTACAGATGCAAGCCCATAATAAAATACACTATCAATACATATTTTGCATAAATAAACCCCATCAAGAGGATAATTATGTTCAAGTGAAATATTTGCAGTAGGGTAGCCCAGTTTTCTTCCTAACTTCTCTCCTGTAGTTACAGTACCCCGTAACATATATTCCCTCCCCAGGCAGTTATTTACATCTGAAAAATTACCATCTTTTAGTAATGTTCTGACTCGTGTACTACTAATATGCTTATTGTCATATTCTTCTAGCTCTGGAATAATGAGATGAAAATCACCAGCATTATGATATTCTTTAAGTTTATCTATATTACCTTCTCTACCTTTTCCAAATTTAAAATTCTTGCCTATAACTAAGTATTTTGTCATTAATTTCTTAATAAGGATTTCCTCGCAAAAATAATTTGCTGAGAAATTTTTTATACTATTGAAATCAATAGATAGTATTGTTTTGATTGCATAGGACTTAATATAATCAAACTTAAGTTTATTATTATATATTCGCTGAAATATACTTGATTTAAAGATTTCTTCTGGCAACTCATTGAATGTAAAAATTAAAGATTCTAAATTCTCTCTATGTGAAATTTCTTGAGCTTTTCTGATTAAAGACTGATGCCCTTTATGGATACCATCAAAATTACCTATGGTAACAACCTTAGGATTACTTGAAACACTCTCTATCTTTTCTATTATATTCATATTTTATAACTCTTAGTTTTGACACCCAAGAGCATCAAAGAAACAAAGTAAATCGCTGATCCAGCGAAGATATTTACTATCAAGTATCCTGCACGTTCATACATGCCTGTATCATAGTCAAATGGCAAAATATTGCCATAAAAGAATAAAAACAAGAACATGGATAATGTGGCTAAAACAATTTTTAATGAGGACAGGTTAAAAAATAGATTTTCTTTTATAATGCCGAGTGACTTTAGTTTGAAGCTCATCAATAAAACCTGAACCCATGCTGATAATGACGTAGCTAATGCAATCAATGCATGTGCTCCTTCAAATGGCCTTTTAAGATAAAAATATAAAATCGTAAGATTAAATACGATGTTAATAGAAATACCTATGAGTGAGTAAATTACAGGAGTTTTAGTATCTTGCCTTGAATAGAATGCCGTTACTAATATCTTTAAAAATATAAAAGCAGGCAGCCCAAGACTATATGTTACTAGGCTTAGTACTGTCATATTTACATCTAGTATTTCAAAATTACCATACATATATAATGTAGAAACAATTGAACTTGAAAGAACAATCAGGCCAATCATAGAAGGCACAGCAATTAAAATAGAGAGTCTGATTGATTTAGTTAATATTGATGAATATAAACCAGATTCCTTCTTTTGAAAATACTCGGATAAAACTGGCAGTATTACTATTGAAATTGCAATGCCAAAAATAGCTAAAGGTAACTCTATTAATCTATCTGAAAAATATAACCAACTTATACTACCGGTGACTAGCAAAGAGGCAACAATAGTATCAATTAATAGATTTATCTGAACAGCTGCCGTGCCTATAATTGCTGGCCCCATAAGTTTGATAACTTTGACTGAACCGTGATGATAAAAATTAAATTTTGGTATTTTGAGAAATCCTAATTTATACATTAATGGCAGCTGAATCAATAACTGCACTATGCCAGCAACCAGTACTCCATATGACAATGAAATAATTGGAATTACAAAAAGCGATGATGAAAATATTGTAAATACTATTAAACTTAAATTTAAGAAAACAGGAGTAATTCCAGATAATATGAAGCGATTGTATGAGTTGAAAATACCAGCACACATTGCAGTTAGAGATATGAATAATAAATATGGAAATGTAACAAATAACATTTCTGATGTTAAATTCAGTTTAGCATTATCATCAGCAAAGCCAGGTGCGAATATATAGGCAAGCTCAGTAGAGAAATACATACCTAGTAACGTGATGATTAATAAAGCAATAAATAGATTTCCTAAGATATTTTGGACAAAATCAGTTAGTAAGTCACTTTTATTGAAGCGATACTCTTGTAGTATAGGCACAAATGCCTGAGAGAAAGCTCCTTCAGCAAATAGTCTTCTGAAAAAGTTAGGTATTTTGAAAGCAACAAAAAAAGAATCTGTACTAGAAGATGCTCCAAAATAGTTTGCAAAAAGAATATCCCTTATGAAACCACTTATTCTTGATATGAGGGTAGTTATGCCGAAATGGCTCGAAGATTTAATAATGGATCTTGATTTTATATCTGATTCTTTTGTCATAAAGAGTGTATTATATTGACACTAGCCCACTTGACTGAGATAATCTTCACTTATTTTACCTATTATTGGAGAAAATTACATTGGCAAATACAGCACAAGCTAGAAAAAGAGTAAGACAGGCTGCAAAAGCAAGAGTAAGCAATGCTGCCAAAAAATCTGAATTCAGAACTAATATTAAAAAAGTACTTGGTTCAATTTCTGATAAGAACGCAGAACAATCAAAAAAAGACTACATAACAGCAGTATCATGTATAGATAAACTTGCTGCAAAAGGGCTTATTCATAAAAATAAAGCTGCTAGACACAAATCAAGATTAAATAGCAAGATTAAATCTCTATAACAATTAAATTATCTGCGTGAATCACTTCTTTGGTGTATTTACCACCGTGTTGAGAAATAATATTCTCTGAAGATTGGCCTTTTAGTAAAGCTATATCATCTGATCCATAGTTTGTGATGCCTTTAGCTATACATTCATTTTTTTCATTTATACAATTAATTACGTCACCTTTTTCAAAACTATTTATAATATTTGTAATACCTACAAAAAGAAGACTACTATTTTTAGTTAACGCTTTGCAAGCGCCTTTATCAATCACTATTGCCCCTTGATTTTCTGTTGTGTCAAGCCATTGTTTTTTAGAACTAACTTTTTTTGATTCTGGAATAAAAAGTGTTCCATAACTTTCAGTAAAAATATTATTTAGTATGTCATTTTCATAGCCACTTGCTATGACTGTATATGTTCCAGATAGGGCAGCTCTTCTAATAGCCTGTATTTTGGTTGCAAACCCACCAGTTCCAATATTACTTTGAGTGCTAAAGTCAGTATCATACTTTTTTAGGTCAGAAACCTTTATCAATTTAATAAGTTTCGCATCATTGAAACAATCAGGATTTTTATCATACATTCCTTTTTGATCAGTTAGGATAATTAGCAAGTCAGCACCTATAAGATTAGCAATCATTGATGATAGGTTATCATTATCACCAAGTTTAATTTCTTCAGTAGATACAACATCATTTTCATTAATAATTGGTATTATCTTATTAGATATAAGTTCTTCTATAGTTCCTTTAATATTTAAATATCTAACTCGATCATTTATATCATTATGAGTAATAAGTAACTGAGCTATCTTATTTTCTTTTTGTGAAAATATCTTTTCGTAGTCCAGCATTAATTTTTGTTGACCAATAGCAGCTAATGCTTGAAGCTTTTTAATATCCCTGGGTCTATCATTCATATCAAGAATGGCCATACCTTGGCTGATTGCGCCAGATGTAACTATGATGACTTCTTTTCCTTCTTCCACAAGCAAGCTTATCTCATTACAAATATTAGACAGATAATCCTTTCCATCATTATTATTAATGACTGAGCTGCCAATTTTAACGACTATTTTATTAGACTTCTTTAATTCTATTTTCATATTTCAAAAACTCATATATTTCATTAGTAAGTTCTTTTACACCAGTTTTATTAATTGTGGATATAAAGTAAACATTAAGTTTTGTTTTATCAAAACATTTTTTGAGATTGATAATATCTTGTTCTTTGATCATATCTATTTTATTTATAACTACCCATCTATCCTTTTTAAGAAGAGATTCATCATAATTATTTAATTCAAGTTTAATTTTCTCTATCTCTTTAGTAATATCTTCATAGGTTTTGCCAGTGCAATCTATAATATTTAATAGCATTTTTGTTCGACTAATATGTTTTAAAAATCTTATGCCTAAGCCTATCCCTTTTGATGCACCCTCAATGATACCTGGGATATCTGCGACTACGAATTTCTCGTAATCGGAATAAAGAACCACCCCTAAATTAGGTGTGAGAGTGGTAAATTCATAGTCTGCAACTTTTGGCCGAGCCATACTCACAGCTTGAAGAAAAGAGCTTTTACCTGCATTCGGCAATCCCACTAATCCAACATCTGCCAAGACCTTGAGAATAATCCTTATTTCCTTATATTGACCTTCTTTACCATCAGTCTTTTTTCTAGGTGCTCTGTTGGTTGATGTTTTAAAACGAACATTTCCACAACCATGTTCACCACCTTGTACGATGGTAAGGGATTTACTTTCATCATCAAGATCAAATAATTCTTCATCAGTTTCGTTATCATAAATAACGCAACCTAGAGGTAAGTTAATAATTAAATCGTCACCATTTCTACCATGTTTATTTTTACTTCCGCCAGACTTACCATTTTCAGCCTTGAATAAACTCTTGTTTTTAAAGTCAGCTAAAGTATTTAAGCTATCAGTTCCTTTTATGACAATAGAACCTCCATCTCCGCCATCTCCGCCGTCAGGTCCTCCAAAGGGTATATATTTTTCTCTTCTGAAGCTCAAGCAGCCCGAACCACCATTACCTGCTCTAACTGTAATTACAGTCTCATCAATGAATTTCATGATTGATAGATTTTTTAGTGTTTGGTTGGAAGGACACTAACGAACTTGTGCTTATTAGGACCTTTTTTATGAAAGTAGACGTATCCATCACTTGTAGCAAAGAGCGTATGATCTCTTCCGCAACCGACATTATCACCAGCTTTAACAGGCGTACCTCTTTGTCTTAAAATGATGTTACCAGCATGCACAAATTCACTGCCATACTTTTTGACACCAAGTCGCTTAGACTCAGAATCTCTACCATTTTTTGTACTACCACCAGCTTTCTTATGTGCCATTTTATTTAATCGACTCTATTTTTATTTCTGAAAACCCTTGTTTGTGACCTTGTGTTCTCATGTAATGTTTTCTTCTCTTGAATTTTACAATTCTTATTTTAGGATATCTACCATGTTTTTGAATAGTAGCTTTGATTTTTAATGATTCTAGAGCCTTTTTCTCAATTACGGACTCCTTATCATCAAATGCCATAATTATCTTATCAAGTTCAATTTCACTTCCTTCAGGCTTAGAAATCAAATCAACACGTATTACGTCACCTTCAGTAACGTTATATTGATGTCCACCTTGTTTGATAATTGCGTTCATAATGCCTAAGTTGTGTGATTCTACCCTGATTTTTTTAAATAATAAACCATTTTATAGGTATTTAGCCCAGTTAAATATGATATATTTTTCTGACAATGCATGATTTAAAGCAAATTACTAAATCCTTAAATTCCGATCTCAAAAGATTAAATATTTATCTAAAAAAAGCTACTAGCACAGACGTCCCATTAATTAACAATTTATCGAGCCATATGATAGAAAGTGGAGGTAAAAGAATTAGGCCAATTATTCTCATATTATTCTCAAGAATATTGGAGAACACTAACCATGTTCTTCATGCTGGAGCCATTTTAGAGTTAATTCATGCAGCCACATTGCTACATGACGATGTCGTAGATCAGTCAGATATTAGACATAATATTAAAACTGCAAATAAGTTATGGGGTGATGATAGTGCCGTTTTAGTTGGAGACTTTCTATATTCACGAGCTTTTGAATTAATTGTTGAGATTAATAAAGAAAAAGTTTACAAAATTCTTGCTGAGACTACTAACCAAATTTCACAAGGTGAAGTAATACAACTTATGGTTAAAGATAAAATAATTGATGATGTAGATAAATATTTAAATATTATTTATCTTAAAACAGGAAAATTATTTGAGGCATCGTCAGCAGTTGCGTCTGAGCTTGCTGGAGGTAATCATATTGAATGTGCCAAATCATTTGGTAAGAATTTTGGTATAGCATACCAACTAAGAAATGATTATCTAGATTATTTTGGAGAGGAATCCGAGACAGGAAAAAATATTATTGAAGATTTGTCTGAGGGAAAATCAACTTTGCCGTTAATTCATAGTTATCTCAATTCTAACGATGGTGATAAAAAAATTATTTTAGAAATATTTGAGGGAAAAATTCTCTCCAAGTCTGATATGTTACTTGAAATATTCAAAAGAAATAATTCTGATGTTTATACTGAAAATAAAATCAAAGAATACTCAAATAATGCTATTAAGTCACTGGATAAGTTCTCTGGTGATGCTAAAGAAAGTTTAGTAGATTTAACTAACTTTTGCTCTGAAAGACTTAAGTAGAGGGGAAGGGGTACTTACCCTTAATTATCTCTGTAAGTGTTTTCCCTTCAGAATAACCATTCATAAATTTTTTCCCAAAAAATAACTTAAGCATCCAGTAGCTCATTCTTTGTTTTTTATAAAGTATTTTCGAAGCTCGGTTATATAGTGCTAATTCTTTTTTCATACCAATTAGAAATGCCGAGTATTTATTATAAACATCTTCTGGAATACTAGTTCCAACAATTGAATTAGCTATGTATTTGCCAGAAATTACTGCATTATATATTCCCTCTCCTAAGAGGGTTTCAGCAAGACCTGCAGCATCACCAATTAAATATGTTCTTTTTGATGTTGGAAAATATCCATTCCCTTCTGTGCCAATAGGAAAACCTGTAATATGGGTTATTTCATCTGTACCAAGCTCCTCTTTGACAAAGCTAAACAAGTCCTTTTTTTTGGGTTTGGGTTGAGAAGAATCATATACGAGATTTCCTATACCCACGTTGTAATGATCTTTTTTTGGAAATATCCATCCATATCCAAGTTTATTGAAAACGAATTTAGTTGGCATATCTTTAGATGAAATTTTACGATCTACAAGTCCTTCAAAAGCAAATACAGGATTATTGAATTTTAAATCTGTTGTCAGTCTTCTTACTGTACTATTTGCTCCATCGGCTCCTATAAGAAAGTTACATTTAATTTTATATTCAGAAGTTTCTACATAAACTTCATCATTATTTTCATTTATTTTTATAACTCTGCCTCTTACAAATTCAGCTCCTTTGTTCGTGACATAGTTAAAAAATAAATCATCAAATTCTTCTCTTACAACCATTTTACATGCGCCTAATTGATGGTTTAAGTCTACTGTTTTTCCGTTTGTAAACTTAAATAACATTTTCTCTGAATCATGTTGCTTAAGGTCAGTTATTTCAAAAGGCAGTTCTTTAACTGTTTTTGGTGTAAGACCACCCGCACAGGGCTTATGTCTAGGAAAATCATGTCTATCCAATAAAATTACACTTCTTCCAGAGTCTCTTAATATGCTTGCTGCCATGCATCCAGAAGGACCGGCTCCTACAATTAATATATCTGTTTGTTTAATCTCTTTATTCATTATTAGTGCGATATGATCTAAAATGATGCATACCTAATCAAGTTAACTACTGCTTCTATGTAAAATAATTCAGAAACTGTTGTTTTACAAACTTTTTATTAAATCATCACTAAGCACTATTTTGGCACAATTATTGCACCCATTTATACATAGAATGAGGAAATATATAATGAAATTAAAAAATATCTTACTAGGAGTAATTACATTTATTGCACTTACTTTACTTCCTGAAGTTACATATGCAGAAGATAATATATCTAATGCAAATACTGCATGGATTTTGACTTCGACAGCTTTGGTATTGTTCATGACACTACCTGGTCTAGCTTTCTTTTATGGTGGTTTAGTCAGAAGCAAGAATGTTTTATCAGTATTAATGCAGTGTTTCAGTCTCGCTTGTTTAGTTAGTGTAATGTGGGTAGCGTTCTTATACAGTTTAGCTTTTGGTAATGGTGGCTCAATGAACTCTTACATAGGCAGTCTGGACAATGCATTTTTATCAGATATAACTATAAAATCTATGTCTGGCGACATTCCAGAAACAGTATTTATTATGTTTCAATTAACTTTTGCAATTATCACTCCGGCATTAATCGTTGGAGGATTTGCTGAGCGAATGAAATTTTCATCTATGTTCTTATTTAGTTTGATTTGGATGGTACTTGTCTACGCACCGATTTGTCACATGGTATGGGGTGGTGGATTTTTAGGTGAAATGGGTGTTATGGATTTTGCAGGAGGCACTGTCGTGCATATTAATGCTGGTGTCGCCGCATTAGTTCTTGCTGTTTATCTAGGCAATAGGAATGGTTTTCAATCAGTACCAATGCCGCCTCATAATTTAAGTATGACCGTTGCAGGCGCATCAATGCTCTGGGTTGGTTGGTTCGGGTTTAATGCAGGTTCTGCATTGGCAGCTGATCAATCTGCAGGAATGGCTATGCTTGTAACTCATATAGGTGCAGCATCGGGGTCTCTTGCATGGATGTTTAGAGAGTGGACTAAAGTTGGTAAACCAAGTGTACTTGGGATTGTAACAGGAATGGTTGCTGGGCTAGGTACTATTACTCCAGCATCAGGTTTTGTTGGACCAATGGGAGCTCTAGTAATTGGTATTCTTGCAGGACTTATTTGTTACGAAGCGACACAATACATTAAAAATAAACTTAAAATAGATGATTCATTAGATGTATTCCCAGTGCATGGAGTCGGCGGTATTTTAGGAACACTTCTTACCGCTGTATTTGCATCATCACAGTTTGGCGGTTTGGGAATAGAAAATTCAATATCTAGTCAGTTTATGATTCAGCTTTTCGGGGTTGTATTCACAATTGGATGGTGTGCAATCTTTACGATAATAGCTATCAAAATTACTGAGGCTTTCACTGGAAGTATTAGGGTGAGTAATGAAAATGAAGAAACTGGAATTGATATCTCAGATCATGGTGAGTCAAGTTATAACTAGATTCTAATAACTTTTGTTTTTATGTTGTTATCGTGTAATTCAATTACACGATAACCATAAGAGAGGTTATCCTCCAGCGCGAAATCTTCTGATTGTTTTTTAAATTGATAACATGTTGAGGGTGTTGTAAAAAATTCAATATTATTTTTTTTATAATCAAACTCTTGGTGAACATGACCAGAAAATATTTTAAATTCTTTATTATCATGTGACAACATAAGCTCTAGTAACTCATCACTATTTTCACATATATGTTTATCAATCCACTTAGAATTTATTTTTGCAACAGGATGATGAGTAAAAATTATAATTTTATCTATACTGGCGTTACTGTTTAATTTATTTTTCAATTCGTCGATTTGTGTCCTTTTAAGATGCCCATTAATTTTACCAGGAACATGTGTATCAAAATTATAAGTCAATATATTGAACGGTCGTAAATCTATCGATTTTGTAGAAATTTGATTATCACATATTGCTTGTATGCAATCTAAACTATCATGATTGCCAGGAAGGATAAAAATATCAAATGCATATATCTTTAGAAGATCCTTTATAACCACATATGATTCTTGGGAATAATCATTAGATAAATCTCCAGTAATAACAATATCTTTTACCTGAGGGTAATGTTCTTTAATATGCTTTAATGTATTGGACAGAGTAAGATATGGTTTGCAGTTATTTTTAATATTCCCTATATCTCTCGTTATATGAAGGTCGGTGATTTGTACGATTTCCATACGTTATTTTATAGCACTTAAATATTAATTTTTTAAAAAAATGTGATATATTACACAAACTATGAAAAAAGATATTCATCCAGATTACAAGCCAGTTATATTTCATGATGTAACATGTAACAAAAGCTTCTTGTTATCTTCTACAATTAAAACAACTGAAACCATGAAGTACGAAGATGGTAATGAGTATCCCGTATATAAAATAGAAACATCATCTGAGTCACACCCGTTCTATACAGGTAAAGGACGTATAGAGACTAAAGAAGGTCGTGTCGCAAAATTCAAAAAGAAATATTCTAAAAAGTAGATAATAAACCTCTTCAAAAAACTTTATAAAAATAAGGTTGACTTAACTATATCTCTATTGTACTGTTATGGACAAGGAATGGACAAAGTCTATTTATATTAGACAAATCTAATATATCAGACAAATAGTCTACAATAAATTTGACAAAATGCAGACAAAGGAGGCAATTATGTCAACAATATTAGCAAACATTAAGTATTTGCTTGCACCATCACTGATCTTGGTAACATTTTTCGGTGTATTAGCAGGTGGATTACTTTCTTGGATCGGAGTAGCTTTACTTGGAGTAGGTGTCGTAGTTGACACTGTCTTACGTAGACAAGCATCAAGTTCTATGCACAAGGATGATGGTACTACTAAAGCATCTCCTGCGTTCCAAAATATGGTAATGTATTTTATGTTACCAGTATTCGTTTTATTACAACTTGCACTTGCATGGAGAGTAAACGGATTTATGACTGGAGTACCTGTAGAAGTGACATCA
>Ga0228672_1000803_pt1 | contig 13821 bp, 13 predicted proteins | sample 90DmetaG_FD_182788 | JGI IMG/M metagenome (GOLD analysis project Ga0228672, IMG submission 182788) | Seawater microbial communities from Monterey Bay, California, United States - 90D | ecosystem: Environmental > Aquatic > Marine > Coastal | place: USA: California | collected 2016-11-08 | reverse complement strand
TCCGCTTGCTACAACTTCCTGTAGGCGTTCAACGCAATCCAAAGGGACTATTGGGAAGTGGAACAGACTGTTAAAATGATGTGTAGCAATAGCTACTTTTCACAAGTTAAACAGCTGTGCAGACTCGAAGTCTGTGGATAATTAGCAGGCAAATCAATGCCGCTCTAGTGGGCACATTCGAGTTATTTCTTCATTTAATGTATTACTCACGTAGGAAACATTTAAACTTGTAATAACATGCACCGCATGCTATTCTTCTCTGCTTTTCAACGCTTTTCTCACCGCAGTGCTCTTTGATGTATTCGCTACACCTGCCTTTCACGTGGCATCGGGGACAGTAATATTGTGGACAGGGATACGGGTTTCTGTTCTGATGGGTGGCCATTTGGATGAGCTCATTTGGTATGCGGATCATTGCATGTGAGGTTGTTCTGAGTGCGCTTAAGCTTGACGTGTCTGTAATGTATGCCATGATTTTGGCCAGGACATCCTGAGGAAGATTTCCAAGTGTCTCCATCACGTTGTTGTTTTGTGTGTATAGATGCTCGCTTTCTAGCGACCTGAATGGTACTGCCTGCGTGTCACCAATCCACTGGTTTGATCAAACCACGTGTTCTGGAATCGTTTTATAAAATTATCCAAACTCTCACCTAGGGAGGATTCATATTCGTCGACCTTGGTTGATACGGCCGGCAAATCCCACGATTTAAGGGTATTCCCCCTACTGAATCTGCGAATCATGCGGTCGTACATCTCTTCGTATACTTCTTGCATCTCTGGAATTTGCAGTGTTGTACACGACGTTAAGCCAAACTTGCCGCGAAATGTGTGCTGTTCTCTCCACTTTGCGCACATCTGGTTGTACTTGTTAATCAATTCTGATGCACGCGAGTGCTTGCCAGATAGATAAATTAGGTGCTCTATGTAAGCATTGTATTGTTGAGGTAAAATGTAATCGTTTCGAACGAGTTCACGCGCAGTTGGGTTGTACACGTGTTTGAGCAAATCTTCATATTCTTTTACACGAAGTGTGTCGTGCCAATTGGCATACTCGTCGTATGCTTTTATGGCGCTGGAAGCCAGCTCGGCGTCCCATAAAGTAGGATTTGCCGTGTTTCCCACGGCTAGCACGTAGTGCAACGAATGTCGTACCCGTTGCGCAAACAGAATAGGACGATGTTGTGTACTCATTGTGAACACAGTATGTGTATTTGTAATGTGGTAAGAGCATCTTATATGGCTGGCGCTAAAGTTTGGGGGTGAATAAAGTAACAATACATTGCAAACCCTATCAATGTGATGTCAAGGTTGTGCACCACAGCGGCAGACCCGGAGCCAACGGAGTGGCAATCGCCCATGTCTGGCCCGCTGCTGAGGGATAAATCCAACCGTCCGTCGACGACCCCGCACATGCGGCGTTCGGGCCCGCTGGATGAAGCTCAACGCAGCATAGTCGCAGTGCAAGAGAGGCGTGTCCGCTCTGTGATGAAAGACATTACTCCATGTGCACGCGAGAAAATGCGTTCATCGCCAGAAGTACAAAACACATCGAGTGTCATTTGATCACGAATATACCGCGTACACGATACACCCTGCACTGCAGCGATAGAATACTGACCAGAGAGTCCAGCTAGCGATATTCTATCTGAGGACAGAAATCACGGTTGCGCCGCTGCGGCCGACCCGACAAACCGCCTTGCCAGCTTGCGCAATGTTTAATTGTTGTTAATTGTGCGTGTAGCAGTGATCTCCTCATCCCCTGCAGTACTGATTAATTTAAACCCGTTTTTCTCCCAAAAACGTCGCGACGAGTCCTGGTTCAGACAGACCGGTCCCTGAACCTGCACTTGACAAGGACCGTGGTTGCATTCTTCCTCGATGCGCTGGAGCAACATTTGCCAAAGCAGGGTGCCAACGCCAGCGTCGCTGATCTTGTGCCTGCGATATTCTTTGCGGACGGCGATAATCACCACTTTGTACACTGGCATACCTCGAGGTCGCTTTGGTGGTAGTGTAGAATTGGAACTGCTCGCGCGTCTGGTCGATTCCAAATAGTTCACATTTGCTCGCTTTCGGATGAATTCGCTCAAAATGCACGCACCAATGATCTCTCCCGCTCGGGTTGTTGCAAGGGATACGAAATATGGGCTATCCGACTCGAACGCCGTTCTTGCTGAACGGGGCAAATAGGCATCAGGACCACACGCTGCACCCGTTTCAATCGTGACATTTTCTAAAAATGTAATAATATCTGTCTTCTCTTCTAATGTCGCATTGTTCGACTCAATGAGCCGGAACTCTACTGGTGGGATGGGTGGGTCGATCACGTCTACGAGTTTGTGTACCACTCCATCGACATCTTCATCTTGACCGGAGCCACGCACTGCGTGACTGCTGAGCGTGAGCCGTGCGAGACTCGGAACGAGCGATGCGATCGTCATGTCTGATGAAGGTGCACCAATGTGCCCTTATTGCTACACCCTACCCTGCAGCGATAGAATACTGACCCAGAGAGCCCAGCTAACTATATTCTATCTGCAATAAGACTAAGTACATGAGCCTCCATTAGAAACGAGTGGTATGTCTAAAGTAGATTATTATGCAATCGTGGTAAACGACCGGACATGGTCCTTTGTCACGTTTCAAGCTGCCGCGGCGACGATGCTCGGAGGAACCCTCATCGCACTCTGCACCGCAACCTCGGTCGCGTTCACAGGAGGAGGGGGCGCGTCGGGAACGCTTGCCTACTCCTCCGCACTCTCTGCAGCAATCTGCGGGATTGCCTATATCAACTACTCGTCGATGACCGAAACCAGACTGCGCACCATTAAGCAGTGCCGTGCTGAAAAGGGACCACCGGATGTGTACCCGAAGAAGGTGGCCTGCCTTGCCGCCGAAGAAGTAGACGACTTCGTCATCACGACGCTGCGATACTCGGACTGGGTTGCCACGTTCCCGCTCCTCGCACTCAAACTGTTTGACTTGGCGTGCGACGGTCCCGGAGAGCTAACATCAAGCGTGCTCACATCCCGTCTCGTCCATGCCTTAATCGCTGCACTTGGAATCATTATGGTCGCGAGTGGTTTCGTCGCATTGATTGCAACCGGCGACTTTGAGGTGGCCAGGACCGACACTGCCCGGTCGGCCCTTCTTCGATGGGGGCTGTATGGGGTGGGAATGTGCTGCCTAATTGGCATCTACGTGCTCCTGTTTATGGCCTCAAACGAGACGGAGAGTGTCCACTCGACCGAAGTGTATGGGTTTGCACTCTTATGGCTCTTGTATCCGGTCGTGTTTGTCCTGCAGATCTTCAACTCCAACATTGTAACCCCTCCTCGCAAAGACGTACTCTTCTCTATTCTGGACGTACTCTCAAAGCCGCTGCTGGCAGTGTATGTGGCACAGACTGCTCTAAAACGTACGACTGGAGTGTAACTGTAACGTAAAGCTGTTCATGTCAATGGCAACCTTGCAGCCGACTTCGACCGCCATGACGAACACTGTGCTTGACATGCAAACGACCATGCCCGCGAGATTCCCTCCTTTGAAGCACTCAAACGCGCATATCACGGAAATACCCACAAAAGTGTCGACCAGTATAAAGTATAGTGCCCACCCACAACCACTCATGTTGGGACAAACAGTTGGGGAACACTGTTTAAGTACGTGACTAGCGAGACGCATAGAAATAAAGGGCACGCTGCCAGGAACGTACAAGAGAACGTAATGAGCATTCGCCGCACGCCCATCCAGGCCACGCCCAAGAGCGTGGGTGGCCTCCCACTGAACGCCGTTTTGTCGGCTTCACGGGTAGTGCCCAATCGAACCCCGATTGGCTGTGGAGGCTACGGGGACTGCGAAACTGTGGTTTGAGGGGAAATCACGTGGCTTCTTCGTGATGACACACTTAACCGACGCCAGCAGTACGGTGTTTGGAAGAAGTGGGTCCGATCGTTCATCGACCAAAAAGCGCCTGGGTGGTGTGCCTTCCTTGGGTATCAAGGCCCGCACCTCCGAGGAACCGATGGCGACCCGGTTCTCATGGTACGCAACGTTGAGGAGGGTTTCGAATTATGGGTGTGCCGCCCTGAGGACTACGACGACGACGAGCAAGAGACTATTAACAATAGCACAGTTGACGATTTACTGGAATCAGGACTTCAATACTGGCCCCAAAATTTTGATGACAAGGACGCTCTCTGGACTAGCGTACAGACGAATTTTTTCCCCTTTTGACAATTGGGTGACGAGGGTCACCCGCCGTCCACTACGCCGCTGTCCACCCACACGTATACCCTTCGAGCGCGTCGACCGTCTCGCAAAGCAGCTCGACGCGTCGGACGGGGTCGGGGTGTGAGGAGGAGGGATTGTGAACGTAGCCGTCCCCTGCGACCGCACACCACGTCTGTGCCTGGAACAGTGCAAACTGTGTGTAGTCCTTTGTGTTCGTGTAGCTCATCAACGTGACCGCCGCCAGAACATCCGAGATCGCTTCCGTGTACGCTCCGGCACCGTAGCGATGGAGTGTCGATTCCACCGTAGCCATGTATATTCTACTAAAGTATGAATTGTGTCCCAGCTCGTGTGCGATCACGAACCCCAAGTTTGCCAAGAGCGAAAAGTCGTCGTAGGCTTGGTCTGCAAAAGGGGCAAGGAGGATGCCCACCGAAAGGTACACACACCCAAAGGGGTGTAGGTAGTAGGCGTTGATGTCTTCAGGGTCGAGAAGCGGGGGGTGCGAGCATATGTCCTCCCCGAGAAGTGCCATTTTCAGTCGGTCGGATGTCATGGCCGCCGATTGCAAAAGCCCTTGGGTGGTGGGCCCGTCGTTGGAGGTGATCCGCGCAGCGGGTGGAGACGATCGTGGTTCGCCCGCAATCGCGACCCTGGAGCGCTCGACACCGAGCGCGATCGCATCGGGATTCTCAAAAAGGGCGCGCATTGCCCCCTCCGTCCGGAGCACTGCTGCTAGGTGCACCTTGAAGTCGTCTGTCATGCGTTTCACCCTCATCGCGAGAGCACTTGACACCGAGGACGCGTACAGCGCATGCTCCATCTGTTCTGGAAAGAGCGCGTCGGTGATGTCCTGGCAGCTGGCGACATCTCCCGGTCCGTGATCGGCAACGCGAGCGTCCACCGTTGCAATAAGCGTTCCCAGCGTCTGCCCCGTGGCTTGTCGCCAATCGGTCTCAGAGATTGGGCCGTGCTCGATGCCATGAGTAGCAGAGTGCGAATGCATCCGCGGGGCGAGTCGCCCAAGCGCCCTCGGCCTTCCAAACTGGGACTGTCTCGATGCGGCGTACTCACGCATCCCCGGCCAGATCGGTGTTTCCCATCTTCGATCGAATCGATTCGCCATGACACTAGCCGCACACACGGCAGCAACGCCCTTAATCGCAGACTCGGCCTGGCCCACAGACGCACCGGCCGACGGCCGCATCGTGCACACGAGCTTTCGAAGCGCATGAAGCGAGGCCGGGTCTACTATCATCGAAGGGGGATTGTTGTGCACATCCGATTGCAGTGCCGATTCCACATCGGTGGAGGTGGCGCCTATGAGCGCCGCCTTTAGAACGAGCTGAAGCAGCTCGGGAGTGGTCGGCACCCAGTCGCACGGCGCGGACGTGGACTCGTGTTTCGAACGGAACCACTCAAACGCCGCCTCTGCCGTCGCGGGCGATTCCCCTACGAGGGAGAGCGCCTGTTTGACCAGTCCCGCAGACAACAGCGCGCCGTCCTGCACACGCAGAATGAAGCCGTTTGAATCGATGTACACCGACAGCTCCACGAATCCGTCGCACCCGAAGCCCAGCAGGGTGGCTGCCGCATTGAATGTGTGTGCAGACGTATCCAGTGCCGAATTCACGTGCGAGAGTATGCGGTTGTACCCTTGGACCACGTCCGCCTGCATGGTCTGCACCGTGGCCGTCGCCAGTCGATCGCACGCCAACTTGAAGGACATCGCGTCGTTGACGGGTGCGTGGGCCACCCCCAGGGCGTAACGCGTGACACGAACCATTGCCTCCACGCTCTCTGCAGCTGCGCCAATTCCGAGGTACGTCAACCCATTCCCAGAGCTGTCAACCGTGTCTGCCCACTTGCCGCACGCAGCTTGTACCAACCGCTTCGACCCGGCAATGCCTGTCGCAGGGTTGAACGCGGAAGGGAATATCCGCTGCAGTTTACACACAGGCCGTTCGTCGATCTTCGAATACACAACAGAGAGGCCCGGAGGACATATCCCGATCGTATCGGACGGCGTCGACACCGACTTGCTCACAAACGTTTGCAGCGGCGCCACCCACTCCGATCTGACCGAACACGCGACAAATGAGCAGCCAGAAAGAACCATGCCCTTCGAGGGAAAGCATCGACCATCGGCGATGCATTCGCTGCGCTCTGCGCAAGTCAGAAACAGAGCGACCGCAGTTGCCACAAACGTTCCGAGGACCACGATCAGTATTTCAACCACGTCTCTGCTGAGTGTCAGATGAACAAGGGTTGATATGGGGTTACCGGCCGGCATCACGGAGAGGGCACGCAGACACCGCTTCCCTCGTTGCTATGTGTGCCGGGGAGTGATATGTACACGTGGTTAGAGTTGGTCGCGAGTCCAACCTATGCACACACACGATGCAACGCAGGCATCCCTCCACCAGCTGGTGGAACGCAGGCAGCGATAAAAAGGTGCAAAACACAAGCACACCAGGAACGTCCACACAACCGAGCACCAGCAAGTCGCACGCACACAAAATGGCAAACTGCAAGAAGCCCACTTACGAATCGGCCATCCTCGCAGCTGTCACTGGGCACGGCGTACTGTCACGTGCAGCCGTCGAGGCCAAGCTGTCGGAGAGGGGACTCGAGAACGCGCAGCAATTGAAGGCGACACTCAAGCGCCTCAAGGACGCTGACAAGCTCCAAAACGAGGGGGCGTCCTACATGCTGGGCAACACTGTGCTCGACAAACTGAGTGTCGACACGGGGAAGCAGTACGAAACCGCGCTGCAGGAGGCGCGAAATGGACGCAAAGCAGAGTCGGACGCAAAACAAGCTGGCAAGAAGCGAGAAGCCATGCGCGTTGCCAAGGCACTGAAGGCTGCGCGCAACCCTGGAAAGATTTGCAAGAGGCGCGACATAAAACTACTGAACATCGGTCTGTTGGCGGGACTGTGAGTAGGCGGGGGGTAATAAAGATAACGTGGACTGCAATCGGTACTAGTAATGCGTCAGCAATGTTACCATCACTCTTGCGTCTTTCAACTACTAAACCTAACGCAACCAACAAAACGTCACTCGTAATATATACGAGTACGACTGTGCTCACCCAAGAGAGCGAACAGGAAAAACAGGGCGTGGAGTGGGGCTGGAAGCGGTGGTACCACAGCCCCTTCCGCATTTTTGAGTGGTCAGACCATGAACATGCACTATTTACCAGCTGGTCGCTCACACACACGCTGATAGGCGCACTACAATTCGTATTTATACCGCCCGCATGGCTGCAGCCCAAAGGTCTCAGTTGGGTGTGGTTTCTGGCAAATCTGGCAATCCACGCCGCGTTCGAGCTGCTCGAAAACACCCCGTGGGGGATCCGCGTTGCGAGGTGGGTCCCTCCGCGTAGATTCGCCCAATACAACGGGGACACCGTGGTTAACTCTGTCGGAGACCTATTTAGCTTCTCGCTTGGGTACCTCGCACTCGCCTTCGCTTGGGAGCAGTCCACCCTTGCGGCATTTGTTACGCTCTCTGTGTTCGGGATTGCGGGTGTTGTGCCGTTTGTAGAGGCGGTGTACACACACTCTCTAGTCAGCCGGTGACACTGGCGCGACTGAATTTTGGTCCACAGATCGGGCTACCACCAACCCTCTACGCCCCGCATTGGGTCGGCAACCATCAATTTGCCCACTATTCGAGTACCGGGACTCACGAAATCGGCGAATAACCCTCGACACCAGACGTACCCCAACGTGTAGTTTAAATTGTCAGGGTCACCGACTGACTGTGCCATAGCAGATGCGACAAGCCATGCCGGTAGATAATAGCTGGCATGTATCTCCACACGTGGGGTCGAGTCGTTTTCAGGAGGCAGTTTGCTTATCGTGATTTGATCTGGGGTCTCTTTCAAACCCGAAGTTGTGAGATAGACATTGTATGGACGGTTGTCTGCGTGAGTTGCCTTTGTGAGCGACATGGAAAGCGCGTCATTTTTTTGGTCAGTCTCATAATAAGTTTTGGCAATAAATGGCAGGGGGCAATTGCCACCTTCCCTTCCCTTGAACCGTTTCCCCCCCACTTGTATCTCATTCGTGAAGATGCCATAGCTCTCCAGTTCTTTAAAAAGTGACGGGTCGGTAATCAGATCCAGGTTAATTCTATCAATGTACTGATAGATCAAGGACTTGCGCAATCCGTAGCTCTTCAGTGAGCTCGACAATAGCAGCTTTAATCTCCTGTCCTCTCCAATTGCCAGTGATAACAGTTCAGGATCGACATTGGCCGGTTTGCTTTCCCACTCGTGGTAGACTATATTAGTATTGCCACCAAACACGAACTCGACCTCGCTTTGATCAAATTTAGCGTCAGGATCCACACAAACTCGCGTTAGTATTTTCACTGCCTTCTGGTGCTGTTCCACTACCCTTTTCTGTACGTCTAGTAGTGGGTGACTCACCGATGTATGCATCACTCTTCCAAATTCTTCGAACGTATGGAGTATATCATTTTGTAACTGGCGTTTGGCGTTCTCTATTTCGATATTTTTATTCCTGTAGAAAGCATCGTCGCGTCCTTTGTGACTTTCGTAATCACCGCTCAATTGGTTGATTCGTTCAAATTCAGACCATTTCAATGGAATGCGACGATACGTTAACGAACCCCTCATTGAGTCCACAAGCGCGTACAGCGTTTGTGTATCCTTGGGAAGTTCCAGTGGTGCAAGTGTGTTGATATCGTTCAATTGTCCGCTTGCCGTCTCCCATACCGGGCTTGCCAGTTCTCCGTCATTCAGCATGCTGATGGCGACTGGTATATTATACTCGTTAATGTCTAATAAATAGTGATCGTGGAGTACATCATTCATACGAATGGTATCCACGCGACCGTTACTACGGTGCACAGTTAGTAGCTTCTCATTCAAATCGAGACCGATTGGGGATTTCTTAAGCCTACTGCCACTGTCCTGTTCATCGCGTGCATCACCGAGCGCACGGTCATGCTTAGGGGCGATAGACATATTGCTCAAAGAAGGGAGCATGACACACGTATGGCTCGCACACACATCGTGTGTGCACTAACTCTTATTGCATGAGGTTAATTGCATGTTCCTAAACCACCAGCCCACAACCTTCAAACTGTGCGCTGTCGTACGTTACGCTCGATGATCTCTTGGCCCTGCAATGCCAGCTTGGTGATTGTTTCAAATAGTTCTGCCGTTTGTACTTCAGTGTTGGTGGTTGACGCCTGTGCAGGCGGTGCCTCTCTGTCTGGTGCTGGGGCCGATGTATCATCCGTTCCTCCATCGTCGTTTGCGGGATTTCCGATAGAGCCATCCGCGGCTGCGCCGCGTGTTTGTTCACCGGCCGCCGGTGCAGCTTCTTCTGTCACCGGGGCAGCAGTCTGTTGCAATAATCTACGTTTGAGCGCATTTGCGGTGTTTTCGTTGGCCGCAATTTTGATGTCGCCAATAATGTCAAGTATCTTCCTGAAATCAGATATCGAAGCATCCGGTCGATTTCTATGACAACTGTACCAGTGGTAATGAATCTCGTTGAGGTAGTGATAATCAGGTTCTCCGCCAGAAAGAGAGTTCGCAAGACTGTGGAATGCGTGGAAAATACCAAGTATGTCCTTCCCAGAAAGTTCCATTGTCGGTAGGAGCAATATCTTTCGACCCAGCAGTCGTGGTCTAACTCCGCCCAAATACACCTTAAAGACGTCGTCTGCAAACGTTTCATGTAAACTTGTGCATCCCACAACAGTTGCCAGCTTTGTCAGTAAGCGACGTACGAACGTACGAAGTTCGCATGTATCCAACAGATCAAGCGTTGGAATCACAGCATGGGCAATGTTACGGATAGCACAATGCCTGACGATAGATTTGATCTTACCGGGCAGTACATACACTGGTATTTGGCGTTGTTTCAAGTGGTCGATCGCCCACGATTCGTGCTTGGCATCCGACGCATCAACGACCCACAGTTGGGCGTCTTTCTGTCCACAATCGGGAAAAGCGTAAGACTCACACAGAGCAAGCACAGCGCGAGGGTTGGCTGCCATCAGTGCTTCCCACAGGCTATCACACTGTAGTACAGTAGAATTGCCACTGCTGTCGAATGTCGAATCAAAACTCATCACACCAGAACTCAAAAATTGCATTGCTCCTCGAAGCCAATCAACTTTGTCGGCATGTAGAAGAATATCAATAAATTCCTTCAATATCAATGATAGTTTGACACTGTTTCTCGTCGATGAGGATGGCAACCTCTTGTTGTTTACATTCAGACAAAGATATGGCGGAAAGCATTGGGGCTTTTCTACCCAAAGCCCGCGAATATACACGCCTGCCTTTGGACGAACGAATGGGTCACGCTGTTGAAGCGGGTCGATTGTGCGCCCGTCCGCAATCAGATTCGTGTACGTTGGACGAATGCATTTGCAGACTTTCTCACCAGGGCACGCATAGAACCAGCTGATCTTCGGCACAACTTCCGTCCAAAACTTACTTGCAATATCAGGAAATCTTATTTTCTGAACCATTGTAGGAGACGAGAATGGCATCTTTTTCAATGTGCTGTGCACAACAACCTGAATTTTTGCTTCAGAGATATTCTCAACTTCATCTGAAAAGCTTGCATGGCCCACTTTCGTGAAATTCCACGTAACGCGATATATAGCTTCATCCTGTGTGCACCACCACTGCCACATCAACCCGTAATTGTCGCCTCTTGAAATCAGCTCAGTAGCCGCATCTTTAAAGCCAACGCCAAATCCACCCGCACTGCGACTGTCACCATTTACTTTGCTCTCATCCGAAGAATTTCGCAAGATGTGTCTCTTGGAAAGCGGTTGCGTCAAGTGTTGCTCGATTATCATCTCGTCTTTCTGTAACACACACACAGCTTCAGTTGTGGGTAGGTGGGTGCTGTGGTATCCCACGTACCTCCAGGTAGATTGAAAGCACCCTCTCATTTGCAATTTTAAAGCAAAGCCTATTGTCTGTCAATAAGACCTCACTCGTGTTGCTCAAAAATCCATCCGGTCCAATCAATTCCAAATAGTCAAACGAATTCTGCAAAAGTTCTCGTATTGGGGGATATACACCTTCCCAGCCCCGTTGTTTTCTACAGTGTGCATTAAGGGGTACTGTGAATGTTTTGCTTTTCTGAATGGTCAAGTCTTCACATGCGCTATTTTTGCATTTGTCTTTGATGCGCTGTAAATGTGCTTCTGCGTCTGTCGTCATTATCTGCGTTCAATGCTGCAGTGTGCCGGTGCTACCCAACAAATCACACTTTAGCGGCAAGATCTGTACTTCCCTTTTGTGCCTGCGTGCCTCCAATTGCCGGACGCTTGCACAGCGCCCGAGTCTCTTCCTCAGAGCCAGGGATGGGCCGCTTGCGCAGCATACCCTTCAGCTTCGCGTTATCCGCCTTCAGCTTCGCGTTCTCCGCTTCTAGCTTTTCTATGGTCACATTCTGGTTATTATGAATGGTTATGCTCTGCTTCTTCAGGTCGACATACCTCCGTTTCGACTCGGTCTCCGCACACATCACTTTCTCTTTCATCACCGCGCGTGTGACCATGGTTTCCTTCTCAGCCAATGCGTCCTTCAGTTTGTTGTCTAACGATTTGAGGTTGCTCCGCAGGCCGTTGTTCTCACGCTGCAGATTCGAAATCTGCTTGTCTTTGGTGGAGAGCTGCGTCAGCATACGCTCCCTGTTCACCGCCTCCACCTCATCGCTCTTCGAGTACTTGAGTGCCAACTGCGAGTCGCGCGAACGCATCTGAATTGGAATGGTCTCCGCCGTGATCGGACGCACGAACTTGAACTCACACTCCATCGCAGCCACAAGCCCCCCTTCCCACCGGTCCAGCTGCGACTTTACGCCGTTGATCGCGCTCGTCAGGTTGTCCTGCGACTGCCGCGCCTGCTCCCGCTCACGCTCCTGCTGCTGACGGGCCTCCTCCCGCTCCTGTTTGGCCTCCTCGCGAGAAGCAGAAAGCTGCTGTGTCATCGCGTCCAACTTCTGCTCGAGCGTGCTCTTCTCCTGCTTGAGCACTTCGCGCTCCGCGATGCACTTATCGTGAACTACTAGGGCAGTCGACTTGGTGGTAGGTGGTTCATCTTCATCACACGAAGGACACTCGTACGCAGGACACTTGGCGAGGTGGGCTTTGCACTTCGATGCTTTGCTTGATGCCACATTTTCAGTTGGTATGCTTGTGAACTTGACTTTACAATGTGGACACGTGAGTCCTACATATCCCCTGCTCTTTCCGAAACACACTTTGTCGGGGAGAATCTCTTCATCGGATTCCACAAAGTCTCTGTATTTCTTGCGTGCTGACATGTGGTTCTTGTGCTAAGTCAACCGATGTGGTCTTATTGCGACTAGTCGGTCTAGTCTGGCTAGTCGGTCTAGTCTGGCTAGTCGGTCTAGTCTGGCTAGTCCGTCTAGTCTGGCTAGTCCGTCTAGTCTGTCTAGTCCGGCTAGTCCGACTAGTCCGACTAGTCTGAGTAGTCCGTCTAGTCCGAGTAGTTAGCGATCGCTAACTAGTGTACTTGCCAGCTGATGCACATCCTGGACACCAATACCCATGACACATAGACGGAAGTACAACGACTTTACGGAAAGTGAACCATACAACATGGATTCCAAATATCCACCATATAGCCCACGCAGATATGTAAAATTGAAGTGCCCCCACTGTCTTTTTGAGTTTTCCGAACTTGCACTCGACAGCTTAAAAGCAAACCGGTCGGCAAGAATCAAGACCCACCTGAAAGTCTGTCCCGCTTACATACACCCACCATGTGACGAGAGCTCTCACGAGAGCAAGAAGCAGAAGACCGCCCCGGTCGATTCCGGGCTTGTGACGATCTACAAGCTGGTCTACCTTCCGGACAATCGGGCGGTGTACACTGGGCGGACCAAGGACCCTGAACGTCGCCTCGCGCAGCACGCCTCGGCCTCGTCCAAGTGCCGGCTGGTGCGCAATGCGATGCGCCGCTACGGGCGCGCCAAGTTCGCGATCGAGCCGATCCTGCGGTGCAAACCAGAGGACGCGGATGCCAACGAGTCGTACTACATCATGGCCAACAACACGCTCCACCCGAACGGCTACAATTTGCGCCATGGGTCGGCGGCGGGCGATGAGAGCGAGGAGGAGCACCGCATTGTCGAGAGCGCCTCGGGGGTGGTGCCCTTCGACGGGATCGCGGACGAGCTGGCTGCACAGGGCGAAGCCCACCTCGATCTCGCCGAGATCTGCGAGGACCTCGAGGACTGCAGCGCCACCGAGGAGGTGTGCCGGCAGCTGCTGATGGAGGTGCACCCAGACCGCGCGGGGGAGCGCCTCTTTACGGCCACCGAAGTGGCGGGGATGCTCAATCAAGTCAGGGAGACGGTTAAATCTTAGATATTTTGTACTTACTCGCCAAGTGATATGTTGATGTGGAGCTGCAATGCTCGCTCGTCTCTAAATGGCGCCTGGGGGCATCCCTCTCCATGCAGTGGACAGTCGGGGAGTTGTGACGGCGGTGGTGGTGGCGGCGGTGGTGGTGGTGGCGGCGGTGGTGGGGGCGGTGGTGGTGGTGGCGGC
>Ga0228672_1000793_pt1 | contig 13976 bp, 11 predicted proteins | sample 90DmetaG_FD_182788 | JGI IMG/M metagenome (GOLD analysis project Ga0228672, IMG submission 182788) | Seawater microbial communities from Monterey Bay, California, United States - 90D | ecosystem: Environmental > Aquatic > Marine > Coastal | place: USA: California | collected 2016-11-08 | reverse complement strand
CCGGTGAGAAAGCGGCTGAACTCTATGAGGGCGATTGGTTCCCACAAGAGACGTTAGACGCAATCAAGTCGTACCTTGTGGCGATTAAAGGCCCTCTGACCACACCGGTTGGTGGCGGCTTCAGATCGCTCAACGTGGCCTTACGACAAGAGCTCGATCTGTACACATGCTTGCGACCTGTTCGTTGGTTCGAGGGTGTTCCTTCGCCCGTGAAGGCGCCTGGCGATACCAACATGGTTATCTTCCGGGAGAACTCTGAAGACATCTACGCGGGTATCGAATACCAAGCGGATTCCGATGAGGCTAAAAAGGTGGTCGACTTCCTGATTAACGAGATGGGCGCGACAAAGATCCGGTTCCCACAAAATGTCGGTATTGGTATTAAACCCGTATCTGCAGAGGGCACTAAGCGATTAGTCAGAAAGTCCATCCAATACGCCATTGATCAAGATCTACCTTCGGTAACATTGGTTCATAAAGGCAATATTATGAAGTTCACCGAGGGTTCGTTCCGCGATTGGGGATATGAGCTGGCGATGGAAGAGTTTGGTGGACAACTGCTCGATGGTGGCCCTTGGGTGAAGATCCCCAATCCGAATACCGGCAAAGACATCATCATTAAAGACGTTATTGCTGACGCCATGTTGCAGCAGGTTTTGTTGCGCCCACGTGAGTACAGTGTCATCGCGACCTTGAACCTCAATGGTGACTATCTCTCCGACGCATTGGCCGCGCAGGTGGGTGGTATTGGAATCGCGCCTGGCGCAAACTTGTCTGACGATATTGCCTTATTCGAGGCAACACACGGCACCGCGCCTAAGTACACAGGGCAGGACAAGGTGAACCCCGGATCTTTAATTCTGTCGGCAGAAATGATGTTGCGTCATCTGGGATGGAATGAGGCCGCGGACCTGGTGATCGACGGTATGAATGGTGCTATCCAAGCTAAAACAGTGACGTATGATTTCGCGCGTCTTACTGATAACGCGACAGAAGTTTCATGTTCTGCTTTTGGCGACGCCATTATTGAGCACATGAACTGATCTCAACACCAAGCGAGAGAGCCCGCAGTAGCGGGCTTTTTTTTGCCTCACGAAAAGCCCGCTACTGTTTTGCTGTAAGACCGCTTGATGTTTCCATCAAAAATAATGCGTTCTCATACGTTGGGAGCGGCAGGAAATGACCGTCGAATTAGAATCTTGACCGATAATTGCTGTGATAGGGGTGGTCGATGGCCTGCTGACGATCAGACTTGTCCCATTTGGTATCAGATTAGTAGTGACAAAGTATCGACCAGAACACAGTGGAATGCGTACTAGACTATACTGTGCAAACGCTGGTACACATGTGACCCATGATTTATCAAATGAACCGACTGTCTATCAATGCATCTGCGTCCACGCCCGATCGTGGTGACGACGAGGGCGATCTTGCGGTCGCGCCTGCAAAACCAAAAACCAAACGCCCCCCGCTATACAGAGTTGTGCTCCTCAATGACGACTACACGCCAATGGAGTTTGTTATTGAGGTGCTGGAGCACTTTTTTTCGATGAACCGGGAGAAGGCGACGCAAGTAATGCTGGCCGTGCATACCCAAGGAAAAGGCGTATGCGGTATTTACACACGAGATGTGGCCGAGACAAAGGCAGAGCTTGTCAATCAAGCAGCCAGAGACAATGGCCACCCGCTCTTATGCGAGGTAGAGCCCTCACAAGATGATGAAGGAGAATGACGAGTGCTGAGTAAAGATCTTGAGCGGGCTTTAAATGAGTCTTTTAAGCAGGCCAGGGCCCAGCGGCACGAATTCATAACAGTGGAGCACCTGCTGCTCGCACTGCTCGACGACCCTGCCGCATTGAAGGTGCTTTCGGCTTGCAGTGCCAATGTGGACGCGCTGCGCGGGGATCTCGTCGAGTTTATCGATGCGACAACCCCCATGGTTTCGGGCGATGAAGAGGTTGACACCCAGCCGACGCTAGGATTTCAGAGGGTGCTACAACGTGCTGTATTCCATGTGCAAAGCTCCGGCAAAGCCGAAGTGACGGGTGCAAATGTTCTGGTGGCTATATTCTCCGAACAGGAGAGCCAAGCTGTCTATTTCCTGAAAACCCAAGATATCTCGCGGCTTGATATCGTGAATTTTATTACGCACGGGGTGAGCAAATCAGAGGACGAGGAAGAGGGCGCTGATGACGAGTTTCCTACCAGTGCGGGTGCGAGTGAAGGTGCTGATGAAGAAGAAAGTCCGCTAGATAAATACGCAACAAATCTCAACGAAGAGGCCATTCAGGGGCAGATAGACCCGCTGATCGGTCGTCTTGACGAGGTGGAGCGTGTCGCGCAAATTTTGGCACGTCGTCGGAAAAATAATCCCTTGCTTGTGGGCGAGTCAGGCGTTGGAAAAACAGCTATTGCCGAGGGGCTGGCGAAGCTCATCGTTGATGGTCAGGTGCCCGATACCCTAAAGACTGCAGAGGTTTTCTCGCTTGACCTTGGCGCACTGCTCGCTGGTACTAAGTATCGAGGCGATTTTGAGAAGCGCTTTAAGGGCGTGCTGGCTGACTTGAAGCGCCGAGAGGGATCGATCCTCTTCATCGATGAGATCCACACGATTATCGGCGCGGGCGCCGCATCCGGCGGCGTAATGGACGCGAGCAATTTGTTAAAACCCCTGCTGAGTTCCGGCAAGCTGCGGTGTATTGGCTCTACGACCTACGCGGAGTACCGAGGTATTTTCGATAAGGACAAAGCTTTGAGCAGGCGCTTCCAGAAAGTCGATGTGCTCGAGCCATCAGTGGATGATGCCTACAAGATTTTGAAAGGCTTGAAATCGCGATTTGAAGAGCATCATGGCCTGCGTTACACAGACAAGGCACTTCGAACAGCAACCGAGATGGCAGCACGGTACATTACCGACCGATTCCTACCGGACAAGGCGATTGATGTGATTGACGAGGCGGGCGCCTTCCAGCAGCTCCAACCGGTGAGCAAGCGAAAGAAGGTGGTGGGGCCAGGAGATATCGAGGCTGTGATCGCGAAGATTGCGCGAATTCCGCCTAAAACAGTCAACAGTGATGATAAAGAGCTGCTTGAGAAGCTGGAGTCTAATCTCTCCTTGGTTGTGTTTGGTCAAAACAAGGCCGTAAGCCAGCTAGTAAGCTCGATTAAGTTAGCGCGAGCGGGGTTGCGCTCGGGCGATAAACCTATCGGTAGCTTCCTTCTTGCTGGCCCCACAGGTGTTGGAAAGACTGAGGTGACCAAGCAGCTCGCGATGCAGCTAGGACTTGAGTTGTTACGTTTCGACATGTCGGAGTACATGGAACGACACACAGTGTCACGTCTCATCGGGGCTCCGCCGGGATATGTTGGCTACGATCAGGGTGGGTTACTGACCGATGCCGTCACAAAACATCCTCACTCGGTCGTCTTGTTGGACGAAATTGAAAAAGCTCACCCAGAGGTCTTCAATTTACTGCTCCAAGTCATGGACCACGGAACGCTGACGGACAACAACGGCCGAAAAGCCGATTTTCGTAACGTCATCGTTGTGATGACCACGAATGCTGGCGCAGAAAGCATAGCGAAACGTTCTATCGGCTTCTCTACACAAGATAACAGTACCGACGCGATGGAGGCCATCAACAAGCTGTTTACACCGGAGTTCCGGAACCGGCTTGATGCGATAGTGCCCTTTGAGCCACTGGATCAGGACGTCATTCTCACAGTGGTTGATAAATTCCTGACGTCGCTTCAGACCCAGCTGGACGAAAAACGCGTTCAGTTGCACGTAGATGACGGTGCACGGGAATGGCTGGTTGAGGAAGGATATGATCGCAACATGGGTGCTCGTCCCATGGAGCGGGTAATTCAGGAGCACATTAAAAAGCCTCTTGCGGATATGGTTCTCTTCGGGGAACTGTCAAAAGGAGGCATTGCTCAAGTGAGTGTCAATGCTGAGGGGGATGGTCTGTCGGTCTCGGCCGTTGTGGAGATCTCCGAGGAAGCAGTTCCAGCGTAAGAAATAACGCGTAATGCCAGCAACTGATGGTTTTCCCAACGCGCACTTTGAGATAGAGTGCGCGCCATCAGTTCAATTAGGTAGGTTTAATGGCTAAAGAAGATCAAATCGAAATGGAAGGTGAGATTATCGATACGCTCCCTAACACCACGTTCCGCGTACGCCTGGAGAACGGACATGTCGTTACAGCGCACATCTCAGGGAAGATGCGCAAGAACTACATCCGGATTTTGACTGGGGACAAAGTGCGCGTCGAGGTGACGCCATACGATTTGACCAAAGGCCGAATTACTTATCGCGAGCGGTAAGCTCAGAGCTCGGACGGTAGTGTAACGACGGGAATGGGCGACAAATCACTCGGTTTGTCACTTGAATTCCCGTACCACCTTCCATTGGTAAGCATCTCTAGCGGTTGAAAGCGCGTCTTGTAGCTCATTTTCTGACAGTTTTCTATCCAGTAACCCAGGTAGATATAAGGCATACCGCGCCTTTGAGCATGCAAGATTTGCAGCAATACGGCGTACGTACCCAGGCTTCGTTTTTCTAAATCTGGATCGTAGAAGGTGTAGATCGCTGCGAAGCCATCGAGCATCTCGTCAGACACGGCGACACAAATGAGCGTGTTGTTTTCATATAACTTAAAGTAACGCGTTGAGCCGAGACTGTTATTCAAAAATGACTCGTACTGCTCCCTGTCGGGTGGGTACATGTCACCGTCAGCGTGTTTCCCCGTAATATAGCGTTCGTAAAGGGCGTAGGCCTCGTCGTCTCCACTTACCGAGTTGGTGATTTTGAGCTGCAAATCCTGGTTGCCATTAATGACGCGACGTTGGCTTTTACTGGGCTTAAAGCTATTGGTGACAACGCGGGCCGCAACACAAGCGCTACAGTTATTACAGTGTGGCCGGTATATATGATCGCCGCTGCGCCTGAAGCCCATGAGGGAAAGCTCTGTGTACAGTTCGGGACTGATCGTCTGACGCGGATCCACAAATAAAGTCGTAGCCTCTTTCTCGGGGAGGTAAGAGCACCGATGTGGGAAGGTGGTGAAGACCTTAATTTCTCGGAGATTCGCCGTCACTACATTACTCGCGTAGGTTTTTGTACTGAGCGCCTAGCATGACGCCCTCTCAATGCCCCCTAGTGTAGTGATATACGCACTCCTGGCAAAGACGCCAACGCTTATTTTCACGCTCGAGGTGAGTCACAGTCACGACGTACGCAGTGCCTTGGATGGCGGCTCAATACTTCCTCGGGTGGCTTAATAACCCTTATTTTGAGATGATTCGACGGTTAATCACTGCAGCAGTAAAGGCTACTGCGCCCTGTTAAATGTGAGATGGCCGGCGGCTGCAGCAGCGCACAGTTGCGCTAACGCTAAACTTTAAAAAACCATCGAGAAACGAGATAGCTTCCAACCGGTGTTCTGAGCAACTAAACGAGGTCTCCCATGAGCCACAGTAGGTACTTCACGTATTACGGTTATGTCGCCATTGGCCTTGCTTTGCTGAGCGCTATTGTCCTCGGGTTTCGCGAATCGGTCGGACATATCCTGCTGACCGAGTCCGGGCTTATTGAGCGTGCATCGGCGTTTGGGTACTTCGCCTGTGCCGCTTTTATGCTTGCCCGAGGAGGGCAGCAGTTTATTCGTTACCGGGGCTATTTCGCCGTATTAGTGACCCTTTTTGGCTGTCGCGAGCTCGATTTTGATAAGGCTTTTACGACCATAGGCATTCTCAAATCGCGCTTTTTCGTCAGCCCAGATGTCCCGGCGGCAGAGAAACTCGCTGGTCTAATCGTCGTGACAATACTTCTCTGGTCTGTGTATATGATCCTATCTCGGCATTTTGCGGGATTCCTTTCTGGTTTGAGGCAAAAGACGCCCGAAGCCGTGGGGGTTGCAATTGTGTTCTTCTTACTCGCTTTCTCTAAGTCGATAGATGGTCTGCCTCGCAAATTGCAGCCACTGGGTATCGACGTCGCTCCTGAGATTGGCTCCTTCCTTGGGGCGCTGGAGGAGGTGCTCGAGCTCGGCATACCCATCTACATTGCTCTTGTGACGCATGCCTGGTTCAAGCGTGAGATGAAGCCGGCACAAGACTGAGTGAAGATCGGTTTATCGACGACCATTATTGGAATTTAGTGTCACTCAAAAGGCCCTAAGTGGTCCCGCAGAAGTCCTTCAAATTTCGTTCTCGAAATAAGCGTCATGCCAAGTGACTCTAGGTGTGCATTCGGCATTTGACAGTCTACGAGCTCGAGGTCGGGGAAGGGCGCTTTTGAGCAAAGGTAGTGAAGTGCCACCTTCGATGCATTGGCGCGCCGCGAGAACATGGACTCACCAAAGAATACCCGGCCAAGGGCGACGCCGTACAGGCCGCCAATGAGCTCATCACCATCGAAAACCTCAATGCTTTGCGCATACCCCAAACGGTGAAGTTGACAATAGGCGGTTGCAATATCACTGCTTATCCATGTTGCTGATCGCTGCTCAGTGAGGTCCGCACAGGCTGATACCACCTCATCGAAGCAGCGATTAACGGATATTTCCCAATTGCACTTCGAAAGAAACCTGCGCAGTGATCGTGATACATGGAGCTCATCGGGGAATAGCACAGCGCGAGGATCTGGCGTCCACCATAAAATAGGCTCTCCCTCTTCATACCAAGGAAATATGCCTCGCTGATAAGCGTGTAACAGCCGCTCAGCGCTAAGGTCACCGCCTACGGCTAAAAGACCGTTTGGATCTTTTAGCGCATTCTCAGTAGGCGGGAACGGCTCGATCATATCGAGAGGGGCCGCTACTGTGCGTCGAGATACTTTTCAGCGTCCAACGCTGCCATACAGCCGAAGCCTGCAGAGGTGATCGCTTGTCGGTATACATGATCGGAAACATCTCCTGCCGCAAATACGCCCTCTACCGAGGTAAGTGTGGCGTTTCCGTCCAATCCCGAGGCGGTTTTAATGTAACCGTCATTCATGTCCAGCTGCCCCACAAACATATCCGTGTTGGGTTTGTGGCCTATAGCAATAAAAACACCATCAACGTTAAGTTCCGCTGACGGCTCGCCCTTAGCTGACGCTAATCGAACTCCTGTAACGCCACTCTCATCACCCAACACCTCTTCTAGCTGTCGGTGCCAATTAAGCGTTATGCGCCCCTCCTCGGCTCGAGAGAACAGGCGGTCTTGAAGTACTTTTTCTGCTCTTAACTCATCACGACGGTGGACGAGGTGCACCTTACTGCACAAATTGGACAGGTAAAGCGCTTCCTCGACGGCCGTGTTACCCCCGCCAACGACAACCACTTCTTTATTTCGGTAGAAAAAGCCATCGCAAGTCGCACAGGCACTGACACCCTTACCCATAAAGGCGCTTTCGCTGGGCAGACCTAAGTATTGTGCTGATGCGCCTGTCGCAATAATAAGCGAATCACAGGTATAAGAATGTGTTCCAGACAGCGTGAAAGGGCGCTGAGCAAGATCAACGCTTTCGATATGGTCAAAAACAATTGCGGCCTCATATCGTTCGACATGCTCTTGCATTTGTTGCATCAATGCGGGCCCCTGGAGTCCCTCAGGACCACCTGGCCAATTCTCAACCTCGGTTGTGGTTGTGAGTTGTCCTCCCTGCTGCATACCCGTGATGACAATAGGGTTAAGGTTCGCTCTCGCCGCGTAAACAGCGGCGGTATAGCCGGCGGGGCCAGAGCCTAAAATAACTAAACGGTGGTGATTCGATGTACTCATTCTCAAGGATTTTCCAAGGTCAAAAAACGCGAGGGCAGAGCCTACCGCATTACAGGCGCCAGCGAAATATTATTCCATTGCTCGAGGTTTTCAATGCGACTTTAAGTGATTGATTAATAATGTTAATTTTCAAAAAATAGCGGGAATATCTTTATGGTATGATGCCGCAAACTACTGGGGGATTCAGAATTGCCTACTAAGACCACTCCTTCCAAGGTGCCACAAGGGGACACTGAAGCGAGCGTGCCGGGTGCTCTGGCGAGCGTGGGCTTCATTGCCGGTCTTGCGGGGGCCTCTTTTGCGCTTGTTAGTCTGTTGACCTTCAGTACGTCTGACCCCAGCTGGAGTTCGAGCGGGGCGGGTGAGGTACTTAGCAACCAAGGAGGCGTCGTTGGGGCCTATTTTTCCGATATGGTCTACTCACTGGTCGGTTTTCTGGCGCTTGGCGTCCCCTTGCTTCTTTTATGGTTGTCATACAGGTCGATTCGTCCGGTCGTGAGCCGTGGCGTCACCTCCACAGACCGTGTCATCTCGAGCTTTGGGTGGGTTACTTTCCTCGCTGCGAGTGCGGGTCTGATCCAGATAGTCGTTCCTCAGGAACCGTTTCTGCCACAGGGGACCGGGGGGATCATCGGTTATGGCGTGGCTTCTTGGTTCACAGCCGCATTCTCTGACTTTGGGGCGAGGTTGCTTCTGAGTTTTTGCGTGTTGCTGGGTGGCACCCTTGCCTTTGATATTGACTGGATGCGCGTCGCAGAGAAGTTGGGCAGCGCAACAATAGATGCAGTGAATACCCTGCGATCACGTATCGACGATTTCAATGATCGTCGGAAGTTACGGACGGAAAAGGCTAAGCGTAGCGTGCAAATCGCAGCGCACGTAGAAAAGGAAAAGCTGCGTACGCCGCCAAAAATCAAAGCACCTAAGCTTCTAGAAAATGTAGGTAAGAAAGCGGAGCGGGAAAAACAAAAGCCCCTTTTTGAGTCCGCGGAGCTTACCCCCATGCCGCCCTTGGCGCTGCTCGATGCACCCACACAAACGGGCCCCAGAGGTTACTCAACGTCAGAGTTGGAGTCTTTATCGCGACTCCTTGAGATAAAGCTCGCCGACTTTGGAATTACGGCCGAAGTTGTGTCGGTGTATCCCGGCCCCGTAGTTACGCGCTTTGAAATACAGCCTGCCGCTGGGGTGAAGGTCAGTCGGATTTCCAATCTGGCTAAGGACTTAGCGAGATCCCTAGCCGTTAATTCGGTCCGAGTCGTTGAAGTGATCCATGGTAAGAGTGTCGTCGGCATTGAAATTCCGAATGCAGACCGGCAGACCGTTAATTTCCGAGATGTCCTAAGCTCTGCTGAGTTTGACGATGCTAAATCACCACTTACGATAGCCCTGGGACACGACATCGCTGGAACACCCATTGTCGCTGACCTGGGTAAGATGCCGCATGTTTTAGTTGCGGGCACCACCGGATCGGGTAAGTCGGTCGGCGTGAACTGCATGCTGGTAAGTCTTTTATACAAGTCCACACCCGATGATGTGCGATTAATCCTTGTCGATCCTAAAATGCTCGAACTCTCGGTGTACGATGGTATTCCGCACCTTCTTACCCCGGTAATCACTGACATGAAGGACGCAGCGAATGGCTTGCGATGGTGCGTCGCTGAAATGGAGCGTCGTTACAAGCTCATGTCTCTGCTAGGGGTGCGAAACCTTGCCGGATACAACCGAAAGGTTAGAGACGCGGAAAAAGCAGGAACCCCGATTGATGATCCGTTGTGGACGCCTGACCCCGTGCTCGAATTAACCGGTGAGGAACAAGTGGCCCCGGCGCTAGAAACCTTGCCGAGCATCGTGGTGGTGATAGACGAATTTGCTGACATGATGATGATCGTGGGCAAAAAGGTAGAAGAGTTAATTGCACGGATCGCCCAAAAGGCAAGAGCAGCAGGCATTCACCTGGTTCTCGCAACGCAGAGACCTTCGGTGGACGTAATCACGGGCCTTATCAAGGCAAACATACCCTCGCGTGTGGCGTTCTCTGTTTCGTCAAAAATAGATTCCCGCACGATTCTCGATCAAGGTGGAGCAGAGCAGTTACTTGGCTATGGGGATATGCTCTATTTACCGTCTGGCTCAAGTACGCCCACCCGTGTCCATGGCGCATTTTGCTCTGACGACGAGGTGCATAGGGTCGTGGCCGATTGGCGCCGCCGTGGCACACCTGAGTTCATAGAAGGATTGCTTGACGAGGGAGGTCAAACACCGGTAACTGCTCAGGAATTGCAGTCCGCAGCCTCATCCGATGACGATCCGGAAAGCGATGCACTCTACGATGAGGCTGTACATTACGTGTGTAGCAGTCGCCGTGCCTCCATCTCGTCAGTCCAGCGCAAGCTTCGGATTGGTTACAACCGTGCCGCAAGACTTATTGAGACCATGGAGGCGACAGGGGTTGTTTCCGCCATGGGTAGTAATGGGCAGCGTGAGGTTCTCGCTCCCCCACCTCCGGGAGGTGATGATTGACCAGAAACGTTCTAGCCCTTCTATTGCTGATCACATCACTGTCTGTTCAATCGGATGAGACGACTCCCTGGCCCTTTGACGGCTTAGTAGGTGTGTCAGGAACGTTTACTAGCGAGACCAAGGGGCGCTTGGGTGACACGCTGAGAAGCTCGGGGCGATTTTCGAGCCTTAAACCCGATCATTATTTATGGGATATACAAACGCCAGATAGCCAAATGTTGGTGGTGAACGCTACTGGATTTTGGCAGGTTGATCGGGATTTGGATGTCATTATTCTTCGTGATGTACCCAGTTCAACACAGTTGCCACTGGCTAAAATTTGGCTTACCGAAGCCGAACTTACCGCCTTCTCTAACGAGGTGGCAGAGGGTTCTATGGAGGCAATCAGCGCCTTCGAACTGCGTGTCGTGAGCCCAACGCTTTTGGAAATGCGCCTCGCTGACCCGCTGGGACGCGAGACGCGTTTTCAGCTAACGATCGAGTCTACGGTTGCCCCCACCCGTGAGGAGTTCGACGTTGAAGTCTCCCCTGATGTGGACTTTTTTGATGAGCGCAGCGTCAAAGCCATTTCAAATGCTGAGACGCTCAAATGATCGCTCTCTATATAGCATTTGGTGGCGCCATGGGCGCGTTGGCGAGGTTTGGTGTCCATCAATGGATGCTTGCCAGTGGCGTCAGTGCACTCGGTTTGTCCACGCTAACCGTGAATGTTTTAGGTTCATTTGCTATTGGTTGCTGTTTCATTGCCTTCGAACGCTTAAGTGTCTCAGAAGCGGTCAGATTGGGGTTGATGGTCGGATTTTTAGGCGCATTCACGACCTTTTCAACCTTTTCGCTAGAGCTTCTTGCTGACCTGCAAGGCGGCAACTATCTCAGGCCCGCTATTTACGCGGTGTCTTCCATTCTGTTGTGTCTGTTTGGTTGCTATGTTGGTTTTACTGTTACGCGCGCAATCATCGACTAATCCATTTTTGACGTTAAACTACCGCCCCTAATGCACTCTAGGTTAAATCCCATTTACTCATGCTAGATCTGAAACTCGTCCGCAAAGACCCACAAGCCGTTGCTAATGCCTTGGAAAAGAAGCACTACAGTTTTCCTGTGTCGCGTTTCATGACGCTCGACGCTGAGCGCAAGGAGGCCGATATTCGGTCCCAGGAACTGTTAGCCGAGCGAAAGAAGGCCTCTAAGCAAATTGGCGCATTAATCGCGTCCGGCAAATCGGTAGACGACGCAAAGGCAGAGGTCAATGAAGTGCTCAATCGTCTCTCTGACGAGCTTGATCAGGCTGTAACGCAAGCAAAGGACATTCAGACAGCGCTTGATGACTTGATGATGCAAACCCCAAATCTTCCAGACGAGGCCGTGCCTGCAGGGCGCGATGAGGACGATAATGAGGAGATTTTAAAGTGGGGCACACCGGCTGAGCTGCCTTTTACTCCCAAGGACCATGCCGATCTTGGTGAGGCCTTAGGTCAACTCGATTTTGAGCTAGCAGGGAAGATTACGGGTAGCCGCTTTAGCGTTATGCAGGGCGCATTAGCACGACTACAACGTGCATTGACCCAGTTTATGCTGGATACACACACGCAAGCACACGGTTACACAGAAGTTTATGTGCCGTTTATTGTCAATTCTGACTCGCTTTATGGCACGGGTCAGCTACCTAAGTTCGCCGAGGACTCCTTCAAGCTTGAGGGGGATTCCGATTATTATCTAATACCCACTGCCGAAGTGCCCGTTACCAACATGCTTAGAGACCGTATTGTTGAAGATACGGAGTTGGGGGAGGGCGGACTCCGCTTCACAGCGCATACGCCGTGTTTCCGGAGCGAGGCGGGGAGCTACGGGAGAGATACGCGCGGGTTGATTCGACAGCATCAATTTGAAAAAGTCGAGCTGGTGCAGGCCGTTAGACCCGAGCAGTCTGACGACGCCTTGGAAGCGCTTACCGGTCATGCGGAAGCGATTTTAAAGGCGCTAGAGCTTCCCTATCGTAAGGTGCGCCTCTGCGGTGGTGACCTAGGATTCAGTGCAGCCGTTACCTACGATTTAGAAGTGTGGTTGCCCGGGCAGAGTGCGTACCGTGAGATATCAAGTTGTTCGAATTTTAGAGACTACCAAGCAAGAAGAATGCAGGCGCGATGGCGAAACCCCACGACGGGCAAGCCTGAGCTACTTCACACTTTGAACGGTTCCGGTTTGGCAGTGGGTAGGACACTGGTGGCGGTGGTTGAGAACGGACAGCAAGCTGACGGCTCCATTGTCCTCCCCGCGGCGATCGCGGGCTACATGGGCACCGATATCATTACCCCAAGTTAATGTGCTGATTTCGATTTACACAGCGGGTTAGGCTGGGCTTTTAGCGAACCCTCGCCCGAGCCATCACAGGTCCCGAAAGGTTAATGGCATCGACAAGAATGCGTGCCGTTTCGGTGATCAATGCATCCTCATCATCCATACTTTTGGGGCCTTCTTCAGATCCTGACTCTGAGCCCTCAGCCGCTGTATCTTCAGCTGTGTCGAACATCTCATCAAGCGAAAGCAGGGCTTCCATGCCCTTCGCTTTCCTTCGTGTATTTTCGATGGCGAGGTACTGTGCTTCTTGATCTTTACGCTGCGCTACTCGCGCTTGCTCGTTCAGCGGCAATTGCTCGGCCCCATTGATGTCTTCAGCTAACGCTTTCTGATCCCAAATGTATTGAAAATCCGCATTAGCGTTCGCCCGCTCAGTGTGATTCGCAATCAGTGTCGGCAAAATAGCGTCAATCGCACCATAATTTTTGTGGCGAACCGGTGCTATACGATCCCAGTCAAGGGCCTTCTCCAGTGAGCTTTCACCGATTTCGTCGTGTTGAAGCAGGGAAGGGTAGCTAATATCGGGAATAACACCCCTGTGCTGCGTACTCTCTCCTGAGATTCGGTAGAACTTGCTCTCGGTAATCTTAAGCTGACCCTCGGGCAGATCGAGCAAGGTCTGCACGGTACCTTTGCCAAAACTCCGATCACCAACAATGATGGCGCGCTCATAGTCCTGTAGGGCGCCTGCGAAAATCTCGGAGGCAGAAGCGCTCAAGCGATCGATCATGACTGCCACGGGGCCCTCGTAAAACGGACCTCTGCGGCGTTTTCCGTCGCGCCATACTCTCGAACCAGTCCCCTTAATCTGCACAGTGGGGCCGTATTCGATGAAAAGACCTGTCAACTCATTGGCTTCTCGTAATGATCCACCACCGTTACCTCTCAAATCTATTACCAGTCCGTCGACACCTTCCTCATTCAGTTCGGCAACCAGCTTGCCCACGTCGCGTGTGGTCGAACGAAAGTCAGGATCGCCTTTTCTGTACGCGTCAAAATCGAGGTAAAAGGCCGGCACATCAATAACACCTATCTTTCTAGGAGCGCCATCCAAGTCGTTGATTTCAATGATTTTTGACTGTGCAGCCTGCTCTTCCAGACGGACTTCGTTACGTGTAATAACGAGTCGCCGAACCTCATCCGCTCGACCCGCTGCGGGAATGACATCAAGGCGGACCACTGTGCCTTTTTTTCCTCGCACTAAATCGACAACGTCATCCAATCGCCATCCGATGACATCCGTCATTGGGCCGTCGTCACCCTGTCCCACACCGATGATAAGTTCTGCCGCCGTTAGGTCGCTTTGCTGATCGGCTGGACCCGCGGGA
>Ga0228672_1000792_pt1 | contig 13986 bp, 13 predicted proteins | sample 90DmetaG_FD_182788 | JGI IMG/M metagenome (GOLD analysis project Ga0228672, IMG submission 182788) | Seawater microbial communities from Monterey Bay, California, United States - 90D | ecosystem: Environmental > Aquatic > Marine > Coastal | place: USA: California | collected 2016-11-08 | reverse complement strand
CACCTCGGCAAGTGAAAAATTCTTCTCGAATGGTCTAGATCTGGACTGGGTACAAGACCCCACTGCCCACCCTGAAGCCGGTGACAGGGCGGCGTTTGGCCCAGAATTCATGGGCCTTATGAGCCGCATTATGACTTTTCCAGTACCTACCGTGTGCGCGGTAAACGGTCACGCTTTTGGTGCGGGCTTTATGGCCGCGCTGTGCCACGACGTTCGATTCATGCGTGCTGATCGCGGATTTATGTGCGCTAACGAACTCCAGATTGGATTGAGTATTCCTAGCCCAGAACTCGCGTTGTTCAAACACAAACTGCCAGCCTCGGTCTTTTTTGAAACGGTTCAACTGGCCAAGCGCTGGACCGGTACTGCGGCCAATGCCGCTGGTTTTGTGGAACAAGCCTGTGATGTCGAAAGCTTGGTAACGTCAGCTCAGGAACGAGCCGCTCAATTGGCCCCACTGGCCGCTAACCGGGAAAACTATGGCGGCCAAAAGCAGCGATTGTTTGGTGAGAACGCCGCCATCAACGAAGTGCATGGAGCTGCTTACATGTTGGCCAATCCCAGTCTCTACAGCCACTAAGCCTCAGTTTGTACGATGCATGCTGACCGAAGGCTCTTTCGGTCAGCCAACCTCTTCTGTTTACTTTTTAGCCACCTAGCCCACCGCTTATCCACTTAAATAGACAGCTTGTCGGAACGGGCAAGGAAGCCCCGCGCTGGCTGGATATAAAGCGCAAGTGTCTGAGGTGCCTTGATTAACCGAGTATCTGATCTAAGAAGGGAACTCTTGATTGCTGTGAGTGTCCACAGATTAAGGCTTCTTAGAGCCGAGGTATGAAGAGACAGGACTTAGGACACAAAAAGCATAGGGCACACTGGATAGGGCTTGAACTTATGATAGGTGCGATTAATAGGTGCGATTGATAGGCGCGATTCGGCAGTCATAGGCATCTACAGCAACCATGAAATGGACACGAGCAACTGCTTTCTCAATCCATTTGACCCATTGGTGCGCCAGTGTTTTCAAAGAGTAGATTTGGTTTGCCAAGAAGGTTTGGCTTGCTAAGAAATAGAAGCAACCACCCGCATCGTTGGGTCAATAGGGGACTAATATGAGTATGTTAAAAAAAATGACCGCCGGCGCCGCTGCAACACTGTTGATCTTCGCTTCGTCCAGTGTGTTTGCCGAGGATGAAGGTGATGGAGCCGAAGGTGGCGGTGTTGAAGCTGCCGGCGGTATTAATATCGGCACAGCTGTGGCTCTAGGGGTACTTGGCATCGCCTTGATTGTCGAGTCCGATGATGATGGACCCAGTGCACCAGTCGTTAATCGTCCCGATCCAGTAGGACCTGTCACTACCGGCACTGGCACTATCTCTCCATCCGGGACCTAGGTGTTTAGGCCGCCTTTGCGATCCCGCAACGGGTGGTAGATGATCTCTCTGGCAGAGCAATGGTGAGGGGCTACGATTACGGGTGGTCAAAGCTATCCGCTGACAGGTGCGCTCGGTTGCTCAGACAGGTCTAGTTTTACACCAAACGCTGGCTTGGATGTGGGCTTCTTTCGACCAGCGGAACAACCTCGGGCAGATAACGGTTCACAAAGTGCGGGGCGCTCCGGTGAGCGTCCAAGTCTTTTTGGGTCGCCCACCACTCCACCAAGATAAACACTTCCGGTTCACTCTCCGAATGATAGACCTCAAAGCGTTCACAGCCTTGTTCAGTTAGGGATGCTTCTGCTTGGGCGGTCAGCAGCTTTTTAAGTGTTTCAATGTTTCCACTATCTCGAGCTTTGAGGATAACGTTGTTGTATATCATGTGGTCTTCCGTTCCTTATGGTTGATCGAGGAGATGACGCAGTTTGCCACAAGTACAAGGTCTCGCTTCTTGATGCTACCGTTCGTGAAGTGCCGGCATGTAAACTACCGGTGACCCATGTCCTTGCTGTAGGGATAGCCGATGTTTAAAACCTCTTCCCTCAAACACCTTGAAGTGTTGCCGCTGTGGGAGGCTGTGCAAGGACTGGCTCCGGAGCAAATACCTCAGCTGACCATTCACCTTGCATCTAACGCCAATGGCGCCGGTGTTATTGTTTGCCCCGGGGGTGGTTATCGAACCTTGGCCAGTGATCACGAGGGTTTGCAGGTGGCCCAGTGGTTAAACAAAGCAGGCGTCCATGCCTTTGTCTTGCGCTATCGGTTGGGACCGAAACACCATTCCTCGGTGTCATTGCGCGATGGCAAGCGAGCCGTGCGCTTGGTGCGCCATCGGTCGTCAGACTGGGGGTTGGACCCCAATCGCCTTGGTATGCTCGGATTTTCCGCTGGAGGACACCTGACCCTGGCCACTGGGCTGTCGGCTGATACCCGAGAAGAGCCCAATGACGCTGTCGACGACTTAGATAGCAGGCCAAACTTTTTGGTGCCCGTGTATGCGGTGACTAATGGCTCTGTTCGGGGGCGCAAGGCTGATGAGTACTGGCCGATGGATACCTTGGTGGATTCGAAAACTCCGCCAACATTTATCATGCATACCCATGAGGACTCAGTGGTTCCAGCCAGTCAGGCCACCTTGCTCTACGACGCGTTGTTAAAAGCCCGGGTGCCTGCGGAACTGCACATTTTTAATCACGGGGATCACGGCCTAGGCCTAAATCGCGGGGCCAACGAGCAGGATGGCCAAGTTAGCCCCTGGGGAAGTTTGCTGTTGAGTTGGTTGCAGCGTCACGGCTTTCTGCACGATCAGAACAGAAGCGGAGAGCGGTGCACCTTTGAGGGTCAGGTGTTGCTGGACGGTGAGCCAATCGCTCTAGGTTGGCTTAGTTTCATACCCCAGGGACAACAATCTCCCATGATAAGAGTGCGGCTGACCAGTGCGAATGCCGGTCGCTTTCATTTTGATGCACCGAATGGCCCGGTGCCCGGGCCTCATCGCATGGTTTTGCATATGGTCAGCGAGGTATATCCAGCGGATAGCAGCGGTGACTTCTCCTTGAAGCATGCCCTGTGTTTCGAGGACATCATAGATGTCACGCCTGGTGCCTCGGTTCAATGGCGGCTCAACCGAAGCGATGGAGAGCCTCTTTAGATTCGTATCGACAGCGAATCAACCCGGGCATGGATTTGGCCTGACAGTTTGGCCGTTTTACCGAAGCTCCATGCCTGTCATGTTCCCATCCTTGCGCCACTCATCAAGCATGCGAAAGAACTTGATGGGACCAGCACCGAACATGTCTGAAAAGAAGCCGCTGGCGTTGCCAGTCTTTCCTTCGCTGTTGTAGTAACCGGGTGTGCACTCTCTGTAAAAACGTGCGCCCGTATTCGACGACTGACGTATCAGGTCCACATAGTCTTGCTCCGCTGATTGAGAGGCTTCCACTGTGGGCTTGCCGCGCCCTCGGGCCTCGCTGAGCACATAGGCTAGGTGCTTGGCCTGTTCGTTCAGGGCATGAGGCACGTTCACGGTCACTGCGGTTTGGGTGAAACCGAGAAAGAAGCAGTTCGGGAAACCACGACTGGTTAGGCCATGGAAGGTTCGCAAACCATCACGCCAATGCTCGCTCAAGGTTTGGCCCTCTCTACCCACGACGTCGTACCCGGCGCGGCGGGTAAAAGTAGTGCCAACTTCGAAGCCGGTGGCAAAGATTAAGCAATCGACTTCATAGTGTGTGTCGCCTACCTGAACCCCAGTTTGGGTGAGTGAATCCACTCCCTTGCCTTGAGTATCCACCAAGGTGACATTGTCGCGGTTATAGGTGTCTAAGTATTCGTCGTGAAAACAGGGGCGCTTGCAGAATTGCCGGTACCAGGGTTTTAGACTCTCGGCTACGGCGGGATCCTTAACTACTTCTTCAGCCCGGGCTCGAATGAAGTTCATCTTCTTGTAATCGGACAGCTCCATCAGTTCCGCGCGTTCGGCGCCGGTCAGACGACGGCCCAGCTTGCGACTGGCCAGCTTGGCTGCAATGCCAGTGAGATTACGGAAGATATCTGTCCAACCATCGTTGATCAGATCCAATTCCTGATCGCCGCCGCTGACTAAGATATTGAAGTTGTCCATGCGTTCCTGTTGCCAACCGGGTGTCAGGTTGGCCGCCCACTCCGGATCCGTTTCCGCGTTATTTCGCACGTCGATGGAGGAAGGCGTGCGTTGAAAAACGTAGAGTTCTTTAGCCGATGCCCCGAGGTGAGGAATGCACTGAACCGCCGTGGCGCCGGTGCCGATGATGCCGACGCGCTTGTCTTTGAGATTGGTTAAATTGCCGAAGGAATCTCCTCCGGTATAGGCATAGTCCCAGCGGCTGGTGTGAAAAGTGTGGCCTTGATAGTCATTGATGCCCGGAATGCCCGGCAGCTTAGGCCGGCTTAAAGGGCCATTGGCCATTGCCACGTAGCGGGCGCGCATCTTGTCGTTGCGGTTGGTCTCAATGACCCAGTGCTGATCCGATTCATCCCAGGTCAGATTAGTGATGCTGGTTTGGAGGCAGGCGTTGTCATAAAGGCCGTAGTGGCGGGCGATACGACGGCTATGCTCGAGAATTTCTGGGGCAAAGGAGTATTTGTGTTTGGGGATGTAGTTGAGCTCTTCCAGCAGCGGCAAGTAGCAATAAGATTCGACATCGCACATAGCCCCGGGGTATCGGTTCCAGTACCAAGTACCGCCGAAGTCACCGGCGGTTTCGATCATACGAATGTCGTCAAATCCAGCTTCTTTCATCCGAGCTGCCATCAACAAACCGCCAAAACCGCCGCCGATAATGGCAATCTCAACCCGGTCTGTTAGTGGTTGCCGGGTGAAACCGGGCTCCACATAGGGATCGTCAATGTAGTGAGAAAACTCTGCTGTGACTTCAACGTATTGGTCGTTGGCGTCGTCCCGAAGTCGCTTGTCTCGTTCGGTCAGGTACTTGGTTTTCAAGGCCGCCGGATCGAAATCAAGACCACCCAATAGTTCTGCCATGTTTGCTGTTTCTGCCATATCCCCAACCCTCTAAAATCTAGCCCCAGTTATACAAAGGATCGTGAGGCAAGAAAAGGGTGATAGCTTGTGCCTAGCGCGTATGCTTTACGCTTGGTCTGGGTAGCTAATGAGGGAGTTTACAGGTGACCGATAAACAGATGAACAAAGTTTGGCGGCTCGCTAGGACGCCTACCCAAGGTTGGCCACAGGCTGAGGACTTCCGCTGGAGCGAAGAGCCTTTGCCAGAGCCCGCCTCGAATCAGATGCTGACTCGAACCATCTACTTATCTCTTGATCCCTATCAATGGGGACGGCGTCGCCAAGGGGTAGAAGTCCCCGGAGAGGTTTGCCACGGGCGTACCGTATCTCAGGTTTTACGCAGCCGTTTAAAGGGTTTTGATGAGGGTGATTTGGTATTCAACACCAATGGTTGGCGAAGCCACGGGCTGACTGGCGAAGACATAGGTGTTTTTGGCTACATGTTTCCGCGTAAGCTCGATCCGAGCCAAGCGCCAATCTCCACCGCCATTGGCGTGATGGGTATGTTGGGATTAACCGCTTATTCAGGGTTGATCGTGCAGTGCCAGCCACGCCCTGGGGAAACTGTGGTGGTTTCTGCCGCATCCGGTGGCGTTGGGCAGGTGGTTGCTCAACTTGGCCGGATTTACGGATGCCGGGTAGTGGCGATCGCCGGATCTGAGGAAAAGGTTCGTTTCCTTAATGAACTGGGGGTAGACGCCGCAGTGTCTCATCGGTCAGATAACTTTGCCGCCGAATTAGCGGCGGCTTGTCCAGATGGCTGCGACGTCTATTTTGAAAATGTGGGCGGGCAGGTATTTGATGCCGTGCTACCTCTGCTAAACCAGCATGGGCGCATTTCCCTTTGTGGGTTGGTTTCTCAGTACGGCAATCGGGACGGATTGGATCCGCGGGATCAATGGAGGAAAAAAGGGGAGCAAGTTTTCACCCGCCAGCAGGTGCAGGTGCACGATTTGTTCGTTGGGAATTACGTGGCTGACTATCAAGATACCTTTCTTGATGAGGTAGGCGAATACCTGCGTTCTGGTCGGCTGACCTATCGAGAGGATCTTCGACCTGGGCTAGAGCAGGCACCAGAGGTGTTTGCCCAGATGTTAAAGGGAGACAATTTCGGCAAAACCCTAATCGGTGTCTCCCAAGATCCCACTTAAGCAGGGTGAGCAAAACCATGAACTTCGGTTAGGTTAATAGCTGAGATTGGGTTACTTTCGGGGGATTCATCAATCGGGGAGAGGAAAGTATGGCTGAACTGGGCACCACGAAAGAGGGGTTCTGGCAGACTCGTTATTCGGTCATCGCCATGTGCTTTGCCGCCACCTTTGTTTGCTACATAGACCGAGTCAACATCTCTGTGGCCATTATTCCTATGGCCAACGACTACAATTGGAGTCTAGAAACACAGGGCTACATCCTGTCCTCTTTCTATATTGGCTATTTGCTGATGCAGATCGGTGGCGGACGGCTGGCCGATACCTTTGGCGGCAAGGTGGTGCTAGGGGCCGGTGTGTTGATCTGGAGTTTGTTCACCTTGGTGACTCCTTGGGCGGCAATGGGTGGATTGATGATGCTTTACCTTGCTCGCATTGGCATGGGCTTGGGTGAGGCCGTTACCTTTCCCTCGGTCTATTCCTTGGTGACGCGCTGGTTTCCTGCAGGAGAAACGGGGAAAGCCATCGCCTTAAATGCTAGCGCAATTCCCGTTGGCACGGTTTTCGCGCTGGTGGTGACGCCGATCATTGTGACCACCCTAGGTTGGGAGTGGGCTTTCTACTTATTCGGTTTGGTTGGCATCCTCTGGTTTGCGGCTTGGCAATATCTCGTGGCGGCAAAGCCGCAAGATCATCCGCGCATTTCCGCCGCGGAGCTGGAATTTATTAAAACCAATGCGCGTTTTAGCGAGGAGCGGGAGGGGGAGGAAGCGCCGCCAATTCGTACCTTTCTCAAAAGCAAGGCGGTGTGGGCGATCTTGGTTGCCCACTTTTGCAACAATTGGACCCTTTACGTCATATTGTCTTGGCTGCCGAAGTATGTGAACGAGGGTTTAGGGGTTCCTTTTGGCGACATCGGCTACGTGGCCATGCTGCCGCACATCACCTCTTTTTTGTTCATCAACTTAGCTGGCAACGTTGCCGACCGAATGATTGTTAGCGGTATGAACGTGACCTTGGTTCGGAAAATCTGTCAGACCGTGGCCTTCGGCGGGCTCGCCGCCTGTTTGCTGCTGGTTACCACCGTCGACACGGCGTGGGCCGCGATCGGCATTTTATGTCTCGGAAAAATGTTCAGTGCTGCCAATATGGGCGGTTTTAACGTCAATCATATGGATGTAGCGCCTAGGCATGCCGGCACCTTGATGGGCATTACGAACACCGCCGGCACCATTCCAGGAATCGTTGGTGTGGCGGTCACCGGGCTGATCTTGGAATACACCGGGTCGTGGGATCTGGTGTTCCAAGTGACTGCTGGCGTTACCTTGTTTGGGATGGTTTTTTACCTACTGTTCGCCAGCGGCGAAAAAGAGTTCGATTAACTCAATGCCCTGTAAAATTCCGATATTGAGGGATTTCTCAACCATTTCCCTCGCTCCAAGGGCTGAGTAATGGATTACGAAAACCATTGGCTATAGCGTCGCGCAGAGTTCGAACATAAAATTGTTTATGGCAGTGATAACATTGCCGACATCTAACGAACAGGGTGACGTCGTTCGGACTGTGCATGCTGTTTAAGATTCTGAGGTGGGGTCTTAGCAGTGTCTTTTGATCCGGTGCTAAGCAGCTACTATGAAACTCAATAGATCGATTCTACTGATTGTCTCTCTCATGCCCACAGCTTGCACCGTTAACGCCAAAGAGAAGCCTATTCCCCTTGAAGATGGTCAGTACTTTTTTGAGCACAAGTATGCTGAGGCTGAGCACTATCAGATAAAGAGCATCCAACTCATTGTCGAAATCGATGGGCGGACTGTAGTGGTCATAAATAATGATCGATTTGATGTGTTTGCTCAGGGCGTGTTGGAAGAGGGTACGCTGATGTGGCATTCAAAATCTCGGCAATGGATTATCGGAGATTCGCCAACGGATAGAAACAGAGATGACATTGGAGGCTGCAGTGGTGGGCCTAATGTGATCGATTTAGTAAACCGGATTTACTGGACTTGTTAAGTGAAGTCCCAGAGATATCAAAACCTGAGGGAACTGGAAAGATATGCTGAGCTTGCTAAAGGGCATCAAGGTGGTGGATTTCACCACCGTTGTACTGGGGCCCTATGCCACCCAGTTTCTAGCAGACTTTGGTGCGGAGGTGACCAAGGTCGAACCTCTGGACGGTGACGGCTTTCGATCGGTCAGGCCCGGGCCCAGCCCTGATGTTGGCGCCGGATTTGCGAATTTTAACCGCAACAAACGTAGCATGGCGCTTGACCTCAAGCAGCCAGGTGGCCAAGACATAATGGCGAAACTGGTGGGGCAGGCCGATGTAGTCGTGCATAACATGCGCGGAAAGTCGGCCCAAACGCTGGGTATTTCTTATCACCAGTTAAAGCAGCTCAAGCCTGATTTGGTTTACTGCTGGTCGCCGGGCTTTGCCAGTATCGGGCCCGATGCAGAGAGTCCGGCCTACGATGACATTATTCAGGCGCGATCGGGTATGGCGGCCCTGAATTCTGACAGCAGCGGGGCGCCTCAGTTTTTCCCGAGCATCCTGTGCGACAAGGTTGTTGGTCTGCACCTAGCCTTAGCTGTGGCATCGGCCCTAGTCCACAAACTCCGCACAGGTGAGGGACAAAGTATCGAAGTACCCATGCTGGAAACCATGACAAGCTTTTTAATGGCCGAGCACCTAGCCGGGCATACGATGGTGCCCAGTCAAGGTGAAATGGGCTATCAGCGGCTGATGTCGCCCCATCGCCGACCTTTTCAAACTAAGGACGGCTTCACGGCGATAATGCCCTACAGCACAAGGCATTGGATTCGCTTCTTGGTCCTAGTCGAAGAAGAGGAACTGGCGGAGGCGGCATGGGTTAACGATGCGGGCGCGCGATCTGATCGGATTGACGAGTTGTATGAACTGATCGCTGGCGTTGCGCCAACAAGAACCAACGACGAATGGGTGTCGGTCCTTGGGGAACTGGACGTTCCCTGTGCTGCCGTGAATTCGCTATCGGACCTGTTTGCTGATCCCCAGTTAAGCGCTTCCGAGATCGCTCAACGGATGCCAGATCAGGGACTCGGTCCCATGCAATATTTGCGACCGGGCTTTTTTGATGAGCAAGGCTCCGCTTGGTCGCCCCAGCGTGCGCCCAGACTTGGTGAGCACAGTGTCGAGATTCTTGGGGAGCTTGGACTGTCTCAAACGGAAATTGATGCCGCTAGAAAGTTGGGCGTTATCGCCGCCCCCTGATCTGAGCTTCGGAGCAAATGGAACGCTACCCCGAGTTTGGTTGAGAGGGCGTCTTTGTTGAGTAAACAACAAGGCCTCAAGGTTGGTCGTAAATCGTTGCCGTATCAGCTAACGAAATCAGGCATCGCTCAGATACCAGCGGGTGCCGCAAATCATCACTAAGTCGTCACTGATGTAACAGTCCCTGGCTTTTGCCTCGCGCAAAATATGCTCACGGTTCGCCACCGCGATATCTAAGCCCCCAAGGCCCGGTCCGCGACCATCGGTGACTGGCACGAAACGGATGACGGCATTGTTCATTTGGACGGTTGGCTGGCCTTGGGTGTTGGCCACGACTGGTTGATCCATGCATTGGCTCCACAGGTTGGCCAGAGCCTCGGGGTCGTCACCTTGCAGTTCCACGCCTACGAAATTCGTTGTCACGTCCTGTTTGACCTTGTCTTCCCAGCCCTTGCCGCCGACTGGATCCCAGTGGCCTTCAAAATCGGCACCGCTGTTGTATTCCAGTTCTAAAAAGGCTGCTTTCAAATCTCCTGGGTGCAGTTGGGTCAGGGTCCAATGCTCGTTGGAGTGCTCGTGGGCCACCCGCACGCCATGGTCCAAGGCCCGTTGACGCAGTCGCTGCTGTTCGGCAAGGCTGTCAATTTGGGTGATGACCATGTAGCCACCGTCGCCGTTCCGTCGTTCCAGATAGCGGCCTCCCGCCGTGTTGTCTTGAATCGGAGAAACCACTTCCAGAAAATTCCGGCCCACGGGCATCAGGTTGTTGGCCAAACCAAACTTGGCTACACCGGGGTCGATATAGCAGCTGTTAATACCCAGTATGCTGCACAGATCATCCACGACCGCGTCGAGGTCATTGGCGACTAGGCATATTTGTCTTAACTGAATGGTCATATCGTTCCCCTTAACTCGGTTTTCTCAATTAGATCCAAAGCTTTTGCTGCGAGTGGGTAGAGCTACAAAATCACCAGGGCGTTTTTCCGCGTTGGCTGTCATGGCCTCCTGCATCTCTTGACCCTGCAAGAACGATGCATTCCAGATAGCAATGTAGTCCAACGTATCCGCCGTGGTGTGATCCTTCGAGTAGTTGATCATGCGCTTACAGCCATAGACAGCCAGCGGCGGTTTGGAGGCGATTTCGCCGGCAACTTCCATCACGCCAGCCAGCATTTCTTCGTGACTGCTAAAGACTCGATTAACCAAGCCGGTAGCCATGGCCTCGTCTGCCGGCATGCGCCGACCGGTGTAGGCAAGTTCCCGTACCAAACCTTCGGGCATTTGTTGTACTAAGCGCGGGAACGTTCCCACATCTGCCGTCATGCCGATGTTGATTTCGAAAATGGTGAAAAAAGCGTCCTGTGTGCAGTAGCGCATATCACAGGCGGTTACCATGTCCAGACCGCCGCCCACACAGCCGCCTTGAATTGCTGCGAGTACCGGCAAACGGCAGTCTTCTAATGCGTTGAAAGCTGCCTGTGTCTTGCGTGCTGTGTCATAAAAGGCGGCACCATGGCGAATTCGATCGCGCTTGGCATCGTCTGGGTTTTCGTGTTGTTTCGGCGCAAACGCATTGAGATCCATGCCCGCGGTAAAGACCGGGCCAGTGGAAGAGATCACAATCACCCTAGCCCGAGCATTGCCATCAATATCCTCAATGACGTTGGGCAAATCCTCCCAAAACGACGGAATCATGCTGTTGCGCTTGTCCGGCCGATTCAAGCAGATATGGGCGATGTCATTTTCAATGGACAGATCGAAGGTTTCGAAGTGCTTTTGGCTCATGGTATTTCCTGTGTGTATTTCTGCTGACCGAGTATACCCATGGTCCTAGCGGGCGGTCAGCCCAGCAGCAGCTGATTTAAATAGCGCCCAGGCGCCAAAGTAAAGGCGCCGGCAATTAATATGCCACCAAAATATACGCCGACCATGGCCATCTTGTGTTGGACAAGGTCGTGGTTTCGTGCCGCGAAATAGGCCCTTGGGACAGAAAAAAGCACCACAAAGGACAAAATGTGAATCAGGCCAAGGTGGCCAACCAGTTGGGGCCCTACGGTGGCGGGAATCAGCAGAGAAAGGGTGGCCGTCGTCAGCATCAGTACCATATAGACTTTGCCCAGCAATCGATGAACCGGGGTGCCCTTGGGCCTCAACATTAGGTAGGCGCCCAATAGGGCTGCAGGCAGCACGGTAAATAAGTGAGCACTCATGATTGGGGTTAGCATTTTGTTCCTCCGACAAAGGGTGTCTAAACGATACCCCGAGAAAGTTAGGGTTTCTCCGACCCTTGGTGTGGCTCTTTGCATTTTGTGCTGAATTGTTAAGCTCTAGACCTTACTTACTGGGGGAAAACGAATGCAACAAACGATTGATACTGGTACCGAAGATTTATTAGCGAGTCTTGAGGAAGGGGTGTTCACTCTAACCTTGAATCGGCCAGAGGCAAGAAATGCCATGAGCGGCGAGATGACGGCAGCCTTAGCCGCCCAACTCGCCGATGCTGAGCTAAACCCGAAAGTGCGCTGCATCGTTCTAACCGGTGCCGGCAAGGGTTTTTGCGCAGGTGGCGACGTGAAAGGTATGGCCGCTGACGGGGACGGCACCGTGGGCGATAACACCATCGATCATGCCATCCACCGGCAGCGGGCGAATCAGCGTGGCACCGCGGGTCGTCTATACAGTATGCCGAAGCCTACCATTGCCGCCCTGCCCGGCGCCGCAGCCGGGGCTGGGCTTTCCCTAGCGTTGGCCTGCGATATGCGCATCATGGCTCGTAACGCCATCATGACGACGGCCTTTGCTCGAGTGGGATTTTCAGGCGACTACGGCGGCACCTACTTTATGTCTCAACTGGTGGGCACTGCCAAGGCTCGGCAGCTTTATTACTTATCCGAGCGGGTCAGCGCTGAAGAAGCGCTGCAGTTGGGATTAACCAACTGGGTTTGTGAGGCGGAAGAGCTTCAGGCAAAAGCGCGAGAAATCGCTGCCCAGTTGGCGGCAGGACCATCGGTAGCTTATCGCTACATGAAAGAAAATTTTGCTCGGGCTATTTCGTCCGGAGACCTAGACGACTGTCTGGATCTGGAGGCCACCCACCACGTTCATTGCGGGCAGACAGAAGACCACAAGAACGCGACTCAGGCTTTTGTGGAAAAACGCGAACCGGTATTTCAGGGTCGCTAAAACCAACTGATCGGCTTTGACTCAGAGCTGGACTTCAGGGCGCTAGACGCCCTGAATTTTTTTGCACAAAGGCGAGAAAGCGCTTGGCTTTTTCGGGCTGTGGGCTGGATTTCAGAATCACAGCGGCTTGGCTAATCGGGTCGTGAAGAATGACGGGGACCAGGGTGAAATTTGTCTCCGGGGTGCGTTGCTCGCGTAACTGAGATAAGGCCACGAAGCCAGCCGTGGCATTACCCGATGCCACAGCAGCCCAAGTTTGCCCTACGTTTTCCAGCGTAATCAGCTGAGCCGAAGGCGTTTGTTGCCAGTCTAAGGCGCCGAGCGCCTGTTGGGCCGCAAGACCGTAAGGAGCCAGCTTAGGATTTGCCATGGCGATCCTTGGGCTTGCGCGGAGTTGGTTTAGCAGTTCGTCAGGTCTAGGGCTTTTTGGATGCCATAAAGCCAAGCGCCCAACGAAGTAAATTTCTTCGCCGCCAAGGGTGAGACCGGCTTCTACCAATCGCCTCGGACGCTCTGTATCCGCGGCAAGAAACAAGTCGAAAGGCGCTCCCCGCTGAATTTGCGCATACAGTTTGCCCGTAGAGCCAATGCTTACAGAAATGTCTGTTTCTGATGGATGGGTTTGACGGTAATGGCTGATCAAGTTGTGCAGCGGGACGGCGAAGTTGCTGGCTACCGCGATGCGCAGGGGTTGGCCTTGAGCGAGGCAGGGCAACAATCCAAGAAGACACAGAATTACGGCGCGTCGAAACATAGTGGTTAGGCCTGATATGGGTCGTTATTGACTGGGATTCGTCTATGATGGCTCATGAGGATGCCGGAGGGGAATCCAGTATCTCGTTGCGGGCAGCTGTTTTCGGTAGTCGTTTTCACTCAGTTTCTAGAAAGCGACCTCCGGATTGGCCGCATTAGTTCATCTCAACGGTTAAGGGACGCAAAGTAACAATGACTGATAATAACAACGCACAGCTCCAAGGCGAGAATGCTCAGCCTACCGCTCGCTCTATGCGCACGGTTGCGGTGACCGCCTTGGGCGGTACCAGTATCGAGTGGTATGACTTTTTTATCTACGGCACGGCGGCCGCACTGATTTTTCCTACCCTGTTTTTTGCTGAAGATATGCCTAGGTATGTGGCCCTTTTGGCGTCGTTTAGCACCTTTGCCGTTGGCTTTATCGCTAGACCGATCGGTGGCGTGTTGTTCGGGCACTTTGGCGACCGGGTCGGCCGCAAAGCAGCCTTGGTCACGGCACTGATGATGATGGGTGTTGCTACCACACTCATTGGCCTGCTGCCTGGCTACGCCCAAATCGGCCCTTTGGCGCCATTGCTGCTGATTTTGCTGCGATTTGTTCAAGGGCTGGCCGTAGGTGGCCAGTGGGGTGGTGCCATGTTGCTGGTGACGGAG
>Ga0228672_1000789_pt1 | contig 13990 bp, 10 predicted proteins | sample 90DmetaG_FD_182788 | JGI IMG/M metagenome (GOLD analysis project Ga0228672, IMG submission 182788) | Seawater microbial communities from Monterey Bay, California, United States - 90D | ecosystem: Environmental > Aquatic > Marine > Coastal | place: USA: California | collected 2016-11-08 | reverse complement strand
ACAGAGACCGTTTAGCATTTATTAAAATTGTATCCGGAGAGTTTAAACGCAATACCCCCTACCTTCATGTACGCCACAATAAAAAATTAAAGTTCTCTAGCCCAAATGCCTTTTTTGCTGAAAAAAAAGAAATTGTAGACATTTCCTATCCTGGTGATATTGTGGGTCTTCACGATACTGGTAATTTTAAAATCGGAGATACGCTGACAGAGGGAGAACAGTTAAACTACAAAGGTGTACCAAGTTTTTCGCCAGAGCATTTCCGTTATATTAATAATGCCGATCCTTTAAAATCCAAGCAACTCTACAAAGGGATTGATCAGTTGATGGATGAAGGTGTTGCTCAACTCTTTACTTTGGAACTCAATGGACGAAAGGTTATTGGTACCGTAGGTGCGTTGCAATATGAGGTGATTCAATACCGATTGGAACACGAATATGGCGCTAAATGCAGTTATGAAAATCTGAACGTACACAAAGCATGTTGGATTGAACCTGAAAGCACAAACCACCCTGAATTTGTGGAATTTAAACGTGTGAAACAGCGCTTTTTAGCGAAAGACAAACAAGGACAGTTGGTGTTCCTAGCAGATTCTGTGTTTACACTCCAAATGACCGAACAAAAATATCCTTCTATAACATTTCATTTGACTTCTGAGTTTTAATTTTATAATCTGATAGTTCCGATTACTCTATTAAAATTAAAGGTACTTTTTTTTTATTTCAAAAATTCTTAGTGCGAACTTGTAGTGCTTTTAATCAAAAAAAATCTCACTTTTCAGTGAGATTTTTTTTATTTGATAAGAATTAAGCTTGACCGGTTGGTCCAAAATTCAATGGAACCGGAGGTTGCTCGTAATCTTTGATTTCGCCATGGGCTTGTTCAAAGCGTTTTACATTTTCATGTAAGGCTTTGGCAAGACGTTTTGCATGTTGTGGAGTCAGTATAATACGTGACTTCACTTTGCTTTTTGGCGTCCCTGGCATGATACTCACAAAATCCACTACAAATTCAGAAACAGAATGGTTAATAATCGCTAGGTTTGAGTAGGTGCCTTCTGCAACCTTGTCATCAAGCTCAATATTAATTTGTCCTTTTTTTGATGGGTCTTTTGGAGTACTCATAGGGTTTAATTAAAATTTAATTCTACTTTCTTTTCTGTCATTTCTTCAAGTTCTTCACTCGAACCTACAATGATATTTTGATAAGCTCTAAGACCTGTACCTGCTGGAATTCGATGTCCAACAATTACATTTTCTTTTAAGCCTTCTAAAGTATCAACTTTACCATTCACAGCTGCTTCGTTAAGAACTTTTGTAGTTTCTTGGAACGATGCCGCAGAGATGAACGATTTAGTCTGTAGAGAAGCTCTAGTGATTCCTTGTAAGATCGGAGTAGCAGTTGCAGGGCTTGCATCTCTTGCAACAACTAAGGCTTTATCTTCGCGTTTTAGTAACGAATTTTCATCTCTTAGTACACGTGCTGAAATGATTTGACCTTCTTTAAGGTTCTCAGAGTCACCTGCATTTTCAATGACTTTCTTTCCAAAGATTTCATCATTTTCTGTAATAAAATCAGAAGTATGTACCAGTTGATCTTCTAAGAAAATGGTGTCTCCAGAATCGTTAATTCTTACCTTACGCATCATTTGTCTTACAACAACTTCAAAATGCTTGTCGTTGATTTTCACCCCTTGTAATCGGTAAACTTCTTGAACTTCATTTACTAGGTATTGTTGAACCGCTGATGGGCCTTTGATATTTAAGATATCGTTAGGTGTAATTGAGCCATCTGATAAAGGCATCCCTGCTTTTACAAAATCATTCTCTTGTACTAAGATTTGATTTGATAATTTAACAAGGTATTTTTTAATATCCCCTAATTTAGATTCAATTATAATTTCACGGTTTCCTCTTTTGATTTTACCAAAAGAAACCACACCATCAATTTCACTTACAACTGCTGGGTTAGAAGGATTACGTGCTTCGAAAAGCTCTGTTACACGAGGAAGACCTCCTGTAATATCCCCTGCCTTAGCAGACTTACGTGGAATTTTTACTAAAATTTTCCCTAAGCTAATCTTCTCACCGTCATCGACCATAATGTGGGCCCCTAATGGTAAGTTATAAGATCTTATAAGATTTCCTTTAGCATCTTCTACTAGTAAGGTTGGAATTAATTTTTTGTTTCTAGATTCAGAAATAACTTTTTCTTGGAATCCTGTTTGCTCATCAATTTCAACTTGGTATGTAACACCTTGTTCAATATTTTCGTAACGCACTTTCCCTGAAAATTCAGAAATAATAACCCCATTATAAGGATCCCATTGACATACAACAGTATCCTTTTTAATCTTGTCACCATTCTTTACAAAAATTGACGATCCGTAAGGGATGTTGTTTGTACTGAGAGTAATTCCTGTTTTCTTGTCAACTAATTTAATTTCAGAAGTTCTAGAGATTACAATGTCTGTTTCATTTCCATCGGCATCTTTTCCTTTAACGGTTTTAAGATCTTCGATTTCTGCAATACCATCAAATTTGACAATTAATTTATTTTCTTCAGAAATGTTTCCTGCAATACCTCCAACGTGGAACGTACGTAATGTTAACTGTGTTCCTGGCTCACCAATCGATTGTGCTGCCACAACTCCTACTGCTTCACCTCGCTGTACCATTTTGCCTGTTGCTAGGTTACGTCCGTAACACTTCGCACAGATTCCTGTTTTGGCTTCACATGTTAATGGTGAACGTACATCTACAGACTCCAGTGGAGATTCTTGAATTTTCTTCGCTTCTGCCTCATAAATATGTTCTCCAGCTGCTACAATAATTTCTTCAGTTATTGGATTGTAAACATCATTTAATGCGGTACGTCCAACGATTCTTTCTTCAAGAGTTTCTACAATTTCTTCGTTTTTCTTTAACGCTTTTACTGTAATACCTCTTAGTGTACCACAATCAACAGAATTCACAATAACATCTTGAGATACATCTACTAAACGACGTGTAAGATACCCTGCATCTGCTGTTTTTAGAGCCGTATCGGCAAGACCTTTACGTGCACCGTGTGTAGAAATAAAGTATTCAAGAATCGATAGTCCTTCCTTAAAGTTAGAAAGAATAGGATTTTCAATAATTTCACCACCACCTGCATTGGATTTTTTAGGCTTGGCCATCAAACCACGCATACCAGTCAATTGACGAATTTGTTCTTTAGAACCCCTTGCTCCAGAATCAAGCATCATATATACAGAGTTAAACCCTTGTTGGTCTTCTCTAATACGCTTCATGGATAGTTCTGTAAGCTCCGCATTGGTAGAGGTCCAGATATCAATAACTTGGTTGTAACGTTCGTTATTAGTAATAAGCCCCATATTATAGTTTGCCATAATACCATCGACTTGCTTGTTTGCAGCAGAGATCATTGTATGTTTTTCTGGCGGAATAATAATATCTCCTAAACTAAATGACAATCCTCCTTTGAATGCAAAATTATACCCTAAGGATTTAATTTCGTCAAGGAATGCTGCTGTTTCTGGAACAGAGGTAGCTTTAAGAATGCCATGAATAATATCTCTTAACGATTTTTTTGTTAGTACCTCATTAATATATCCTGCCGCAGCGGGTACTTTTTCGTTGAAAAGTACACGACCTGTTGTGGTTTCGATAAGTTGAGTTGTTAATTCACCATCTTCATTAAAGTCAACTGTTCTTACACGAATTTGTGCATTTAAATCCACACGTTTTTCGTTGTAAGCAATGATTACTTCTTCAGGTGAGTAGAACGTTAAGCCTTGCCCAAGTACTGGCACTTCTGGGGTGGACATACGCAACTTTGTCATATAGTATAGCCCCAATACCATATCCTGTGAAGGAACGGTAACTGGTGATCCATTTGCTGGATTCAAAATATTATGAGACGCTAACATTAAGAGTTGTGCTTCTAATATCGCTTCTGGTCCAAGTGGTAAATGCACTGCCATTTGATCACCATCAAAGTCGGCATTAAAGGCCGTACACACTAATGGATGTAATTGGATTGCTTTTCCTTCAATCAGTTTAGGTTGAAATGCTTGAATTCCTAGACGGTGTAAGGTAGGCGCACGGTTTAGTAATACTGGATGTCCTTTTAAAACATTTTCCAATATATCCCAAACTACAGGCTCTCTTTTGTCTATGATTTTTTTAGCAGATTTAACCGTTTTTACAATTCCTCTTTCAATTAATTTTCTAATGACAAAAGGCTTGTATAATTCAGCTGCCATATTTTTTGGCAATCCACATTCAAATAATTTTAATTCTGGTCCTACAACAATTACAGAACGTGCTGAATAATCGACACGTTTTCCAAGTAAATTTTGACGGAAACGTCCTTGTTTTCCTTTCAATGAGTCTGAAAGTGATTTTAATGGACGGTTAGAATCTGTTTTTACAGCAGAAGATTTACGTGTATTATCAAACAATGAATCTACCGATTCTTGAAGCATACGCTTTTCGTTACGTAAAATAACTTCAGGTGCTTTGATTTCAACCAATCGTTTCAGACGGTTGTTACGAATAATCACACGACGGTATAAATCGTTCAAATCAGAAGTTGCAAAACGCCCTCCATCTAATGGAACTAATGGACGTAATTCTGGTGGAATTACAGGGATGGCTTTCATAATCATCCATTCCGGTTTGTTCTCTCTATTTAGGTTCGATTCTCTTAACGATTCTACAACTTGTAAACGTTTTAAGGCTTCTGTTTTACGTTGTTTAGACGTTTCTGTATTGGCTTTGTGACGCAGTTCAAAAGACAAGTTGTCAAGATCAATTCTTGATAAAAGGTCGATTAAACACTCAGCTCCCATTTTTGCAATAAATTTGTTAGGGTCTGTATCGTCTAAGTATTGGTTATCTTGCGGTTGAGCTTCAAGAATATTTAAGTATTCTTCTTCTGTTAGGAAGTCCATTTTTTTAACGGGTTCTCCTTCAGCATTCACGGCAGTACCAGGTTGGATTACGACATAACGTTCGTAATAGATAATCATATCTAATTGCTTCGATGGTAATCCAAGTAAGTAACCGATTTTGTTTGGTAAAGAACGGAAATACCAGATGTGTGCTACAGGCACAACAAGATTGATATGTCCAACACGGTCTCTTCGGACTTTCTTTTCGGTTACTTCTACCCCACAACGATCACAAATGATTCCTTTGTATCGGATACGTTTGTATTTTCCACAAGCACATTCGTAATCCTTTACAGGACCAAAAATACGCTCACAAAATAAACCATCGCGTTCTGGTTTGTGAGTTCTATAGTTAATTGTTTCTGGTTTTAGAATTTCACCACGAGATGTTCCTAAGATCGACTCTGGTGAGGCTAAACCAATTGAAATTTTATTAAATTTCTGTACTGTATTATTATCTTGTCTTTTTGCCATAGTATATGGATATGATAATGAATTAAATTCTATTATTCTTCTAATCTTATGTCTAGTCCTAAACCTTTCAACTCGTGCATTAATACGTTGAAAGATTCTGGTAATCCCGGTTCCGGCATTGGCTCTCCTTTTACGATTGCTTCGTATGTTTTGGCTCTACCAATAACATCATCCGACTTTACTGTAAGGATTTCTCTAAGCGTACTAGATGCTCCGTAAGCCTCTAATGCCCAAACTTCCATTTCTCCAAAACGCTGACCACCAAATTGTGCTTTACCACCTAATGGTTGTTGTGTAATTAGAGAATAAGGTCCAATAGAACGAGCGTGCATCTTGTCGTCAACCATGTGACCTAACTTTAACATATAGATCACACCAACGGTTGCAGGTTGATCAAAGCGATCTCCTGTTCCACCGTCGTATAAGTATGTATGACCAAACCTTGGAATTCCTGCTTCATCGGTAAGTGCATTGATTTCATCGAGTGTTGCTCCATCAAAAATTGGGGTGGCATAGGTTCTACCTAAATCTTGCCCAGCCCATCCTAAAACAGTTTCATAAATTTGACCAATGTTCATACGTGAGGGTACCCCAAGTGGGTTTAGTACGATATCTACTGGTGTTCCATCTTCAAGGAATGGCATATCTTCTTGACGAACAATACGTGCAACAATACCTTTGTTTCCGTGACGACCCGCCATTTTATCTCCTACTTTTAGTTTACGTTTTTTAGCAATGTAAACTTTTGCAAGTTTGATGATACCTGCTGGAAGTTCATCTCCGACAGAAATTGTAAATTTCTCTCGTCTTAAACTACCCTGAAGATCATTTTCCTTAATTTTATAGTTATGAATTAACTCAGATACTAACTTATTGATATTAGCATCAGTTGTCCATTTACCAGAAACTAAATGTGCATAATCATCAACAGCATTTAACATCTTTAAAGTAAATTTCTTTCCTTTTGGGAATACATCTTCTCCGAGATCATTTGAAATTCCTTGGGCTGTTTTTCCACCAACAATTGCAAAGAGTTTTTCAACTAAAACAAACTTTAATTCGTCAAATTTAGTATCGTATTGATCTTCTAGTTTGGAAATATCTTCTTTATCTTGAGCGCGTTTTCGTTTGTCTTTTACTGCTCTAGAGAATAATTTTTTCTCGATAACAACACCATGAAGTGAAGGCGAAGCTTTAAGTGATGCATCTTTTACATCTCCTGCTTTATCTCCAAAAATAGCTCTTAATAACTTTTCTTCTGGTGTAGGATCTGATTCTCCTTTAGGAGTAATTTTTCCAATAAGAATATCGCCAGGTTTAATTTCAGCACCAATTCGAATCATTCCATTTTCATCAAGGTCTTTAGTCGCCTCTTCAGAAACATTAGGAATATCATTTGTAAGTTCTTCATTTCCTAGCTTTGTATCTCTAACTTCAAGAGAATACTCATCGATGTGAATGGATGTAAATACATCGTTTCTTACTACTTTTTCAGAAATCACAATAGCATCTTCAAAGTTATACCCTTTCCAAGGCATAAAGGCTACTTTCATATTTCTACCAAGAGCAAGCTCTCCATTTTGAGTTGCATACCCTTCTGTAAGTACTTGTCCTTTTTTAACTTTATCTCCTTTCTGTACAATGGCTTTTAGGTTAACAGAAGTGCCTTGGTTGGTTTTTCTAAATTTAGTTAATGGATAATCAACAACATTTGAATCAAAACTGACTAATTCTTCTTGATCTGTACGATCATATTTGATTGTAATTTTGTTTGCATCCACATAAGTCACAACTCCAGAACCCGTTGCATTTACCAAAACTCTAGAATCGGATGCTACTTGGCGTTCCAATCCAGTTCCAACAATAGGAGCTTGTGGTCTTAATAATGGTACGGCTTGACGCATCATGTTTGATCCCATCAATGCACGGTTGGCATCATCGTGTTCCAAGAAAGGAATTAAAGATGCAGAGATTGATGAAATTTGGTTCGGTGCAACATCTGTATAGTTTACTTGAGATGGATCAATCACTGGGAAATCTCCTTCTTGACGTGCAATTACTTTTTCAGAGGTGATTTTACCAGATTCATCAACAGGGATACTTGCTTGAGCAATCAGTTGATCTTCCTCTTCTTCGGCACTTAGATATACAGGTGAGCCTTTGATGTCTACAACTGCATTATCAACTTTTCTGTAAGGCGTTTCTATGAAGCCCATTGAATTCACTTTCGCAAATACAGAAAGTGAAGATATTAAACCAATATTTGGTCCTTCAGGTGTTTCAATTGGACATAAACGTCCGTAATGTGTATAATGTACATCTCTAACTTCGAAACCTGCTCGCTCTCTAGATAAACCTCCTGGCCCTAATGCCGACAAACGACGCTTGTGCGTGATTTCTGCCAGTGGGTTGGTTTGATCCATAAATTGAGACAGCTGATTGGTTCCAAAAAATGAGTTTATTACAGATGATAATGTTTTGGCATTAATCAAATCAATCGGCGTAAATACTTCATTGTCTCGTACATTCATACGCTCACGAATGGTTCTTGCCATACGGGCTAAACCTACACCAAATTGAGATGATAATTGTTCTCCAACAGTTCTAACACGACGGTTAGAAAGGTGATCGATATCATCAATCTCAGCTTTAGAGTTAATTAACTCAATAAGATATTTGATGATTGTGATGATATCTTCTTTGGTAAGCACTTGCTTGTCCATTCCGATATCAAGACCTAATTTTTTATTCATTCTGTAACGACCTACTTCACCTAAGTTATATCGTTGGTCACTAAAAAATAATTTATCGATAATACCACGCGCAGTTTCTTCATCTGGCGGCTCAGCATTACGTAATTGTCTATAAATATGTTCAACCGCTTCTTTTTCGGAGTTGGTTGGATCTTTTTGAAGTGTATTATGGATAATCGCATAATCCCCTTGTTGTGCACTTTCTTTGTGAAGAAGAACGGTTTTAGCGGCTGTTTCTAAAATTTCTTCAATATTATCCTTATCAAGGATGGTATCACGATCTAAAATGATTTCATTTCTTTCAATCGAAACAACTTCACCAGTGTCTTCGTCAACGAAATCTTCGTGCCATGTATTTAAAACACGTGCTGCCAATTTACGTCCTAAGACTTTTTTTAGTCCTGACTTTGAAACTTTGACTTCTTCTGCAAGGTCAAAAATTTCAAGAATATCTTTATCTCTTTCAAAACCAATAGCTCTGAACAGAGTGGTTACAGGTAATTTTTTCTTTCTGTCAATGTAGGCGTACATGACGCTGTTGATATCAGTAGCAAACTCAATCCAAGAGCCTTTGAAAGGAATAACTCTTGCAGAATATAATTTAGTACCGTTAGCATGAAAAGATTGTCCGAAGAAAACTCCTGGAGAACGGTGAAGTTGTGACACTACTACACGTTCTGCACCATTAATACAAAACGTACCGCTTGGTGTCATATAAGGTATTGTACCGAGATAAACATCTTGAACAATAGTTTCAAAATCTTCGTGTTCTGGATCTGTACAGAACAATTTTAAACGTGCTTTTAAAGGCACACTATATGTAAGACCTCTTTCTATACATTCTCCTAGTGAGTATCTTGGTGGGTCGATGAAATAATCCAAAAATTCTAATACAAATTGATTACGTGTATCAGTGATTGGAAAATTTTCCATGAAGGTGTTGTACAACCCTTCATCTCCTCTTTCTTCTGATTTTGTCTCTAACTGGAAAAAATCCTGGAAGGATTTTATCTGAATATCCAAGAAATCTGGATATTCTGTTTTGTTTTTAATAGACGAGAAATTTAATCTTTCAGCTTTTTTTGCTAGCATCGATGGACGAATTATTGATTAAAAAAAATTAATTTATGTGTGTATATTATTTATACACAAAAGGGTTTAGGTCATAGAGTGTATAACTCTAGAACCTAAACCATTGTATGGAATTGAGTGGTAAGCTTACTTAAGCTCAACCTCTGCTCCAGCTTCTTCTAAAGAAGTTTTTAAGCCTTCAGCCTCATCTTTTGAGACACCTTCTTTGATAGCGCTTGGTGCGTCATCAACTAAACCTTTAGCTTCTTTTAAACCTAAACCAGTTAATTCTTTAACTAATTTTACTACTGCTAATTTAGATCCACCTGGAGCTTTAAGAATTACATCGAATTCTGTTTTAGCTTCAGCAGCATCTCCACCACCAGCTGGTCCAGCAGCGACTGCTACAGCTGCAGCTGCAGGTTCGATACCGTACTCATCTTTTAAAATTGTTGCTAGTTCGTTAACTTCTTTTACTGTTAAGTTTACTAATTGTTCTGCGAAATCTTTTAAATCTGCCATTTTTCTATCGTTTTAATAATGTTTTAATTTAATATATATTTGTTAAAAGTGCGTACACATTTGTGTTATCCCTCTTTTTGAGATAACGTTTTAAGGATACCTGAAAGTTTGCCACCACTCGATTGAAGTGCTGAAACAACGTTCTTAGCAGGCGATTGTAATAATCCAATGATATCTCCAATAAGTTCTTCTTTAGACTTAATGTCAACTAACATATCCAATTGATCGTCACCAATGTAAACCGCTTGTTCGATAAACGCTCCTTTAAGGAAAGGCTTGTCGGATTTTTTTCTAAAAGCTTTGATTACTTTTGCTGGTGCGTTTCCAGTTTCAGAATACATAACAGAAGTATTACCTTTTAAAATCGTTGGTAAATCTCCGAAATCTTTATCTGAAGCTTCCATTGCTTTTTCGAGCAAGGTGTTCTTTACTACAGCTAATCTGATGTTTGCTTTAAAGCAAGCACGTCTAAGAGCTGAAGTAGCTACGGCGTTTAAACCTGAAATATCTGTTAGATATAAGTTTGAATTCTCAGCTAATTCTTGAGTCAACGCTTCGATTACTTTTGATTTTTCTTCTCTTGTCATAATAAAATTGTTTAACTACTAAATTTTAGAATCCACAGCAATACTTGGGCTCATTGTGCTTGACATAAAAATGCTTTTCACATAAACTCCTTTTGCTGATGTTGGTTTTAACTTCATTATAGTTGATAATAGCTCTTGAGCATTTTCTTGAATTTTATCTGCAGTAAAAGAGGTTTTTCCTATTGCTGCATGTACAATTCCAGTTTTATCAACTTTGAAATCTATTTTTCCTGCTTTAACTTCTGTTACTGCTTTAGCAACATCCATAGTTACAGTTCCTGTCTTTGGGTTTGGCATTAAGCCACGAGGCCCTAATACACGACCTAATGGTCCTAATTTACCCATAACACTTGGCATAGTTATAATCACGTCAACGTCTGTCCAACCCCCTTTGATTTTATCAAGGTATTCGTCTAAACCAACGTAATCTGCACCGGCATCTGTAGCTTCCTGAGCTTTATCAGGGGTAACTAATGCTAGTACTTTCATATTTTTACCAGTTCCATGCGGTAGAGATACAATTCCTCTTACCATTTGATTTGCTTTTCGAGGATCTACTCCCAAACGAATTGCTAAATCTACTGATGCATCAAACTTTGTGTTTGTAATATCTTTTACTAAAACTGAAGCCTCTTGAAGACTGTAAATTTTACTTTTATCAATTTTAGCAACTGCTTCCTTTTGCTTTTTTGTTAATCTTGCCATTTCAAATAATTTTGATTAATTGGGTGCTTCACCACCTTTAACAGTTATACCCATTGATCTGGCTGTTCCTGCTACCATTTTCATAGCAGACCCAATAGTAAATGCATTTAAATCTACCATTTTGTCTTCAGCAATTGCCTTAACTTGATCCCAAGTGACTTTTGCTACTTTTTTTCTGTTTGGTTCGCCAGAACCTTTTTTTACTTTGGCCGCTTCTAATAATTGTACTGCAGCTGGAGGTGTTTTGATTATAAAGTCAAATGATTTGTCTTTATAAACAGAAATAACCACTGGTAATACTTTACCAGGCTTATCTTGAGTTCTTGCATTAAATTGCTTACAGAACTCCATAATATTAACTCCAGCAGCACCTAAAGCGGGTCCGACCGGTGGCGACGGATTCGCTGCACCTCCCCTTACTTGTAGTTTGACTACTTTACCTAATTCTTTTGCCATTTTTTAATTTTAGTGTGATTCGTTATTATAAATTGGAAGCTATAAACCCGAATCTTAATATTTGTGTAACAATTATTAAATTTTATCTACTTGCATATAGCTTAATTCTAGCGGAGTTTTTCTTCCAAAAATCTTCACCATAACTTCAAGCTTGCGTTTTTCTTCATTAATATTTTCAACAGTTCCATCAAATCCATTAAATGGTCCATCAATTACTTTGACTGTTTCTCCTTTTACGAAAGGAATGACAACATTTTGATCTGCTTCTAATGACAGTTCATCAACTTTTCCTAACATTCGGTTGACTTCCGATTGACGTAAGGGCACAGGATCACCACCTTTTGTTTCACCTAAGAAACCAATTACATTTGTAATTGACTTTATGATGTGAGGGATTTCACCACTAAGGTTGGCTTGCACCATAATGTAGCCTGGAAAGTAAACTTTTTCCTTTTGTACTTTTTTGCCTTTTCTAATCTGAATCACTTTTTCAGTAGGCACTAAAACTTGATCTACAAAATCATCTAATCCTAAACGCGAAATTTCATTTTCGATATAGGATTTAATTTTGTTCTCTTGTCCACTTACTGCACGAACAACATACCACTTCTTTTCAACTTTAGTATTGGAAACATTAGTGTTTTCAATATTAGTGTTTTCTAGATTAGTATTTTCTACATTAGTCTCTTCCATCAGTAGTTGTTATTTGATCCAGTTAAAGTATTGTTCAATAACACCTGCGAATACCGTATCCACACCCCATATAGCTAGTGAAAATATAATTGAAAAAGCCGCTACAAGAACTGTTAAGCTTTGTCCTTCAGCCCAAGTTGGCCAACTTACATTGTTTTTAAGTTCTGCAAATGATTCTTTTACATATTCTACTATACCTGCCATTGTTTTATATTTTTTTAATTTGAGTAAATTTACGTTTCTCCAAATACCTTGCACGGGTTGAGAGACTCGAACTCCCGACACCTGGTTTTGGAGACCAGTGCTCTACCAACTGAGCTAAACCCGTAAATACAAGTTAAGGTATCTCGAAAAATCGAGACACCTTTACATGTATTAATCTAATAATGTTAGTCTAGAACCTCAGTTACTTGACCTGCACCTACAGTTCTACCACCTTCACGAATCGCGAAACGAAGTCCAACATGCATTGCAATTGGTTGAATCAAATCAACTTCAATTGTCAAGTTATCTCCAGGCATTACCATTTCTACTCCTGATGGTAAACCAATGTTTCCAGTAACATCTGTTGTACGCACATAAAACTGTGGACGGTAGTTGTTATGGAATGGAGTATGACGTCCACCTTCTTCTTTTTTGAGGATATAAACCTCAGCTTTAAACTTAGCGTGTGGTGTTACTGATCCAGGCTTAGTAATTACCATACCTCTAGAAATTTGAGATTTTTCAATACCTCTTAATAAGATACCTGCGTTATCTCCAGCTTCACCTCTATCTAATATTTGACGGAACATTTCGATTCCTGTAATAGTAGAGTTTAATTTTTCGGCTCCCATTCCAATGATCTCAACAGGATCTCCAGTATTAGCGATACCTGTTTCAATACGACCTGTAGCAACTGTACCACGACCTGTAATTGAGAATACATCTTCAATAGGCATTAAGAAATCTTTTTCAACGTCACGAACTGGTAATTCAATCCATGCATCAACAGCTTCCATAAGCTCTAATACACTATCAACCCATTTTTTCTCACCATTAAGAGCACCTAATGCAGATCCTGAAATAACAGGTCCATTATCGCCATCATATTCGTAGAAGTTTAATAAGTCTCTTACTTCCATATCAACAAGCTCTAAAAGCTCATCATCGTCAACCATGTCAACTTTGTTTAGGAATACAACCATTCTTGGAATACCTACCTGACGACCTAATAAGATATGCTCACGAGTTTGTGGCATTGGTCCGTCTGTAGCAGCTACTACCAAGATAGCACCATCCATTTGTGCAGCACCTGTAACCATGTTTTTTACGTAATCCGCGTGACCTGGACAGTCTACGTGAGCGTAATGACGATTATTAGTTGCATATTCTACGTGAGAAGTATTAATTGTTATACCTCTTTCTTTTTCTTCTGGAGCGTTATCAATCTGATCGAATGATCTTGCTTCAGAATAACCTGCATCAGCTAATACTTTAGTAATAGCAGCAGTTAAAGTTGTTTTACCGTGATCTACGTGTCCAATAGTACCTATGTTAAGGTGTGGTTTTGAACGATCGAAAGTTGCCTTTGCCATGTTTTAAAATTTATTCTTAGTTATATTAATATTTAGTAATCTTACTCGTATTCAATTTATTTTTATCTAAAAAAGAGCCAATGACGGGATTTGAACCCGTGGCCTCTTCCTTACCAAGGAAACGCTCTACCCCTGAGCTACACCGGCCAAAAAATTGAGCGAGAGACCGGGTTCGAACCGGCGACATTCAGCTT